>SPJJ01042494.1_pt1 | contig 11631 bp, 11 predicted proteins | sample 3741741 | NCBI WGS metagenome assembly SPJJ01 (sample SAMN10925908, study PRJNA522277) | cold seep metagenome | isolation source: Elba SIP-enriched marine methane seep metagenome, extraction at timepoint T1 | place: Italy: coast of Elba, Mediterranean Sea | collected 2014-05 | reverse complement strand
CTCGGAGTACTTCCGGCCCATGAGACGTTTGGCTGAGAAAATCGTGTTGCCGGGGTTCGTGATCGCTTGCCGCTTGGCAATGTGGCCGACCAAACGTTTGTTGTTCTCGGCGATCGCGATCATCGACGGCGTCGTCTTGTAGCCACCCCGGTTGGGGATGACTACCGGCGTGCCGTCCTCGACGATTGCTGCACACGAGTTGGTCGTGCCTAGGTCGATTCCGATAACTTTTTCGCTCGACATGTCCGTCACCTACGAACCTTGCATGCGTCTTACTTCCGCCAGGTCAGCCTGCAGCTCGCTTGTCAGTACGTCGTTTTCAGTCTTGAGCTCGAGTGCGTGCACCAAGATTTGTTCCGCTTCCCCCCACTTACCCGACGCCCGATAGACGTCGGCCAACACCCGAGCATACGAGGGGTCTTGGCGCTGTAAGTCCGCTGCTTTTTTAGCATATTCTTCGGCCTGACTCAATTCGCCAGCAGTCACAGCGCAGGTGGCGGCCCTACGCAGGTATCTGGGCTTGGGATCCATTCGCACCGCGGCGGCGAAGAACTGCACGGCATTGCCCGGATCTCCACTGGTCTCGGCGCTACACGCCCGGTCGAATAGTTCCTTGGCGTACTCCTCTTTTGACTGCTCACCCTTCTGCCGCGCCGACGCTGGGGACTCACCTCGGAGTGCCGCCATGTAGGCGTCTCGTTTGGACGGCTGCGAGAGCGTCTCGAAGGCACGGGTCAGATGTTCGAATACCGCCGACATCCACGGGGCGAACGAGCCCAGATCCTTGCCGTAGAAGCGATCGGGATGAAACTCTTTGGAAAGTCGAAAGTAGGCGCGCTTGAGTTGGCGCTTGTTCGCGTCCTGGTCGACGCTGAATAAGGCGAAGTAGTCGGGCGAGCGCAGCTTGCGAAGCATCGAGATTACCCGGCGCTTCTGCGCCTCGCTGAGCACGTTCTGCTCAGCCAACGCCTCGCGTTCGCCATCGCTCAGCGTGGCATCGTCCAAATCGTCCTCGGGGATCGTCTGAGCGCTACCGCTGCCTTCCGCAGCAGGTTTGGGCTTCGGCGGACGTTCATCGGCCGGTTTGCGCAGACGCGGACGCGGACGTGGCGTCGACGCGGATCGCGATCCCGATCCCGATCCCGCCGCGTCGGCCTTGGGCTCGTTGTTGCCCTTGGAGACGCGTTCCTTGATCGATGCCGGTGTCTCGTTGGGCAGCAAGAGCGCGCCGAACTCGCGCAGCCGACGCAGGATGCCGATGGTCTTGTCCGTGTCGAAACCGATCATCAGGATCAGATCACGTAGCGACGCGTTGCCATCGATCCGCGACCACACGTAGTAGTCCTCGCTGGTGAACTCGCTCAGCCGCGTGGGATCAAACTCGGGATTCTGCCGGGCTTGCTGCGCGGCACTCCCGAAGTCTGGAATATCTTTCGGTATCCCGCTCACAGGTCCCAGTGCTCAATGGTACACGACCGCCTACGCGACCCGCACCCCCAGCACCAGTTCCAAAATCGCCTTTTGTACGTGGAGACGATTTTCTGCCTGTCGCCACACCGCAGATTGCGGCCCGTCGATGACCCCTGCGCTGATCTCCTCGCCTCGGTGGGCGGGCAAACAATGCAACACTATCGCGTCCTTATTGGCCGCGGCGAGCAAATCTTCGTCCACGCAGTAGCCCTGGAAGGCTTTGACCCGCTCAGCTTGCTCGTCCTCCTGGCCCATGGACGCCCACACGTCCGTGGACACCACGTCGGCGTTCTCGACGGCCGTCTGGGGTGATGACACCACCGCGATGGAGCCGTGGCCGAGGGCGTCGATGCGCGCGTTCGCGGCCGCCAGGGTGTCCCGATCGGGCTCGAACCCGTCCGGGCACGCCAGCACCAAATCCAAACCGAGCAGTCCCGCCGCATTGATCCACGAGTTGGCCATGTTGTTGCCGTCGCCGATCCACGCGTAACGGGAGTCACGCAGGTCGCCGCGCAGCTCGTAGGCCGTGAACAGATCTGCCAACAGCTGGCACGGGTGCAGCAGATCGGTCAGCCCGTTGACCACCGGTACCCCTGCCCATTCGGCGAGCGCGTCGGCGCGCGCTTGAGCAAACGTGCGGATCACGATGCCATCGCAATAGCTGCCGAGGACGCGAGCGGTGTCTTGAACCGGTTCGCCGCGGCCGATCTGAGTGCCCTGCTGGGACAGATACACACCATGGCCACCGAGCTCGAAGATACCGACCTCGAAGGACACCCGGGTTCGGGTCGATGCTTTCTCGAACACCATGCCGAGTACTTTGCCCATCAGCGTGTGGACGCGATCGCCTCGCACTCGAGCGGCCTTGAGCTCTGCCGAACGCGCGATCACATCCATCAGCTCGCCCGCGGTCAAGTCGTTGAGGCCCAGGAAGTGGCGTACCGATTTGTCGGTCACGACGACGCCTCCGCGAGCACAGCGTCGAGAACCTCGATGGCTTCGTCGATGTGGCTGCGTTCCACGACCAGCGCGGGCGCGAAGCGTACGACGACACCTCCGGCGACCGACAACAGCACGCCGCGCTCGCGACAAGCCGTGACGATCGGTGCCGCGCCGTCCTTTGTGACCAGTCCGCGCAACAGCCCGCGACCTCGGGCGCCCGTGCACACGCTCGGATACTTGGTAGCGAGCGCATCGAGCTTAGCGCCCAGGTACTCGCCGACTGCGCCGCAGTTGTCGAGCAACCCCTCGTCGTCGATTGTGTTGAACACGGCGTTGGCCGCGGCACACGCAAACGGATTGCCGCCGAACGTCGACGCATGGGGCACCGCGCTGCCGGCGATGAACTGCAAACCGGCCGCAGCTTTTTCATTCGCTGCCACCGCGCCGATGGGCACGCCGCCACCCAGCGCCTTGGCCAGGGTCATCACGTCCGGGGCCACATCGTCATGTTGGTGACCGAACCACCTGCCGGTGCGCCCGACGCCGGTCTGGACCTCGTCGAAGATCAGTAGCGTGTCGGTGTCGTCGCACAGCTTGCGCAGCCCTGCCAGATAACCGGGCTCGGGCACCACGATGCCACCCTCGGCCTGGATCGGCTCGACGATGAACGCGCAGGCGGTCTGCTTGCTCAGGATCGCTTGCGCAGCCTCGAGGTCGCCGAAGTCGACGAACTCCACCGGCCCCACGAGCGGACCGAACCCGGTGCGATACTTGTCCTGCCCGGTGACCGACACCGTTCCCATCGAACGACCGTGAAACGAGCCGACAGTCGACACGAACAGGTTGCGGTCCGGGCGCTCAGCGATCACGTGTTGGTAGCGTCTGGCCAGCTTCAGCGCGCCCTCGTTGGCCTCGGCGCCGGAGTTGCAGAAGAACACCTTCGTGGCAAAGCAGCGATCGGTAATCGCTTTGGCCGCGAGCACCTGCTGCTCGATGAAATACAAATTGGACGTGTGCAACAAGCGTCCGGCCTGCTCGGAAAGGGCAGCGGTCAGCGCGGGGTGCGAATGGCCCAAACAGCACACGGAGATGCCGCCGGTCAGGTCCAGGTAGCGGTTGCCGGCAACGTCCCACAGCTCACAACCTCGGCCGCGTTCCATGACCATTGGTTGCTGGCGGTAGTTTTGGATCAACACGTCTTTGGCCAGGGCCATTAGATCCGCTTGTCGTTTGTCCGTTGCGCTCATGTTGTTCGCCTTCGTTCGTTCTCAACTCACCGGGAATCCCGGAGTAGAATCGGCTTCGTTTTCGCCGACAACCTGCGTACCCACACCTTCCTGGGTGAAGACCTCCAGCAGCAAGGCGTGCTCGATGCGCCCGTCGATGATGTGCACTTTGTGTACACCAGCATCGAGGGCCTGCAAGGCGTTCTGGATCTTCGGAATCATGCCGCCGTTGATGACGCCATCGGCGATCAACTCTCTCGCGCGCGCCGCCGCGATGCTGGTGATCAGCGAGCCCTCGCCATCTTTGACGCCCTCCACGTCGGTGAGCAACATCAGCTTCTCGGCTTCGAGCGCGACCGCGAGCCGAGCCGCAAACACATCTGCATTGACGTTGAGGGTCTCGCCATGTGGTCCGACCGCCAGGGGAGCGATGATCGGTGTGAAGTCAGAGATGAGATGATCTACGACACTGCGGTCGAACTCGGGTTCGTGCCCGACCAGGCCGAGATCTGGCTCGACGGTGCTTCTCCTGGCCGTAGCGAGGCGACCGTCCTTACCAGTCAAACCGACAGCGCTACCGCCCAGGTTATTGACCATGCGCACCAGCTCCTGGTTCAACGCACCACCCAGAACCATTTCGACAACCTCGAGCGCGGCGTCGTCGGTCACTCGAAGTCCGTTCACGAAGGTCGGTTCGAGGCCAAGCCGATCGAGCATGTGGGAAATCTGCTTACCACCCCCGTGTACCACCACCACCTTGATGCCGACCCACGACAAAAGGATCACATCTTCGGCGAAACGGTGCCTCAGCTCGAGATTCTCCAGGGAGGCACCACCGATCTTGACGACCACCGTGCGTCCGCGGAACTCGCGGATGTACGGCAGGGCTTCAATAAGGACGCGCGCTTTGTCGATCAGCTTCTGCACAGCGGAACGCAGATACTACCCGCTGCCACTCACCGTGCCTAGATCACATGGCGCCAAGGCGCGCGCCGGGTTACCATAGGCACAGCTTGCTTGGGAGAGGCGCAATCACCGCCACCGCGATTGCGGCGGTTCTCGCTCTGGGCACGACCTCCGCGTCGGCCGAAGATGCGAAGAAGAAGAAACCCACGTCCTACTGGAGCGTGATGTTCTTGGGCGGCGTACTCAGCCCCCAGGGCAAGATGGCCGACACCCACAAAGCAGCGCTGTCAACCGGGCTGCGCATTTCGTGGACGCACAAGTCCGGGCTCGGCCTCGCAGTGCACGGCGAGTACTCGCCCCTGCCCCGCCGGCTCGGTTCGCTGGCTCCGCTAGAAACCTATGAATCACACTTCGGCGTTGCGACCATCGGACCCAGGTTCATCTTCGGCAAAGGCTTCGCACGCATCTGGGCATCCGGCGGCGGTGGTGTTTCCTTCGAGCACTCGACCCGCAAGTTCCGCGACGACATGGGCCGCCCAGACGAAGAGACCAGCGACGAAGTCGTACCGGTCGGCGTCGCCGCCACCGGCATCGAGCTCCACGTGATGAAGAGCGGCGGAATCATCCTCGCCGGCACGTACACCAAGACATTCAAGAGCGACGTCCCGCGCAAGTACTACGCGCTTATCGGCGGCCTCGTGTTCACGTTCAAGTAGGCGCGGCAGGGGCAGCTGCCTACGCCCCGCGCAGACGCAACCGCCACACGCGCCGCCCCCAAACTTACAGGATGTAGTTGGCGAGGTCTTCGTCTTGGACCAGGGCGTCGAGGCGATCGCTGACGTAGCTCTTGGTGATCTTGATCGTCTGGGCGCCGATATCGGGGGCGGAGAACAGCAGCTCGTCGAGCAGGCGCTCGAGAACCGTGTGCAGACGCCGGGCACCGATATTGTGGGTGCGCGAGTTCACATCCTGGGCGATGCGCGCCAGCTCGGCGACTGCTTCGGCTTCGAACTCGATGATGATGCCTTCGGTGGCCAACAGAGCTTCGTACTGTTTGGTGAGCGCGTTGCGCGGCTCGGTCAAGATACGCACGAAGTCTTTGTCGGTGAGCGCGTCGAGTTCCACGCGGATCGGGAATCGGCCCTGAAGCTCGGGAATCAGATCGCTCGGTTTGGCGATGTGGAACGCGCCTGCAGCAATGAACAGCACGTGGTCCGTACGCACTGCGCCGTACTTGGTCGTGACCGTGGCGCCTTCTACGATGGGCAGCAAGTCCCGCTGCACACCTTCTCGGGACACGTCCGGGCCGTGTTTGCCGGAAGAGCCGCCGGCGATCTTGTCGATCTCGTCCAGAAACACGATGCCGGCATTCTCGGCACGCGACACTGCTTCTCGCTGAATGAAGTCGTGATCGATCAGCCGCTCGGTTTCCTGTTTGACCAGAATGTCGAGGGCCTGCGGAATGCGCATCTTGCGGCGCTTGGTCCGCTTGGTCATGTTGCCCAGCATGTCCTTGAGACCGCCCAGGCCCATCTCCTCGACGCCTTGACCGCCGAAGATCTGCAGAAACGGGCTGGCGTCTTCCTGAATCTCGACTTCGACCTCGCGATCGTCCATGTTGCCCTCGCGCAGCAACTTGCGCAGCTTCTCGCGAGTACGCGACCGGTTGTCCTCGGTGTTGCCGTTCTGGGCCGGGGCCGCCGCGCTCTGATGGTGCGCGTGCTGATGGGGCGGGCGATCCGAATAGGACATGGCGCGCGCCGGCAGCAGTAAGTCGAGCAAGCGCTCCTCCGCCGCCTCTTCCGCTTTGGGCCGCATCTTCACGGCCTCTTCGTCACGTACGAGCTTGACCGACAGCTCCATGAGATCGCGCACGATCGATTCGACGTCGCGGCCGACGTAGCCGACCTCGGTGAACTTCGACGCCTCGACCTTGAGAAACGGCGCGCCGGCGAGCTTAGCCAGGCGCCGCGCGATCTCGGTTTTACCGACACCGGTCGGGCCGATCATGATGATGTTCTTGGGCGCGATCTCATCGCGCAAATCGCCTTCTACCTGCTGGCGGCGCCAGCGATTGCGCAGCGCGACCGCTACCGCACGCTTGGCGTTGACCTGACCGACGATATAGCGGTCGAGCTTGTCGACGATTGCAGCAGGGGTGAGGAAAGAAATGTCGTTGACGTCCATTTAACTTCTCGCTTCGAGCTCTTCGATCGTGAGCGTGTGGTTTGTGTAGATACAGATGTCCCCGGCGATCTTCATCGCGTTCTCGGCGATCTCACGCGCCGATAGATCCGAGTGGGCGATCAGTGCGCGCGCCGCTGCGAGTGCATACGAACCGCCGGAACCGATGGCGACGATTCCATCGTCGGGCTCGATGACGTCACCTGTCCCCGACAGCAGATAGGTCTGCTCGGCGTCGGCGACGATCAGCATCGCTTCGAGCCGACGCAACACCCGGTCCATGCGCCAGTCCTTGGCCATCTCCACCGCTGCGCGGCGCAGGTTGCCGTGCTCGCGAACCTTGCCCTCGAGTTTCTCGAACAGCGCGATACCGTCGGCGGCTGAACCGGCGAAGCCACCCAGAGCTTGGCCATCGGCCATGATGCGCACCTTGCGGGCACCGCCCTTCATCACGGTATCGCCCAACGACACCTGTCCATCACCGGCGACGATGACGCGGCCACCTTTGCGGACGGACAGAATCGTCGTAGAGCGAAACTCGGGCTTCTTCATGGTTCCTGCTTCCTACCATTGCCAGCACGCCTCGCCAAGCGGCGCGGCTTACCGGGTTTGGTTCATTTTTTCGGGGGTTTGTCGGTCTTGGTCCGGGCCCGGGGGTGGGCCGCGTCATACACGCTCATCAGTCGATCAACTGAAACCTGTGTATAGACCTGGGTCGACGCAAGGCTGGAATGGCCCAAAAGCTCCTGAATAGAGCGCAGATCCACTCCCCCATCGAGCAGATGGGTGGCGAAAGAATGCCGGAGCACATGCGGAGTGGCCTCGGTGCCGCAATCTGCCGCCAGTCGAGACACCATGCGCTGAGCCGAGCGGGCGCTGAGACGACCGCCACGATAGTTGAGAAACAGCGCGGCCGGCACCGTCTTGGCGGCTCGCCCCGCCTCGAGCAACACTGCCCGTGCGGGTAGGTAGTCGGCGATGGCTTGTTCCGCCTTCGTGCCGAGCGGAACCAGGCGGCTCTTCGCCCCCTTGCCTCGTTTGACGTTGACCACGGTGCCGCGCTGACCGAAGCGATCGCGATCCACGTCGTCGACGTCCAGGGCGCAGCACTCCGACACGCGTAGCCCGGCGCCGTATAACACCTCCAACAGTGCGCGATCGCGCAGTGCCAACGCGTTGCTGCGATCACTGGCGAGACCGTGCGCGGGCTGTGGGGCTTCGATCAACTGAAACGTCGCGTCGACATCGAGTGCCCTGGGCAGGGCTCGCCGTCGTTTGGGACTGCGAACGACTCGGGCCGGGTTCGTCTTGGTTTCCCCGCGCGCCACCAGGAACCGAAAGAACCCGCGCAGGCTGGATAGCTTGCGAGAGATCGTCGACGCGTCGTTGCGCCCGAACAGCTCCGCCAGGTGCGCGCGTATGTGGGTCGCGTCGAGCTTGGCCGGCTTCGGCTCGCTGCCCTCCCGTTCGTGGAAAATCCGCCGGAACTCCTCGAGGTCACGCAGGTAGGCCGTCGTCGTACGCGGCGAATACGCGCGCTGGACCGCCAAATACTCGTGAAACTCCTCTACTGCCGTGGGCCAATCCACCTCAGACGAAAATAGCAACCATCGGAGCACTGGGCGAAGTTTCTTTGTTACGCTGACCTACGCATGGCTAAAAGGCCGAGCGTCTCCACCGTCGATACGGTGCAGCAGGATGAGGGACCCCCTCGCGCGAAGATCACGTACGCGCTGTACGTGCTGCACACGCCGGACTCCAAGCTCAACGGCTACGTGCGTCGCCTGGCTGACGCCACCGTGACGATCGGCCGGAAAGTCGACGACGAGAACCTGTGCGTAACCGACCCGGCTGTGTCCAAAGCTCACGCGGAGGTCACGTGGTCGCCGGTTCGGGAACGCCACATGCTCGGCGACCTGCGCAGTAGCAATGGAACTCATCTCAACGGCAAGTCGGTGCAGCGCGAGCTGCTCAACTCCGGTGACATCGTGCGCATCGGCGACACCGTGTTGCGTTTTGGCCCGTACGACGCCAACGCCGACGGATGGTCTGCCCCCGACGACGGCTTGTTTCGCGGTGCGAGCTTGTCGCTGCGTCAAACCCTCGAGCTGGCCAACGCCGCGGCGCGCACCGACATGGCAGTGCTCATCTTGGGCGAGACGGGTACCGGCAAAGAACTAGTCGCCCAAACGATCCACGAATCGAGCGGCCGCACGGGGGAGCTCGTCGCGTTCAACTGCGCCGCCATTCCACGAGAGCTCGTCGAGAGCGAGTTGTTTGGACACGTCAAAGGCGCGTTCAGCGGAGCCGAAGCCGATCAGCGCGGCTTGTTCCGCAGTGCTGACGGGGGCACGTTGTTCCTCGATGAGCTGGGCGAGCTCGCAGCGGATACTCAGGCAAAGCTATTGCGTGCCCTGGAGACCAAACAGATCCGCCCGGTCGGCGCCGCCAAGCCAGTGAGCGTCGATGTCCGTGTCGTCGCCGCGACCAATCGCGACCTCGAGGAAGGCGTCGCGCGTGGTGAGTTTCGCGCCGATTTGTACGCCCGGCTCGCCGAGTGGATCGTTACGATCGACCCGCTGCGAAACCGCCCCGAAGACCTGTACCCGTTGTGGCGCCACTTCGTCGCTAGCCATGGCAACGACAGCCAGTTAACCCTCAAAGGCAGCGCGTTCGAAGCACTGGCGTTGCACCGTTGGCCCTACAACGTGCGCGAACTGTCCGCGCTGGTTCGACGGCTTCTAGTGAGTCATCCCGATGGTGCGAAGCTGTCGGCGGCCGACCTGCCCCAGAACCTCAAGCCGAGAGACACCACGAACTCGGACCGGCCGACCATGAAGGACCTGCCGCCGAAAGGTGAGACGCCCACCGCAGGTGAGCTCCAGCAGTTGGTCGAGAAGTTCTCCGGCAACGTCAAAGAGGTCGCGGCGTTCCTGGGTAAGGACCGAACCCAGGTGTACCGCTGGCTCAAGAAACACGGCATCGACCCGAACGCGTACCGCTGAGCGTAGTGTTTGCGCGGGTCGGCGAATTCCTTCAATGATTCCGCGATGTATCAGAGGGGAGCCTGTCCCCCGGGGGGAGGGTCACTGGGACAGCGACACACCTGCGACGGTCGGCGTGAGTTTCTGTGACAGTAAACATGAACGCTGCATCACATGTCACAGGGTATGTGCTTGAAAGCTGGTCGCGGGGACTCTGGCAAGCGATTTGCTTAGTTGGTGGTCGTGATGAGCACAGGACGGAACAAACCACCTTTGGCATTGGGCACTGCCCGCGGCAACCAGATCTCCCGACGACGTACGATGAAGATTCTGGTCGTCGACGACGAGCCGAGCATGCGCGGGTTGCTGCTGCGCATCTTCCGACAGCACGACACCGCCGAAGCGCGCAACGTCGAAGAAGCCAAGCAAATGCTCGAGCTTCACGAGTTCGACGTGGTCATCAGTGACAACCAGATGCCCGGCCCGTGCGGTGTCGAGCTACTGGCGCACATCGATGTGTTCCACCCGGATGTCCACCGCATCTTGTTCACCGCCAGCCCCCCCGCGGACCTGTCGTCCCTGGTGAATCAGGGCGTGGTTCAGGACTTCGTACCCAAACACGCTTTGCGCGATCTGGTGGAGCTGTGCGCCACCAAGCTCAAGCGCCGAGGGCTGCGCAGCTAGAGACTACCGCCAGGCGGAGCGACCACCACGTCTTCGATACCGAGCCCGGGCCGGCTCAACACGTCGACCACGAACGCGGCCAGCTCGTCCGCATTCATCATCGCGCTGCGGTCGAAGCCGGGCTTGTCGTCCCAAATGGCCGTGTCCACAGCGCCGGGAAATAGGTTGGTCACCCGCACTCCACTGGCGCGGGCCTCTTCGCGCAGGACCCGACCGAAGGCCGCCTGCCCCGCCTTGGCCGCCGTGTATGCCGCGCACCCTGCGAAGGTTTGCCGTGCGGCCGACGAGCTCACGTTGATGATGTGCCCGCCGTCGGACATCAGCGGCAAGGCCGCACGGCTGCACAAGAACGTTCCGACGATGTGAGCGTCCAGCATGGCGCGCACCTGGTCCAAGGTGTCCTCGACGACGGGGGCGAACGTGCCGCCGCCGGCGTTGTTGACCAACACATCGACGCGCTCGAGCTCGGCGAACCGAGACCGAACCGCCGCCTCATCGGCCACGTCCATGGCCAGTTCGACGATGCTCCCCGGCGCCAGCCGATCGGCCATCGGTTCTGCGGGAAATCTCCGGGCCAGTCCCACGACCGCCGCACCTTGCGCGGCGAACGCGGCCGCCAACGCCTTGCCGATTCCCGAGGATGCTCCAGTGACTACGCAGACCTTGTCGTTCACGCTGCTCTCCTAGCTACCTGCGCCAGCCAGGTATCGAAATCACCGTCGGCACGCTCAGCTTTCAGTCGCTTGCGATCGCGCTTCTTGGCCCGGACGCCGAGGTCGGGCAGTAAGCCAAAGTTGATGTTGGTCGGGGAAAACTTCTGACCGGGTTCACGCTCGCGGGTCACGTGATGGTGCAGACCGCCAAAGGCGGTGGTCGTCGGTGGTGGCGGGCACACATCGCCGCGCATGCGCGCTTCGGTGAACAACGCGACCAATAGCCCCATCGCACACGACTCGATGTAGCCCTCGACGCCGCAGATCAACCCGGCGAAGCGCACGCTCGGCTGGGTCAACAACTCGAGCTCATCGCCCAGCAAGGTCGGCGAGTCGATGAACGTGTTGCGATGGATAGAACCGTAACGTAGGAACTCAGCCTCGCGCAGTGCGGGAATCATCCGAAAGATCCGCTTCTGTTCCGGGTAGGCCAGCCGAGTCTGAAACCCGACCAGGTTGTACGCGGTCAGGTAACGGTTCTCGGGGCGCAGCTGGACCACCGCATAGGGTCGCTTGCCGGTT
>SPJJ01039147.1_pt1 | contig 11649 bp, 10 predicted proteins | sample 3741741 | NCBI WGS metagenome assembly SPJJ01 (sample SAMN10925908, study PRJNA522277) | cold seep metagenome | isolation source: Elba SIP-enriched marine methane seep metagenome, extraction at timepoint T1 | place: Italy: coast of Elba, Mediterranean Sea | collected 2014-05 | reverse complement strand
GCCATGCCCCAACGGCGCTCGTGTTTGTACAGTCCCGGCGCGATGAACTTCCACAGTTGGTAGAAGATGAACGGCGACGCCAGAAACACGCCGCCCCAGATGCCGATGGAAAAGTAGGTCCAGAACGGCTCGACCAACGAGCCGAAGTTGAGCTGGGCCTGGCCGAATACTTCCGGGTTTTCCGCCGCCTTTTCCGCCCACACCTCGAGCAGCGGTCGCAGCAGGATGACCAGCAGCTCCTCTTTGAACGCGTAGGCCACGGCAAAGCCACCGACCAGGGCGATGACCGAGTTGCGCACGCGGATCTGCAGCTCGCCCAGATGCTCGAGGAACGACATCCGCGAGTCGTCCACCTCTGCGCGGGGCGGCGCGCCTTCGCCCAGGAATCCGTCGAGCTTGGCTTCGTCCGGTCCCGGTTGCTCGTCGCCGTGCTCAGCCATGGGCCTCGTCGTCTTTGGCGTTGGGCTCGTCCGCCGGGGTCGGCTCGAGCTGTTCGCCCGAGGCCACGGTCTCGCTGGCCGGGCGGATCAGCGGCTCGTCGGTGTCGTTGCCATAGGTGTACTTGGGCGGCGCTTCGTTTTCACCGGGCTCCGCCTCGGGCACGTCGTCGCCGGGCTCGGCTGGACCGGGCTCGGCTGGACCTGGGCTGGCGCTCGCCTTGTGGGTCTTGGGTCCGTCATCGTCGTTATCGCGCACATGGGGCGGCACGTACGGTTGGACATCTTCGCCGCGCAGGGCGCTCTTGAGGTCGCGAATAGCGTCGCCGACCTGGGTGTCGTCTTCGATACTGCGCTGCAAATCCTTGGTCGTTCGGCGCAGGTCACGGATGCCCTTACTCAGGGACTTGGCTGCCCCCGGGAGCTTCTCTGGACCTAGAAAAAGGAGGGCGACCACCGCGATCACGAGAATCTCGCCCATGCCGAGACCGAACATACGGCGCGAAGCATAGCAGGTCTGATTCCCGGGAGTGCTACCCCCTTGGCCCGCTAAAAACGCGCTTAACTGGAAGTGCGGAGGGACCGGGCCGCGCCGCTGAGCTGGGCGCCGGAGGCCTCGACGTCGTCGAGCTTGTCCCGGAGGGTTTGAATGTCCATCGCTTTGGCGTGGAGGTCCGCGCGGGCGGTCTCCAGGGACTCTCCGATGGTTTCTGACTCAGCTGTCTGCTCGCTGTGGGCGTCGCTGATCTGATGGACTCGCTGGGAGATGGCCTCGATAGAGCGGGAGATCTGCTTCGAGCCCCGGCTGTGCTCCTGGGACGAGCGATCGACCAGGCGTGTGATCTCACGCATCTTCTCCGCCGCCTGCATCACCGACTCGGAGCCCTTTGATTGCTCTGTGGTGGCGGTGGCAATGGATTGCACGGTTTCGGCGATGCGGTTGATGGCATCGGTCACCTGCTTGGAGCCGCGGGCCTGCTCGACCGTGGCGCGGGCGATGTCTCGCACCATCAACCGTGACTTCTCAGCACTTTCGCGAATCCGTCGCAGGGCATCTTCGGCCTGGTTCGACACGCGCACGCCTTCTTCGACCGACACCGAGCCACCGGCCACGGCCTCCATGGCGTTCTTGGTCTCCACTTGTACCGCCTTGATCAGGTCGGCGATCTCCTTGGTCGACGCACCGGCGCGCTCGGCCAGCTCTTTGATCTCGTCGGCGACGACCGCGAATCCCTTACCGTGCTCGCCCGCCTGGGCGGCGATGATCGCGGCGTTGAGGGCGAGCAAGTTGGTCTGCTCGGCGACGTCGTCGATGACCTGGAGGATCTTGTCGATCTCACCGATCTTGGCGCCCAGGGCCGCCATGACCTTGGTCGCTTCCCGAGAGGTGTCCTTGATCTTGTGAATACCCTGGATGGTCTTGTTGATCGATTCGACGCCGTAGTCGGCTGCCTTGGTCACTTCTTCGGACAGCTTCGCCGTTTCGTTTGCGTTGTTCTGTACCTGATGGATCGACATGTCCATCTCGTTCATCGAGCTCGAGGTTTCTTCGGCTGTGGCCGACAGCTCGAGCACGTTGTGGGCGACCTCTTTGATCGAGTAGGTCATCTCTTCGATGGACGATGCCGAGTCGGAAACCGCGTTGGTCAGCGTCTCCATGTTCTCGGCGATCTCGTCGGTGGCGGCGGCCATCTCGACGACCGACGCTGACGATTCCTCCGACGCGTCTTTGAGCGCGGTGACGTTGGCGTCGATTTCCTTGAGCCGCCGGGTCATGTGCTGCAGCGCCATCGCGGTTTGATCGACGCGCTCCACCTGTTGGGCGACGAAATCGAGCAGCGATTGAGCCTGGCTGACCGCGCCGTTGAGGTCGGCCGAGTGCTTCGACGACAGGGCGGATATGTGCTCGCTATCGCGGCCGTGTTGTTTGCGGATCTTCTCCAGCGCGTCGGCGATGTCCTGGAGTCCGCCGTCGCCGATGATCCGGGTTGAGTAGTCTCGCTCCGCTAGCTGGTGGGTCGACTCGGCCAGCTGTTTGGCAGCCGAATTGCGGCGCCACAGTTCCAGCGCCGGTCCGATGACCGCTGCGAATACGAGAATGACGCGGAAGATGCGGCTGTCCCAGTCGACTACGAGTGCTGCGACCAGAGCTCCCGTAAATAGGATGCCGCTGCCCCACAGAAACAAAGAGTCCTGAGACGATGCCGTCTGCTTTGCAGGTGCCATTGCCCCCCGATGCACGTTACGAGTGCGAGCCCGTCTACGGTACCACGATGCGTCCCACGCGGCCTGTTATCAGAGGGTTAAAACTCTCGCGTCATTCGACTGAGGCTTGGCGGCACGCCGTTTACGTGGCTCGCTTTTTCGGTGGGCGCGGTGCCCTCGCGGAAGAAAATCGCCGCCGCACCCCCGGCACCCGGATGGGCGAGTAGCCCGGTCTCGCGATCGATCGCCACCTTCTCGACTCCGTTGGGCGGGGGCCCGGGCACGGCAACGGCGGGCCGCTTGCCCTCCGAGGCGCCGACCAGGGCGATCCAAACCGGCAGGGCGACCTTGCCGCCATCGTCTCGGTAGCCCATGCGTCTCGCCTGGTTGTCATAGCCCAGCCACACCGCCGAGACGACCCGGCCCGTGTAGCCGACGAACCAGGCATCGGTGTTCTTGTTGGTCGTGCCGGTTTTGCCGGCGGCGGGACGTTTCAGCCGCCTGGCCAGGGTCGCGGTGCCACGACGTACGACATCTCGCATCATGTTCGACACCAGGAACGCGGTCTGGCTATCTAGCACTCGTTTGGCCGGTTTGGCGTCGACCGTGGCGACCATGCGATCGAGGCGGCGGCCCGGGGCGAGGTTCGGGTCGTCAGGGGCGGCGCGATCAATGAGCACCATGTGGCCCTGGCGAACCCGGGTGACGTAGACCGGTTTGGCTGCGCTGCCACCTCGGGCGAATACGGTGAACGCCCGCGCCAGCTCGAACGGATAGACACAAGACGCGCCAAGTGCCATCGGTTTGACGTTGGCCAGCTCCGTTGTGATGCCCAGGCGTTCGGCCATGCGTTTGACTCGGCGCGTGCCAACTCGGTCCAGCACGTCGACCGCGGGGGCGTTGAGGGAGAACGCCAGGGCGTCCTGGGCGAGAGCGACGCCCTGGAATGGCCGGCCGCTGTTGTGAGGTTTCCAGTGCACATCGAGGCGTTCGTCGTAGTGGGCGATCGGCGCGTCGCGCAGCGGTGTCCCCGGAGTGATCACATCGCCCTCGATGGCCGATGCGTACAGGATCGGCTTGAACGCGGACCCGGGTTGCCGGCAGGCTTGATTCGCGCGATCGAACTGGCTGCTGGACCAGGACACGCCGCCGACGATGGCTTCCACATAGCCCGTGCGGTAGTCCCAGACCAACGCGCCCACCTGGGGGCCATCGGTCGTCGAGTCTCCCTTGCGTTTGTGGTCGGGTTTGCTCAACTTGGCCGACGTGGTCACGGCCGTGTGTTGGGCCTGCGCCGACAGCGCCACCCGCGCGGTTGTCTCGATGGTGATTCCGCCGTGGTTATAGACGAAGGGCATTTCCTGCTGCACCTGTAGGCGAGCGGTCTCGGTGTGCCACGGGGCCATGGTGCCGTAGACGATCGTGCGCGGCTTCAGCTCGATGGGCTGGCTCAGCGCCAACTGCAGCGCCACGTCGTCGATGAACTCTTTGCGGTGCATGCGGCGCAAGACCTCATCGCGACGCTTGCGCGCCCCCGTCTTGTTGGCAAACGGTGACAGCCGGCCGGGAGCTTGGATCAGCCCCGCGATCAGGGCCGACTCCGCCAGGCTGAGCTCGTCGAGCTCTTTGGAGAAGTAGATGCGGCTGGCTGCTCGAACGCCGTAGGCGGTCCCGCCGAGAAACACGTGGTTGGCGTAGACCTGGAAGATGCGCTGTTTGCTGTAGTGACGCTCGATGCGTCGGGCGAGAAACGCTTCGCGAACCTTACGCCGAATGGTTCGGGCGTAGCCGATGGTCTTTGGCAGCAGCATGCGCGCTACCTGCTGAGTGATGGTCGACGCTCCTTCTTTGATGCGTCCCGCTCGGTAGTTGGCCAACGCCGCGCGTCCGACTGCGTAAAAGTCGACACCGTGGTGGGAAAAAAATCGAGCGTCCTCTGCCGCCATGATCGCCTGGACCAGCGTGTCCGGAATCTGTGCGTAGTCGACCGGTAAGCGATGGCCGACTTCTTTGCCGCGGCGGAACGGTAGCTCGGCGACGATGGTGCCGTCGGCGGAGCGGATGAAGCTAGTACGCGGTTGGTTCTGTGCCCACAGGGTGAGATTGGGTGTTTCGGGCAAGCCGCGGGTGTAGTCGCGAATGATCAGGTAGCCCGCGATGATGGCGACCTGGGGCAGGGCAATGACGACGGCGCAGATGAATGCCAGCGGACCTCGAATCCACCAGCTGGTCCAAGACCGGTTGGCAATGTGTACGGGGCGAATCTTCGACGCCCAGCTCGTCATCCGAACAAGCTCAGTTGAATCGGAGGTCCGAGCGCGCTGGCGCGGCGGCCCTTGCGCTCTAGGCTCGGGGCGAACGTGCGCGCGCAGCGACCTGTGACGTATACGTTGGTTGCGCCGCAGGTGTCCACGTAGTCGACGAGTGCCTTATGGTCGGCGGCGTTGCTCCACGCGAACAGCGCGTCGGCGCGATACCGCTGGTGAGCGTCGAGCTCGGTTGCCGCGCCGGAAACGACCGCGACGTTGCTGTGCTCGGGCAGAGGGAGCTTGTCCAGGGCTGCCCGCAGATGCAGCGGCCACAGCAGCGCCCGTACCGGTCCGCGCGTCCGCGGCGGCTTGCCCGACCAGCGGCGTATCTTTGGCAGCTCGACCCTGGCGCGAATGCGCTGGGCGGCGTGATGGATTCCTCGGTGCGCGATTACGTGGATTTTCCCACGACTGAGCCGTTCGGCAACATCTAGACCTTTACTGGCCGATGAAACCAGCAGTATCGCCAGGCCGCCCTTGTCGTGAACCTCGTGAACAAAGGCCGAAACCGCCTCGCAGACCTGATGGACAGGGTCGAAGCTCAGTCCGCGCTGGCCGTAGTGGGCGTTGATCACCAGCGTGTCGCAGGCGCGCACATCGGCCTCGCCGCCCAGGCCGCCACCCGCCGGGTTGACCGCGCCGGCGTATAGCACCCGGTGACCATCCACATTGATCAGTAGCGATGCGCTGCCGATCGAGTGGCCAGAGCGCAGCAGTTCCACGCGTTTGGTACCCAGGGTGAACGGCCGGCCGTAGGGCACCGACAACTGAGAGATCGGCTGGAACTTGGCATCCGCCCGGCTCAACAGATCAAGGGTGAGCTGGGTGGCGATCAGCTGGCCGTGGCGGGACGCTTCCACCGCATGAGCGCACGACACGAAACACACTTCGCGCGCTCGTCGAGCGTCGCACCAGATTTCGGTGCCGCCGATGTGCACGCCTCCTCGCCATCGGATGTCGACAGCGTTCGCAGCTACGGACAACATTGTTCTCGGGTTCGCCTCGGCAAAGCCCGTTTCATTAGCACGGACCGACGGCGAGGGCGCGAATTACAACAACAGCTTTTCGGGCAGTTTCGCGGCCAGAAACTGTTTTTCTAGATGGTCGATCGTCTGCTTGAACGGCTCGGACTGTCCCTCGGTGAACTGGAACAGGATGCCCATGCCGGGAACGTCTTCGTCCTCGACGACCACGGTGTGCGAAACCGTTCCGACCAGAGAAACCGGTTCTTCGTGTTGCGGGAAGCTGATCAACAGATGGATTTCCGAGTCTTCCGGGAGCGGCTCTTCGGTGACCACGAACACGCCGGTCTCGTTGATGTCCCGCGTATAGGTTTCGCACGGTCCGTTCACCCCGCCGTAGGTAACGTCGAGGCGAATCGGCAGACGCCGTTGTTCGCGAAGATTGAGCAGGCCCCCGCGGACGAAGCCGTTGAGGTAGTTGATCTTCTCGCGCTCCTCCGGGCCGAGGGCGACGGTTGCCTCTTTGCTCGTCGCGCCATCCTTGCCGTGGGAGATCACGCGGCCGCGCAGAATGATCCGCGGACCGGCGTCTTCGAGGGTTAAGTCGCAACGGATCTCGTCGCCGACTTTGGGGAGTGGATCCGCCGGGATGAAGATGGTGCAGTCCCGTGGGTCGAAAATCTTCACCCAGTCGCTCTTGTTCGCCAAGCGCAGCTCGATGCGCACAGTCATAGCCTCGTGTAGAGGGGCGGCTGATCGATTCCCCGCCCGATCTATACGAAATCATAACGCAGGCCCCCGGGAGGTGGGGGACCTACACGGGCAAAATACTTATTTGGCGAACGAATACCGGAGGGTGATCCGGTGCTTGGCGCGTTCTAGAGCCACCGAGAAGTCCCTGGCGGCCATAAGCCGGGCGTACAGGGCTGCGGCGTCATCCATGCTCGCGATCGCTTTGCCATCGACATTGAGGATGCGATCTCCCTTGCGCAAACCGAGCCGGTAGAAATACGAGCCACGGCTGATGCCGAGGACGGCGATGGATTTGCCGTCGCGCTTGAACTGAACTTCCTTGGCCAGGGCGGTGAAATCAGCGACAGCTTTGTCGAACTCGGCGCGCTTGATCGTCATCGACTTGTGACTGAGGGTGGGCTTGGTCAACGTCGGCTTGACTACCGCGGGTTTGACGCTGGCGATCCGCTTGTTCTTGTTGAGGTCCTCTGCCGCCTTGCGCGCCTCTTTCACCGGATCGAACCGCAGTCCTGGCGGAGCAACTACCGTGGTGAGTGGTTTCTTGGGCGGATACGGATTGATCAGGACCAAAGGCTTTTTCAGCGTCGCGCTGGGGCTTGTCTTGGTTGGGCTTGTCTTGGTAACGACAACGGGCCCGATCGTGGTCTTCGGCTCTGTGGTCTTGCCCTTGCGGGCGAGTGGAATCAGGAAGTGCTGATTCGACTTGCTGAGTACAAGCTGATCGACCTGGATCGATGTGACTCGGTAGCCCTGGAATGTGTCACCGACCTTGACCACGACATAGCTGCCGCGATCTTTGTCCTTCACCAGCGCCTGGCGGGTGTCCGTCATCACCGAGACCAGGTCGGCCCGGGGTGCGACCGCCTTCGTATCTGCCTGTGCTAGCGGAGATAACAACAGCGCGGCGGCGATCATGACGGCTTGGACGGCGTACTTCATTGCTCTTGGATGTATGCAATATGCACACCGCGGTCCAAGTCATCGGAAGATCGCCGGCTCGCAGATCAAAGTAGCCGAAAATTCACACCTAACCGTGCGGCTTCAGCACAGTTTTGTGATGCTCGAGGGCGTCAACGGCGTCAAAATCGCCGACCCCAGGCGTCAATCCGGAGGCGCTAGGCCTTCTTCATCGCGTCGGCGGCATCGGCCGCCTGGCTCGAATCCGGGGACGGCATCTCACCGCCCGATGGCGCTGCTGGGCCTTTGTCGTCCTCTTCGGCATCCGCGGCGGGCTCGGAGACGTCGTCCATGTCGAGGCCCGACAGGTCCAGATCTTCGAGCTCTTTGAGGTCTTCTTCGGACAGCGACGACGCCGGAGCCGGATTCAGCTGCTTGGTGTCGATGGTGGTGCCGGACTCGAGCAGGCCCATCTTGGCCTTGAGCTCGAGTAGGTCTTCCTCGGCTCCGGCACCGCCGCTGGCTTCCAGCTGCAGGAACTTGGCTTCGAGGGTATCCCCCGACATCTCGCCGGCCAGCTCGGCGCCGGCCTCAGCTTCGGCCTCGAGCATGTTGATGCGATCGGCCATGCGGTCGAAGGTGTCGAATGCGCTGGTATCACCCAATCCCTGCATGGTTGCGGCGATTTGAGCCTGGGCCTCGGCGCGCTTCTTGCGGGCGATGAGGATGTTCTTTTTGCGCTTGGCTTCCTCGATCTTGTTGCCGAGGAGCCGCAGTGCGTCTTTGAGTTTTTCGACCGCCTGCTTCTGCAATACCCACTGCTGCTGGTACTGGCTGGCGATGTTCTCGTGCTCTTGTTTTCGCACCAAGGCCTGGCGGGCTAGGTCATCGTCGCCGGCTCGCACCGCGACCATCGCCTTGCGCTCCCACTCTTTGGCTTTGTCGACCTCGGACAGGTGCTGCTTCTGAAGCTTCTTCTCGTCGGCGATGGCGACCGCGACAGACTTTTTGGCTTCGACCAGCTGCTGCTGCATATCCAGCAGCACCTGATTGAGCATCTTCTCAGGATCTTCCGCCCTCGAAATGAGGTCGTTGATGTTCGATTTGATGAGAGTGCCGAGTCGCGCGAAGATTCCCATAGTCGCTCTATCGTTTACCTACGGCAAAGAGGTCCGTTCGGGCTGTGCCCAGAGTCGAAAGCCTACGGGATCATCGGTGTGGTTGCAACGGCTTGGCCCCCGTGATATGCGCCATCCGGCGTGGCTAATGACTCCAATACTCCGCGATTGCCGCGTCACGTCGGGATCATCATGGACGGCAATGGCCGCTGGGCGCAGCAGCGTCAGCTGCCTCGGATCGAAGGTCACCGCGAGGGCGCCAACAGCGTGCGCGACATCGTCCGCGCCTCCCGACAGGTCGGCCTGCGCGCCATCACCTTGTATGCGTTTTCGTCGCAGAACTGGGCCCGCCCGGCGGAGGAGGTTGGCGCGTTGATGGATTTGCTCCGCGACTACCTGATCGAGGAGCGTCCCGAGATCATGGACAACAACATCCGGCTGCGCGCGATCGGCGCAGTAGATCGTCTGCCGCCTCGGGTGCGCGAACCGCTGGATGCGCTGATCGCCGATTCGGCTGGCAACGACTCGATGGCGTTGACGTTGGCTCTGTCGTATGGCGGCCGCGAAGCCATCGTCGCGGCTACCAAGCGCGCTCTGGCCGCCCATCAAGCGGGCGAGTTGGATGTGAACGCGCTGACCGCGGAGCGGTTCAACGCTTTGTTGCCGACCGCCGAGCTGCCCCAACTCGACCTGCTGATTCGGACTAGTGGCGAACAGCGGGTGTCGAACTTCATGCTGTGGGAGCTCGCGTACACCGAGTTGTATTTCTGCGACACGCTGTGGCCGGACTTCCGTCGCCAGCGTCTTTACGAAGCGCTCGAAGCCTATGCCGGCCGCGAGCGGCGCTTCGGCCTTACCAGTGGCCAGGTTGCCGGCCTGGACTCGGACCTAGGACCCTTTGATGGCTAGCAACCTGGCATCTCGAGCACTCGTCGCGCTCGTCGCGATCCCGATTCTCGTTGCGCTCATCTACTTGAATGAGCCGGTGTACCTGTGGGGCTTGATCACCGTGGGCTCGTTGGTCGCTCTCCACGAGTTCTACGCCATGGTACTGGATGACAAGACCGACCAGCTCGTCAGCATGCTGTGTGCCGTGGCGGCGATCGCCATTTTCTATTGGCTGCGGCCAACCCCGAAGCGTGGCTACGGCCACGGCCTGGCCATCTTCGTCGGCGTGGTACCGATCGCGTTCTACTACCTGTTTCGGTTTCGCGATCAAGCGACCGTCGGTGCGCGCTTCGCGTACTCGGTGGCCGGCCTGTTCTACGTGGGCATCGCGGCTCAGTTTCTTGCTCTGATCAAGCGCGACATCCCGGGCATCGGCTCTCACCTCGTCGTCATGGTGCTGACCATCGCCTGGGTCGGTGACTCTGCGGCGTACTTCGCCGGTCGGTTTCTGGGTAAGCGCAAGCTGTACCCGGCGGTCAGTCCGAAGAAGACCATCGCCGGTTCCGTCGGTGGCATCGCGGGTGCGTTGGTCGCTGCGGCCGGCGTGACCTACGGGCTGATTCAGCCGGACGTGGGCAGCCTACCGTTCCTCAAGTGGTACGACGTGATCGTGCTCGGCGTGGTCGGCGCGGTACTCGGCCAGGTCGGCGATCTCGTCGAATCGCTGATCAAGCGCTCCGCCGGGGTCAAAGACTCTGGGTCGATCTTGCCCGGTCATGGCGGGTTGCTGGACCGCATCGACGCGGTGCTGTTCATCGCACCGTTCGTCTACCTGTACCTGAGTTTGCGCGTCGACTTGCTGTAGTTGGGGGTGTCCGGGCGTGGTGGTGTGGTGGTCCGGGCCACGGCTGCATGGGCGTCCGGACACGGGCCCGTTGTTGATGTCGGTGGGCGTGTTTGTCGCGTGGTCGCGGCGGGCTACTGCAGCGAGGTCAAAAACTCGCGCGAGCGTTCGGCCCAGACACTGCTGGCGTCGAGCTCTATGTAGCGTTCCAGGTGGCTCTTTGCCTGGGCCAGACCGCCGATGCGAGCGAGGATGAGGCCGAGGTTGTAGTGGGCGTCGGCAAAGGTCGGGTGCATTTGCACGACCCGGCGTAGCTCCGAGATCGCCGTCTCGGTTTCACCCATGTCTTCGAGCACGTTGCCCAGGTTGTAGCGGGCTTCGGCCTGGTTGGGCTCGCAGTCGATGGACTGTTCGTAGTGAGCGCGGGCGCCGGCGATGTCGCCGCGGCGATACAAAAGATTGCCCAGGTTGGTGTGGGCGGCGGCCAAGAATGGCTCGAGCTCGAGGGCGCGGCGATAACAGGTTTCGGCCATCGTTTGCTGACCGCGCTCTTCGGCGTCGCAGCCGTTGAGGAAGTAGCGGTAGGCGCTGGGCGGGCTCTGCTCTTTGTCGCCTTCGTCCACCGGCGGCGGCTCGGGCTTTGTCGCGGGCATCGCGAGCACGTCGTGGATCTGAGTCGACAGGCTGTTCGCGGTGAACATCAACATCAGCTGGCCGGTTTCCGGCTCGAACACGGCGCCGTCTTCGTTGGCGATAATCGTCGTGCCGTCGCTGCTCACAGCCAGGTTGCTGATTTTTGCGTTCGGCAGCTGGGCGCGTAGCGCGTTGAGGTTCTTGCGAACCCGCTGCATCGGCAGCCCGGCAGCGATCAGGTCGACCGCGGTTTTGACGCCAATCAGATCGACGAATGTGTAGAACCGTCGACCGCCGCGGCGGATACTCGGATTTACCAGGCCTGTTTGCGCCCAGTAGCGCAGCCGTGCGGGTTCCACGGCGAAGATGCGGGCCACTTCTTTTACGCTGTAGTCGTCGTTTACCTTCAAGTCGTCACCGTCGCTTCGATATCGATGTCCAAATGGAGATGTTGTCCCGTACGCCGCAGCTGGTAGTCGATCTGCGGTTCGAGCAGAGTGGAACCCGCGAGCCTGTGCGCTTCGTGCTCGGCCAACCGGTGGGCGTAGTCGCCAATGCGGTCGTCGGTCTCGAGCAAGTGCTCGATGCGCCGCGTGGTCGTGG
>SPJJ01022804.1_pt1 | contig 11649 bp, 7 predicted proteins | sample 3741741 | NCBI WGS metagenome assembly SPJJ01 (sample SAMN10925908, study PRJNA522277) | cold seep metagenome | isolation source: Elba SIP-enriched marine methane seep metagenome, extraction at timepoint T1 | place: Italy: coast of Elba, Mediterranean Sea | collected 2014-05 | reverse complement strand
GCTTGGTGAGGCCAGAGGCCTGCTTCTCCTGTAGCCCCTTGACCGCCTCGGCAGCAGCTACTGCCACGTGGAATGCGCTGCGCGGCATGCGGGCCATACGCAGAGCAGAGCCAGCGGCCATCACGCCAACCGGGATGAACATGGGGGCACCGGCACCAAGGGCAAAGGCGCCACCCATCATGACGTTGTTGAGAATGGCGTCAGGAGCTAGACGCTGCTTCTCAACCTGGTTCATGGTCTCGAGGTCGCGTAGCCCCTGGCCGTAGTTCTGGGCGTCACGCACCTCAGCCACGAAGTTCTTGAGGTTGGTGACGTCGCTGCCGGTGTCCAGCCCTGCATCCTTGGCGAAGGCACGCCACTTCTCATGGCCCTGGATGTAGGCATCAATCTGGCTGTTGACGCTGCCGGTGTCCATGTCGAAGGCGTCACCGCTGCCCTTCTTGGTGGACTCAATGTAGGAGGCCTTCCAGCGCTTGCCCTCTTGCCCCTTGTTCTTGGTGGCCAGACGGAGGAAGCCCTCCTCCGAGTCGATGGCTTCGGCTACGTGCTGGCGGATGTTCACCAGGCGGTCGATGGACTTCTGCGTGAAGAACTTGTTGCCCATGCCATCGATGGGGGCCGTGAAGCCATCATTGAGTGCGCGCTTGGCGCCCTTGGCCCACTCCACCACAGCAAGCTTGCCGTCAAAGTCGCCCTTGCGAGCGGTGCGGATGATGCGGTTGAGCCCCTGGTCGTAGTCGCGCAGGAAGTTGCGCAGGTCATCGGGCGCCATGGTGGCCATCTTCATGGAGCCGTCTGGCGCCATGAGGTACTCATCCATCTTGCGGATGACCTTGCCCGCCTTGCCCCAGCCGTACACCTCCTGCCGCCAGCTCATGGTAGCCGGGTCGCCAAGCTCGGTAAGCTGGTTGCGGATGTTGAGCATCATGTTGAGCTGGGCAGCGTTGCGGCTCTCACCCTGAGCCATCGCACTCAGCTCGAGGCCATCCCAGCCCTGCCGCACACCCTTGGTCCTGGCTGCCCGGTTGGCCTCGAGCCCAGCGACGTCGTCGTAGTGAATGCGGCTGCCAGGCGTCTTGTGCTCGACGTCCATGGCGTCCAGGCGCTCCATCATGTCGCGAAGCTTACGGGCAGGCTGGAAGCCGGCCTTACGGATACGCTTCTGGGCAGCGCTGTTGGTGCCCTTGCCCGTGACGAGCTCGGTGCCACGCAGCATTTTATCGAAGACCTGGTCGGGCAGGTCGCCACCGCCCTTGAGCACACTCTGCGGGACGGCCATGTCCATCGCAGTCCGCGCCATGGCACCGGGCACGTGGAAGGCACCTGACACCAAGCCGCCCAGGATGCCACCGTTGAGCGCACTCTGGAGTACGGCATCATCATCCAGGCCCGACTCGCCAAAGGCCATGCTCTCGGTGGCCCCGTAGAGAGCACCGTAGCCCGCCCCCTCGATGGCTTCCGAGGCCACAACACCCGCCATCTTGCCACCCAGGCGCTTGCCTAGCAGGCTACGGATGCCACGAGCAGGAGCGTTTAGGATGTTGCCGCCAGCGATACCGCCGACAAGACCGCCAACCACCTCGGAGCCCTCGTAGCGGCCAGGCAGGTTGCGCCGAAGCTTCTTGAGTTCCTGCCCGTAGCCAAGCGCGTCGATGGCCAGGTTGCTGACGCCCATGGTGGCACCAGCAGCCATGCCTGCGGCAGTAGCCTGGAGCCTCTTGGAGGGGTCGTTGAGGTAGGCCTGCTTCTCGCTGTAGGCGGCCACCTCCTCATCGCTCGCTACCGAGTAGCCTGCCCCCAGCGCGTTGGCGAGCAGGTTGGCGGGGATGGACATGACCTCGTCGCCCGTCTTGCTGCGCACGTACACCTCGGGGGTGTCGACGGGCATAGCAATCTGGGCTGCGGGGTTGGTGTCGAGTGGGTTGGCCATGACTGTATCCTTGGGGTGGGTATGGCTACTGCTTGAAGGAGGCCTCGCCACGGGCCATGTTCTCGGCGCGGGTGGCGCCCTCGGTGCGGAGTTCCTGGGTGGCCTTGGTCGTCACTGGCTTGACGTAGCCAACCGCAGGCAGGGCAAGCTCGGCGCCTTTCTCCCAGCGCAGCATGGGGATTTGGTCCCAGGGGTCCATCTGCTCAAAGGCACGCATCTGGAGGCTCTCGCGTCCTGCTTCGAGGTCTCGGCGCATGGCCGTGAGGTGCGCCTCCATGTCCCAGGGGGTATCCATGTGCCCCGTCCAGGTCAGCAGCTTCATGCGGTCCTGAAGGCCGTAGCCCTTGGCCCAGAAGTCCTGCCAGCCTTTATCCATGGCGCCTGCGCCGGAGCCCTTACGCTTGGCACTCTGGAAGTCGGCCTCTAGCGTGTTCCACCGAGCGTTCACGCCGGCAGCAAAGCGGCCCGCCCAGCCATGCTCCCTCTCAAGCTCAAGCATGCTATCGATGGAGCGGAGAGCGTCATCGTAGGAGGTCATGCCCTCTCGGTACTTGGCGGCCAGGTCGGTCTGGAGGAAGCCGGTGCGCGGTCGTCCGTCTGGGCCCGTTGTCTCAATCATGACGCCATCAGGCTTGGTCATGGTGAACGGGTTGCCACCAGCCCGGCGCGCGTTATCCAGGTGCATCATGCGCTGTCGGATTTTGCTGTCCTTGGCACGGGCCCTTCCGCGCATCCGCTGCTCCGACATCTTCTGGAGCTCGAAGCGAATCTTGGCATCACGGGCTGCAATCTCGCCCTCAAGCGCACCCACCATAGCTGCGGCCTTCTTCTTCTGGGCCTCCGAGGTGCCCAGACGCATCTGGGCGCTCGCCTGAATCTTGGCCTCGTTCATGAGGGAAGCCTCGAGCATGTTCTTGGCAACCCGCTCGTTCTCGAACTTGGCCGTGAGGTTGCGGAACTTGTCGCCCAAGAGATTGCGTCGCTGCCCGGAGCGCTGGGAGTCCACCTGTGCCTGTGCGACCCTGGCGTTGATACCCTGCTGGATGACCTGCATGGCAACGTTGGGGCCACCTCGTCCACCAAGCGCCCTGCCAATCTCGCCGAGCGCCATGGCCACGGCCCCCATGCCCTGACCGAGAGGGGAGCCCATGACGTTGGGGGCAGCCTGTCGGAGGAACTGCATCTCCTCCTCGTACTGCATCTCGAGCTTCTTGTGGTCACGCCGCATCTCCTGCACCTGAGCATCCCAGTAGCTGCGGGAGGTACGAAGCTCCTCGAGGGCCTTGAGTTCGACATCGGCTGCCTGTGCCTGCGCACTGGCCATGTCGATGTCGAACGCCTGCATGGCCACTTCGCGCGCAACGGCAACGTCGGCATCCTTGCGCTGCCAGTCGGCGAAAGCCCCACCGCTGCTGGCCTGCCACCGCTTGTAGAGCTTGGAGAGGGCGCCGTGCTTCTTCTTGTCGATGTCCCCGCTGGCGAGGGCCATCTTGAGGCGCTGGTCGTAGTCGCGGGGGAAGTAGGTGCCACTGGCCTGGAGGTAGGAGGGAGCACCGCGAAGCAGTGCGCTCATGCTGCCGTAACCACCGCCACCTTTGCCGGTGCGCTTGGGTGCGCTCTGCTCGGCATGGTGCTCACTGACATGCTTCCACGAGATAGGCTTCGTGGGGTCGCCCATTCGCGGGTGAGCCTTGAGCTGCGGGAGTGGCTCTTCCATGTCTCGGAGGACGCCCTCCTCCATGCTAGCCGGCGGAGTCTCCTGATTGGCGACCGTGCCCATGTCAGAGTGGAAGGCGCCGCCGGGTCGTGCCACCTCTGAGGGGGACACGGGTGGGGTAACTTCCACATACTCGTTAGGGGCCACTGGGGCCGCTGCGCGCATGCTCTCGGCCTCCTCGCGCGTGATTTGGCCGGAGGCATAAAGCAGCCCAGCCCTGTCGACGGGTCGCCCGCCACCGGTGCCATCATTGCTCATTAGAAGTGTCCCACCTTCTGGGGTGCGTTATTGACCCCGACCGGGCTGTTCATGTTGACGGGAGTAGCAGCTGCATCAAGCTGGCGGGAGGCCTCAGCTGCTCCGCGGTTCTGGACCTGCATGAGTTCGTCAAAGATGAGCTCAGCCTCCATCTCCTTCCGGTCCACGTTGCCACCTCGCAGAGGCTGCATGAAGCGGTAGTCGCGAGCATCCCGCGTGGTTCCGAACTGGTCCTCGTAGAGCATGCCTTCATCGGCTTGCAGGTCACCGTAGGGGTTCTCGGGGTCGTACTCGCGCTCGGGCACAGGGTTAGCCACCTCGCCCTCTCCACCAAGTCGGGCAGCAGCGACCTCCTCCAGGAAGACCTTGTTGCGGTTCTCGGCATCCTTATCCATGACGGCCTGTCGCACCAGCTCGTGGACCTTGGCAACCTGAGCTGCGCGACGCTCCTTGTCCATCTTCTCCCGGAAGCCCTCGTGCCACTCGCCTCGATGCACCAGCTTGCCACGGTGGTCGAAGCCCCCAACGCTGTAAGGCTGAGGGTCGGCCGACTTGCTCATCTGCTCACGGGGGGCACTCCGCTGCGTACGGTTCTGCGTGGAGCCCAGGGGGAAGTTCATCTCCACGCGCTCCGGGCTCGACCGGCGGTGGTAGCTCTCGACACGGTCTGGGGGCATGCCATCCCTGGAGGGAGGCTCGGGGATGTCACCCGTGGGATTCCAGCCGGGGTGGTAGGGGCTCTGGTAGCTGCGAAGCTGCTCAGGTCCCGGTGGCACCCATCGGCTGACCTGCTCGCCGGGCATGTAGGTCTCGGGCATGTTGGTGGCGGCCCTCGTGGCGGCATTCACTGCCCTGTCGACGGCGGGGTTGCCACGGGCCGGGAGCCGGTCCTTCCTGAGTTCATTATGGCTTAGCTCGTGGAAGCGACGGGGGTGATAGGACACAGGCAGCTTCCACTGCTCCGGGTCCCTCAAGTCGGAGGAGAAGCCGCGCTCAAAGGGAGCGGGCTCCACCTGGCTGCCTCCGTGGAGCCGCGCCTCCTGGTTGGCAGCGTTGCCCGCGTACATGCCCACCGGCTTGGTGGGGTCAATGAGTGGCTCGTCGATGCCGGGGCCAATGTTGGCCGGGGGCACACCACCAGCCGGGGCCGTGTCATGCGTGTCCTCGGCAATGGGAGCAGCGTCCTGAAGGCTGCGGCCGAGCGCCGGGTCGGCTGCCTGTGCAAGCTGCAAGGCGCCCTCTTCGCCGAGGACCTCAGCGACCGCTGCCCCAATGAGCGCGAGCACATCAGGGCCAACCTTCTCGAGTGCCGTCTTCTTCTTGTCTGCCATGTTCTTGACCTGCTAGTAGATGGAGCCCGGGGCCTTCGTGGGCAGACCCTGTACGCTCGAGGGGGAGCCGGGCCCACCGGGAGTTCCGCCACCCTGCTGCTGCCAGTTGCTGGCAGCGTTGGCCAGACCGGCGAGACCTGCGCCTCCAGCCTGGAAGCCTGCTCCCACCATCTGGGCATTGCGTTGTGCGTCAGCAATGGCTGCGGCCGACTGCTGCTGCTGAATCTGGGCGGCTGCGGTCGCGGGAGCACCAAGCATCTGGTTCTCCATGTCCTCACCCATGAGGTGATACTGGTTGCGCCGGTTGGCCCACTCCCGCATAGCCATCAGCTTGGCGAGGTCCTCCTGCACACGAGCTTGGCCAGCCTGGTTGACGCCCTGAGCATGCGCTGCCCCACCGCGCGCCATGGCTTGCCTCATGCCCGCCAGGTTGCCGGGGACGTAGCCGGCCGAAGCCCGCTGGATGGCAGCGTTGCCGCGCCCCTGGGCGATAGCAGCCGCCGAGGGCTGATTGAGCACGTCACCGAGATAACGCCCCTCTTGGGCCCACGCGCTCTCGAGGTCTTCCGCCAGTCGGGCAGCGCGAGCACCGGGGCCGGCGGGGTAGCGGCCATCGGCATCATGCTCCGGCTCCCTACCGCGGGCCTCGTACTCCGCCTGCCACTTCTTCTTTTGCGCCATCCTGTCAAGGATGGCCTGCCCACCGCCCTCACGGTAGAGGTCGAGAAAGGAGGGTCCGAATTTAAGGTCACCCATAGCTGACTCCTATTAAAAGAACATCCCCATGCCGAGTGAGCCCACGCCAATGGCAGCGTCGACAATCGATTGGTCACCCGCCTTCTGGGCTTCCCAGGCTGCGGCCTTCGCAGCCGAATCCTGCGCATACTGGTTGAACATTTGCTGCTGGAGTTGGGTGCGGATGCCCTCCACCTGCGAACGCTGCTGGGCCCAGAGCTGCTGCTGCTCGTACTCAGCCATGGCCTGCGCCATGTCCATTTGTTGCTGGCCAGCCGAGATACCGGACTGCACCTGGCCCATCATCTGCCCGCCAGCCTGGTGCGCTCCACGCAGCCCGGTGCCCGAGAAGCCTCGAGCCATGGCGGCGTTGTTCATCATGCCTTGTGCCTCGCGAGCACCACCCATCATCTGCTGGGCGTAGTCCCGGCCGAACTGGTCGCGCCAGTCGCCGATGGCATCCATGCCACCCTGCCAGTATCGCTGGGAGCGGTCATGCATGCCCTCGAAGCGGTCTTGCTCCCAGCCCCAGTCGCGAAGGCGTGGCTGCGCCTCAAAGACTGCCCCGGGGCCGCCCGACGCGTTATCAACGCCCTGGTTAGCGCCTTGGCCGAATAGGTTACCCGAGCTGCCCTCGAGCAGGTGATCTTGAATAGTGTCAGAAGGCATTAGCTCTTAAGCTCCTGGCGGACCTTGCGGGTGCCGCCCTTACGTCCAAGTTCAAAGTCGATGCTGCGAAGGCCAATCTGGCCGGTGGTAGCCTGAATCGATGCGAAGCCAGTGCTGAAGCCGGAGCTGAATCCGGCGAGGGTGGCGTTCTGTGCGTCCTGAATCTCCACCTTCAGGGACGTGCAGTTGCCGCGACCTGGGCGCACTCGCCACTCCATCGTGCCGGAGGTGGATAGCGCCGCATTGGCCGTGGTGAGAGTATAAGTCTCCGCTGCCGTCTCGTCAAAGTCGTAGTAGACCCGCATCGTTAGAGACGGGTACTCGCTGCTGTTAGCCTTGCCGCTGACGAAGATGTTACGCACCTTGCCCCAGCCGCTCGTGGTGGCATCCATGCGCAGCCACGGAGTGCCGATGATTTTCTCGACGCCGGTCCCGCGGTCATCAATGGCACCATCGTCACCGTTGTATGCCCAGAGGCTGCCATTGCCATCGAGGTAATGCGGCTCACCCCGGTGCATGCACATGGAGATGCCGCCGGAACTTAGGTTCCCAAGGGGCTGCCAGGTGTACCAGGCGTTGTCCACGTAGTTGAACACCACGATGCCGGGGTCCACTTCGAGGGCGCTGCTCGGGTCGCGAATCATGAAGTAGACCTGGTTGCGCCCCTCGTCATGACAGGCGTCTACCACCTCGCGGGTCGAGTCAAAGAGGGTGTCGACATCCGTGATGAGCCTGACGGCCATGTCATCCGAGAGCAGGCACAGCCCCTGGCCGCTCTGGAAGAAGGTGCCCACTGGAGTACGGACGATGCTGCGCTCATGCTTGCAGCCGTACTGGTCGTTTACCTCAATGAGTCCAGAAAAGTCGTTCTGTGCACCGCTGGCAGTCGGCCCCAGCCCCGTGATTGCATACACCTTGCTGGCAGTGAAGAGTACGATACGGTCAAGAGACTCGGTGGCGCCCGTAAAGCGCTCCCCATTGGGGGACTGAAGGGCGAGGGCCGAATTGAACTCAGGGGCAAAAACGTCACCAGTGAGGTCCCCAACTGCGGTCTGGTCGGAGTATCGAACCTCATCTCCTCGATAGGCCCCGACGAGGAAGAGGCGGTCGCGAGCGTTCGCTGCGAACTTACAACCCGGGGGAAACTCCGCATCCAGGTCGACCTGGTCAGTCGTGTAGATGACCCCGCCGAGCTCGTCCGTATCTGCCACCGCATCACGGACTGTGCATTCCTTGCCATTGAAGTTGCCCTCGGTACGACCAGGCTCACTGTAGCGCTGGAAGTTCTCGTTGCGCGGCGTGACCGTGCCGGTGACGAAGCCCACCGGGTGCATGTCATCGAAGGCCGTCGAGAAGATGTCGCGCATCGTGCAGCTGTGGCGCACGAGGTTGATGTCAACGGCGCTCCTGCCGCCACCGCCACCGTCGTCAATCGTCACCTCGAGCGGCTTGCTTGGCACGCCTCGGAAGACGACGCCCCGGTTGTCCGAGTTGCGCCAGTAATGGCTGTACTGCACGTTCTGCGCAGATATGCCCGTCGTGCCCACCAGGGTCGTGGGGCTGCTGTTGGGGTCAGCGTTGGGGGTGCCCGCGATGCCTAGTTCGGTGACTCGCACACCATCGTACCAGGCCATGACGGAGCCGGTAAGGGCGACGCTGCCGCGAATGCTTGGTACAGCCTGCGGCCTAAAGCCAAAGTCGAGCTCAACCTTGTTCTGCTCATACCGGGCTTTATCGAGCCCGAGAGTACCAATGGAGCATGCTGGGAAGGAAACCACCTCACCGTCCTGATTCGGCTTCGGGGGTGCGCTGAGTTTAAATCCAGTGCCGAGCACCGTGTTGATAACGCGAGTGATGTCTGACGAAGGCCCCGCCCCGAAGTCCCACGCTGCCACCATCGTGAAGGGGAGCGCGCCGTTGACCTCATCATCTCCGATTCCCGTGTCGACAACAAAAGGCATCGCGTAGCCTGCGAACTCCTGATGCGACACGAGGCCCACATAGCACCGGTTGTTCTTCCAGAACGGCTGCGTCTGAAGAGTCGTGTTGTAGAAGGTGTAGACGTTTCCGCCAAAGGCCGCCTGGTCAGTGTCGAAGAAGACATAGTCCGTATCGGGGTCCTCGTTGGCGTTGGAGTAGCTGATGGCCATCGCGCAGTACTCGCCCGGGTAGCTGCTTGTGCTCTCAACGGTACCAGGCGCCGAGATGGCTACACTGTGTAGGTCTGTGACGCTCGTGAGCGTATCCACCAGGACCACGGGGTTGACGGCAGGGAGCCCATCCGCGTAGCTGTAGGCGTTGTACTCCAAGAAGCTGTTGGTTGCCGTCCGCGCCGTAGCCAAGAGGATGTAGTCGTTGGTGGCGTCGTAGTCCACGGCGCACAGCTTCACACCGCTGCTGGTGGTCGTCACCTCGCTCGTGGTGAAGGGGTTGAGGAGGGACCCGTTGAGATACTGTCGTGCACGCACCCGGCAGAACTCAAAGCTCGTCTGCTGCACATAGGAGTATACGAAGTCGTCGCTGCTAGGCACGGCTACCATGTCGAAGGGGGCACCGTCAAGGCCCTCCTCGATGTAGACGTCAGTGACGCTCTCTTGGAACACAGGGTCCACGGTGGGCGTGAACGGGTTCCAGGTGTAGAAGTGCAGCTCCTCGGAGCCGGTAGGAAGCCCATCGTTGTAGCTCACGCCATAGCCGATGACAACCACACCGGTGGTATTCAGCGTGATGCAGCGGGGGCCGTAGACGGCGGTTGGGAAGTTCGTGGCGGCGGCGAGCTCCTTCTGGTAGACGGTGGCGCCCTGGGCGTCCAGCACCCGCATCCCAATGGTCGTGCGCGGGAGGTCGCCGGTGGTCACTAGACCAAACGTGCCGTAGACCTCCACGTAGAACTTGTTGCCGCTGAAGTCCTGCGTGACGCATAGGTCGCTCGAGAGGGAGCTCGTCTCACCTTCATGAATGGTCGTGAGCTCACCGGAGGCGACGGGCACCTTGCCCTTGTCGACAAAGGTGTCCTGCGAGTCGCTCCAGGCGTAGAGGCGCTTATCACCCACCACGCAGAGTTCCCCATTGGCCGAAAAGATGCTCTTGGCGGTGTCGTCAGTGGGCAGGGAGCCGAAGCGCGTAAAGCCCCTGCGGGTCTCCGCGCGACCACCCTTGAGCACGACGTTTTTCATCTCCGAGGCCTTCGACTGGTCGAGGAGAAGCTCGTCGCGGTACTGGTCGAGGCCGCTCAGGGGCCTCCATGCAATTCGCTGCCATTCGAGGGGCATTAGAAAATCCAGACCTTGAAAGATGCCTCGGAGCCCTGGAACGCGAAGTCCACGTAATCCCTGGTCCAGGCAGTGCGGCAAATCGTGGGCGCCAGCTTCTTGATGGTCATGCGGCTCCCGTTGGCGAAGTTGGAGATGGTCGAGGTGCCCCCGGTACGCTGTGCCCGCATGCGGATGACGCTGTCAGCGTTGAGGCTGATGATGCGGGTGGTGCTCCCAGAGGCCCCGAAGCTAGACTGTCGGCAGTAGTGCGTGAAGCGAGTACCGCCGATTTCAAGAGTGTTCAGCTCGAGCCAGGTGTCGGCCTGGCTGCGGCTGGACCCCGCGGTGGCGTCCAGCTGGTTCTCTGCGTGAATCTCGTAGAGGCCCGCGTTGAGCACGGTAACCTCGCCGGTGCCATCAACGGTGTAGTCAAGCGAGCTGATGGTGGGCGTCTGGTCGAGGGGTACGACAGCCACCGTGTTGAAGGTAGTCCCGCCCACGCTGTTGTAGGCCGTGACAGCGCCCGACATGCTGCCCGCTGCGGGCTTGGTGTCGACAACCAGCCAGCCAGTAGGATTGCGCTTAAGGCCATGGTGCACGCGCTTCGTGTCGGCATCGCTGACGACAGTGACCTCCCTGGACTCAGAGAGGCGGAGGTTGCGAATGACCCTGGCGTTCTGCTCGGGCTGGCTGGTGAGGGTTCGGCGCATCAGCCGTAGGGCATCCCGATGGCTACGAAGTTCATCGTCTGCACGGTGATGTTGGCAGAGGTGTCGATGTTGCGGGTGAAGAGCTCGATGTAGTCGTTCGGCTCCACCGTGATGAAGGCATGGAGGGCCGTGGCGCCCACCTCTGCGCTCGCTGTGATGCGACGCTGGATGACACTAGCCGCACTGGCCGGGTCATCGATGGTGTCGTTGGGGTCGACGGTCGTGCTCAGGAGGGCGTTTTTGATGATGGCAAACTGGTAGTTTTGGCCCGAGGTGGGCCCAAACATCGAGATGCTCACGGCGATGTGGAGGATGCGGGTCGTGGTGCCCGTGTAGCGCAGCCGGTTGTTGGTGCCGCTGTCATCATCCATGCGCATCAGGGAGCCCGTCGTCACCGCCGTGGTACCAGCCACCTTCGTCCAGCTGTTGTCACTGGCCAGAGAGGTCTCAACAGGCGTAGTAAGCGAGATTTCCCCGTGGTCATGGCGGAACGTCTCCATGAAGTCCCGCAGGTCCTGGGGGCTGATGTCGCCAGTTGTGTTGTCTGCCAGGAGCGTCTGAAGCTCGGCAATCGTGCGTACCGTGTCAGCCATTTAGAACCACCAATCCCTTCGGAACTGCCCGTAGCCTAGTCGTCGCCTGGTGCGCTTGATGCGCGGGGGGCGGGCAGCATCACGTCGTCCCCTCATGCGAGTGATGCGAGTTCGCACTCGCTGGAGGTCAGCGGCCAGCATGCTTGCGTCGCTCTCCTCCTTGTTCTTTGCCTTGATGGCAGCCAGAAGCTCGGCGTACTCCTCGTAGCCGGCGATGGTGTCGAAGCTCTGCCCCGTCGTAAGGGGCACGAAGCGCGGCGTGTATCGGTAGTGCAGGGTGGCGTCACCGCTGGGCGTGGGGAGCAGGAGAATCTGCGTGTCCGTGTCCGCCTGGTTGGCCTCGAAGAAGATGTGGTACTTCACGAGCCCGAGAGCTGTAGCCTGCTGGTTGCGGAGGTGCGGCTCCTCGTCAAGCTCGAATCGCTCGACCTGGTAGGTCTGCCCACCAATCT
>SPJJ01035919.1_pt1 | contig 11669 bp, 12 predicted proteins | sample 3741741 | NCBI WGS metagenome assembly SPJJ01 (sample SAMN10925908, study PRJNA522277) | cold seep metagenome | isolation source: Elba SIP-enriched marine methane seep metagenome, extraction at timepoint T1 | place: Italy: coast of Elba, Mediterranean Sea | collected 2014-05 | reverse complement strand
GTTCGTTTGTTGTTTTGAGTTTGTAGGGTAATATATTCATAAGCCTTGGTTGCACCCATTGGGTGATGGGCTTGTTTGGTCGCAATCCATTATACAGCCAAGGCTTCATTGGTTTTTATTCATTCTATGTGGAAATCAGGGTATTTGAATTAAGTTGCAACCATGTTCAGAAAATGGTTTTAGTCGTGGAAAGACGACATTAAGGTGATGATGAAAAACCTTGAAATGTAGGCCGTAAAAGCTTGTATTAACGGTTAATAATGAAACCTGATTACCCATGACTTTCAGCCAATTCCATGTTGAATTTTTTCATCCCAGTGCATAACTCATTAAAAAAATGGCTCGGAAGGCATCCGCTAGCTTGCTCGACAGGACGCTGTGGATATGTCCCTATACGCTTAGGCTCGGTTCCATGCCTCACACAGCTGAGGCTCTTGAGTAACAAAATTTTAAGTCATTGATTTTGTTACTCTCTGTTTAGTGCCCGTAAGCGGGCTAATTCGCTTATAGGTAATCAGGTAATGAAATGCAAATCAACAAGCTATATCCTTATAGAATAAAAGACTGAATAGTTACAATTCTTTTTCTATAGTCTATATGGCTTGTTCATTTTAATGTATATTGTTAACCAGCAAGCAAGTTAGCTATCCATTCTTAATGACCATACAGTCTAGATTTTAGTTTTTACTTTTCATATTTGAGTAATGAAGATGCAGCAGGATTTTATTATAAGACAATGGAGTGTCTGGCCGGAAAGGGAAGAGATAAAGGATGAAGAAAGTATTTCAGAAAATGAATTACTTGCATCTGTACCTAAAATGCTAAAACGCCGATTTAGTCCACTGGCTAAACAAGTCTATTCCGCGGCCACTTTATCTTTGGGAAATAATAAGTGCATTCCGACAGTTTTTAGCTCTAGTCATGGGGAATTAGCAAAATCATTTCATATGATGGAGATGATCGAAGCAGGTGATGAAATATCGCCTACCGCATTCAGCCTGTCGGTTCATAATGCCATCGCCGGTCTATTTTCCATGAGCTATAAAAATCGACTACAAACCTCTGTTGTTGCACCAGGTGAAGATGGAATCGCTCCAGCCTTTATTGAAGCCTTAGGCCTGTTGCAAGAGGGTGAAGAAGAAGTGTTGATTGTATTTTATGATGAACCTGTTGTTGATTTTTACCCTACTGAACCTTTTCAATTAAGCCATGATGAGAGTCGAGCCGTTGCTTTGCGAATTGCTAAGCAAGGAGCAGGTTTGTCTATACAGATGACTCATACTGCTGGCAGAGGGGATGATGGTGAACAGCCCATACAGTTAACCCATTTAATCGATTTTCTAGCAGAAGATAACAAGACGGATTTGATGCTTAATACCCCTAGACAGAGCTGGTGCTGGAAAAAGTGTTGCGTCAATTGAATTATTACTGGCGATTGTTTGCTACTGGCTTAAGTTTTAGCGTCTTTGGTTTAGGCGGGTTTTTGTTATGGCTGGTGTTTTTTCCTGTATTGGGTTTGTTGCCCGGAACGCCTGCTGATAAAAAGCGTCGAGCTCAATTATGCGTGCATTACAGCTTTTATTTTTTTATTGGATTGATGCACAAAACCGGTATCATGAGTTATGAAATTATTGGACTGGAGAAACTTAATCGTCCCGGACAGCTAGTTCTAGCCAATCATCCGACCTTAATTGATATTGTATTTTTGATCAGCCGGATTCCAGCCATTAACTGTATTGTTAAGGAAAAGCTATTGCATAATCCCTTTACCAAGGGGCCGATCATCAATGCCGGTTATATTAGTAATGGCGTGTCCGAACAAATGATAAAACAATGTGTCGATAGTTTAAAAGCAGGCGATAGTTTGATCATTTTCCCGGAAGGCACACGGACGACTTCAAAACGGGAATTTAAATTTCAACGCGGTGCAGCACGGATCGCTTTGCAGGCAAATGCCATAGTGACGCCGGTGATTATCAGTTGTACCCCGAGTACTTTGAGCAAGTCTGATAAATGGTATCAAATTCCTGAACGCCGCTTTCATTTGAAAGTGCAGGTCAGAGATGATATCGTGCTGGACGAATTTTTGGCGATAGAACCCAAAACAATAGGGGTACGTCGTTTTAACCGATATTTACAGGATTATTTTAGATATCATACGGAAGGCTAATGCATCATTTTAGGCTTATGGAGAGTGATCTTTAGTTGTTATCCGTGATAAAGAAAAAGCAGAACAATATGGAAAATGAATTAAAACAATTAATCATTGATTCCCTAGATTTGGAAGATATGAATGTAGATGATATTAATAATGATGAACCCTTGTTTAATGATGGTCTGGGCCTGGATTCAATCGATGCATTAGAATTAGGTTTGGCAATCAGGAAAAAATATGATGTTCGGATCGATGCGGAAAAAGATGATGTGGTGAAAATATTCGCTTCAGTCACTGCATTGGCAGATTTTATTCAATCTGAACAGGCAGGAAAATAATGAAGAATCGTGATGAAATTTTACTGGTCATCAAGGGTATCATGGAAGACATGTTTGAGATTGATGGCGAGCTGGTAACGCTGGAGGCGCGATTGAATGAAGACCTGGATTTCGATAGCATCGATGCAGTCGATATGATCGTGAAATTAAAGGAGATTACCGGCAAGGCGGTAAAACCGGAGGATTTTAAGAATGCTCGCACAATCAATGATGTGGTGGAAGCGGTATACAGTTTGATCAATGATTAAACGGTTTTAATCCCTGTCTTCATGATCTTGAATGCTCCCCGTATACTGGCTGCTGTAGCCGGTTTAATCACTCTGTTATATCCATTGGCAGTTTATTTCGCCGTACAATATTTGCTACCCTGGCAAATAGCTTTGGCTTTATTCGGCTTTTTATTGTTACGTTTGTTATTGACGCGGGAAAATAAAAAAACGGGTAATCAGTTGATTGTAATACTAGGTGTGGGGTTTTGTCTGCTGGCATTGTGGAATAATGATCTTATTACCCTGCGTTTTTATCCGGTCTTGATTAATCTTGCTTTGTTCTTTATTTTTCTCAGTAGTTTGTATTATCCTCCACCTGTTATTGAACGCCTGGCTCGTTTGCAACACCCAGAACTTCCTCCGCAAGGCGTGATCTATACGCGAAAAGTGACCAAAGTGTGGATGGTTTTTTTTATCTGTAATGCTTCTGCGGCATTTGCTACTGCAATCTGGAGTAGTCTAGCCTGGTGGAGTTTGTATAATGGCTTGATTGCCTATCTGCTAATGGGCCTGTTAATGGGGATAGAATATTTGATCAGAATCAGGACGCAAGATCATGTGCGCTGAATCGACTCCATTATCAGACTTACTTCTGACTGCAGCGAAAAAAAATATCATCGCTATTCATCAAGGAAAGGCCATCAGCCATGGCCGTTTTGTTGATGATGTGAGGGTGATGGCCGCTGCGCTACAGGCTTCAAAACAGCAAGATTTTGCCCTATATTATGAACAGGCCTACCCCTTTGCGGTAGCGATGTTTGCCTTGATGCACAGTAATAAAACACTGTGGATTGCGGCTAATCATAATGCCGAAACAGCTGAATATCTGAAGACTCAAGGCTGTTATTTGCTCGGTGACTGGCTAGGCAAGGAACAATCCATTACTGTGCAGGCAGGCAATGTTGTCCCCTTGCAAGCGATAGATATGAGTCAGGCTCGATTAGTGATTTTTACCTCGGGTTCTAGCGGTCAGCCTAAAGCCATTTATAAAACACTGCAGCAATTACAGAATGAGGTCGAAGCACTGGAACAATTATGGGGCCGCTACATCAATCAATCACAGATTGTTGCTACGGTCAGTCATCAGCATATATATGGTTTATTGTTCCGCTTGCTTTGGCCGCTCTATGCTGGGCGCTGTTTTCATAGTCAGATGTATCTCAGTCCAGAACCCATGCTAAAGGCCGTCGTTGGATCTTCGGCTTGCTGGATTGCCAGTCCGGCACAGCTAAAACGTCTTGATGAACTAACCCCCTGGGCACCACTTGCTGTTTTGTCGGCTATTTTTAGTTCTGGCGGTGTGTTGCCAGAGCAGGCAGCGAAGCAGATTTTGCACCAAGGTCAGAACAGACTGTTTGAAGTATATGGCAGTTCTGAGACCGGAGGTATTGCCTGGCGCTCGGCAGGGAAGGACGATAGCTGGACAGTTTTCTCAGGCATACAGTTAGGCCAGAATGCTGAAGGTGAGAGTCTATTATCTTCACCTTATTTACCTGCACAGACAGCCTATCAACTGGATGACCGAATCGAGCTGTCTTCGGATGGAAAGTTTAAATTACTAGGCCGGCTAGACCGTATCGTCAAGATCGAAGAAAAACGTTTGTCTCTGGATCAGCTGGAACATAGTCTGAATCAGACTGATTGGGTAGAGCAATCATATTGTTTGTTACTTGCCGGTAAACGGGAAAAAATAGCGGCGGTATTGATGTTAACTGAAACGGGTCAACAGATACTCCGGCAACAGGGACGCAAAGCTTTCATTAAGCTGATACGCCAACAATTAATGTCCAGCTTTGAAACAATCGTGTTACCAAAAAAATGGCTGTTTATGCCGTCTTTACCATTGAACAGCCAGGGTAAAATAGAGCGCACAATCTTAGAGAGATTGTTTACACTGGATCATCAGCGTTTTCCTTATATACAGGCTTGTCAGTTAGCGGATACTCATGTTGAATTACAGCTTAAGATACCTTCAGGCCTAGTCTATTTTCCAGGCCATTTCCCACAGCAGCCTATTTTGCCCGGGGTAACGCAATTAGCCTGGGTGGAGCAATTTGCTAAGATATTTTTTAAAATTTCAAGCCCATTTAGTCATATGGAAGTTGTTAAGTTTAAAAAAATAATACGTCCAGATGATTTGATTAAACTGACTCTGGATTGGAAGCCTGTGACTGGAAAATTATATTTCGAGTTAAGGTCTAGCCAGGATTCACATAGTTCAGGTCGAATGGTTTATGGGGCACAGGAATGAAGCACTGTCTGATTATCCCAGTTTATAACCATGAGGACGCCATTGTTCAGGTCGTTGAGCAAATACGTCCCCTAAAACTGCATTGTATTTTAGTTAATGATGGCAGTTCAGAGATCTGTAGCCAGGTGTTACAAGATATCGCTGGGCGGGAAAAACCCTGGGTCACTCTATACGAAAGGGAAGAGAACGGGGGTAAGGGCGCGGCAGTAGTCGATGGATTGAATCTGGCGATACTCGGAGGCTTTACTCATGCCATACAAATTGATGCCGATGGCCAGCATAAATTAGCGGATATCCCCCGATTTATAACAGCAAGTCAGGATAATCCCGATAAACTGATATTAGGCCAGCCATATTTCGATGAGTCGGTGCCAAAGAAAAGATTATATGGCCGTGTATTGACCAATGTCTGGATCTGGATCAACACCTTGTCTTTTGCTATCGCAGATGGCATGTGCGGTTTTCGCTGTTATCCCTTGTCTGCAGTTGAAAAATTGCTGGAATGGGTCAATATGAGCCAACGGATGGATTTTGATATTGAAATAGCCGTACGTCTATATTGGCGAGGACTGGATGTGGTTAATATTGCTACCGAAGTGCAATATCCTCTGGATGGTGTGTCACATTTTAAATTACTGCTGGATAATGTGTTGATTTCAAAGATGCATGCGCAATTATTTTTTGGCATGTTATGTCGTTTTCCCTGGTTGCTAGCGAGGCATTTTAAATGAGTCAATGGGCGCAGATGGAAGAGCGAGGGGTAATCTGGGGCATAAAGTTTCTACTGCAGGTTTATCTGATGTTGGGTCGTAAAGTATTGCAGTTCTTTTTGTACCCGGTGGTGAGTTATTATTGGTTGATCAATGCTAAAGGCCGCAAAGCCAGTTGTGATTATCTGCAGAAGGTTTCTCCTTTTTTGACAAATTCAGCCGTCAAGACAGGCCGTTATGGCAGTTATTTACATTTCATCAGCTTTGCCAATGCGATGATTGATAAGCTGGCTGCCTGGAGTGGAGATTTAACTTTAGACCAGGTTGAGTCCCATGGCCGCGAAGCCATCGTTCAGCATATGAAGCAGGGCCAGGGTGTTTTGATATTGGGCTCTCACCTGGGTAATCTGGAAGTGTGTCGGGTGATTGCCAAATTAAGAAAAAATATTACCGTCAATGTGCTGGTACATACCCGGCATGCGGAAAAATTTAATAGCGTACTAAATCAATATGCCGAAAGCGGTAGACTGAATTTGATTCAGGTCACAGAGGTTAATGCGGCAACGGCGATGTTGCTTCAGGATAAAATCGATGCAGGTGAGCTGGTGATTATTGCTGCAGATAGAACACCTGTAAGCAGGCAAGGCAGGGTTGCCAAAGCTGCTTTTTTGGGGGTAGAAGCGATGTTTCCTCAAGGGCCGTTTATACTGGCATTATTGTTGAAATGCCCTGTATATACCTTATTCTGTTTAAAGCAGCATGAAAAACAAGTGATCTATTTTGATCATTTCAGTGATGGGCTTAATTTCCCCAGAAAACAACGAATGGCAGTTATTCAACAATGTGTAGAGGATTATGCCGGCAGATTACAACAATATTGTTTAAAAGAGCCGTTACAGTGGTTTAATTTTTATGATTTCTGGCAGGATGAAGATGAGTAAGCAGACATTGACTGTCGCAGGACAACGATTAAGCATAGAAGATATTTGTGCGCTAGCCGAGCAAAGCAGTGAATTAAAACTCAGTGATGATCAGGCCTTTGTCAGCAGAATCGATAAAGGTGCTGAATTTATCGAAACCTTGCTACAGGAAGAAGGTTTTGTCTATGGCGTCACCACCGGTTACGGTGACTCCTGTACGGTTTCCATTCCACTGGAAAATGTCAATGAATTACCCAAACATCTCTATACCTTTCATGGCTGCGGACTGGGCAAGTATTTTGATCAGCAGCAAACGCGGGCAATTTTAGCGGTACGTTTAAACAGTTTGGCGCAGGGTTATTCCGGTGTGCGTTATCAGTTATTACAACAAATTAGCCGTTTATTGCAGGATGATATTTTACCGTTGATTCCGGAAGAAGGTTCGGTGGGCGCCAGTGGTGATTTAACCCCTTTATCTTATTTGGCTGCGGTTTTAGCCGGTGAACGGGAAGTCTGGTTTGAAAACAGTGAACAGAGTACAGAAAAGGTTTTTAAACAACTTAAAATTCTGGCTTTGACGCTTAAACCGAAAGAGGGTTTGGCAATTATGAACGGCACCGCGGTGATGACGGCGGTCGCCTGTCTGGCCTATCAGCGGGCGGCTTATCTGGGACAATTATGTACCCGTATCACCAGCCTGGCCTCCATAGCCTTACAAGGCAATGCTTATCATTTTGATCAAAAACTGTTTTCGGTTAAGCCGCATGGTGGACAGATGCAAGTTGCGGCACGTATTCGTGGTGATTTACAGTTGCAAGCTGACACCCCAAGAAATGATACCCGCTTGCAGGATCGTTATTCCATACGCTGTGCGCCTCATGTGATCGGGGTGCTGGAAGATGCCTTGCCGTGGTTCAGGCAGTTTATTGAAAATGAATTGAATAGCGCCAATGATAATCCAATCATCGATGGTGAAGATGAACATGTGTTACATGGCGGCCATTTTTATGGCGGCCATATTGCTTTTGCCATGGATAGTATGAAGACGGCCGTGGCTAATCTGGCCGATTTAATGGATAGGCAGATGGCGCAGTTAATGGATACAAAATTTAATCATGGTCTACCTGCTAATTTATCCGGTGCCAAGGCCGAACAGGCAGTTTTAAATCATGGTTTTAAGGCTTTGCAGATTGCCGTTTCGGCCTGGACCGCAGAAGCGCTTAAATTAACCATGCCGGCCAGTGTATTCTCGCGTTCCACCGAATGTCATAATCAGGATAAGGTCAGCATGGGAACGATAGCAGCCAGGGATTGTGTACGTATTCTGGAGTTAACCGAGCAGGTGGCGGCGGCATTATTATTTGCTGTGGTTCAGGGAGTGGAATTACGAGGTCGCGATGGTTTAAGTGAGCCATTACAACATAGTGTTGCAGAGTTTAGAGAGCAGTTTAGCTTTTTGGAATATGACCGGGCACTTGAAAAAGAGTTGCGCCATTGTGTTGAGTTAATTCGCCAGCGTCATTGGAGTGTTTATGAATAAGGCAATCGTTAGCTGCGAACATGAAATAGAAATACCTTTCTTTGATGTTGATTTAATGGAAATCGTCTGGCATGGACATTATGTAAAATATTTTGAGCTGGCGCGTTGTCAGTTGTTAGAACAAATAAATTACGGCTATATGCAAATGCGTGAATCGGGCTATACCTGGCCAGTTATTGATCTGCATGTGCGTTATGCCAAGCCGGCTAAATTTGGTCAGAAGATCATTGTTCATGCGGGGATACGCGAATGGGAGAATTTACTAAAAATTAATTATCTTATTGTCGATAAAAACACCGGTACCCGGCTGACTCGAGGCCATACCTGTCAAGTAGCCGTCGATATAAAACACAATGATATGTGTTATGAATCACCGGCTATTTTATGGCAAAAACTGGGGCTGGAAAAAGCGTGAGCGATTATGATGTTATCGTTATCGGCAGTGGCATAGGCGGGCTGACCTCTGCTGCATTATTAGCCAAAACCGGTAAATCAGTCTTGCTGCTGGAAGCGCATGATAGACCCGGCGGTTATGCTCATGGTTTTAAACGCAAAAAATACCAGTTTGACTCAGGGGTGCATTTGATCAGTGGTTGTGGACCTGAAGGTTATGCCGGCGGGCAGGTTATCTACAAAACTCTGCAGGCCCTTGGGCTGGAAAATGAAATAGAGTTTATTTCTATCAACCCTTTTAGCCATGCTATTTATCCTGGAATAAGCCTGGCTTTACCGCAAAATCTGGATGATTTTGTGCAGGCATTGGCTGCGCAATTTCCGGCTCAGCGCGAGGGCTTGAAGGCCTTAACCGAATTATGTCTGCAGTTGGCCGAAGAAATATCTATTGCTGATGAATTGATGGCCGGAATCAATCACCAACAAGGCCAAGCACTGATGCCGGCGCTGTTTAAATATCGTAAATCAACCTTAGCCGAAGTGGCAGCAGAATTTATCAGCGACTCAAAATTGCTGGGTGTTTTTGCCAGTAACTGGCCTTATCTGGGCTTGCCGCCCAGACAAGTATCTTTTGTTTATTGGAGTACCATGCTAATAGGCTATATGGTCGATGGCGCTTATTATTGCAAGGGTGGTTTTCAGCAATTAGCCAATACCTTAGCAACAGGTTTGCAGCGATACGGCGGGCAAATTCAATACCGTTCGGTGGTGGAAAAGATAGTTTTACAGCAGGGCAAGGTTGCAGGGGTAATGGTCAAAGAGCAGATGATTACAGCACCCGTGGTGATCTCTAATGCGGATATCAGGCAAACTATTTATAAGATGGTCGGGGAGCAATATTTTCCGTCCCGTTATCTGCAAAGAATCAAGAAAATGCAACATTCTTTGTCGATCTTTGTAGTTTATCTGGCAACAGATTTGGATTTGCTAGCGATGAATGTCGCCCATGAATCTTTTTGTTATGCCGATTTTGATCACGATCAGAATTATCAGCGTACCTGTCAGGGAGAAGTCAGTTGGTTAAGTATTACCGCCCCGACTCTGGTTGACCCGTCATTAGCACCCGCTGGCCAGCACTTGTTGATGTTAACCACTTTGTTACCATTTGATGAGCCAGAGCACTGGAAACAGACAAAGCAGCAGACGATGGATCATATGGTGGCGCTGGCCGCTCAATCAATTCCACAATTAGAAAAACATATTATTTTTATCGAAGGCGGTTCTCCCTCCACCATGCGCCGCTATACGGGTAATTACCAGGGTGCCGCGTATGGTTGGGATGTAATTCCAGCCCAGGTTGGCCCGGCCAGGATACAAAACCAGTCTCCTGTAGAAGGTTTATTTTTCTCAGGACACTGGACATCCCCAGGCGGTGGTGTTTACGGTGTTAGTGTGTCGGGTGTACAGGCTGCACAGAAAATTTTAGGTATTAAAAAACAATCGGATTTTTGGCAAGTTCTGAATAGCCAGGATGGAAAACAAAGCTTATTTCACCATCAGATTTTGAGTTGATATGTAGCAAAGTATTTATTGTTGTGTCCAAGTTTTTTTGTATTAGCTTTGAGGTTATTTGAAGCCATCTGCTTGCAGGATGCCTCACCTAGTTCAAATGTTCACTACATTAGCTTGGTTTTGGATGTGTGCTAATTTTATTCTGATTGTTTTAGGCTGAGCCCGGCCCCTTAGACTTAGAAAAATCAGTTGCTTATTGTCACAGAAATAGGAAGATATTGAGGCACCAATAGCTAAAAAGCAAAGGTGCCTCAAATGGATATTGATAATAATATTATCTATCGGTTAGTTTTTTCGCCCAATGGTTTGTTATGGTTTGTGCAGCCTCACGCCCTCCTAAGCCGAAGGCTATTGCAATCGCAACCGCAACGCTGCCTATGGTAAAACCAAAAGCCATATTAACGATATTGTCGGCCAGTCCCATGGCTCTTAACCCCATTGCCAGAACCAGACCGATGATGGCGACTCGAGCAATATTGGCTAAACCTTTGTTGCCCGTTTCGGAAAGTTTTTGACGAGCAATTGAGCTGAGAAAATTACCTACAATCAGAATTACGCCGCCTATCAGGATACCGCCGCCAAATTCCAGTACCTTGCCGAAAATAGTCGAAATAATATCTATCTCTAAAACATTCACTGCTGCAGTTGAAGCAGCCATCATTGAAAAGAACATAATAGTTCCAGCTATCAGTTTGGTGGGCGTAAAATTCTGGCTGAACATATCACGAATGCCAAGTTTTTCAGGCATTGAATCAATTCCCATACCTTCTAATAAACCGGTGAGCATAAAAATTACAAATTTTGCTACATAATAAGCGACCAGTAAAATAATGGCTGCACCAATGATATTGGGAACTGCAGTCATTAAGTTCTGTATCATCACCGATGCTGGTTCAGAAATAGCAGGAATATTCAAAACGCCTAAAGCACTAACAACAATTGGAAGCAATATAGCTCCTAAAATAAACGCACTGCCAAAAGCGGAGATTTTTATCTCGTTATTACCCGTTTTTTCGGCGATTTGCGTGTCAACTTTTGTTAATGCCATACCGACCAGTTGTGAAACAATTTTGGCAATTACCCAGCCGGCATAGCCAACGACACCGGCACCAATGATATTTGGAATAGCCCCCATAAATTTATTTAGCATTTCTTTTAAGGGTGCAAGAACATCGGTCATGCCGAAATGCTGCAATACTGCCATTAGAACAAAGATGGTGAGCAGGCCTTTGATTAAAGATGCTATAGGTTGAGTTAAGTCCGTTACCGAACCATCAGTATTGGTTTGGGATAAGAATGAAACTTTTGATAAAAGTTTTTTAATAATTGCGGTAAGTATTTTTACAATTAACAAACCGACTATCAGTATCAATAGTCCGATCAATGCGTTCCCAAGTGCACTGGAGCCGGCTTCACCCAAAGCTTCAGTTATATTATTCATGAACTCAGACATATCATTTCCCCTCGAATAGTTGTTTTTGGAATAAAACATTATTCAGAGTAAATTACGTTGATGAATTT
>SPJJ01033251.1_pt1 | contig 11669 bp, 9 predicted proteins | sample 3741741 | NCBI WGS metagenome assembly SPJJ01 (sample SAMN10925908, study PRJNA522277) | cold seep metagenome | isolation source: Elba SIP-enriched marine methane seep metagenome, extraction at timepoint T1 | place: Italy: coast of Elba, Mediterranean Sea | collected 2014-05 | reverse complement strand
TTGGCTTGAGGGAGGTCTTGGGCATGGCCAAGGGCCAGGCTCAGGCCTTGCTTGAGGCCCGGGAGCGGCGCCCCTTCGATAACATCGCAGATTTGGTGCATCGCGCGGACCTACCCAAGGATATCGCAGCCCGGCTTGCATCCGCCGGGGCGCTGTCATGTTTTGGAGTAACAAACCGAGAGGCGCTGTGGCGGGTGATGGCCATCGAGCGGCGTTCGCCGCTCTTTGCGGGCGTGGAGCTTGTCGATGAGGCGCAGACCGCACAGACCCTGGCGACCATGACGGCCACGGAGTCGATGCGCGCGGATTACGGCACGTTGGGGCTGTCAGTGCATACCCACCCGATGGCCTTGGTGCGGCCGCAGATGAAGCAGCAGCGCATCATCGGCTTCTTGGAGCTGGAGCGTACCCGGCACGGCAAGCAGGTGCGGGTGGGCGGCATGGCGGTCACCCGACAAAGACCGGGCACCGCCTCCGGGGTCATCTTCATGACCCTGGAGGATGAAGATGGGCACATGAACCTCATCGTCTTCACAAAGGTCTACGAGAAGTACCGCACCGTCATTCGAGACTCGATGATGCTCATCGCCACCGGGAAGGTGCAGCGCATCGGCAATGTGGTGAACCTCATTGTGCAAGGTTTCTTGCCGTTGGAGGTGGCGGGTCCTGGAGTGATGGTATCCAGGAATTACTTTTGAAACTTAGGCTGCGCTGCTCTCTTCGGCGGTCTCTTCGCCCTCGACCGGGACCGCACGTCGACCGAGTACGGTGGCGACCAGCGGGGTCAGGGCCAAGGTCGCGAGAATGCGCAGCGGCTGGCTGACCTTGGTGACCGCATAGGCGGCGGCGGCGGTGCCGAGGTTGCCGCCAGCGCCGCCGAGATCGAAGCCCATCTTGAGGCCGATGGCCGAGCCTGCGAATACGACTGCAAAGAGCACCAGGTAGACGACCAGGGCGACCCGGCCGTACTCCGCCATCAGCTTCTTGAGTTTTTCACTCATGCTGCCGCCACCCTACCGGGGCTCGATCAACTTCGGCTAGCTCAATGCGTTGATCTATCCAAAGACCGCGACGAGCTGCTCGGTCCACCCTACGAGCCTGCCCTCGGGGTCATAGAGCCGACCGGCCACGGTGTGAAAGCCCTCGGCCCCGGCCATGGTCTCGTAGGAAAAGGAGAACCACCCGTCGAAGCTCTGGGGCAGGGCCAGCACGTGGGCTGTCCATGCCACGGTGCTCGCAGGCGCCGGATCTGTCATTACCGACAGCGAAGGGCAGGGCCAAAAGTCCAGCATGCCGATGAGCGCCTCCATGCCTGCCGCGGGCACCTTGTAGCGGCAGTAGCCGTCGAAACGCGCCTCGGGTGACCCGGAGAACGGATAACCGCCTGTCACCCACCGCATGGAAACGTGCTGCGTGAACTCCGGGGTCACACCGGGGATGTAGGGCAGCTCTTGGAGCGTCTCCGGGTCCGGGCCTTGCCAGACCGAGGGGGCCTGAACCTTGAGCGCATCGGGCCGAGGCCGCGCAAAGACGAAGGTCAGCGACGCGATGTCTTCACCGTTTTGAAGCAAGTTAACCTGCACAAAGGTCGCCGACTTGCCCTGCCGTACCACGCGCGCCTCACCCTCGAGGGCTCCGGCGACCGCAGGTCGCATCAGGTGCACATTCATCGTGCGGACTTGCCAGTGATCTGCGACCTGGCGCTGGGCCAGCGCGACCGCATAGGCCGCCGTCAGGCCGCCAAAGACGGCACGTCCTTGGCCCCAGCCTGTGGGCAACTCGCTAACCCAGCCGGAGTCTGTCTGTTGCCATTTCTGCTGTAGACCTGCATCAAACACAGGTCAGCCATAGCACAAGGGCAAGTCAGGTTGGCACACCTTCAGGAGCGGGCGGTGGGGTGTTTGCGCCTGCACCGGCCCACAATGAGCACCGCCATCAGGCCAAACAAGCTGCTGGCATACTCGGTCTCATCAGCGGATTCGCTGGCCGTGCAGCCGCAGCCGCCCTCATCCGTATTGAGCCCGCCGCCCGGCGTGGCCGGCGCGGGGCCCGCGTCTATGGCAGGCTGGCCTGCGTCCTGAGGCATAGGGCCTGCGTCCGGGCGCGGCATATCCGCGTCGATGCCGCCGCCCGCATCAAGCATCGCGCCCGAGTCGATAACGCCGGCGTCGAAGGTGCGCGGCGGGAAGCAGAATTGCTCAGGCGCCATCGTGCTCTGGCCGTTGGCGCGCACCGCGCTCAGCACGACGCAGCCGATGGCTGGCCTGCCTCCGACCACCCATCGGCGCAGGCTCAAGGGGAACTCGGCGCCGGTGGCCAGGTGGGAGCCCAGCGGACGCATATCCGCCGCATCGAAGAGCCGCCAGGCTACGGTGTGCAGGGCGCCCGCGCCGGGGATCTCAGCGTCCACGTACAGACCCGAATTGGAGCAGGGATCTTCGCCCTGCATCTCAAAGTCTGCGGACCACTGAGGCACCACGGCTGGGCTGTTGATCGGGCCTTCCGCGCTGCGAAAGTGGATCTGCCTCGGTGCATCCAGCCCACTTTGGGTCTCGATGCGGATGACGTAGTCGCTATTGGGCACCAAGGTCGGCAAGTTGGCCTGCACCAGGTCTGCGTCAACCCGTGTGAGCACGAGGTCGATGCCGGCCTCTCCCGGCCTTTGCAGGGTCGCTACGATCCCATCCTCGGGTCCGCCATAGTGCAGCCATAGGTCGCCGTCCGTGGGCCACAGGTCGCCCTCTGCGGGCGCGCTGGCTCCCAAGAGATAAGCTTGAGTGCAGGGCAGGGCCGGGCGGGCCCAAAAACAACAAAGGGTCAGTACTGCGATGAAAAGGCGCACAGCCAAGGCACTATCCACAGACCGTACCAACTGGCCTGCCCTGCGGAGTGCCCGCCCGACCACGAATATCTGATGGGGCGTGCGAGATCAGACGCCTGTTTGCATCCTACGAATTCGTTCAGCCGCCGGCAGCGATCGTCACCGGGACCATGACCTTGTCCCAGGACAGCACCAGCACCCCGCCCTCGGCGCTGAAGGTCATCACCTCAGTCATCTCACCCGCCTTGGGGGTCACGTCCACGCGCAAGACATCTTTCGCAGCGTCGTGACCGTTGGTGCCCCAGCCTGCGGGCACGCTGTTGAAGATGATGGTCCAGCTGGTCTCGTTGGGCACCGTGAACAGGGCGTAGGTGCCCGCGGCCAGGGCCTTGCCCTCGACCATGATGTCTTTGTCGACGGTGAAGGTGGTCGCCTCGTTGGCGCCGGTGCGCCACATCGTGCCGTAGGGCACCAGCTCGCCGAAGATGGTGCGGCCTCGGACCTCGGGGCGCCCATACTGCACAATGACCTTGGCACCACCGAGCTTGGCGTCGAGGCGCCCGTTCTTGCTCTTCCGGTCCGCGTCATCCTTGCGCGGCGGTGGCGTCATCATCGCGCCCTCCACCTTCGCGACCGCGGTCTCACCGGCGGCCTGCGCCGCTTTTTCGACCGCGGCGGGCGCTGAGGCGGCCTGTTTAGGCGGTGCGCTGGAGGCGCAGGCGGCGAGGCTGAGGGAAAGGGGCAGGGCGCAAAGGCCAAAGAGGCGGTTCATGCGGCCCGGTTTAGGGGGCCGGGCACGAGAAATCTAGGTAAAATCCTAGGCGGACTTCGGTGCCTTCGTCATCTCCCGCAGCATATTGGACGCGAAGAGCCGCACCAGGTTCATGCCGAGCTGAGGGTGCATCTCCAACAGCGCTAGCATGTCGTCGCGGCGTGTGCGTGTCGCCACCACGCGGGTGGTGGTGATCGCGCTATAGGCGCGGGGGCGGTGGCCTAGGATGTCCAGCGCGCCGGCGACAAAGTCGGCGCCAATCTCGACGTGGGTGCCATCTGGACTCTCGCAGCGCACGATGCCGTACTGGATCCGCACCGAAAAATCCGAAGGCTCGCCTGCGTTCCAAATCGTATGACCGGCTTCGAAGCGAACTTCCTCTGTGAGGCGCGCGAGGTCGATGATGGCGTCGATGTTCGCACCCTGAAAGACGAAGCCGTCTTGCACCTCCATCATCTTCTCAACCAGCGTCTGGGCACGATCTCTCCATTGGCCAATATTGAGCGCCAGGTGCACCGAAGGGTCCCGGGGCAGGCTGCCTCGGATGTCTAGCAGGGCCTCAGAGCTCAACCTTAAAGAGTTCCTTTGGTAGATGAAGTTCATCTCCAGCGTCTCAAGCAATACGTCTACGGGCAGCTCTAGGGCCGCGACCGCGGTCTGCGCGGTCGCCTCTTGCAGTGGGGCGTTCGCCAGCACGGATAAAAAGCCGACCCCACCCGGGGCCTCGATATGACTGATGGTGTGCCCTTCGCTGGAAAGGGTAACGGTCCCCTGATGCACTAAGTAGACGCTCTGGGCTGGGCTGCCCTCCTCAAAGAGCACCTCGCCGGGCTGAAAGAAGCGTGGCCGGGTGTGTTCCGCGATGATGTTAAGGGAATCGTCCGGCAGAGGCGCAAAGGCCGGCAAGGACCGCACGATCAAGAAGCGGTCTCGGGCGGACTCTCGAGGGATTTCAAGGTGCATGAGTTCTGTGCTCTCCCTTGTCTATGATCTGGAGCGTACGCTCGATATCAGCGCGGTCATTCGCGTCGCGCTCCAGGCCGCGGATGAGCGGCGCGAAGCTGTGCAACTTAAGCTCACCAATGTGAAACAGCGCGATGTCTTGCATAGCGGTGCTGCTGCTGTTGAGTAGCGCCCTCAAGAGGCTCTCATAGTCGAGTCGGGCTGGAGTATGCAGGTCTGTGCCTGCGAGCAGGCGCTGCGTGTCGGGCTGGTCATCCACCAGCGCAACAATCTGCTGTCGCGCCCGGCCTTGCACAATATTTTCAAGCAGCTCCAGCGCGTTATTTCTCAGCGCGACGTCCTCGCTTTCGATGTCTCGACGGATACTTGAAAAGCTCTCGGCGGGGTACATGAGACCCAGCAGGCGCAGGCTCCTATCCAGGGCATGGGACTGCTTGTCTCGCAGGGCCTTGGCCAACAGCCGGTGGCCGGGTGTGTTGCGCTCGCTGATCTCCGTGGCGCCCTGACTCAGCGTGATCCTGCGATCTAAGTATCGATAGGCGCGCGATAAGTTCAGGTTGATCGCGGTCTGTAATTTCAGGTCGCTCAGCTCCGTATTCGGGTCCATCTGGAGCAGCGTCTCCAGCGCAAGCACCAGCCGATACCGCTCTCGGCCATCTCGGGTCTTGAGCAGCCGATCCAGGAGCAGGTCTGGGGTCTCGGCCCGCGCGAACCTCACAAGGACCCTGGGCAGGCGTCGACGAATTCGAATATCGGTGTCCTCATTCTTGAGGGCTGCGGCCAGGCTGTCATAGGCGGCCTCGCCTTGTTCGACCAAGATTGTAGTCGCAAGCTCCCGCACATGCTCGAATACGAGCAAGCGCAGCAGCGCGGGGTGCACGACATCGAAGGGGGCTTGAGCCATGGCCCGGGTCGCCGCCTGCTGTACCTCGGGGCGGGGCTGCTCGGCGAGCCGGACGAGGACCGGTGCGAGGTCTTTGGCGCCGCTGCGTTCGATGGCCTCTGCGAGCGCAATTTGGGTTTCGGGCAGGCCGGTGCGCAGCACACCCTCGACAAAGTCATCGGCGTCGCTGCCGGTCAGGGCGCCTGTGGCGATGAGGTTCACCATGATCGCGGCCCGGACCTGGGGCGACGGCTCAAGGCTCAAGCGCATGCGCATCAGGCGCTCATCGGGTTGCAGGGAGCTTCTCGCGCCCACGGCTGCGGCGCGCACCGACTCGGCCGGGTGCTCCAGCAAGCGGTCGATAGCCGGCAGGGTGCGTTGCCGCTGATAACGAACGAAGATGGTCAGCGCCCGGATCACGACCGCCTGCGCGGGATGATAGAGGATGAGACCAGGCACCAGCCGGGCGCGCCCTTCACGCTCCAGTACATCGAGGGCCGCGAGCACCTCGGCGTCATGATCGCTGTCGAGTGTGGCGATCAGAGTCTCGAGCGAGGCGACGTCGAGGTCGGCAAATTGGCCCACATCTAGGCCCTTGCTGACGCGAGAGCGAAAGACGTCCACATAGTGAGCACGGATATCGATCGCCCCGTAGATCCACAGGATAGTCACAATGGCCAGGACCGCGGCGACCCAGCCTAGGCTTAGTTGGCTGGCCGAAAAGAGTAGGACCGCCACTGAGGCGACCGTCTGTCCGCCCCGCTGACCCACGACGTCGATGAAGGCTTTGACCCTGGCCCTTGAGCGGGCGGTAAAGGGCACAAACATCAGCTCGGTGGAGGTGCGGTGCACCGAGTGCTTTAAGGCACCATCGGCGGTCTTGATGAGCATCGCGGCGAGCAGCCCAGGTAAGACCAAGAATCCGACCGCGCCGATCAGGATAAGCGCCGGTAGGATGGACAGGGCTGTGCTGAGGTCAAAGCGGCGGATCACATAGGTGACAAGGCCGACCTGACAGACCAGAGATAGAACGTTGAAGGAAAGATAGGTCGCGCCGAAGAAGCTCGCTAAGTTCTGTGGGGCGATGCTCTCCGCAACTGTTGCCTTGAAGACATAATCACCCAGGGTGAGCGCCACCGTCGAGAGTACTACGAAGGCGGCCACCCGCCGGCCATAGGGTTGCTGCCAGACAAAGCGGGCGCTGTCGATGATGCCGTCCTTGGTGGGGCCGTCTGAGCTGGGCTCTGCGGTGGGATGGCGAAATAACAGCGGTACAAAGGCGGTCGCCGCGAAGCCCAATGATGAAACCAGCAGCAGGTGGCGGGCGGGCAAGACCGTAGCCATGGCGCCTGCGCCCGCGCTGCCCACGATGGCGCCCAGTACGCTGCCCGTGCCGATGAAGCCGTACAGGCGCTTGGCCTGAGTCACGCTGAACAGGCTGCCCAGCAGGGTCCAAAAGTGAACCAGGACCAGCGTGGTGAGCACGCCGGACCAGATATACAGCGCGTACAGCCCCGCTGGGCCGGTGCGATCAAGGCCCAGCCAAAAGCCCGCCGTGACCACCGCGGCGCTGGCCGTCCAGACGCTCAGGGCCCGCCGCCGGTTCATGGTGCGCGCGATCTTCGACTGCAACTGGGTGATCGCCAGCGAGGCGGCCGCGATCCCGATGTACACCCAGGGCAGGCGGCTGGGCTTAATGGAGGTGAGGAATAGGGCGTCCCGGGCCGTCTCAAGCACGGAGTGCCCGAAGATCAGCCCAAAGAGCATCAAGAACGCTGCGAGCACCTCTCGGCGCTCGTTCGGGCGGACCCGGCGACTGAGCAGTAGGCCCACGAGGCAGCATCATGGCCCTGAATGTGGACCCCCGTCTACTTGTCAGCTTCAGAGTCGGAGGGTGGCAAGGCCCTCAGCCAGGCGGGACGAACTCCGACGCGGCTGTAGAACGCCTCCAGCCGCTTCCGTGCCTGGCCATCCCTTAGGCCTAAGAACCGCACCGCGTTATCGCCCATGAATCCTGCACTCTGGGAATCAGGCTGCGGCCAGATTCGCCGCAGCCACTCGTCATAGTACTTCGGCCCGTCGGTGTTTCGTTTCTTGGTCGCGTTGGCCATGTACCAGTCGCTGCCGTACATCAGGCGTTCTGCGAGCACGGGCGTTCGCTGCATAAGGTCGTTGAGTCGACATAGGTAGGCATCCCCCGTCCTCTTCATGGACCTCTTCTTGGTGGCGCCGCTGAGATGAGCGATTTTGAAGTGAGAGAGGTCCGCATATACGTGAGTAGCCTCGGGCATCGCCATGAGTTGGGTCATCGCTTCGACGAGGTGCACCTTCGAGGGCTTAGCTAGCGCACGGTATCCACCAAAGTGGCCAAAGTTCAGCCGGATGCCCGGGTGAGCCTTAATCACCGGGACCCAGTTGCGGGGGTCTGCGATCTGGGCCGCCTGCGATTTGTGGATATAGTTGCTGATATTGCTGTGGAACATGATGGGCACATCTGCTTGGTGAGCCCAGTCGAAGAAGGCCGCGAGGCGGATGTCGAGCGCCTGTGCGAAGCTCTTATGGTCATAGCCCGCCTTCTTGAAGGTTGGTTTCCACTCATTCCAGTGCTTCTTGGGCAGCCTGTCATTACCCGCAGGCAGAAAGCCGAGTGGCGGGTAGAGCTTCACCCCGACGACCCCGTGGCGGGCGACCGCCTCTTTGATCTGCCTAAGGGCTGCGCCGTCCTCCATGACGTCGCGGAAGGGGTCATAGCCGACGAAGGGCAGCATGCGCCCCTGCGTGGCCATCGCTATCCTGGAGAACATAGTGATCTGTTCAGGAATGCTCGTGATGGACTTTCCGGCCACCCAATAGTCCATGTCGAGGGTCGCGGTGACGAAGGCGTCGATGCTGGGGTAGCGTTCGATGAGGTCTTTTGCGTTCTGTAAGCGCGAGGCTCGGATCCATCGCATGAGTGGTATCTTGCGCTGGATCCTCTCGTCGGGGGGGGAGTCGCTGTCGGGTTCGCTGGGTGCGTCTTCAACCGCAGCTTCTTCGCAACACCGGGGTAGGTCTGTGCGGATGCCCTGCTGCTCAAGCGCACCGTCAATGTCCTTCATCTCCTTTTCGAAGCTCGGCGCGTCGAGCTGAATGAGTTTCGCGGCCGGGAAAGTCAACAGAGCAAGGGCCTTCTTGGGCCAGGCCCAACTGGTGTTCTCATCCTTGACTCCGACATCCTGGATGAAACCAAAGAGCGGAGTGTCCTTGCCGTTGAAGATGTGGGCATGCGCGTCGATACGAACCGTGCTGGACTGTGACACGGGAGCGGGGCTCTCGCGCAGGCCGCAGACAGACGGCGCATGCTCAGTTGCGTCCTCATCTACGTCATAGATGAGGCTGTCAATCTCTGCCTTCGCCTGCAGCTTGGGCCACCACTCCCTGACCTTTTCCGGGGAGGATTGATAGGTTGATACGCCGAGCCGAAGCGGACTCTTTCTTGACCGATTGACGTCGTCGACCATCTTCGGCGCGCTTGAGAAGCACTGAGGCGAAAACCACAGGCCCGTTAGCCATTCACTCTTGGACTCAAGCCATTTTCGGTCCGAACTCTTGAAACGATCTACGGCCTGACTGAGACGAGCGAGGTCACACTTGAGCGCGTGGGGTTCGTCATCGACGCTGATAATATACCAGGAGCCTACCGTGCCGGGCAGGTACCCGGCCCGCTCGACTTCGGCTTGGGCTGTCTGTAAGGCATGGCGAGAAAACGATACAAAGTTCAAGGCGCGCTCAGGGTGTGTCTTCCACTGTGCAGAACTTAGGGCCTCCTTCGCGACGGCTGCGATTCGTGCGCTGCAGTCATCATCATCACTCAGGTTACGGTTAGTGCAGCCGCTGGGCTCCTTGAGTTCAACATAGATGCGCTTGTCGTCGTCCGCGTAACCAATAGCGAAGTGAGTGATGACGTCTTGTAGGCGGTTGGCACGCAAGTACTGCATCGCGGTCCGGTGACTATCCTTGTTCAGCTTCTTCCAGGGGGGCTCGTTGTGCACGACATAGGAGGCCTGACCATGCGGTGCGGAGTGCGCGTCAATCTCCACGCCGTCGAGACCCACGTCTTCAGAGAACGCCCGATCGACGAGGTCATTGACGTCCGCTGCGCAGGGCTTGAAGCCCTTCCACCCCTTGCCCTTGGGGGCGCCGTCTCCAGTACTATATGGGTATAGGCGCAGGGCGCCGGCGACGTGCCCGATGGACCGCAGGCCATCCTGCGAACAGTTTGTCACGGACTTTCCACAGGTCGCGGCATAGCGGCTCTTGACGGCCGCAAAGTGTCGCAGGGCGATGCGCCCCGGTGTGGTCAGCTTGTCGGTGCCCCTGGGGAAAAGGCGTGTGTAGGGGCTCGGGCAGTAGCCCGTACACGTCGACTTCGCCGTACAGCAGCCCGCTGCACTAAGCGCGACAATAATCGGGACCACGTAGTGCAGTGCTGTCGTCACAACGGGCAGGGTCTCATGAGGCCGCAGCGGGCCCAACCCCACACGCGGGGGATGACCGCTGGCTGCGCCCGCCACCCGTGCTACAAGCCGCCCATGGACTTCGAGCACTCCGAACGAGCCCAGACCTTCCTCAAGCCAGTGGCTCGGTTCATCAAGGAGCGGGTCATCCCCGCGGAGCGGACCTATCTCGATCAGCTGGTGCACACCCCAGATTGGACGCAGTGGCGCATCCCACCCGTGATGGAAGAGCTCAAGGCAGAGGCCAAGGCCTTGGGGCTTTGGAACCTGTTCTTGCCCAATGATGAGCAGGGCGCGGGGCTCGACAATCGGGACTACGCGCCCATCGCAGAGCTGACAGGGCGCAGCTTCTTGGCCCCCGAGGTCTTCAATTGCAACGCGCCGGACACCGGCAACGCCGAGGTCTTGGTGCAGTACGGCTCTGAGGCCCAAAAGGCAGAGTGGCTTGCACCGCTGTTGGAGGGCACCATCCGCTCCGCCTTCGCGATGACCGAGCCCGCGGTGGCCTCGAGCGACGCGACAAACATGAAGGCAACTTGCGAAGTCGAAGGCGATGAGGTCGTCATCAACGGGGGCAAGTGGTGGACCAGCGGGGCGGGCGACCCGCGCTGCAGGTTCCTCATCTTCATGGGCGTGACCGACCCGGAGGCGGCCCGCCACAGCCGTCACTCCATGGTCATCGTGCCCATCGACGCCGAAGGCGTGAAGATCGTGCGTATGCTGCCGGTGCTCAATGATGTGCACGAGCCGCACGGCCACGCCGAGATCAACTTCGAGAACGTGCGTGTGCCGGTCGCCAATATCATCGCGGGACCGGGTCGGGGTTTTGAGATCGCGCAGGGGCGCTTGGGCCCGGGCCGCATTCACCACTGCATGCGCTGCATCGGCGCCGCCGAGCGGGCCCTGGAGCGCATGTGTCAACGCGCCTTACAACGCACCGCCTTCGGCAAGCCTTTGGCCAACCTCGATGGCAACCGGGCCATCATCGCCAATTGCCGCATGGCCATCGATCAGGCCCGTCTGTTGACCCTCAAGGCGGCCTGGGCGCTGGACGCGCACGGCACCTTCGGCGCGCTGACGGACATCTCCGCGATCAAGGTGGTCGCGCCCAACGTGCTGCAGATGGTGGCCGACGCCGCGATTCAGATGCACGGCGGAGAGGGCGTCGCCGACGAGGAGCTCAACCGACTGTTCGCCATGGGCCGGGTGCTGCGCATCGCCGACGGTCCGGACGAGGTGCACCGCGGCATGGTCGCGCGCCTCGAGCTGAAGAAATACGGCTGACGCGCTGCGTTGCAGGGCCCGCCGGTCGGCCCGTTGTGGTGCGTCGAAGTGTCTGATATCCCCACCTCTTCAACTCGGTTTTGATGGCTCGGGGGCGCTGTGTGTGCACCTGAGACGAAGGTGACGAAGACATGGTGCGCAAAGTAACCACCGGGCTCATTCAGTGCTCGAACCCCCTCAACGACCCGAACGCGACGGTCCCCCAGATTCGGGACGCGATGTTCGACAAGCACCTGCCCATGATCGAAGAGGCCGGCAAGAAGGGCGTGCAGATCCTGTGTCTGCAGGAGATGTTCAACGGGCCCTACTTCTGTCCGAGCCAGGACCCGAAGTGGTGTGACATCGCCGAGGAGATCCCCGGCCCGACGTGTGAGCGGCTCGCCGAGTACGCCAAGAAGCACGAGATGGTAATCATCGTGCCCATCTACGAGCGCGCGATGGCCGGCGTCT
>SPJJ01012186.1_pt1 | contig 11684 bp, 10 predicted proteins | sample 3741741 | NCBI WGS metagenome assembly SPJJ01 (sample SAMN10925908, study PRJNA522277) | cold seep metagenome | isolation source: Elba SIP-enriched marine methane seep metagenome, extraction at timepoint T1 | place: Italy: coast of Elba, Mediterranean Sea | collected 2014-05 | reverse complement strand
TGATGTTCTTGACCTCGTAGCGCAGGACCTTGATGCCCCAGGGGTCTGAGGCCTTGTCGATCTCTCGTACGATGCCGTCGTTAAGCTTATCTCGCTCTGCGAAGGCCTCATGTAAGGCTAGCTTGCCGATTTCTGAACGCATCGTGGTCTGAGCGAGGTTGACGCTCGCACGACGATAATTCTCGATGCCATAGCTGGCCCGCTCGGCGTCCATGACCTTCAGGTAGATGAGGCCATCGACGGTAATCTGCATGTTGTCGCGGGTGATGCAGCTTTGGGGCGGCACATCCATGGGCTCCTCCCGCATCTCCTGCTTGTAGGCGATGCGGTCGAAGAAGGGGATGAGGATATGAAACCCAGGTTTCAACACGCATCGAAAGCGCCCCAGCCTCTCGATGACATAGGCCTCGCGCATAGGCACGACGACCGCAGTCTTCAACCCTATGATAAGTAGGGCCAGGACCGCTACAGTAATGATGGTCATTGCACTTCCCCTCTACTCGTCGGGGGCTGAGAGCGCAGGCCACTCGTCCACCGCCTCGACGATCCAAACAAGATTATCGCGCGTCACTACGCGCGCCTTGGTGCCCGGCTCAAGCGTATCTCCCACGCACTGAGCAGCCCAAGTGCTGCCTCGAAACCGGATACGCCCCTTCTTAGTAGTCACCTGCTCCACAACGTCCACAACTTCCCCGAAGGCATCGAGGTCTTCGTCGGTGAGCTGCTTCACGGAGCGCCCCGGCAAAAAGCGGGTGAACGCTCCGCGCACCCCCACCACCAAGACAAGCGAGCTTACAAACCAGGCTGTGAACGCAGGCAGCCAGCCTCCTACCAAGCCCAACGCAAGGCCAGCTGCGACCAAGAGCGCAGCTGCGCCCAGAAAGGACACAACCAGGCCTGGGATGACGAACTCAAGCCCGATGAGCACCAGGCCGAGAACCAAGAAGAAGCCGGCGGGATCGACGGGCACGCGCGCATCTAACCAGGCCTGGCCGTGACACGATAGCCCTCGGTGCCGGCTAGCGCAGGCGGCCGGCGCCGGGCTCACTCAAATGGAGGACCTCATCGTAGGCCAGCAGCCACCAGGGCAGTGGATTCTGGCCGCCATCGAGGATCTCGCGGGCGCTGTCAAAATCGATGGTAGGTAGCCAGGACATCCCCAATTCGCGGGGTTGGAAGAAGTTATCGTAGTGGGTGGGCAAGATCCGGAGCGGCCGGGTGTGAGAACGAATCTTCGTGAGCGTCTTTGGGCTCAGCCCGTCCCCCGCGAGTCCAAAGATGATGGTCTGCGCTGGCGGCAGATCCTGCGCGGCGTAGCTCGCTGCGGGATGAAAGAGCAGCGTGCCTTTGGCGGACTCAAGGTGAAAGAGCAGGGTCCCGTCCTGAACGTACTGCCAAGCAAACAGCGGCCCAGCGTCGGGCGAGATCGTTCCCGTCATGAAGTTTCGCATGCCCAGCAACGCAGAGTGCTCGCCACGCGCGACGCGCACGGTGAAGCTGCCTAGCTGCAAGACCTCCCCGCCCTGCACCTGACGGATCTGGCTTTGCGGCACGCCCCGGGAGCGGGCGAAGTTGGCAACGGAGGGGCTGCCCACCACGACTGCGCCGGTGCGTTTGGCGATGAGCGGAGCATCCACGCCGTGATCGTGGTGCGCGTGGTTGACCAAGATGAAGTCAGCTTGCGGAAAGACCTTTGCAAGCGCGCCTTCGTCCGGGTGCACGCGCTCAGTCAAAAAGCTCCACATGGTGGGCCGCGTATGCACCGGGTCGAGCAGGATCGTCGTTTCACCGTCCTGGACCTCATACCCAGTGACTCCGGTGTACCTCAGGCGCAGCGCCGCCGCGGTGCTGGTAGCCACGGGCGCACGATACCGCTCGGGCAACTCGAAGGGCTCGAAGCTGAAGAGCCAGCAGGCCACCGCGACCACCGCGCAGAGCACCAAGGGCAGCGCCATGAGGACCCGCCTCAGGATCGTCAGCCGGGAGGAGCGAGATGCAGGCACCGCCGCATCAACGCCCAGGGCCTAGGACCGGTCAACATCAGATCCCGGGCTCGGATCATGCTTAGACAAAAAGGTCATGATCTCCCGGTGTGTGCCGTCGTGAAGTTCCGGCGCCTTCCATTGCTCTACGAAAGTCAGGTTGCGCGCCCGTGAGGCGATGTCGCGGGATACGGCCTGAGGATGGTAGATGTCATCGCCCATGAAGAGCAGCATGGGCGTCTCACAGGCACTGATGTCCTGCTCGCTGGCGTTGAACATATAGGTCCCACCAAACATCGCCTGCCGAAAGGCGTGCCAGACTTCCTGATCGGCCTCTGGATGCTCATCCTGAATGTCTCGCGCCCAGTCATCGAAGAGCTGCATGAAGACTTCCCGATTGTCATCAAGGCCGATGGGCTGGAACATCACGGCCGACAGCACACGATCTGGCGCGGCGCGGATGAGCCCCATGATGTAGGGCCCTCCGATGCACATGCCCACAACGTGAAAGCGCTCAGCGCCGAGATGATCCATGAGCGCAAGCTGATCTGCGGTGTAACTGTGCCAGCCATCGTCTTTGGTGATGGGCGCAAAGGATTCGCCCGCGTTGCGCTGGTCCATCGCGATCACTCGGTAGCCCTCGAGGTCGCGCAGGGGGTCCCACGGCTTTTGGGACCAAATTGGGATGGCGGACCGCATTCCGCCGGGCGCGATGAGCAGCACCGGCACCGCGTCCTTCGGACCGCTGTCCGTGTAGTGAATCGTAATCTCTCCCCGAACAAATTCGGCCATGCACAGTGTATACGCTGATTTCGCGCTCTGTGGGGGTGCAGAAGCGGCCCAGGCTCGCTACCTTGGCCGCAGACCGAATGATGCACGCGCACAAGACGAGCGTTCTGCTCTCACTCCTAGGCCTGCTGACAGCTTGTAGCGACTCCGGTCCGAGCAGTACGCCCCCGGCGGTCAGCTACCAAAACTCGGTGCGTGCGATCATGGAGACCCGCTGCCTGGCTTGCCATATTCCTGGTGGTGTCGCGCCCTTCGCGCTGGACGACTACGACAAGGTCAAGGCCTTCGCGCCGGCCGCGCTCGCCGCGATGCAGTCAGGCCGTATGCCCCCGTGGGGGCCGGACCCAGACTGCCATCGCTACGAGGACGAGCGCTTGTTAGCGCCGGGAGAGCTTGAGGCCTTCCAAGCCTGGGTAGCCGCCGGAACGCCTGAAGGCGAACTTGCAGACTATGTCCCCCCGGCCCAAAATCAGGCCCAGGTGGTGGACCTCGGCACACCCACCCTTGAGCTTGGGCCCTCCGCAGCCTACCTGCCCAACCCCAGCCGCCCCGACGACTACCGCTGCCTGCCGCTCGGACCCGCCTTTGAAGAGGAGATGTACCTGCGCACCGCTCAAGTGCTGCCGGACAAGAAGGAGCTGGTGCACCACGTCATCGTGTATCTGGTGGCCCCTCAATTCGCAGGCCTGGTGGAGAGCCTAGATGCGGAGGACTCTGGGCCTGGCTACACCTGCTTTGGCGGCGCCGGCGCCGGCCAGGCCACGCCGATCGCAGGCTGGACGCCCGGCGACGCGCCGCCTCGGGGTTCATCCAATGCATCCATCCGGATCCCCAAAGGCGCGCGGCTTGTCATGCAGATGCACTACAACCTGCTGTCGTCACAACCCGAGCCCGACAATACCCAAGTGCAACTTTGGCTGCAGAGCACCCCTCCGGAGTTCCTGCTCCTGCCCCGCTTCTTGCCTCATCTGGGGCTGGACATCGACGTGGGAGACCCGGCCTCCAAGCACACCAGGCGCTTCATCAATACCTCCGACCGGCCTTGGACCATCGCAGCGACGTCCCCGCACATGCATCTTCTTGGCAGCCGTCTGAGAACGGTCCGCGAAAATGCAGACGGCTCAGAGACCTGCCTGGTTGACGTGCCGCGCTGGGACTTCAGTTGGCAGCAGAGCTACGTACTGCCTCAAGACCAGCAGATGGTTGTCATGCCCGGGCAAGCACTTCGACTGGAGTGCACCTACGATAACTCCGAGGAAAACCAACCTGTGGTCAATGGCGTGCGCCAACCCGCGCGACGCGTGACTTGGGGCGAAGGCACACTCGATGAGATGTGCCTCAACTCCATCGTCTTGGTTGAACCCTACGCGCCCTTGCCCGAGGTCCAAGATGTCTGTTCTGACTTTCAGCCCTGTTACGACCAGTGCATGGCGGGTAATACCCCGCGCACGGGCTGTATCCTCAGCTGTGGTGGCAATACAGGTTGCGCCAACTGTGTGCTGCCCGGCGTCTTCGGCGAGCTGGCGGAGGAGTGCGGGGTACAAGCCAATGAGGTCATCACCTGCATCGAGCGGTGCGGGCTTGAGGCGGACGCCACAACCTGCGTCGGCCAGCAATGCGGAGCATCCATCGTAGCCTTTGACATCTGCGCCAACCCGCACGTCGAGGCGGGCGACGTGGCGCGGCCCGGTCAGGCCTGCGGCGTCGAACTGTAGCTGTGGCGGCGAAGGGCCCCTCCGTGCTCGGACCGGTCCCAACAGCCCGTTGAACACTGCTCGCCCCCCTGCCGCTGGCCCTTTTCGCGCGGGCCCGCCCGGACTCATCGGTTACGTATGCCCGATATGCGCCCTCTTCGCCGGACAAGCACACACAAAAACCTCTCACCGGCAGGACCACGCCCATGATTCAACGGGCGGCTAAGGCTGTCGACAGTACTCAGTTCGAGGCCCGGCGCCGTCGCGAATGCGATCGGCGAGGGCTACATCCGCCACCTCCAGCCCGTAGGTATAGTGATCGGAGGCACTAAAGACCTGCGCCGGCTCACGTTCATCGATGCGCGCGTCATGGAGCAGCAGGTCCCCATAGCTGCGAACCCGGCCCGGCCCGTTGCCGCCCCAGTCGTGCACCAGGCCCTGCTTAGAGACCATCAGGTCATTGTCACCGCAGGGGTTCGTATCTGGACACGGGGGCACACAGATGCGCCGAGGGCGCGCCTCGTAGATATTGTTCTCGCTGGCCAACTGCGCCCCGCCCAAGCTGGCGGCTCCATACTCATACCACTGATACTGATAGTTATTGTAATAGTGCGCCCACCCGTAGACGAGCTGAGGTCCACGAAGGGTGATCTTGTCGAAGTAGTTATGATGTAAGGTCACCCGCATACCCGGGGTGGGGTCTCCGTCCTGGTCCTGCCACATCAGCATGGCTTTTTTGTGAGTATGTAAGTGGCTCCAGGACACAGTGACTCGACTGGCCCCGCGCAGGTCCAAGAGCCCGTCTCCACCATCGTAGAGCTCTAGATGATGAAACCACAGGTCTCTCGATGTATAGGCCGCGGGGTCGCTGCCGCCCTGCCCCCGCACCAGGATAACGTCTCCGTCTTGGCCACACCGACCTTCGAGAGTATTCGTGAGCGCGATATCGCTCAGAATGACGTTGCGGGCGCCATCAAAGCGCAGCGTGCCCTCGACGGTGATGGCACGTCCACGTCCGTCGACGGTCTTGTTAGAACGCACATCCACTGGGTTTCGGTGGCTGATTTGCCCCTCCACATCGAAGACAATCCAATACGGCTGTGCACTCTCCAGCGCCTGCCGGAGTGAACCCGGGCCGCCGTCCGCGAGGGTGGTGACGTGGTAGGTGCGGCCCGGATCCCCACCCACAGCGCGGCGACCAAATCCCTCTCGCTCTGCGAGTAGAGTGGCGGGCGAAAAGGGGTACTGCGTACAGTCCTCGGCATTGGCAGGCACACACTCTCCCCCTTCGCACGCTTGTGCATCGGCGCAGACCCCGCAGGTGCCCCCGCAGCCATCCAACCCGCACACGCGCCCCACACATTGAGGTTGGCAGGCCTCCGACGCACACAGGCAGTAGTCGGACCCGTGGCCGCTCGGCTCAGTGCAAGAAAGCGGCGGCCTTGTGGCATCGGGCGCGCATTGGCCATCGAGGTTCTCGAGGGCGGCGCCGCACGGAAGACCGAGGGCCGCACAGACCGCAGCACAGCCTGCACCATCTTCGAAGACGACCGCGCAGGACTGTTCAGCCGCCTCGCACAAGACCCAGTTGGGGTGTGCGACCGCCGCGCTGCAATCGACGGCCGGCGGCGTACTCGCGTCTGTGACGGCGCCGGTGTCCATCGGTTGGGCGTCTAAGACGCCGGTGTCGACGGCGGCGTCCGCTGGGCCCATCACGACAGGTCCCGCGTCCGCGTCACCGTGCGCGACGTCCGCCACACGGGCGTCCCCGGCCCCAGGGGGTGGGCTGGAGGCAGAGGAGGGCTCCGCCGCGCAGCCGCAGACGAGCGGCAGCGCGACAAGACGCGCCCATTGCGCCAATAAATGCTGAGCCATCCTTCAGCCGTCAGCAGAGCACGTGCCAGACGCAGCCTAGGGGATGAGCCGTCGTGGGTGCGGGCTGCACCCCGCATCCAGCGCGGGGTGCACTCCGCACTTCAGCCGTCGCGGCGCCCTTGGGCCCTAAATAGGCGATCACGGGCGGTCTTCAGGGCTTCAGGATGACCTCACCGGCTCGGCTATCGAAGTGCTGCGAGGGCACAAACTTGAAGTGCGGCGCCGAGGACTCGAGCGCCATACCCAGGCTCGCACCATCCGCGGTCACCAGGCGCTGGTCGAAGGTAATCTCCAGCGCAGCTTCGAGGTCGATCGCCTCACAGACAAGGGCCAAGGTGTGCGTGCCCTCATCCTGGTGAAGCTGCTCGTCCGTCTGTGATTTGCACGCAACCCGCTGGCCCTGACTCATGATAGCGACAAGCTCACTTGCACTCGCCGGAGCGTGGACCCGCTCGGACAGCACCACCCGAAGCGCCAGGCCTCGGTCGTCCTTTGCGATCTGAATGCGGCGCACTACGGGCTGCGACCCCGGATGAAAGCGCACCAGCGTCGTGCCCTTTTGGCCATCGACGCCCTGGGGATCAAAGGCGAGATCAAAAAGAGCGTCTTCGGCGATTTCGATCGCGTACCAACGGTGCTCCAAGGGCTTTTCGGGCACCAATGCCAGCGTGGACCACTGCATGCCCGTCACGTCCCGTGCGTCGCGAAGCTCTGGCTGGACCCCGGACACAGGCTCGCCCTCGGGCCAAAGTACAAGTCGGGCATGCGCCAGAAGGTCCGCCTGCTGGTCTTCATCAATGTGGTCGGTGCCCAACAACAAGGTGGGCACGGTATTCATCGTGCTGGTCATCAAGTCCAAGGGTTCGACCCGGGCCCTGATCTGCGGGGTCTGTGGCTTTGGGTCCGTTGCAGGGGCTGCCGCCTCAAGGCCTTCGCTGCGTTGTGCGCCCTGAGGGGAGGCGGAGTTATCCGTGATGTTGCAGCCGCCAAGCAGCAGGGCGATGATCGAGGCAAGTGTGGTCTTCGAGTTCAACATAGCGTAGCTCCTGCTCAGTAGGTCTGGCCGAGAGAGTTAGTGACGTTAAAATTCAGGTAATTGTGGTTATCGGGCGTTCGATTGGGGTGGCGATAGCGAACCTTTCCGTCATTGAACAACCTGTCCCACATGGAGGTACCGTCAATCCAACGCCGGCGCCCTCCGCACTCGTGCCCGTAGGGCCCCGTATTCCCGCGACAGTAGAAGCTTCGCGGGTTGAGCCCCGTGCAACTCACAGTATGCCTACGGTGATTCATCGCGGTGCAGAAGCCATTAATATTATCCCAGCTACCCTCCATAATACTGTGTCCACACAGCCCGAGGGAGTTCACCTGTCGGCAGGTCCGGTTGGTGGTATCTTGGTACTCATCAGGGAGGCCCAGTTGGCAGTGCCCCATCTCGTGGGCGATGGTCGCCGCGCTGCGATTACTGTTTCGGGATAGAGTCATCTTCTTTGACGCCGAGCAGTTGCTGCGACCGCTCTCTGGGTGCAGGCAAATATTGCAAGGAGACCCACCGCAGGCGAACTCCTCCGCCGGCCAGCCATCGTCGCACGCGTCGGCCTGGTACCACTTAAAGCTGCGAATAATCTGTGTTCCCTGGCTGGCGCCGTAGATCCGCCAAGCCGCGTCCTCCAGAGCTTGTTGAACCTGTGCGCGCTCCGTCGCCGAAATAGAGTAGGCAACGCCAACCTTGATATTCTTCAGCTCTCGATCCGCCTTGTGCGAGCCCACGGTGAGGTGAAAGACCTGGTCGGAGGGGTGGATGTTGGTCAGCGAGATGTACCATGTCCCCGTGCAAGCCGGCAGCTCCACGAAGGCGATCGGGGTAAGGTAGCGTCGGCGATGAAAGGCAGTCCGTGACGGCTGTGCGTTGCATCGTGCATAGACTGCGACGCCAAGCGCGAAACTATCTGTCCATGTGCTGACCGTCATCTTGTCCCGCGTCGCAGGCACGCGCATCGTCACCACATCATCGCGGCCCACCAGGACCCCCGTGACGCGTTCGTACAGCGAGACGAATGAGGTCGTGCCCTGGTCGCTGGTCGACCGCACCCTGAGAGTTCCAAGCGTATATCCAGTGGCCTCATAGGCGTCGTTGGACTTAAAGCTCAGCTTGAGTCCCGGCGACTGCAGAGTCCTGAGCCGCGACCCATTGAAAGAAAGTGGGACTTGCATCGCGGCCAACGAGGTCCCATTGCGGGTGACCGAGGGGCTCCTATCAGCCCAGCCCGCCTCAAGCCGATCGAAGTTGCCCGAGGTTACCGGGGTTCGAATATCCATGCGGCTGGGCACCAAGTCGGCCCGGTACATCCGTGAGTTACCCACGATGCGTCGATGTGTGTTTTGGCCGGGGGCGTACTGACTCCAGTTCCAGCGATTGCGCACCCCTTCGTCGCTAGAGATGTTGATCGCAAAGTCCTTAGACCCTGAAAAACTGGCAGGCCTAAAGCTCTGCGCGCAGACGTCCCTGGGCCCCGGGAGCCCGATGAAGCCCGCAAAAAAGGCGAGGAGGGCCACTTGAGACGGCGCTCTGTATCGATAGTCGTGCATAGCCACTTCCTTGTGGGTTCACCCGGGCCAAATCCTGACCGGGTGTGGTCTGTGGCGAATTAGAGGCGTGAGCGCGGCCAAGCGTCACAGCCCAGCAACGAACACTGAGCGCTGCGGGGCTGCGGCTAGTGCTGCGGGGCTGCGGCTAGTGCTGCGGCTAGTGCTGCGGCTAGTGCTGCGGCTAGTGCTGCGGCTGGCAGATGAAGCAGGGCGGAGCGGCCCCATCTGCACACTTCGTCGACATGCAGACCCCCAGCGGACCGTGGTCGAGCTTGCACTTATCGCCCATGCGCGCGCAGTGCTTGGACACCGGGGCCGACTTCATATTCGGACAGCCCCAAGCGAAGCAGGCAATGAAGAAGGCACCCACCCAAGTCCTCATGACACAAGCTCCGGCCCGAGGGCGGCGCGAACCGCTGCGATCACCACCTTCGCCTGCACGGCCAGCGGCACGTGGGGACCGTCGGGCGCCATGTGCTCGTCCGGGGGCAGGTGGATGAAGCCGGCCGGGATGTTCTCCTCCAGCCAGTGCAGTGCGAGATAGAAGGTCTGATTGCATAGGTAGGTTCCGGCGTCCTCGCTGCGCTGCTGCGCGACCCCTAGTTGATCCCAGGCACCCCGAATGGCCTCAATGGGCAGGCGGGTGCGTAGGGTTGGGGGGCCCTGCGGCTCTATGGGTTGCCCTTGTAGGGTGCGACCCGCGTTATCGGGGAGGTCAAAGTTCAGGTGGTTGTGAGCGAGCTCTTCGAGGCTGAAGTAGCTGCGCTCGCGGGCGACGCCGGTGTGGATCACGAGGTCAAAGCCCCCTGCGTACAGGGCCTGGAGCTTTGGAGCGATGCGCACCGCGTCCACGGGCAGGATCGCGGTCGACAGGGTGTGGCCCTCAACCTGATCAGGCAGCAGGGCCAGGACGGCCTCACTCGGGTTCTTTCGTACCGGCCCGAAGGCCTCGAAGCCGGTCACCAAGACGCTCACGGTCTCACTGTACCACCGCCCACCGGCCGCGCCACCAAGGCATCAATCCGGGACGCTCAGCGCAGGTCGGAGCAGTACAGGCCCTCCTCCGGCGAGCAGGCCTGGCCAATCTTGCAACGATTTCCCACGCAGGTCGGGTTGCAGTCCGACCCTTGTTCGCAGACGCGCCCGCTGCGCACGCAGCTGCCGCCCACACACAGACAGTCCTCGAATGTGTCGCAGATTGTCTGGCGGTTGCGATAGCAGACCTTCGTACCAGTGCCGTCATGGTCAGCGCAGCGCTCAACGGCTTCACACGCGGAGGCCTGTCCGCAAGGCCGCCCCGGTGGGTAGAGACAGCCCGCCAGGGTACAGGTCGGCGGCACCCGCTGGTAGGAGCAGTCCTGGTCTTGGGAGCATCCGCAAAAACCCCGACTCTGCCCTTCCCCCAAGACGCAGCGTCGCGTGCCTGGGCAGTCCTCGATGCGCTCGCAGGGGTCATCCGTCAGGCGCACAACATCCGCACACAGATAGCCGTTGGGGCAGATCTCGGGTCGGCCTTCGCAGTCCACCGCGCACTGAAATGCCCCGCCTGTCTCGGGCCGGGCCCGATCGTGGGCCGGGTTGATCAGGCACCAATCGGACCGGTCTGGGCAGTCCAGGCCCTCACTGCAGCGTGCGCAGTGGCTCTGGTTAGGGGAGTCATAACACCGCCCACCCACGCAGCGTGCGCCCAGCGCGCAGGCCGCGTGGCTACGGCAACCCTCTGCGCAGCTGCCGAGCCCATCGGGGTGCAAGTCTGCCTGCGAGTCATCGCAGATCTTAAACTGGCTGCAGTCACCGTCTTCCCGGCAGCCCGGCACACACCCTCGTGCTTGGCCCAGGCAGACACTTGAGGGCGGGCAGTGCACATCCCCACCACATTGGTCCTGAGGAAGACACAGGCCGCCGCTGAGATCGCAGAAGAGCCCCTCGCCGCAATCCTGATTGTCTTGACAACCCAGTCGACGCTGGCACCTGAAGGCTGAGTTGCACCACTCATCCGGGGCGCAGGACGTATCCAGCTGACAACCACAGAAGGCACCTTGGGCATCGCTCAAGCAGCGTAAGCCCGGCAAACAATCACTGTCCTCAAGGCAGGCCGGCACAACGCTGGGATCGCCACGACAGGCCATCAACGCCAACATGGCCGCACATCCCCACCAACTTCGCACGGGCACGAGTGTACCGTGGCCGACGGGCGCCGTATCCGTGTGGCGGACCGCCAAACGTCCGAGAACTGGACGTCACGTGGCGAAGGCGCCACGAAACCGCAGCCATACGAAAGAAAGCTCCGAGCCGCTTGACAATAAGCGGACCGCAGTCCGTATTATCGAGCCAGGAAGTGGACCTCGGTCCGCTTCACTACCCAATCGTTTCAAGTCACGAGGTATCCCCATGTTTCATCGCGCACTCATCTCCGCATCACTGGCCGCTGCCCTCTGTGTCCCCGCCGCCGCCTTCGCCTCCACCTGGAGCATCGACACCAGCCACTCCGATGTCGGTTTCTCGGTTCGCCACATGATGGTGTCCAATACCAAGGGCAGCTTCAAAAAGTTCGAAGGCACCGTGAACCTCAACGAAAAGGACATCACCAAGAGCACCGTCAGCGTCTCTATCGATGCCAGCTCGGTGTTCACGGATAACGACAAACGAGACAAGCACCTCAAGAGCCCCGACTTCTTCAACGTCGCCCAGCACCCCAAGCTCACGTTCAAGAGCACCTCGGTCAAAAAGACCAAGGATGGGCTCCAGGTCGCAG
>SPJJ01029310.1_pt1 | contig 11688 bp, 10 predicted proteins | sample 3741741 | NCBI WGS metagenome assembly SPJJ01 (sample SAMN10925908, study PRJNA522277) | cold seep metagenome | isolation source: Elba SIP-enriched marine methane seep metagenome, extraction at timepoint T1 | place: Italy: coast of Elba, Mediterranean Sea | collected 2014-05 | reverse complement strand
CTGGCATCATCGCCAACTCGGTGGACACCGAGCTGTTTCACCCGGCGCGATGGTTGCCGGGCGTTCGCCAGCGCGCCCACACGACCTTGGTGCTGGGCCATGTGTCGAACCTGCGCAAACACAAGCGGGCCGTCGACGCCGTCGAGACGCTGGCTCAGGTGCGGGCCGCCGGTGCCGACGCGACCCTCGTGATCGTGGGTGACGGCCCTACCTACGATCTGGTGGAGGCCCGCGCCTTCGAGCTGGGTGTGCGCGATCACCTGCACATGGTCGGCGCCCAACCCGCGGCGCGCGTCGCCGCTTACACCGCCAGCTTCGACGTGTCGCTGATGTGCTCCGAAGCCGAGAGCTTTTCGCTGGTCGCCATGGAAGCGTTCGCGTGCGGCGTACCGGTAGTCGGCACCGATTGCGGCGGCTTCCCCGAGCTCGTTCACGCCACGCCGGTTCTTCGCGCCCACGCAGACAGCCTGATTACGCCGGTCGCCGACCCTGCAGCCATGGCGTCGCGGGTGCTCGCGCTGTGTGAGGATCGGATCCGCTACGGCCACATCCAGGACGCCGGTATCCGCCTCGCTGTCGAACACTACGCGCGCAACCGTCAGATTCAGGGGTATGACCAGCTCATCTGCGACCTCGCCTGACGGCGATCCGCGACGCGACGCCGCGGTCATCGGCTGTCTGTGGTTAATGGTGTTTGCCTCGTCCAGTCAGGCAACGATCGTCGCGCCGATCATCCCCGAAATCGGCAACTCTCTGGGCATCGACGAGAGCGCCCAGGGCGTACTCATCAGTGCCTACTCGATCGCGTTGTCGGTATTCGCGCTGATCATCGGGCCCATCTCTGATCGCATCGGCCGGTTCGTCGTGCTCGCCCTCGGCACTGGCTGCATGTCCCTGGTGCTCGGCCTGCACGCCCTTGCCGACAGTTACGGCGCGTTGCTCGCACTGCGCATTGCCGCCGGTGCATGTGGTGGAGTTCTCACCGGAGTCGCGGTCGCCTACGTGGGCGATTATTTCGCCTATGAGCGCCGCGGCTGGGCCAATGGTTGGGTGATGAGCGGATTCTCCGTGGGCCAGATCGCCGGCGTGCCCGCGGGCAAAGTCCTTGCCGATACCGCCGGTTTTTCCGCGCCGTTCATCTCCTACGGAGTCGTCTGTGCGGTGGCCTTCGTTCTGGTCATCACCGTGGTGCCACGGCCGCAAGTCAAGCTAGCCAGCGACCGGATCGGCATCGCCGCCGCGCTACGCAGCTACGGACGTGCGCTGCGCTCGCGGGTGGTACGCGCAACCGCGATTGTGTATGCGCTGCTGTTCTTCCACACCGCGTTGGTGTTGACGTTCTTACCCACCTGGCTAGAAGACAGCCTCGACGCCAGCGCCGGCGAGGTAGCCATCGCGGTGCTAGCGGGTGGCGTCGCCAGTGCGTTCTCCGGCCCGATCGCCGGCAAGATGTCGGACCGCCTGGGCCGCCTGCCGCTGATTCTTACATCATGCGTGCTGGGCGCGCTGGTCGTCGCCGCGTGGACAGTCGTCGTCGGCAACCTATGGCTTGCCTACGTCGGCTACTTCGTATTCATGGCGCTGTACGCGTTGCGCGTCAGCCCGTTCCAGGCGCTGATCTCGAGCGCGGTGCCCGCCGAGCTGCGTGGCACCACGCTCAGCCTGGTCGTCGCGTTCGGCCACATCGGCGCGGGCATAGCCGGTGCGGTCGCCGGCGCCTTGTATCAGCACTACGCGTTTTCCGTGACCATGTACGTAGCCGCGGCCGCCGTGATCGCCGCCGGTGCCATCACCTACATTTGGGTGGGCGAACCCGAGCCGGTCACCAACCAATGAGCTGGCGACTGTAGCGCCCGCTGACCATGCGCACCACCCGACCGATCCCATAGGACGCCGCGATGATGATCGCGACCCAGACCAGCCAACCCAGCGCATCGGGAAGCGCGCTGATGATGGGCCAGTCATACGTCGCGTGTTCGCGCAGTTTGACCAGGATGAGCGGGTGGAGAAAGTAGATGGCAAAACTCGACGCGGCGAGTATGTCGAGCAACCGCCACTGGCGATCGCGAAAGCGCTCGAGCACGACGTAGAGCAACAGGCACGCCAGTAGCTTTTGCGGCATCACCGGGTCGACACCGCCCCACTCGAACGCCGGTTTGTGATGATTCGAGTACTTGTCGTAGAGCGCAACCTGCATCACCGCAAGCCCGAGCACGCCTACGGCCAGCAACCACTCCCTACCCGTCAAGCGCTCGAGCACTGCCTTGCGGTGCAGCGACACGTTCATCCCGGCCAGGTACACCGGCAGGAAGTAGGCCACGGATTGAAACACCGAGATGTTCTTCACCGGCCTGTGCACGAGCATGGCCGCACCGAGCGTGACCAGAAGGATCGCCAGTCGCCAGCCGAGCGGCAGCCGCAGATAGCGCAAGAACACTGGCGATGCAGCGAACACGACCATGATGAACGGGATGTACCAGTAGGCCTGCAAGTGGCGCCCCGACCACAAGTACTTCAGGGCCGGCTGCACGTACTGCGCCCACACGCCGTCACGGCCCGAGTAGATCAGCTCGGCGAACGGCCCGCCGTTCTCCACGCCCACGTACCAGATGATCGGAAACGCGGACAACACCAGGTACGGCAGCAGCACGAACCGGGACTTCTTGGCGACGAATCGCCGGTAGTCAAAGTTGCCGGCGAACACGTGATGGAACAGAAACCCCGAGATGAACACGAACAGTGCGGTGCCGCCTTTGATCAGGTTCTCGAGCAACTTCTCGGCGAAGCTGTCCGCCCGCCAGCCCACGAGCACGAAACAGTGAGCGGCGACGATCAACACGATCGCGATGCCACGATAGTTGGCGATCGAACGCAGGAACTCGGGCTTGTCGGCCGCGGAGCGGGGCACGCTGTAGCCTAGCCCGCGCCCCTGGACACTACAACCGCCCCTCGAGGGACCTGCTCGTATGGATTGTCTCGGACTGAAAAGGCGAACCAACGCCCCATGCCAGCCGAGAGATGGGTTCGACACTACTGGCTGTCGAGATGAGCACGAGCGACCTCGGCCAACCAGTCACGGAAGTGCACCCCCGCAACCTTCGGGTCTTCGAGCGTGGGGACGAGCATGCTCATCATCTCCGGTGCGATCTCGCTGGCGAGCAGCGCGAACAGCTGCATCGCAACCGTGAACGTGGTGTCTTCGACAGAAGCATCCCCCCGGTCACGCACGCGGGCGGCGTGGATGGCCGCCACCACTGTTTTAATCGGAACGGCCAACTTGTTTGCTCGCCCGGCCAGCATCAATCACACGATCAGCCGCGCGTGTTCAGTGAACACGGCGTGGGTCGCCTCGAGCAGCGTTTGCGGCAACGTCGCGGCACCGGACTCACCATGCGCGCTTATGTGCTCGAGTGCCGAGTCGCCAAGTCGGGAAAGCACCCGTTGCACGACTGCCTCGAGCAAGTCGTCTCGGCTGCCGAAGTAATGCACTACCAACGGACGAGACACGCCGGCGCTGCGCGCGACCTCTGCAACTCGAAACCCCTCGTACCCCCGCGATTGGAACTCTCGCTCAGCAGCGTCGAGGATGAGGTTCTGTGCTTGTTCGGGTTGTCTGCGTTTCCGCCCTGTCATGCTCATTGTGAGTTGCCCTGAACCGTCGCCGTCAGTCTACCTATTGACACTGTCGTCAACAAGCTATACAACCTTATTGACGCTAGTGTCAATAAGGAGGTAAGCGATGAAAAACAGTCACTTAGATGAGCGCGAGGAGATCCCGGTACGGAAACCACATATCGACTTTCAGGGCGACTCTCGGTTCTGGTTCGCCAACAACTCGATATTGACGTGCCTGATGAACGCCCTGTCGGCAACGCTGCCCGCAGCCGAGAGTCTGTTCATTCGCATTATCCGCGAGCGCGCCGCCGGGATCGCCGACGAGGGGCTGCGCCGAGATGTGCAGGGGTTCATCGGGCAAGAGGCCCAGCACAGCAAGCAGCACATCCAAATGAATCGCTGGCTCGAACAGCTCGGTTTTCCGATGGAGGCCATGAGCAAGCGCTTCGATCGCAAGCTACACAAGCTCGAGTCGAAACTCACCCCGGATCAATTGCTGGCCGCAACCGCCGCCCTGGAACACTACACCGCTGTTATCGCAAAACTCTTCCTGAGACGTCAGGACCTGTTGGACACCTGCCCGACCGGCGCGCGCCGATTGATGCAATGGCATGCGGTCGAGGAAATCGAGCACAAGTCAGTGTGTTTCGATGTCTTCCAGCATGCGGTCGGCCATACGGGAATGCGGCGCCGAGCCATGGTCATGGGAACCATCGCGTTCACCGCGACGATGTTGGGTTCCCTGGCCCGGCAGTTGATCGCGGTGCGCCACGTGCCTCGCCCGCGTGAGTTGTGGCAGGCCGCGAAGCTATTGCTGGCCCCCAGAGGCGTCGTGTTCGGCATACTCGGCGCAGCCGCCGTGTTCATGCGGAAATCGTTCCATCCGGCGAACACCGACGATTCCGCTCTGGTCGCCAAGGGTCGACGCCAATTGGCAGCGGACGTCAGTGGCGGCGCGCGCTCAAGCGCATGACCACGACTCGCTTGCTCAGTCGGCGAAACTGGTCGAGGCTTCGCCCGCGGTCCACGAGCTTGAGCTGGCCCTTGCGATTGGGCACCAGAACGTAGCGACCGCGCTGGGCCAGCTGGTCCCGACTGAGCGTGAGCGTCTTGCCGCGACAGGGTACGAACTCCACGTCGCCGCCCGGCGCCGTGAGCAATGCCGCGGGAAGCACCCGCCGCCGCGGCCGATCCAGGGTGACGGCACCGGGCTGGGCGAGCAAGCGCCGAACCGCGACTTCGCGCACCAACTGTCCGTCCCGCTCGATGCGCAAACGGCTATCAACGCCGCGCGGACACGGTAGCGAAGACACGACGCCCGCCGATTTGGGCAATCGCCATGGCGGAAACTTCGCAGGGCGTTTGGTGTCGGGTTTCGCGATAGTCACGCGCACGGTCGATGCCGCCTCGCCTGTCGCGTGCGTGGACATGTCCGACGCACACGACAAACAAGGGAGCAGCGCGGTGGCACTAGCGACTAGGCGAAGCAATGGCGTCGATTCCCGTTGGGATGGGGCCGATGGGCGTGATCGCGCCGGTGGCGGTGTCGATGGTGATCAGCACTTGAAGCGAGCTGGTCGAACCCAGGTCCTGTGTGTCCACACCGTACAACGTGCCATTGAGGAACGTGAGGCTGTTGATGTTGTCGTAGGTACCACCGGTGAGCGCGGGTCCCTCGAAGCCAATTCCGGTCATCGGGTTGATGATGTATAGGTTGCCGTTGACCCGTCCGGGCACGAACCAGACGACGCCCTCGGTATCGACGGCAATGCCGCTACCCGACGAGCTGACACCCGAATCGCCGATGACCGAGACGGCCCCGGTTGTTGTGTCGATGGTCACTGGGTCGTCGCCGGTCTCCGACCAGCCCAGCAGAGTATCGTTGTGGAACGCGATATCGGCCGTGGAGTTGTGATAGATGCCCGTCGTCGAGTCCAGCAGCTCACCCACCGGGGTGCCCGCGCCAGTGGTGGTATCGATGACGATCAAGCTCGCGTTGCCACGGTTGCCGCTTTGTGTGGCCTGGCTGCCGTACAGCGTGCCGTCCGGCGCAAACGCCAGGCCGGTAATCGCGTAGCCGATCGGCCCGATGACCGTGGACTCTCCGGTGGCCGGATCGAGCACGTACAGGTTGCCGTCCTGCCCGGTCTTGCCATCGGCGGCGTAGATTCCCGTGCTGTACTGGAACGTCGAGGTTGCGGTTCCGTGATTGTTCGAGACCTCGACAACGGCCACAGCCGAAGGCAGTCCTGGCGGTGTCGTGCACTGAATGGTCAGATCGTTGATGATGGACATGTCCGTGCACACCCCGGTGTCGAACATGACGGTCGTCGTCCCCGCGCCTGGCGCCTCGAAGTTGCCTCCGGAGATCAATACGACCGTGCCACCCGCGGCGGGGCCGGTGTCCGGGGTGATCGACACAATGTACGGCGCCACCGAAGCATCGACCGCCGCGTCGGGCGCCAAGGGTGCGTCGACGCCGGCATCATCCGTCGCGCCTCCGTCGTCGCCACAGCCGAGGTTTCCGTGTAGCGCTACTAGTGCGAGTGCGCCAAAGCCTACGAGGTCAGCAACGTAACAGCTCACTCGTTGGCGCAATGCATAGGACCGCGCAAACCCGCGTCGACCATGTACCCCATCGCTACCCCAAACTTTCGCGATTACAGTTATAGGCCACTGCAATACCCGCATGAGCAGCGGCGAAAACCGCAGCTACACAGCGCACACCACCGGCGTAACCGCGCGTCGCCAGTCAGCGCATCACAGGAACGCGTTTTGCGATGTCGTAGTTCATGACTCCCCCACGATCACTGACACTCGTACTTCTGCTCCCTCTTTGTGCGTGCATCGACGGCCACAATCCCCCGGTGCCCGGATCGGGTTCCACGTCGCCGCCCGACCCGACCGGCGACAGCGGCGTGAACGATCTCACCGGAACGGACACTAACCAGATCATCAGCCTGCCCGACGTTCCGTTCAACTACGCGAACGTTGGCTTGCCCGCGCATTTCACTTCCCCGGCGGTACGCGCGATGGACAACACCCCTGCAGACAACCCCATCACCGACCACGGCGCCACCCTCGGTCGGGTGTTGTTCCACGACCGCCAACTGTCGGCCAACGGCACCGTCGCCTGTGCCTCGTGTCACTCAGCGGACAACGCGTTCACCGATGCAGCGCGATTCAGCAGCGGCTTCGACGGCGGAACCACCGGGCGCAACTCGATGAGCCTGGTCAACGCCCGCTTCTACCGCAACGGCCGATTCTTCTGGGACGAACGCGCCGCCACCCTCGAACAGCAGGTACTCATGCCTATCCAGGACGGCACCGAGATGGGACTAACCCTCGACCAGCTGGTGCTGCGCGTGAGCCAGCAAGATATGTACATCCCGTTGTTCGAGAACGCGTTCGGTGATGCACAAGTCACCTCGGATCGCATTTCCAGAGCCCTGGCGCAGTTCGTCCGCTCCAAGGTTTCGTATCGCTCACGCTTCGACCTCGGCCTGGCCGCGACGGGCGATATCAACGCGAGCTTCGACAACTTCGACGACGCGGAGAACCAGGGCAAAGCGCTGTTCTTCGGCCGCGCGCGTTGCGCCAGCTGCCACGTCGACAACGCTCCCGGCCCAGGGGCGCCCGCAAACACGGCTGTGTTCTTCGTCAACATGGCTACGAATAACGGCCTCGGTAGTGACGACGAGGGCGTGGGTGCGGTGACCGGTCGGCCTCAAGACATTGGCCGGTTCAAGTCTCCTTCGCTGCGCAACGTGGCCCTCACCGCCCCGTATATGCACGACGGCCGCTTCGCCAACCTTCGCCAGGTGGTCGACCACTACGACCGTGGCGTCCACAACTCCCCCACATTGGACCGCCGCCTGCGCGGAGGCAACGGCCAACCCTTGCGCCTGAACCTCACGCCCCCCGAACGCGATGCTCTGGTCGCGTTCCTAAACACCCTGAGCGACGACGCGTTCATCCGCGAAGCCAAATTCAGCGATCCCTTCGAACGCTAATTCCAGGCCGAACGTCGAATAGGCCTTCAGTCCCGGCCGTTTCGGTCGAGACGCGACTTGTGAGGCTTCTGACGTTGCTAACGGTGGTGTGCAGTCTGGTGTCGTGCGGCACCCCGCCGGTCCCACAGCCGCCACCCGCCACCGTCGAATCCACGGACCTTCCCGCTCCCGATCGCGTCATCATTTCGCTGTTGGTGCAAAGCGCGCGCGAGCGCGGCTGGGTGTTCGACATCATCGATGGCCACGGCGGCTGGCTGACCGCCGTCGCAGAGATCTCCGACCGACCCACAGGTTTCCCCCGTCGCATTCGCTGGTACTTCGCCGTCGACAATCAGACGCTCACCGTGCGCTGGCGCGTGGACGAGTTGCGCGCGGGCGCGTGGCAACAGGTGGAGAACGCACAGCAGAACGGCTACGCAAACTACGCACGTCGCGAAATCGAGCACGTGTCGAAGTTGATCAAGAGCCGCTACTCCGGCCCCCCCTACTAGTCGCACTACGTAGCTAAAGCTGGTCTGCGTCAGGTCGATACGTTGAGCACACTGCTCAATCTCATGGAGGAGACGCATGCGCACCATCTATCTGTCGACGTTAGCGTGTCTAGCGGTCGGACTATCCGGCTGCAGCGAGGACACCACCTGCCCGCCAATCAACGTCGGCTTCGTCGACGACACCCAACAGGTCATGTTCGATGAAAGCTCCGAACCGGGGATGCAAGCCAGCATCCGCGCGAGCTCGAACCTCGAGCCGGGCGCGGATCTGGTGCTTACGGTCGAGAGCGCCGGTACCACGGTCGGCCGCTACACAGAGCAGGTCGACAGCGCCGGCGATGTGACGTTCGCGGGGGTAACGCTGCCCAGCGGCGACGTTGTGTTGTTGCTCAGCGCCACCGGCGCGTGCAGCAACGCAAACGTGAAAAAGCGCATCAATGTCATCGACGACGCCCAGTGCGCGATGAACCTCGATGTGCCGCCGCTGACCAAGAGCTACTACGACGTGCCGGTCTACAACTCGATGATCGACGATGACACGGCCACGCCCAATTTCCAGACCTGGGTCACGGTCAACAGCAGCGAGGGCAGCCGAATTCAGTTGTTCGCGGTCGCCGAGGACGGCACAGAAACGGCACTTTCGGAGACCAAGGCGGCGTCGGCAGCTACGAGGTTCTATGTGACCTTGGCTCAGGGAGCGACGTCGATCCGAACCGTGTGCTCCACGCGAAGCGGCTACGGCGCGAGCACCAACCGCGACGTGTTCGTCGACACTCACGCGCCGCGCTGCAGTGTCAGCGTGCCCCAAACGCTCGTCCCCAAGAGCGACACCTCGCCGGCAGAGGGCCTGCAAACCGTGGTGGTCGGACTCGTCGACTCCCAGGGCGATAACGACGTCGAGGGCGAGCAGGCATCGTTTGGAATCGGCGGCCAGCACTTTCACAACATCCCGGTACCCGACGACGGCATCGTCGCCGTGGAAGCGACCCTCGATACGTCGAACGACAACATGATCGTGTGGATGGGTGCGAGAGACCATGCTGGCAACGACTGTGTCGGGGTCAAAGCGGTCAACGTCGACGTAGATGTCGATGCGCCGACGACCGTAAGCGCCTCCGTGATGACCCGAGAGCGCGTCGACCTGACGTGGACGGCGCCAGGCCTGGGCGGCCAAGCTGTGCCCGGTTACACGGTTAAGTATGCGACGGTGCCGATCACCGAGGCGAACTTCGACACCGTCGGCAACGAGATCTCCGTGGACAGCGCGGGCGAGCCCGGCTCCGCCGAAACCCTGACCGTCGGCGGTTTGCTGGCGGGCACTTCCTACTACTTCGCGATTGCGGCGCACGACGGCGTCGGCGGCCGGTCTCCGGCGATTCCCGTGGGCCCGCTCGCGCCGGAGTTCGCCAAGAGCCCACCGGTTGTCCCCGACCTGCTTCCCGGCGACCAACGCTTCGGCTATTCGATGGTGGCGGGCCACCTCAACGGAGATGCCTACCCAGATCTGGTCGTAGGTGCCCCGGATGAGGACGGGTTCAATGGCGCCGTCTACGTCTACTTCGGTCAGGCGAGTGGCTACCCTGCGACTCATGACTTCAAGATCACCGGCGTGGGCCAATTCGGCAATGCGCTTACCCTCGCCGACTGGAACGGCGACTCGATGGCCGACGTCATCGTAGGCTCGCCGTTCGCGGACGGCACGAACGGAGAGCTGCGGGTGTTCTTTGCCGGCGCCGCGTTCTCCGGTGTCCCCGGCAACTTCCCGGCGACCCATAACGACGCCGACGTGGTCATCTCGGTGGACCCGACTCCCAACTGGTTCAGCGGCGCGTTCCTGGGCTGGAAACTGGCCACCGCCGAATTCGGCGACAACGGTCAACCCAGAATCATCGCGGGAACACCCGGCGGTGGTGGCTTCCGTGGTGGCGTCGTGTTCATCACCCCAGGAGTCGGTGGGACCAACGTAGTGCTCAGCGATAACGCCGCCAACGGCACTGCCTCGGCGCACTACTTCCAGGAACCAAACGGCCTGTACAACTTCCTCGGCATTCAGATCACCAATGTGGGCAAGCTCGAGGGCGTGGGAGATGTCCACGACGATATCGCGATCTCCGCGTTCTGCCCGCAGGAGGTCTACGTATTGCGCGGCGGCTTGCCCCAGGCACCCGCCGGCGCAGCACTGCCGATCACATTCGACGCGGGCTCCGATCTGCACTTGACCGCCGGCGGCACCGAGAACTGCTCCCCAGGTGTGTCCGCTCCGTACTTCGGTTACGCGGTGAGCTCGCTGGCCCAACCGGGCGGAGGCCGCCTCCTGGCAGTCGGTTCGTTCCTCCAGGGTAACAACGACGAAGGCCGGGTCGTACTCGGCAACGGCGATGCGGTCGGCGACATGACGGTGGACGACCCAGCGTTCAAGGTCACGTCGATCAGCGGCACGCCAGCGACGTCGGGCAGCGGTGGCTCCCACTTTGGCTCGGCGATCATCAATAACGTGACCGCCCTCGGCAATCCCGACGTGAACGGCGACGGTGTCGAAGACCTGATGATCCTCGGCGGCACCGGCGGCAACCGGGCGCGGCTCTACGTGTGGTACGGCGGCCAATCGATCCCCGATCAGACCAACGCAAGCGCCGACTACACCATCACCGAGGCGACCTTCCTGCAGTGGGAGCTGCCCACCAACGATACGCCCGCCAACTTGATCTGGTGCGGCAACAGCCCCGGCACCCAGCTGGCGGCCGTGTGTTGGGCGGACGCTTCCGATCGCCGCGACACCGAGTGGGACGGCGCTCTGGTCGTGTTGTCCGACGACATGTAGCGCCCGGCCCGCGGGACCGCGCGTGTTCGCTCAGGTCCCGCTGCTGCCCCGCCATTCATTCAGCCCACCAATCCCCGCCCGGGCGCCGAGCATCACCGGAGCCCCGGCGGCGGCGTTCCCACCCAAGTTCACAAAAAAACCGCTGGACGTATCTAACGAAAACCGTCACGTTGACGTCCAACACCTGAATGCCACCGCCGTGGCGTGATGGGCGTGGGCCCGATTCAATCCAGCGGAAGCGAAGAACAGATGAACACAGTGGCAATCGGCGCTTCGGCTGCCGGGTTCGCAAGTGTGATGGCAGCGTGGATTCGCTACATGGCGACGATTCCGAGCGGCAAGGTACCCGCTCGGCCAGTCGTCGAAATCACCATGCAGACCGCGGGCATCGGCCTGGCCGGATTCGCCATCGCGTGGAGCCTGAAAGACGGCGGCTCGCCGGGCGTCGCCGTGATCATCCTGGCGGCGTTCGCGCTCATGATGGGGTCGTTTTTCCTGTGGCTGCTGACCCAGCGCAAGACGCCCATCGGCGACATCAAGGTCAAGGTCGGCGATCGGCTGTTGGCATTCGAGGCGACGACGTCAGCCGGCAAACCGTTCAGTACCGAGTCCCTGGCCAACAAACGCACGCTGCTGAAGTTCTTTCGCGGCGGCTGGTGACCCTATTGCAGCGCCGAGTTGCGGCGCTTCGATTCGATGCAGAAAGACCTGGACCAGTACGACGTCACCGTGATCGCCTTGAGCAAGG
>SPJJ01028317.1_pt1 | contig 11692 bp, 20 predicted proteins | sample 3741741 | NCBI WGS metagenome assembly SPJJ01 (sample SAMN10925908, study PRJNA522277) | cold seep metagenome | isolation source: Elba SIP-enriched marine methane seep metagenome, extraction at timepoint T1 | place: Italy: coast of Elba, Mediterranean Sea | collected 2014-05 | reverse complement strand
GACGACAAGCTCAGGGCCGCCTGTAAGGCCATCATCTGGGCTCGTCGGTACGACAAGGGCGCGGTCATTTACGACGTGCTAGAGGGGCTCCAGCCAGGCCTACAGGCTGATGGGGTGAGGGCTTGAGCTTCGACATCCGGAGCATCTCGCTCGGCGCCGGCGTCCAGTCCTCCACCCTGTACATGCTGGCGGTAACCGGCGAGGTGGGACCGATGCCCGACGTGGCCATCTTTGCCGACACCCAGACCGAGCCGCCATGGGTGTATGAGCACCTCGACCACCTCCGCAAGAACCACGGTCACAAGCTCCCCATCCGCGTTGTAACGGGCGGGAACATCGAGGCCGACATCCTTCAGTCCCGAGACGGCCGGAGCCGGTTTGCGTCTATCCCGTTGCGTGTGCTGGGGACTGACGGCCGGCCCGCGATGCTCCGCCGGCAGTGCACCCGGGAATACAAGATCGACCCCATCCGCCAGGAGCTCCGCCGGATGCTCGGCCTCAAGCCCAGACAGTGGGCCAAGGGCAAGTACAAGGTGGAGGAGTGGATAGGCATCTCCGCCGACGAGGCTCAGCGCGCCAAGCCGTCCCGCGACACGTGGATCACAACCCGCTGGCCGCTCCTTCATGACGTGACCATGCGCCGAAGCGAGTGTATCGAGTGGCTCCGGGCCCGGAACTTCCCCATCCCCCAGAAGTCGGCCTGCTACTTCTGCCCGTTCCACGATGACCGGACCTGGGCAGACTACAAGTTCAATCACCCGGAGGTGTTCGAGCGCGCCGTCCAATTCGACCGACAGATCCGGAAGGGCAAGCTCCGCGGGGTCAAGGAGGACGCGTTTCTCCACCGGTCCCTCAAGCCCCTGGACGAGGTGGACTTCGGAGACGACACGAGTAACCAGCTTGAGATCGACTTCGCGAACGAGTGCGAGGGGATGTGCGGGGTATGATCCACTACCACGGCGGGCCGGTGACCCCGGTGGCGGCGGCGATCGCGCTGTGGACCCGACGCCACGCGCTCGTATCGTTTGCACACCCCAAGCAAATGGCGCTGGCGGCCGAGGTCTCCCAGTCCTTCATCCTGGACAACGGAGCATTCTCGCTGTGGCGTTCAACCGGTGGCGCGGTCGACGTGGCCGCGTTTGCCGACTGGGTCCGCCCCTGGGAGCGTCACCCGGCCTACGACTTCGCGCTCATCCCCGACCAGATCGACGGCACCGAGGCCGACAACGACAAGATGATCGCTTCCTGGTTCGGCGAGCGAGTGGAGCGCGGTGTCCCCGTGTGGCACCTCCACGAGTCGCTGGACCGGCTCCGGTACCTGATCACCTGCGTCCGGAGCCGGGTGTTCCCCGCCCTGGCGCTGGGGAGCTCGGGCTCGTTCGCCACAGTGGGGGATGAGGCCTGGTGGGGAAGGATGGCCGAGGTTATGCCCGTGTGTTGCGACGAGGAGGGCAGACCGCTGGTCAAGCTTCACGGCCTTCGCATGCTGGCCCCTACCATCTTCTCCCACCTGCCGCTGGCCTCCGCCGACTCGTGCAACGTGGCCCGCAATGTCCGCATGGATAGCAAGTGGAAGGGCACCTATCAGCCAGTGTCCAAGGTCCAGCGCGCCCTTGTCCTGGCTGAGCGGATTGAGCATCACGTGGCCGCGGCCAAGTGGTCGCGGCGCGATGGCATCCAGCAGAATTTTGAGCTGATCGGATGACCTGGCTCCTCTTCATAGCCGCCGTCTACATCTGGCTGAGCTGGAGTGAGTCATGAGGTGTCACGCGCGCGCCGGGTGCCACGAGGCCCAGGACCGAGGGTGTTTGGGCTGGCTATGCCTTGATTGCTACGAGGCCGCCATCGCCTGGGTTAGGAGGCGTCAGTGCTAGCTAGCGGCGCTGTCTACAAAAGATGTGGGCTAACCGCCCACTGCCCGCGACCCCTATCCGAAAACCAGAACAACAATATCGAGAGCGGTACGCGGTTTGCGAAGCAAACTCGATGCCCCGCCGGCGAGGCGCCGAAGTGAGTCACTGGCGCCAGCAGCACTCCGGAAATGTACCAGCCCCTCCGGATCCGGAGTCAAGGACTGATTTCCGAATTCGTATTCTGTCAACTATTCCAACGGGTGTCCGGACCCTTAGTGTACGGACTACCCCCCTTCGAAAAGCACACGCAAACGACCCCCCTACTGTAATCGTAACAAGGAGACTGTAATGGACCCGCAAGTGAAACCCGACCAAATCGACGGAGTGAAGGTGTTCAGCGCGACCAAGCACGAGGAGCGCCGCCACCTGGGCGAGAAGGCTACCCAGTGGATCGCTGAGCACCCTCAGTACGAAATCACGTGTACTCCGCTCCTCAGTTCGGACAACGAATTTCACTGTCTGGCCCTGGTGTTGACGTACACCATCAAGCTGGGGGGTTCCAAATGAGACCAGCGCCAAGCATGTGGTCAATCATCGGCGAGCTCGCCAAGGACCTGGTGGTCCTGTTCCTGGTCGTTGTTATAATTTTGGCGGCCTGTTATATTTTGGTCGGTTGCTCCTCGAGCCCCGAGCCCAGCCCCTACCCCGAGGGGACCATCTGCTACCCCGTGGGTGAAACCGAGCTGAGCCCCTGCGACTCTGGCCGTGTGCACGTGGATAGGCTGGAGGATGTGAGGCTGGAGGCCGGGGCCGAGTGTGTGGCTCTATGCTGTGAGCTCGAGGAGGATGACTACCTTTGGTGTGGGCCGCGCGAATGGCCGGATGGTGGGTTGCCATGAGTGAGAAGCGTGGGTCCTCCGACGTGTGTCCTTGTGGGGCGGACTTCAACTTCACGTGTATCTGTTCGAGGGATGACCGGCTGGTTCACCAGGCGACCAGGGACCTCAGGGCCGAGATCGAGAGGTGGAAGGACAAGTCCAAGCTGGCCGCTTACGTCAAAGAGCTAGAGCGCCAGAGCGAGGCGGACCAGCAAGCGCTCAAGAACGCCTACGAGGCGACCCGAATACAGACTGAGAAGCTGGCCGAAGCCGAGAGAATGCTTGCGGAAGTTCGGGTTATGCTGGTGGAAGCGAAGTCGATGGTGGAGGAGTGGGAGGCCGTGATGCCGCCGTATGCGCGCCGCGGGGGCAAGACTTACACTGCAATCACGACCGCGACCCTCAAGGTGATGAGGCCGCTCGTTGGCCCCTGTTACGACGCCAGCTGTGCCATCTGCAAGACCGGCGAGCCCTGCCATTAGCCCCACTTAGCACCACCATCCCCTCCAGAATTTGCCACACTGGTACGGGTGTGTGATCACTAGTCCTCGTGAGCAACGAGGCGAAAAAACCACAAAAGAAAGTACCGGACCCACCCATCAGCCTCAAGAAGGCGGTGGCAAACCTCAACGCTGAGCTGGCCGAGGAGCACAAGGGCTGGCACGTCCTGAGCCGCGAACTCCGCCGCGTCCTGAAGTCCTCGCTGCACACGATGAAGAAGGACGCGAACGCGGCGCGGCGCAAGGCCAACCCCGGGGACAAGCTCGCCCGCGCTCCGTTCGTCCCGCCCAAGGAGTGGGTGGACGCGTTCCGGGCTGGAACCTCCCTGGCCCTGGGGCTGCTGCGTGAGGGCCGCGAGCTCGAGAAGTCGCGAGGACGTGACCCGCTCAGCGATGAGGAGCTGAACCAGGAGATGTACGCGCAGATCCGCGCCTGGTTCGCGCACCTCAAGAAGGAGGACCGTATGGCGATCTTGAACTGGGCGAGCCTCACCCAGCGCGAGAGCGACGAGGGGCGCGATGTTCACTGATGAGGAGCTGGACGAGGTCCTCAAACGGGCCCTGGAGCCCCAGGCTCCCCGGACGCTGGTGGTGTCGCCGGAGACTATGGCCGAGCACCAGCGTTTGCTCGGCCAGGAGACCGAGGCCAGCCCGGTCCCGAACTTTGACGCCATCTCCTGGAACAACTGCCCATACTGCGCCGCGCCCGTGGCCTGGATGGGGGTCGAGGTGTCCCACCACACCATCTCGGTCTCGTACCCGTACCCTCGTGGCCGTGTGGTCGAGTGGTGCCCGATGAGTGGTAAGACCTACTGGGTGGGTAGGTGTCGGATTGATTGACATGGTGCGGTGCCTCCATCTTGCTCCGACCCCCTGCCCAGGGTCTGAGCGGGTGAGCGTGTGCGAGCGTTGCGGACGAGTGGGTACCTGGCAGCTGTTCGGGGACACCTGGGTTAGGACGTGGGTATGAACCGCACCGCTGAGCGCCGCGCCCATCTTCGGAGCGTGGCCAAGAACCTGGCGTCCTGGTACCTGTCCAAGGAGGCGGGGGAGGCGGTAATGAAAGAGGCCTTTGAGGAGTGCCACACCGATGAGGAGCTTGAGGTGGTGTACGAGATCATGCTGGAAATGCAGGCCGCCGTGGAGGAGCTGTGAATCGCACCGCCGCCCTGGGCCTGGCCCGTATCCTTTGGCTCGTCCAGGCATCCGGCATCATGCGTGGTGCCTCCATCTCGTGGAGGACGTATCCGAAAACCCACGAGGAGTACAAGGCCGCCACCAACAGGATGGGCGCTCAGTCCCTGTACCTCGATGACCCGATGGCTTCTGGGTTCGCGTGTGGCCATCGGAGCCCGGTCCGGCGGCTTGTGTGTACGCGGCCGGTGGGCCACGAGGAGAAGGACCACGCCCACCTGGATAGTGGCGGCTGGCCCCTGTGGAATTGGCCCGCCGACCCGCCCGACATCGCCAACCCCTACGAGCCGGAGCTCGTGCATGAGTAGACCCCCCGTAAACATCCGGGCCTACCGCCCCAAGGAGGACGAGTCCTTCGTCATGCACTCCTGGCTCCGCCACTTCCACCAGAGCCACTGTCCGGCGCCCGAGGGCGAGAAGGCCAAGCGGGTCAAATACATGGGCAACACCCGGTACTTCGGCCACTACCAGCCCCTCGTGACTGCGCTACTGGCCAAACCGTCCACCCAAGTGCTCATCGCCTGCGACCCTCGGCCCGAGGAAAGCGCCTTCATCTTCGGGTGGATTTGCTACACGCATGTACAGGGACAGTCCCCCAGGATGGTCCACTACATGTACGTCAAGGACCTGTACCGCCGGAGCGGGGTCGCGCGGTTCCTGGCCACCACCGCCGGCATCACCCCGGAGAGCGAGGTCCTGTACACCTTCGAGGCCGACACGGCCAAGCACCTGGCGCCCAAGGTGGCCGCGGCGGAGTACTACCCGATCGAGAGGTACCTACGCTGATGTCACCAGCTAACCCAAGGAGAATCCGTTGAAACTACACCCAGGCTCACTTACCACCGTCAACTATCTGTGCGAGGCGTCAGGCTCGTGGAAGGACTCGCACCTGTCCGAGCTCACCCACCAGGAGCTCGAGAACTTCATCGCCAAGCACGATCGGTATACGCTGGCTCTCGTACTCAAGGCGCTCGCGGACAAGACCCCCGAGGCCAAACGACTCAAGGAGATCAGCGATGAAGAAGAAACCGAGCAAGGGCAACATGGGCTTCGGCGGAGCGGGCAAGAACACCGGAGTGAACGTCCCGAACCACAGCAACACGACCAAGCCGGGGCAGAAGCATGCGACCCCGAAGAACGGAATCACGACCAAGGACGGGCAGAAGGGGAACTACTAGACGACCCCGCAGCCGACCTCAAGAATTTCGTAATCAAGACCGACGAGTTCCAGGTTCCCGAGCCGGTGGTCCAGTCGCTCATCGATGGGGTACCGCACACCAAGCCTCCGCAGGATGACCTGTTTGGGGTCAGCCCCGCCGACCTGGAGGAGGACCCCGATGCGTAGCCTCACCATCACCCGCGACATCCGCGTCGGCCGCGTGGTCATCCTTCACCAGTGGGAGGAGACTCCCGAGCCCACACCCGAGTACCCGGAGCCGGTCCCGGCCACGATGACTGACGAGCTCAGTCCCCTCGAGCTCACCCTGGAGGAATGCCAAGCCCTCGCCCAGTCCCACGGCTGGATCATGGGGGACCTGTACTTCGAAGCCCTCGAGCAAATCCGCATGGCGGCGGAGGTGACAGGTGGATAACCTGATTCAGACTTGGCGAGATCGGGCGGATGCCCTTGAGGAGGGCAAGTTTGCCAGCAGCATCCCCAAGGAGGCGCGCCAGGCCATGGAGGTGTACAACGAGGCCGCCGCCAACATCTACCGGCTGTGTGCCCGGATGCTGGAGGCCGCTCACTTTGCCAGTAGGAGGCTACCCAATGGCTAAAGGCGACGGATACAAGAAGGATTGGCGTTGCCCCGAGTGCGGCAACTACAACCCCGGCCACCGCGATCGATGCACCGAGGGCTCGTGCCTGTTCCTCAGGAACAAGGTCCCCGACGATTACCCGATGCCCACCTTCGAGGAGCTCGCCGCCCAGGAGGACGCGGAGGCCGTGGCCGACGAGGAGGAGAGCGAGCGGTATCAGGAAGCGATGCGAAAGCGACGACGGAGGCCCATTTGAGCAAGCATCCCACCCTCATGCTCAAGATACCCACCACCAAGGGCTCGCTCTGGGTCAACGTGGCCTCCATCGACTACTTCGGAGGCTACGAGGACAACGCGGCCCCGGGTATCGGCCTCGGCACCTCCATCCACTTTCGCAACGGATCCCACCGAGAACTCCCCGGAGTGGACAAGGACGAGCTGGCCAAGTGCATCATGAGTCTGGTTGGTCAGTACAACCAGAACCCCGAAGCCTCGGGCGCCGAGCTCGAGGAGAGCGACAAAGCCCCCAGCCCCAACGCGAACTAGGAGACCCCCATGAAAGAAACCCCCGCCAACCTGGAGGAGCTAGAGCAAGCCCTCGAAGCTGAGGCCGAAGAGGAGGCCATCCGCGAGGTGGACAACCGCGCCCGCGACGACCTGAGCTTCCGCGCCAAGGTATTCCGCCCACACACCCGCTGGATGGTCATCCAGCTCCAGAAGCCCAAGAAGATCAGCGGCATCATCCTGGACAACTACGAGGGCCAAGGCGTCCGCATGCTTGTCCAGGACGTGGGCCCTGACTGTACGCGCGTGAAGGTGGGAGACTTCATCCTGGTCGGCCCCGGCGCGATGACCACCGAGGTCTGCGCCTTCCGGCTGGACCTCCGCCTCATCCACGAAAAGGATGTGTGCGGCGTGGTCGAGTACTGTTCGCAGATCGAACACGACGCGATCGAAGCCCAGAAGCTGGTGCACACATCCCAGAGCAAGGATCTCCACGTATGAGCAAGACCAAGAAGCCCAAGAGCGACCAAATCCGAACCGAGACCCGGACCCGCAAGAGCGCCCAGAAACACAAGGTCCTCAAGCGCGTCCAATTCCCGTTCCCCATCATGGTCCCAGGACCAGGCGGCGGCCGAGCCACCAACACCTTCAGTGAGCGCGCCGATGGCAAGTGGCCTGGGTTCAAGGCCTCCGAGACCAAGACCCACGTCTTGCTCGAACACAAGGATAGCGGCTGGTCGACCACGGTCCCGCTCGCGCTCGCCGTTCGCCATCACCGGATGGAGTACATCACCGAGACCTACGAGGTGGAGGTCCACCTGGACGACGAGGGCGAGCCGTTCCGGGAGATCGACGACAAGGGGAACGTGACCGAGCTCCAGGCCGAGGCCGCGTGAGCTTCCGGGAGTGGCTCTGGTTTATCCGCAGGAGCCGCGAGTATAACCAAGGCGTTCGGTTCTGGTGGTTGGGTCTACCTCGAGCCGCATGGAGGTACCGCAAGCTCATGCGCTCGTGCCGAGGGTGACCCCTGGACTATGTCCGATTCCGTCGTCTCATGGAGACCGCCGCGCGCCGGCGGAAGGCCTCAGAAGCGCTCGCGGCAGCGGGGGGCCAGTATGAGGCGACGGTGGAGGGGCTCCGAGCCCGTGAGTATCCCGCTCAGGCCGCCTGTGTTTCCGATCTTCATCGCCTCATTGCTGTCCTGGGTACCCGCCGCTCCGGCAAGTCCTCGAGCTGGCTCCGCAAGATGCTGTACGACGCCAAGCACGTTCCGGACAGCTATCAAATCTACATCAACACGACCGAGAAGGAGTGCAAGCGCATTGCATGGCGCGGCGCCAACCCAAAGGATGGGCTCCTGGCCCTCAACAAGGCCTATGACCTGGGCGGCATCGTCAACAAGTCCGAGCTCACCCTCACCTTCCCCGACAACAACGCGGTCATTGAACTGGTACCCGCCGATGACGTCAAGGGCATCGAGCGCGCGGTGGGAACCGCCCCTCACCGTATCTTTCTTGATGAAGCTCAGAAGATGCCCCACCTCGAGTACATGCTCCAGGAGATCCTGGGCCCAGGCCTCGAGGACTTCGATGGGCAGTTCATCCAGGCCGGGACCGCGCACCGCAATTGCTCCGGCCTCTTCTTCGAGCTCACCAACGTCATCTTCAACGAGGACGGCACCATCACGTGCGAGCACAAGGACCCGGACAACTGCGTTCACGCGCACTGGGGCATCCACAAGCTCAGCATCTTCGACAACCCATGGTTTCAGGCCAAGCCCGGCGGCGCGATGGGTGTGGTGGAGCGCTACTGCGCGCGGTTCAACCTCAGCATGGACGACCCGGAGATCCGCCGCATCTGGTTCGGCGAGTGGGTCCTTCAGGACGCGAACTTCTGCTATCCGGTCCACGCGGTGGACGAGGATACCCTCATCTACGCGCCGGCGCGCTGGGTGGAGCCGCCCAAGCACCTGCCCCCGTACGGTACGCCTGATGGAGGTGTCCCGGACATCCCGGCCTCTATCGCCGACCTCCCCGAGGAGTCGGAGGGCAATCCGTATACCTGGCTTTTCGGTTGCGCGATCGACCTCGGTTACGAGCCGGACCCGTTCGGGATGCACGTGTGTGCATGGACGCCCGAGCTCCCTGACCTGTTCGAGCTGTTCAGCTGGAAGCAACTACGCCTTACGACCGACGAGCAGATCGGGCGCGTTCTGGCGTTTGCTAGCCATCCGCGTGTCGAGTATCGGATTGCGTTTTCGGTCGCCGACGCGGGCGGGCTCGGGAAGCTCATCGTCAAGAGCTGGATTGCCCAGTTGCAGGAGCGGTTCCCGATCCCACTCGAGGCGGCCGAGAAGTCGGACAAAGCGGGCGCGATGACCCTGATGGGGAACGACATCCGCGCCGGGCGCTACCACATGCGCTCGGGCTCGCCGCTTCTGTCCGAGATGCGGAAGCTCACTTGGTCCAAGCCGAACGCCCTGGGCAAGCGGGTGGAGAATGTCCAGCGCGACGGCAACGGGACCAAGCGCGCACCCAATGATCTGTGCGACCCGGCATTGTACGCGCACCGTCGGGCGCGCCACCACACACACGTGCCCGAGGCGCCACCGGTGGACCGCGAGGAGTTCATCCGGCGCGAGGAGGAGGAGCTTGAGGCCGCGGCGAACGACCGCGCCCAGGTTCTCCGCTCCATCAGCGCGGGCGAAGGATGGGAAGGCTGGTAATGGCGAAACCCCCGAAGAGCAAGACCAAGCAACAGATTTACGATGACTACGTAGCCAAGGGCGCCGAGGTTCGGGCCCTCCGGAAGGTGCTGGCAAAGACCGACGTGGGCCGCGCCCAGGAAATGCTCGAATGGTGCATAAAGCATGAAATTCACGTGATGGCCATCGACGTGGGTGACGTGAAACTTGGCTTCGCCGTCCCGCCGGGGCAACCATTGGGGACCAAGTTGCCTCCGGGATACGCGGAGGATGTCGCAGAGCGAGAAGCCAAACGCCCCACGTCGTACCTGGGGGCATACGCCCAGCAAGAGCCGCCACCCGAACCGCTGGCACCCTATGAGGACTGATGATCGAACTAGAAAACGGGCAGTGGTGGCTACGTAGGGACCAGGACACATACCGGAAGGTCAACGCGCATGTATCGACGCTCGAGCAGATGCACGCCTACGACAACTGGGAGGACCGCGCGGCCGAGTCGCTGTACGAGAACCCCATCCTGGCCAGCGGCGGCCAGTACTCCGGCGCCCTAACCCTCTTGCAGCGCTATGGGTTCACCCCCGCGCGCCTGAACATCACCCGGTCCATCGTCGATTCTGCCCTGGCCCACCTGGGCAAGCGGCGGCCCTCGGTCAAGGTCACACCGGACGATGCGGACTGGAGTTTCAAGCTCAAGGCCCGGCAGATGACCCGCTTCGGTCGCTCCAAGTTCGAGCTCGTCAACGCACACGATAAAATCCTGGAGGCCATGAGGGACGGTATGGTCCGCCGCGCCGGTTGCCTTGAGATCTCCAGCCAATTCGGCGAGATCACCCTGGACGTGGTCCCCATCGAGGAGATGTACGTCGACAAGCGGGAGGCCAAGTACGGCACCCCGCGATCCCGCTACCGCCGGTTCAGCATCAACCGCCACGTGGCGATGAAGATCTTCCCCAAGCACGCCGCGTACATCAAACAGGCACCGCCGGCCACCCAGCGCACCACCGAGTTTATGACCGTCGAGGGCGCCTCGATGGACATGATCGAAATCACCCGCGCCATCCACCTCCCGAGCAAGCCCACCCACAAGCTCAAGGCCGGCGAGAAAACGGACGGCCGCGAGGTCTACACCATCCACAATCGGATGCTGTGGTGGGATGACTGGGACCGGCCCACGTTCCCCTGGGTGTTCTACGGCTGGGCGCCCTCGATGCGAAAGCAGGTCAACCCGTACTTCACCAGCCTGGTGAGCCTCATCGCGGATATCCAGTACAAAATCAACGAGATCGTTATGGACATCCAGCAGGCCCTGTACTACGGCTCCCAGCTTCACGTCTGGGTGCAAAAGGGCACCGTCCCCAAGAACCACCTAGGGCGCACGCGCGGGCCGACCTTCCACGAGATCATGGGCCCGCCGCCCAAGTTCGAGATGCCCAACGTGGTGGCCGCCGACGCAGTGGCGTTCCTGGAGAAGCTCGAGGCCAAGGCCCACGACATCGCCGGTGTGTCCGAGCGGATGGCGTTTGCCCGAAACGACCTGGGCGCCGGCGCCAGTGGTATCGCCATGCAAGAGCGGTACGACTGGGACTCTCAGCGACTATTCGTCCCCGAGAAGATGACCGCCAACCTGTGGCGCGATGTGTTCGGGTGCTTCATCGATGAGGGGCGCGACGTCTACGCCGAGAACAAAAACTACTCGGCCAAGTGGCACCAGCGGACGCTCGTCCAGGTCATCCCGTGGAAGAAGATCCACATGGAGCGGGACCAGTACCAGCTCAAGGTGGAGCCCTCGGGCTTCTTCCCCGAGACCCGCGCCGGCAAGCTCCAGACCCTCGAGACCCTGGCCCAGTCCGGGTACATCTCCGGCGCCAAGGTGCTGGCGAGCTTCAACGAGCCCGATCTCGAAAAGCTCATGCAAACCGAGAACGCGGTCTATCACCTGTACGAGTTCATCATGGAACTGCTGGCCGACCCGGATGAGGATATGTCCCGCCTGCAACCTGACCCGTATATGGCTGGTTCAATCACCGAGATCGGAATCCCCATGGCGCGCTCCGAACTATTCCGCGCGACCATCGAGGGCGCCCCCGATGAGGTCCTGGACCGCTATCGCGACTGGATCGACCGAGCCGAGGCTGTGGAGGGTACCGGCGAGGCCGCCGCCCCGGCCGACCTACCTACACCCGAAGAACAGCTGGCCCAAGGCATGATGCCCGGCGGCCCTCAACCCCCAGCGCCTGATATTGGCGGAGCCCCCGTTCCGCCACAGGCAATCCCCGGAGCCGCATGAGCGACAATCCCCAT
>SPJJ01010042.1_pt1 | contig 11698 bp, 8 predicted proteins | sample 3741741 | NCBI WGS metagenome assembly SPJJ01 (sample SAMN10925908, study PRJNA522277) | cold seep metagenome | isolation source: Elba SIP-enriched marine methane seep metagenome, extraction at timepoint T1 | place: Italy: coast of Elba, Mediterranean Sea | collected 2014-05 | reverse complement strand
GGCTCGTAGATCTCCACGCCCGCATTAAAGGAGTAGTCGACCAGGTTGATCGCGAGCTGGGTGAGCGCGATGAGGGCGAGCATCAGTCGCAGATATGGGCTCTTGGCGACCAGGCGCAGGCCTTCGGTGTAGCTGGCCTTTGCCTTCTTTTGCGGCGGCGCATCCGTCGCCGCGGCGGGCGTATCACGCGCGGGGATAGCGGCGCGGGCCCCCGTCGCGATGGAAGCGATGAGCGCGTACATCGGCAGCAATAACCAAAGCGCCACCACGGTGCCGGAGCCCTCAAAGGTGCCGCCCGCGAGGGCCTGGGCCAGCGCGGGCGGTGCGGCCTTGGCGACCGCGCCCGCGATGAGATTCATACTCATGCCGCCCAACGAACCCATCACGCAGAAAAGGCCGTAGATCCACCGCGCGGTCTTCAGCGGAAAGTATGAGTTCGAAAAGCTCCAGAAGATTTCGATGAGCACAACGACGTAGACGTCTTTGAAGACGTACAGCGCGAACGGCGCGCCCGGAAGGCGGGCTCTGAGCGCCACCAATAACAAGGCGGCCACGGCGGCGCAGATGAGGGCGCTGATACTCATGACCTTGAGCAGGTGCTGGCCCTTTGAAAAACGACCGTAGACCGCGACCACACCCGCGGCGGCCGCCGCTACCGCCAACCAGGCCCAAGGCAGGTTCCCGCTGCCATAGGTCTTGAGAAAGAGGGACTCCGCAGCGGGACGCGCCAACTCATAGCTACCGATGAGCACAAAGGCCAACGCGCCCAAGATAGCGACGCTGCGTTTTTCGACCGTTGAATCGTTCATGCAAGCCGCCTTGCCCAGCGCTCGATGATGAGGTGCGGGGCCTGTTGTAGGGGGTGACTCTGACTCAGGATGAAGTGAGCGGGGTCGATGCTCGGCATGGCCAAAAAGGGCTCAGGCCCCAGGCGCACCGGCACCTTCGTCAGCTCGATATGATCTGCCACCGCCATGCCCTCCTGATAGACCCGCTGACCGCCGATGAGCCAAACCGGCCCCGAGGCCGCCTCCAAGGCGTGCTGCAGCGCCTCGAAGCAGGGCACGCCCGGCAGGGCCTGGCGGGTGAGCACAAAGTTCTTGCGGTCGGGCAGGGCGCCCTTGGGCAGCGAGCGCCAGGTCCGGCGGCCCATGATGACGGTGCTGCCCCGGGTGCGCTGGGCAAAATGCCGTCGGTCTGCAGGCTCGTCCCAAGGGATTCGCCCGTGCTGCGCGATGCCTCCGTCCAAAGAGACAGCCGCGATGATCCCGATAGCCGCGGCCACGACGCTCAGCTTTGGGGCAGCCCGGGCAGTGAGTCAACGGGCGAGGCTTGCCTGGCCTCGGGCGCACTGAGAAGGTCCGCGCCGACATGGCGGATGTGATGCCCGAACACGCGGCAGACGGTAGCCGGCCCCCGGTTGAGGCCTTTTCAAACGAGGATCGGGCCCGCTTGGCGCCCTTCGTCACGAACTGCGACCGCCCGGTCTTTGTGCTGACGAACCTCTCGGAGGTGGTCAAAGGCGCGCTCTTTGCCCGCTACTCGCGCAGCGCGAAGTCCCTTCGTCGTTTGCTCTTGGACGAGTTTCTCACCGATGAGGGCAGCGTGCGGGCCCTCGCTGGCGCTGGGGACGCGCGCGGCGAGCAGCTGTTTGACAAGGTCTTCGTACAGTACGGCGATGACTCCGTGGCTCAGCTGGGCGGGGTGCACATCGCCTGCGAGGGGGCCTCGAACATCCTGACCAAGGCCCTGGAGTGGGGCCGCCTGGCCGCCTACCTGGAGCAGAGCACCCGCTACGTGCCCTATGACGATCGCCCCGGCGGCGCGTGGAAGTACCACGTGCCGCGTGAGCTGCAGGGGCACCCTCTGCAGGCGCGCTACGTGCAGACCATGGACCTGGCCTTTTCGACCTATGCGAAGTGGCTGGCTCCGATGCAGGCCCACCTCAGCGCCAAGCACCCGCCACCGGATGGCACCGCGGACGGGGCCTACCGCGCCAGCATTCGCGCCAAAGCGCTGGATGCCTTGCGCGGCCTCCTGCCGGCCAGCACACGCTCCAACGTCGGCATCTACGCCACGGGCCAGGCCTACGAGAACATGCTGCTGCGCATGCGGGCCAGCCCCGAGACCGAGGTGCAGGACTTTGGGCAGATGATCCTCGAAGAGCTGCGTCAGGTCATCCCAGCCTTCGTCAAGCGCGTGGACCGTGAGGACCGCGGGGTGGTGTGGAGCCGGTACCTGTCCGATGCCCACGAGGCGACCCTCAAGGTGGCCTGCGAACTCCTAGCCGATGTAGCCGAGGCGCACGATGTGCCCGAGGTGAGCCTCACGGATTATGACCCGGAGGGTGAGCTCAAGGTGGTCGCCGCCGCTCTATATTCCGTGTCGCGCCTGCCCGATGCACAGCTGCTCGAAGTGGCGCGCGGACTGAGCTCCGAGCAGCGGGCCGAGGTGCTGAAGGCCTACATCGGGGACCGGCAGAACCGCCGCCACCGCCCCGGTCGCGCCTTTGAGCGCACCAGCTATCGTTTCGATGTCTTGGGAGATTACGGCGCATTTCGTGATCTGCAGCGCCACAGGCTGCTGTCCTTGGAGTGGCAGCCGCTGTCGACCCGCCACGGTTACGCTATGAATGAGGCTGTGGCCGATGCCGGAGCTGAGCCCGCATGGCAGCACGTGATGCAGCAGACCGCGGAACTCTATGAGGCGATGGTGCAAGCCGGATTGCCTCAGGTCGCCCCTTATGTGGTGCCGATGGCCTATCGGGTGCGCTACTACATGCATATGAATGCGCGCGCCGCCATGCACCTGTTGGAGCTGCGCAGCGCGCCCCAGGGGCACGCGGCCTACCGGCGCGTCGCCCAGGCTATGCATCGGCTGATCACGGACGAGGCCAAGCACACCGCGATCGCGGACGCGATGCGCTTCGTGAACCACGAGCAGGTCGACCTCGAGCGCCTCGAGGCCGAACGACGGTCCGCCGCGCGCCAGGCCTCAAGCTGATACGACGTGCTTCAGGAGCCAGCGGTGCAGGGGCATCAGGGCCTTGTAGTGGGCGTGACACCACGGCACGAAGGCCTCACTCTTGGCTTCCTTGGGCGGCTTGCCGGTCCACGTGAGGTGCAAGCCATCTTGACGCAATAGGTCGGCCCGGGCGTGCTCGGCATCGTAGCCCTTGGGCACCCGCTTACGTGTGGGCTCCGGCAGCGCGTACGGCCCCTTCGCGGTCGCGGTCGCCAAAGCCCGTTGCAGCGCCGCCCCCGTCTTGGGGTCCGCGACGGCGGCCCGGTATCGCTCAAGCTGGGCCTTGTCGAAGCGGTGCATGCCGCATCCCAAGATCAGGGACTTGGCGGACAGGCGCAGGAAGAAGCCGGGTGTGCTCCACCCCTTGTCGGGGCCCTCCCAGAACCAAAGATCGATGTGGTCTTTGAAAGGTGTCTTGTCTTTGGAAAAGCGCACGTCGCGATGGATACGAAACAGGGAGCCGTTGATCCGAGGTTCGAAGCTCACCGTCTTGGACAGCTTCTGGAGTTGGGGGCCCATGTCCTGCACGAAGCTGAGCGCGGGGTGCAGGTAGGCGGCCTCATAGTCGTCGCGGTGGTCGGTGAACCAAGCCTTGTCATTGTTGTCGCTCAGGGCCTTGAGGAATCGAAAGGTCTTGGCCGAAAAGCCCACAAAGGGCGCGGGCCCCGCGGTCTTGGTTGCCACCTTGGCCTTGGCGGCTTTGGGCGACGCGGCCACCTTGGCCTTGGTGGCTCTTTTAGCCTTGGCGTCCTTGCTCTTGCCTATGACCGCCTTCGGGGCCTTGGCAGGCAGCGCGCTCGCGAAATCCACGCTGAGTTGCAACCAGGATTGCAGTTGAGAGGCCCTCTTGATGCCTTCGGCGCCGACGTAGAGCATGCCCTTCATGGGCCGCCCCGTGAAGTCCATGGCGCGGGCGTGCGGCTTGCCGACCACCTTGACTTGAGTCTCGGGGGCCATCCTCAACATGAGGTCATCCCCCAGCACGCCGCAACACATGTTGCCGCCCAGCATGAAGCACAACCCACCGAACATCTTTCGTTCGCTCAGGTCCGCTTCTTTCATCAGCACAGCTCGGATCCGGTCTGCGAGCTTTTCGTTATACGCCACGCCTGCATCCTGACATGGGCCTAGGACCCGCCGCGAGGCCCGCGACCGCCGTTTGAGCCGTGACGCTGTGCGTCAGCCGCCTCCTGCCGGGCCCGGCGGGGTGTGCTCTTGCGGGGCGCATCGGGACGTGGTTGATCAAGGGCGCCAGACCAGGGCCGGGCGCGCGCACTCCGCGCTCCTTGAGCCCCTAACTCGGCACACAGGAGGAGTCGAAACATGCCCGATCTGAAGGGTTCCAAGACCCATGATAACCTCAAGGCCGCCTTCGCAGGCGAGTCCCAAGCCAACCGTCGCTACCTCTACTTCGCCAAGGTTGCGGACGTAGAAGGCTATCCGGAGGTAGCCAGCAACTTCCGCGAGACCGCCGAAGGCGAGACCGGTCACGCGCACGGCCACCTGGACTACATCAAGCAGGTCGGAGATCCGGCGACGGGCCTGCCGATCGGCGATACGGAGGCCAACCTCAAGGCGGCCGTCGCGGGCGAGACCCACGAGTACACCGACATGTACCCGGGCATGGCCAAGACGGCCCGCGAAGAAGGTTTCACCGAGATCGCAGACTGGTTTGAGACCTTGGCGAAGGCCGAAAAGTCCCACGCGGGTCGCTTCACCAAGATGCTCGAGATCGTATCCTGAGCCGTTGATGGCGAGGCGGTGGGAGGCTGGCCTGCTGGCCGGCTCGCCCATCGCCTCCACCGTTCACTCCATGAGCAACCTGTCTTACATGCCATCCGAGGGTCTTACGTACGACCCGAATGAAGAGAAGTACTGGGACCTCGAGGCGCTCGACCTCGAGGTGCGGCGCGCCTTCGAGATCTGCCACGGCTGCCGCATGTGCTTTAAGTACTGCGACAGCTTTCCAAGCCTCTTCAAGCTGCTCGATGACCGCTACGACGGCGAGGTGCACGGCCTCAACGACGGCGACGTCGCCAGCGTTATGGACGCCTGCTTTCAGTGCAAACTCTGCGAAGTCCAGTGTCCCTACACCCCCCGCGATGCGCACCAATTCCAGCTGGACTTTCCCAAGCTGGTGCACCGCTATACCGCCAATCGGCGCCTGCGCAGCTCCGGCACGCTCAGGGACAAAGTCCTCAGCGATACCGATGGCGCGGGGCAGATGGCCCGCCTGTCCTTTGGCCTCGCCAATGCCATGAATAAGATCCCCGCCCACCGGGTGCTCATGGAAAAGGCCCTCGGTATTCACAGGGATAAGTTGCTGCCGGATTTTGCCGCGCAAACCTTTGAGACCTGGGCCACAAAGAACGACCTCATTCGCCAGGACCCAGGCCCCGAGGCGGTGCTCTTTCAGACCTGCTACGTGCAAAATAACGAGCCAGGCATCGGCAAGGATGTCCTGGAGGTTATGGCCAAAAATGAGGTCGACATTGCCTGCCTGCGCGACCTGCAGTGCTGCGGCATGCCTTCATGGGAGTCGGGAGACCTGGCTACGCTTAGGGCGAAAGCGGAGGCCAACCTTAAGATCTTGGGGCCCCACGCCAAGGCGGGCGCGAAGATCATCGTCATCAACCCCACCTGCAGCATGATGCTCCGCCGAGAGTATGCGGAGCTGGTGCACCCCCGAGACAGGGAGTTAGCACAGCTGGTAGCAGCGGCCGTGATGGACCCGGGAGAGTTTTTATGGTCCATCCGAAAACAGCCGCGATTCAATACCGACTTCAAAAGCGGCCCAAAGTCTGTGGCCTATCACGCACCCTGTCACCTGCGCGCTCAAGCGGTGGGATTCAAGGGCCGAGACCTTCTTAAGAAGCTGCCCGATACCACCGTCAAGCCCGTGATGGAGTGCTGTGGCCATGATGGCACTCATGCGATGAAGGTGGAGACCTTTGAGGCCTCCAAAAAGGCGGGGAAGCGCTCCTTCGACGGCATGCAAGCCATCGAGGCTGAGGTCTGGTCCACGGAGTGCCCCTTGGCGGCCATTCAATTTGAGCAGCACGCCGGGCAGCGGGCGTTACATCCGATGACTATCCTCGCGCGGGCCTACCGCGGAGATAGTTTCGCAGGGGAGTAGTCATGGTCGATAAAGTACGCAGGGATGAGATCCTAGACTACGTCACATACTCGGAGCAGCGCGATGTCATCCGCGCTGAGGTCATGGCCCAAAAGCAGGACCGGCGGGTGCACGTGGGTGAGGAGCTGACCTTCCTCTTCGAAAACCACGCCACGGTCCGCTACCAGGTGCTCGAGATGGTGCGGGTGGAACGCATCGTCAAGGAGGTCGACATTCAGCACGAGCTGGATACCTACAATGAGTTATTGGGCGACCCGGGCGGCCTGGGGTGCACTTTGCTCATCGAGATCAACGACCCCGAGGTGAGAGATGCGCGCCTTCGCGAGCTGCTCAGCCTGCCTCAGCACATCCATCTGGAGGTGCAGGGCGGAGCGCGGGTGCCCGCTCAATTTGATGCGCGCCAAGTGGGACAAGACCGGGTCTCCTCGGTGCAATTTCTGAAGTTTGACGCGGCCGGCAAGGCGCCGGTGGCGATCCTCGTGGATCACCCTGCATTACAGGTGCGTTACCCTCTGAGCGAACGCCAGCGCAGCGCCCTGGCGGCCGACATGAGCCCCTGATCAGTCGTGGCGCCCGCCATGCACATTGCGTAGGCTTCGGCCTGCGGGATGCTGAGCTACAGGCACATCATCGTGGGTGCGGATCTCGCGGCCGCGTCGACGCCGAGCATGCAGGCCGCGGTTCGTTCTGCGGATCGATTCGAGTCCCAGCGTGTGCACTTGGTGCACGTGGTCAATACTTCCGGGGTGTTCCCGCCGCCGCTGCTGCCCGACCGTGGTGAGGCCGCCGCGGCCGAGGACCGCGCGCTGGAGAAGATGAAGGCCCTGGAGCTGCCCGAGATCGAGGCCCAGGTGAACTTCGAGGTGCGCAGCGGCTCGCCGGCCCGTGAGTTGTCCCGGGCCGCCGATGAGCACCACGCCGACCTCGCGGTCGTCGCGCGGCGCGGACACAATGCGCTGACCCGCCTCGTGCTGGGCAGCGTGCCCAATACCCTGACCCGCATCTGCAATTGCCCGGTCCTGGTGCTGGATGACGACCCGCCGCAGGCGCTGCAATTTCGGCGCGTACTGGCGGTCGTGGACCTGTCCGCGGTCTCTCGCTTGGTGATCGATAACGCGCTGGCGGTGGCCAAGGCCTTCGGCGGCGCGGTGGAGGTGCTCAGCCTCTTCGAGCGACCGCTGACGGGGCCCGAGGGGGTGCTCTCCGGAAGCACCGACGCCATCGATCGCGCGATGGCCTCTCACCAAGATGCGCTGGACCTGCTGTTGCGACGGGCCAGCGCCCAGCGCGCCGCGCCCATCGAAGGCCAGGTTGCGAAGGCGATGGGGCCAGTACCGCCGGGTATCATTGAGTGGGCCAAGGCCGGCCCGGCCGATCTGATCGTGATGGGCACCAGCGGGCGCAACGCCTGGCATCGCATGATCTTGGGATCCACGGCCAATCACGTGCTGCTGAGGGCGCCGTGCCCCGTCTTGGTGGTGCCACCGGCGGTGCGCGAGGAGGCCACAGAGGGCCAGCTGGCCGGCATTTCGGCCTTCGGCGGCTAGAACACCAACCAGAGCCACCGATTCCGGCGCGATACCGGCACGCCTCAAACCGGTCGGCGCTCGCCCGCCATCCGGTCAAGAGAGCCTGCGCGGCATTGCACGTAGGCAGAGCCCAATCTCGCTGCTATGGTGCTGTCGCCGGCATGTCGCTGACCCTCTCCCTGATCCTGGTGGTCGTCTTCGCCTTCTTGGTGAGCCGTGCACTGCACCGCTACGCGCCCCAAGTGCTCACGCTGTGGAGCCTTGAGTATCTCCTGGTGGGCTTTGTGGCCGGGCCGATGGCCTTGGGCCTGCTGGGCGATACGGAGCTGGAGGCATTGCAGCCCTTCTTGTCATTGACGCTCGGCTTGGTGGGCTTCGCGTTGGGGCTGCCGCTGAGGCGCAGGGTGGGGCGCATTCGTCACTTCATCTTCGCCCTGCTGGCCGCCGTCGCCACCATCGCCTTCACCGCCTGGGCCATGCGGCCCGTGCTGGCGTGGTTGGCCCCCGAAGTGCGTGGAGACGCCCAGCTTTGGCTGTCCCTTGCCCTGGGGGCCGCGGCGGCCTGTTGCTCTTCCCAGATGATTGACTCTGCGCGCTCGAGCTTTGAGGCGCGGGGCCCCACGACCAACCTGCTGCGCTCCTTCGCGGTGGCCAGCAACGTGACCGCAGTGTGTGTGGCCGGGCTGGGCTTGGCCTTGGCGCGCGCCCAAAACGGGTCGGGACGCTTTGGCCTCACCGAGCCCGCCTGGCTGCTCGGCAGCGCTGGCCTGGGCTTGGCTTTAGGGGTGCTGTTTTGGCTCTTCGTGGGCGATGAGGGTGAGGAGCACCAAGAGCGCACCTTCTTGGCCACGGTAGGGGTTGTGGTTTTTGCAAGTGGGCTTGCCTCGGCCATCGGCATCTCACCTTTGTTTTTGAACGTATTGGCCGGCATCGTGGTCTCGCTGCTGCCCCGCACGGAGCGGTTGCACGTGGCGGTCACGAGGCTCGAAAAGCCCGCGCTCATCATTGTGCTGATCTTTGCGGGCGCGCAGCTGAGGATGCAATTTAGCCTGCTCCTTATCGTGCCGGTCATCTACGCCATGCTGCGTTACGTCGCTTTGAGGGTGAGCACGGCCACCTTCGCTCGGGTGGTCCCGCAGGTTGTCACCGTGCCGCGCTTTGGCGACGGCGTGGTGGCCCAAGGCGCGATCGCGGCCGCGATCGCGGTCAACTTTGCTCAGGTGAACCCAGAGCTCACGAAGGTGGTCTTGCCCGTCGTGCTCTTAGGCTTGGTGCTGTCCGACATCTCGAGCATCGACGGCCTGCGGCGCTTGCTGAGCGACGCCGGGGAGGTGGGCCACGCCGAGCCCGCCCCCGCTTGGGTTGTTGAGGAGGCGGGAGAATGAGGCGGTTATTCGTTCTCGCGGCCGCGCTGGGCATCATGCTGACCGTGCAGGCCCTGCGCCTGGACGACGGCAATGGCGTCTCCGACCCGCTGACCCTGGCGGCGGTCGGCTTCGTGGTGCTCGCGGCCTTCACGGTGGGGGAGCTCGGCGGCGCGCTGAAGCTGCCCAAGATCACCGGGTACATCGTCAGCGGCGTGCTGCTGGGCCCTCAGGTTTGGGACGTGCTGTCCGAGCAGGTGGTGCTCGAGATGCAGACCTTCAATACCTTGGCTTTGGGGCTCATCGCGACCACAGCCGGGTTGGAGTTGGACCTGTCCGCCATCCGCAAGGTCTTCCGCACCTTGATGTCCACGGTGGTTTTGAAGGTTCCCTTGCTTATCTTGCTGGTCGGCGGGGCCTTTTACGCGATGGAGATGAGCCTGGGCATCTTGGGGCTGCAGGCTCAAAGCTCCGTGCTTGCCTTGGGCCTAGTTTTCGCGGTGCTGGGGGTGGGCACCTCACCGGCCATTGCCTTGGCCATCATCAACGAGACGGGGGCCAAGGGCCGCCTGTCGGACTTGGTGCTGGCCATCGCCGTCGTCAAGGACCTGGTCGTGGTCGTCTGCTTGGCGCTCGCCATCGCGGTGGCGCGGGTGCTGATCGTGCCCGATGCGCCCTTGGGCGCGGATGTGCTGGTGCACGTCGCCGAGGAGCTGGGGGCCTCGATCGCGGTCGGCGCGGTCGTAGGGCTGCTGCTCATCGGCTACATGCGCTTCATCAAGGCCGAGATGCTGCTGGCTGTGCTGGTGGCCATCTTGGTGACCGCGGAGGTCAGCGAGACGCTGCACCTCGAGCTGTTGCTGGTCTTCATCGCCGCCGGCTTCGTGGTTCGTAACTTTTCGAAGTACGAACACGAGCTGCTTCATTCGCTGGAGCGCATCGCGCTGCCGGTCTTTGTCGTCTTCTTCACCACGGCGGGCGCGAACGTCGATCTGAAAGGCACGTTGACACTCCTGCCGCTGGCCTTGGTCATCGCAGGGGCCCGAGCGGCGGCCTTCTTCTTGGCTTCAAAGGCGGGCGCGAAGGTGGGGCAGGAGGCGGCGCCGGTCGAAGATAACGCCTGGTTTGCCTACCTACCGCAGGCCGGCGTGACCTTGGGCCTGGTCTTCTTGGCCGCCGACAAGCTGCCGACCTTGGCCGAGCCCATTGAAAAGACCGGCATGGCCATGGTGGCCCTGCACCTCATCCTCGGCCCCATCCTGTTGGGCGTCGCGTTGCGTCGAGCGGGAGAGATTCCCGAAGGTAAGACCGATGCGACGCCCGAGCCCAGCCACGGCGCACACGATGAGCCCGAGGCCCCGGAGCAAGACTTGGCGCCGCGGGTGGCTCCGCCCGAGCAGCAGGACGCGCCCCAGCCTCGGCCGCCTACAGCCGAGGTGCTCAAGACTCAGGTCGGCCAGCCGGAACTGGTGGCGCCCGTCGAGAGCGTGCGTGAGGCCCTTCAGACGGCCCGAGAGGGCTTCATAGAGCACGTCATTCGTCCGCGTGTTGTGCAGGCTCGGACCTACGCAGAGGGCATCTTCGCGGATCCTGAGGAGGGTGAGTCGACGGTGATGGCCATGCATCGCCGGCTGCCCAAGGACCGCCCAGACCTGGTGGATGGCTGGGTGCCCGCGGTCTCTCGCTTGGAGCAGTCCCTCAGGGCCCAGGCGCATGAGTTGCCGGTGGCGGTCGCCGTGCCCATGGCGGACAGCTTGGTGCAGTCCACGCCCGAGGACAGCCTGCTCACGTGGTGGAGAAAGAGCACGGTGCGTGTCGCTGGGCGCCTGGGGCTGCGCCGCGGTCGGGTGCGCGATGTGCCGGTGCGCCTGCTGGGCAGGCTCGCTTGCGAGGCCCGGCTGGGTGAGGCGGCGGTGCAGCTCGCGGGGGCGTGGCCGCGCTCCTACGCGGCGATGCTGGACCAAGTGCGCGCCGTGGCCATGCAGGAGCAGACTCCGGCCGAAGCTCGCGTAGAAGTAGACCGAATTGGTGAGGCCTTTGTGGCCTACACCGAGCGGGTGCTCAACGCGGTCTCGGCCGAGATTCTCACCGACCTCGTCAGTTCAGTCACCAGCGCGGGCAGCCCGGTGCTGCCCCTAGCTCAGCTGCGCTTTTCCGAGGTGGAGCCTGTGGCCCGAAGCGCTCGTCAGCGTGTGCAGCGGGAGGCCTCGGTGTGGCACAAGGTGGCGGACGCGGCCTTCGATACTGTGCGCGCGCGCACCGCGGTCCTGGCCTTCGCCGAGACGATGCAGGATGTCCTGCACAAACGCGTGCACGGACCCCTGGAGACCGCAAGGGAGCAGCTGGTGCCGGTGGCCGGGCAGGTGACCCAGCGGCTGAAGGCCGCCCTAGAGCAGCTGGAGCAGGAGGACTTGCACGCCGCGCAGCTTCAGCGAGCGGTGGGGCTGGCCAAGGCCGCCTATCCCAAGGCAGATCGCACGCGGGTGCGGCGGGCCCGGGCGCGCTTTCGGCGGGGCGCGCAGTCCCACGTCTTGGTCTCCGAGCTGTCGCGGGTCATCGAGGGCGTGCCGGCAGAGCTCACTGTTCTGCCCTTGGGCGCAGTCTTAGGCGTCGATGATCGCGTCGAGTCCGTCACCCCCGTGCCG
>SPJJ01012909.1_pt1 | contig 11701 bp, 11 predicted proteins | sample 3741741 | NCBI WGS metagenome assembly SPJJ01 (sample SAMN10925908, study PRJNA522277) | cold seep metagenome | isolation source: Elba SIP-enriched marine methane seep metagenome, extraction at timepoint T1 | place: Italy: coast of Elba, Mediterranean Sea | collected 2014-05 | reverse complement strand
TGTCATATGGCCGGTCGTTTATGCTTGCTCCCCGATGCAAAACTGTCTGATAAAGAACTGGCCCATCAATCGGTCAGACGTTTAGGTTCTTTAACTGAAGTCGAAACGGTTTTAACAGGCGATGGCTGGCCCGTTTTTAGTCATGCAGGTGCCGCATTAAAAAGCTTGCTTCAGGGATTGAACTGACAAATTACATAAATGATCGTTAATCATTGATTATATATGGTCTAATTTATGTTATCCTAGCGTGCTAATTTAGATGGGAGACAGGTTGCGTACACGGGTTAAAATTTGTGGGTTTACTCAAGCGAAAGAGGCAGTTGCTGCGGCAGAGTTTGGTGTGGATGCAATCGGTCTGGTTTTTTACCCGCCTAGTCCACGGCATGTGAGCATAGAAAAGGCAAAAGAAATTGTCTATGCATTACCTGCTTTTGTTTCAGTTGTGGCCTTGTTTGTTGATGCGGACAAGGCGCAAATAGAAACGGTATTAAATCAGGTTTCGATTGATTGTATTCAGTTTCACGGGGACGAGTCACCCGCAGATTGTGTGCTGTACGACAAACCTTATATGAAAGCCATCAGAATGAAACAGGGACTTGATGTATTGGCCGTTGCAGCACAATACCACCATGCTTCTGCAATATTACTGGATGCCTACCATCCGGGGATTAAAGGCGGAAGCGGGAGTCAATTTGACTGGGACTTAATTCCTATAAACAGCCCTTTGCCTATCGTGTTGGCTGGCGGTTTAAATGTGGACAATGCAAAGATGGCTGTTCAATCAGTCAGGCCCTATGCACTTGATGTCAGCAGTGGCGTTGAGTCTGAAAAGGGTATTAAAGATGTGGCCAAGATGGCTGCATTTATTCAACAAATTAATGAAAGCGACAGGTGATGACTGACATGTATAACATGCCGGATGAGAAAGGGCACTTTGGTCCTTATGGTGGTATTTTTGTAGCAGAAACTTTAATGCCTGCTATTACTGAACTTAATGAAGCATATCAGCGTTATATGCAGGACCCTGATTTTGTTGCCGAACTTGATGCTGATTTAAAGCATTATGTGGGCAGGCCTTCGCCTCTTTATCATGCTGAGCGCTGGAGCAGAGAACTGGGTGGCGCACAGATCTATTTAAAACGGGAAGATTTAAACCACACCGGTGCACATAAGGTTAATAATACTGTGGGTCAGGCCTTGCTGGCTAAACGTATGGGTAAAACCCGCATAATTGCAGAAACTGGTGCGGGTCAGCATGGCGTGGCTACAGCGACTGTTGCTGCTAGACTGGGTCTGGAGTGTGTTGTTTATATGGGTGCTGTCGATGTTGAAAGACAGGCACTTAATGTATACAGGATGAAATTGCTGGGAGCAAGAGTGGTTCCAGTAGAATCAGGATCACGCACATTGAAAGATGCGTTGAACGAAGCTATGAGAGACTGGGTAACTAATATAGATGATACTTTCTATATTATAGGTACCGTTGCTGGCCCCCATCCATATCCTGCCATGGTTAGAGATTTTCAGGCTGTGATAGGTAGAGAATCAAAACAGCAGTGCCAGGAAATGACCGGGAAACTGCCTGATGCACTGGTGGCCTGTGTCGGTGGGGGTTCAAATGCAATCGGTTTATTTTATCCGTTTATTGATGATGCTACGGTTAAAATTTATGGTGTGGAAGCAGCGGGTGATGGTGTAGAAACAGGTCGTCATTCTGCTCCTTTATGTGCGGGTAAACCCGGTGTGTTACACGGGAATAGAACGTATTTGATGGCCGATGAAGATGGCGAAATTATTGAAACGCATTCAATTTCGGCGGGGCTGGATTATCCTGGCGTAGGTCCGGAGCATGCCTGGTTAAAAGATACGGGCAGAGCCGAATACGTTAATATTACGGATGTTGAGGCATTAGAAGGCTTTCATGCATTGACCAAACTTGAAGGTATTATTCCGGCGCTTGAATCAAGTCATGCGATGGCCTATGTAATGAAACTGGCGCCAACTATGAGTAAAGAACAAATACTAATCGTTAATTTATCAGGTAGAGGTGATAAAGACATGCTTACTATGGCTAAGCGTGAGGGGATTAAAATATGAGTCGTTTAAAAAGCCGGTTTGAAGAGTTATCTAAAACAGGTCGTAAAGCACTAATTCCGTTTATTACTGCGGGTGATCCTAATCCTGAATTTACTGTCCCGATGATGCATGCGATGGTGGAGGCAGGCGCCGATGTGATCGAGCTGGGTGTGCCTTTTTCGGATCCGATGGCAGACGGACCTGTGATACAAAGAGCCAGTGAGCGAGCTCTGGAACATCATATGGGGTTGAGAAAAGTACTGGAGCTGGTAGTTGAATTTAGAAAAACGGATCAGCAGACACCTGTTGTATTGATGGGGTATTTAAACCCGATTGAAATAATGGGGTACGAAAAATTTGCCAACGCTGTTCAGCAAGCCGATGCAGATGGTGTTTTAACAGTTGATTTACCACCGGAAGAAGCTGAAGAATGTGTCGCTTTCTTAAGGGATAGAGATATAGACCAGATCTTTCTGCTGGCTCCTAATAGTCCGCCTGAAAGAATCAGAAAAATGGATGCTGTAGGCAGTGGTTATCTTTATTATGTTTCGCTTAAAGGCGTAACGGGCGCCGGTCATCTGGATACAGATGATGTGCAGAAAAAATTAGTCGAAATTAGAGAAAATACCCAGTTGCCAGTGGGTGTAGGGTTTGGTGTTAAAGATGCTGATGCAGCAAAAACACTTTCTTCTATTGCGGATGGAGTGGTTGTTGGGAGTGCTTTTATAAGCAAGATTGAAAACAACCTGGATCATCCTGAAAAAGCTAAAACAGAAATTATTGAATTAATAAAATCCATGCGTCTGGCAATGGATAGTTAGGCAAAAACCGGAGTACGCAACGATGAATTGGTTTGAAAAATTAATCCCGACAACAATTAGGACAGAGTCTTCACTAAAAAAAGGCACTGTTCCTGAAGGGTTATGGAACAAATGCCCTAGCTGCGATGCCATTTTATATGACGCAGAATTAGAGAAAAACTTTAGTGTCTGTCCAAAGTGTGACCATCATATGCGCATTTCTGCTAGAACACGCTTGCATATGTTTTTGGATGAAGAAGACCGGGTCGAAATAGGTGTTGGGTTAAAAGCCAATGACCCGTTAAAATTTAAAGATACTAAAAAGTATAAAGACCGTTTGATTCAGGCTCAAAAAGCGAGCAAAGAAAATGATGCTTTGGTTGTTATGCAAGGTACGCTGTTTGGGCAAGGAATAGTGGCCGCCGCATTTGATTTTGGTTTTATGGGCGGTTCTATGGGCTCTGTGGTTGGTGAGCGTTTTGTTCGCGGCGTGAACAAAAGCCTGGAGCTGGGTGTACCGTTTATCGTGTTCACTGCCAGTGGAGGAGCCAGGATGCAGGAATCCTTGTTTTCTTTGTTTCAAATGACTAAAACCAGTGCCGTATTAACGCGGTTATCTGACGTGGGACTGCCTTATATTTCTTTTATGACGGATCCCACTATGGGAGGTGTTTCTGCCAGTTTAGCGATGCTGGGTGATATAAACGTGGCAGAACCCAATGCGCTGATAGGATTTGCCGGCCCCCGGGTAATAGAGCAAACCGTAAGGGAAACCTTGCCTGATGGATTTCAGCGTAGTGAGTTTCTGTTACAACACGGTGCGATTGATATGATTATTGATCGCCGTGAAATGAGGGAAAAAATCAGCAGTATCTTGTCCATGTTAATGTCTTCTTATGTGCCAAAATTAGAGGTGGTACAGGCTGATGCAGTCGATGCCAATGAAGAAGCCGTTTTGGAACCAGAGCAAGAACAGACCGCTGACACTCCAGAGCAAGAATAAATACAAAGATGGCGCGTTTTGACTCGCTTGCCGGTTGGCTGGATTGGCAGGAAGGTTTTCATCCACGATCAATAGATTTAGGGTTGGAAAGAGCGGCCGGTGTTTATAAAAAACTTAACCCTGAGGCCTTTAAACCTCCGACTATTATAGTGGGTGGAACCAACGGTAAGGGGTCGTGCATCGCATTTCTGGAGGCTATATATAGAGCCCAGGGTTACAGGGTTGGCGCTTATACGTCTCCGCATATTTTAGACTATAACGAACGTATTAAAATAGATGGAAAGCCTGTTTCTGATGACATCATCTGCCAGGCTTTTGAAAGAATTGATGCGGTCAGAAATGATGTTTCGCTGAGTTATTTTGAATTTGGCACATTAGCCGCGCTAGATATATTTTGGCAATCCGGTTTGGATGTGCAGTTATTGGAAGTTGGTTTAGGCGGCCGGCTGGATGCAGTGAATATTATTGATGCGGATGCAACGCTGATTACCAGTATTTGCATAGATCATGTTGACTGGCTGGGAGAAACGAGAGAAGCGATAGGCTATGAGAAAGCCGGAATCTTCAGAAAAAATGTCCCCGCAGTCATAGGTGATGTTAATCCGCCCGACTCGCTGATAAACAGTGCAAATGAAAAGAATACGCCTTTATTACGAATCAATCACGAGTTTGCTTTTCAGGATAATGGCAGTTGCTGGGATTGGTACATTACTGATTTGTCACGGAAATACGAATCTCTCCCGGTACCCAGGCTAAAAGGGTTGCATCAATTTCGAAATGCATCTTCTGTGTTAATGGCAGTCACTCAATTAGAACAGCAATTGCCTGTTAGTGAGCAATCCATACATAAAGGCTTGCAGGATATTCATCTAAAAGGACGGTTTCAATTGGTTGACGGCCCCATTCCCGTGCTGCTTGATGTCGCTCACAACCGGCAGGCGGTAGGGAATCTGCTGGATTATCTGGTCAATGATTTTGCTGGAACAAAAATTTATGCGGTCTTTTCCATGATGAAAGACAAAGATATCAAAGGGGTGATTGATATTATCAGTCCCGTTATTGATCATTGGTTTATCGCGCCATTGGCGAGTCCCAGAGCAGCCAGTAAGTCACAAATGCAGGAATGTTTCAGTTTATCTGAATTAAATAATGTGAATTTTGATTTTAGCAATTTCTCAGAAGCTTATAATGCAGCTGAAAAAAGCGCCGAAGACGGTGATTTAATACTTATTTTTGGTTCGTTCTTTTTGGTATCAGAATATCTGGCTGGAAAAGAACAAAAGTAGCGGGGACGAATATGGATCAGGATTTAAAACAACGATTGGTGGGGGCAGTTGTCATTACAGCGTTAGCAGCTATCTTTATTCCTATGCTGTTTGATGGCCCGATAGATGAATCAGGAAAAATCATAAACGAACTGAAAATTCCTGATGCTCCTGTAAAATCCTATGGTGTTGAATCCATCAATTTGCCTGAAAGTGTTGATGATGTTGTTAAATTACCTGAACCGGAAGCTATAAAAAAACAGGTGGTTGCGCAAAAGGACGCCAGCAAAATGATCAGTTGGTATTTGCAGGTAGGTAGTTTTGGTCAAAAAACCAATGCAATGACACTGCAAAGTAAATTAAGAAAACAAGGCTTTCCTGCCTTGATTAGCAATGTTTCTGAAACTAAAGGAATACTGTATAAGGTAAGGGTCGGGCCTGTGCTTAATAAAAAAAGGGCTTTAGAGATGAAACAGAAAGTTGATAAACTGAACGATATCAGCAGTATAGTGACTAATGATGAATAAGATGCTGTATAAAAATTCAGTTTATACTGTAGAACTAGATAAAAGACCTATACTAAAGCAGTTTAGTTGCAAAGCTGGATAGCAATATCGATGATGTTGGCTGGAATTGCATACTTTGGTCTTGCTTTGAGTTATAAATTGGCTTCATCGACGGCATCTTGGCTTTGATTGCCCGGTGAAATTTGTATTGTTTTATTGAAGCATTAGAAAACTAAATGATTTGGATCGACTATACCATTGTTGGGCTAATATTGATTTCCTCTGTAATTGGACTGTTAAGAGGGTTCTTTAGAGAAGCATTTTCATTAGTGATATGGGTGGCTGCTATATGGATTGGGCTGACATTTAGTCGGGAGTTTTCTGTTTATTTTGATGCATTGATCAGTTATCCCTCAGCAAGAATTGCAACTGCATTTGCTGTGTTATTTTTTATGACATTGATTTTAGGTGGTTTGATCAGTTATTTATTAGGTGAGCTTGTCAAGAAAACTGGCTTAACAGGTACCGACAGGTTTGTGGGCATGTTTTTTGGTATCGCAAGAGGCATGGTTGTTGTAGCTATTATTATCATGTTAGCTGGTCTGACACCATTGCCAGAAGACCCCTGGTGGAAAGAATCGACGCTGATTCCTCCTTTTCAATCTTTGGCCGTTTGGCTACGCGATCATATTCCGTCAGGTATGGCGGGCTATGTTAATTATTAAGAGTAAGGTTTATATATGTGTGGTATTGCAGGCATAGTTTCTCAACAAAATGTTAATCAGGAACTATATGATGCACTGACTGTATTACAACATCGAGGGCAAGACGCAGCCGGAATAGTTACCTGTGAGAAAGGCCGGTTCTATTTACGTAAAGACAATGGTCTGACTCGAGATGTTTTTTCTAACGAACAAATGATGAAGTTGAGAGGAAACATGGGTATAGCCCATGTAAGATACCCGACTGCAGGTTGTTCCAGTTCGGCTGAAGCTCAGCCCTTTTATGTAAATTCACCATTTGGCATTACGCTGGCACATAATGGGAATTTGACGAATATAGAGGTATTGAAAGAACAGTTGTATGTTGATGATCAAAGACATATCAACACGGATTCAGACTCTGAAATTTTGCTCAATATATTTGCTCATGAATTACAGCAATTAGGTAAATTACGTATTGATGCCAATGATGTTTTTCAGGCTGTTTCGCAGGTGCACAGGCGTTGTCGTGGCGCCTATGCGGTCGTGGTTATGATTGCCGGTTTTGGTGTGTTAGCTTTCAGAGATCCGCATGGTATCAGGCCGATGGTTTTTGGTGAAAGGAAAACCGAAACCGGTTCTGATTTTATGGTCGCTTCTGAAAATGTTGCGCTGAGTGTGCTTGATTTTGAATTAATTAGAGATTTAGAGCCGGGCGAAGCTGTTTTTATAGAAGCCACCGGGAAATTGCACACGAAACAATGTTCGGAGACAGTTGATCATTGCCCTTGTATTTTTGAATATGTCTATTTTGCAAGACCTGATTCGATCATTGATGATATTTCTGTTTATAAGGCACGTTTAAGAATGGGCGAAAAACTGGCAGATAAGGTCAAGCGAGAATGGCCAGATCATGACATAGATGTGGTGATTCCCATTCCGGATACCAGCAGGACGTCTGCCTTGCAGTTGGCTAACCGCCTGGGAGTAAAGTTTCGTGAAGGTTTCATGAAGAACCGCTATATCGGACGTACATTTATAATGCCAGGCCAGCAAATGCGTAAAAAGTCTGTTAAACAGAAGTTAAATGCAATTGATCTGGAGTTTGAAGGTAAAAATGTGTTGTTAGTGGATGATTCAGTTGTCAGAGGAACCACCTCGGAACAGATTATTCAAATGGCACGGGATGCCGGGGCAAAAAAAGTTTATTTTGCTTCAGCTGCGCCCCCGGTTAGATACCCGAACGTTTATGGTATAGATATGCCCGCAGTAGAGGAGTTGATTGCACACAATCGCACTGAAGAAGAAGTGGGTATCGCTATAGGGGCAGATAAAATGATTTATCAGGATTTGCAGGATTTAATCGATGCCGTTCAAAAAGGCAATTCAAAAATAAAACATTTTGACACATCCTGTTTTAATCAGGAATATATCACAGGTGATATTGATGATGAGTATTTAGAGCAAATTAATGCGCTCAGGAATGATGATGCACAGGCTCAGCGTAATCCAGATAACTTCATTATTGATATACAGAATGCAGTATAACCATTAATAAAAAATGACTGAATTTGACAGGGACAATTTTTCATTAGAAACACAGGCAATTAGAGCAGGACATAATCGTACGCATGAAGATGAGCATAGTATGCCTATTTTTGCGACGTCCAGCTATGTGTTTAAAAGTGCGGAAGAAGCTGCATTAAGATTTACAGGTAAACAGCCTGGTAACATTTATTCACGGTTTACCAACCCTACGGTAGATGTGTTTCAGAAAAGACTGGCTTTAATGGAAAACGGCGAGCGATGTCTGGCGTTTTCGTCTGGCATGGCGGCTATTATGGCTGTTGGAATGGGGTTGCTGAAAGCGGGTGATCATGTGGTCTGTTCACGCAGTGTTTTTGGTAATACTGTGCTAATGTTTCAAAACTACTTTGCAAAGTTTGGTGTAGAAACTGATTTCGTAAGGCTAACAGATCCTGCGGAATGGGAGGCGGCCATCAAGCCAAATACCCGTTTTCTGTTTTTGGAAACGCCTTCAAATCCATTAATTGAAATTGCAGATATCCAGGTACTGGCCGATATAGCTCATAACAACGACTGTCTATTGATCGTTGATAATGTGTTTTGTACCCCGGTTCTGCAGAAACCGCTTGATTTGGGTGCAGATATTATTGTTCATTCTGCTACAAAATACATCGATGGTCAGGGGCGTTGCGTGGGGGGGGCTGTCATTGCCAGCAACGATATTATAGACAATTATCTTTATCCTTATTTGCGTACCGGCGGAGCCACCATGAGTCCGTTTAATGCCTGGGTTTTTTTATCAGGTCTGGAAACTTTAGCGATACGCATGAAAGCCCATTGTGACAATGCCTTTGAATTAGCGAAATGGCTGGAAAAGCAGGAACAAGTAACCAGAGTCCATTATCCGGGGCTGGAATCACACGAACAGCATGAATTGGCAAAACAGCAACAAAGTCACTATGGTGCTGTGGTCAGTTTCGAATTGGCTGGTGGAAAACAACAGGCATGGAAATTGATAGACTCGACTAAAATGTTATCAATAACAGCCAATTTGGGCGATGTAAAGTCGACCATTACGCATCCTGCAACAACAACACATGGCCGTTTGACACCTGAAGTCAGAGCGGAGGCAGGTATTACAGACAGTTTGGTCAGAATTTCAGTGGGTCTGGAAAATATAGACGATATCAAAAACGACCTTAAACAAGGATTTTAGAGGAGCCAAGCATGATAATTTCGATTGCTAACAACCTATTGACTGAAAATGTTCGCATTTTAAAAAGTGAAGTCAGCCGGACAGCCTATCAAGGTGTGGCAATTGCAATCATCAGTATCATTATCGCAACGCTGCTGGTTTGTTTTTATCAAACGGGCGGCATTTCAATCCATGGAATTATCGAGGCGCAAAGAAATAACTTTGCACTCTGGATATTGGACGCTGTTCCTTTTGTGTTCGGAATCTGGGGTCAGTATTCAGGCTCTATTATCGCCTATCAGGCCAGTGCCCTGATCTTTGATCAGACACAGGAATTAAGAAACAAGGCGGAAGACCTGCAAAGACAGGCGACCTATACAGCGACACATGATACGTTGACAGATTTGCCTAATCGCAGTCTTTTTTATGACAGAGTTGATCAGGGTATTTTATCAGCCAATCAAAAAAACTTTATATTGTCGCTGATGCTGGTAGAAATTGATAACTTTAAAGAAGTGTGCGATACGCTGGGCAGGAATAGTAGTGACCAGGTGGTCAGACAGATTTCATCTCGCTTACAGGGAGTTGTGCTGGGATCGGACAGTGTCGCCAAAATTGACGGCAATGTTTTTGGTATATTGCTTTCAGATCCTGTAGATGAAAGGGATGCTGAGCAATTGGCTGAACATATACAAAATGCGCTGGAACCCGCTTTTATTGTTGAGCGTTTGTCTTTAGCAATGCATGCAAATATAGGTATAGTGCATTTTCCCGAGCATGGAGAGGATGTTGATACTCTGGTGCAAAAAGCCGGTGTTGCTTTGTATATGGCGAGTTCATCCAACTTGGGATATGCTGTGTACGAGCCATCTTTTGATGGACACAGTCCCAGACGTTTAACATTGATGAATGAATTGCGTCATGCGCTGGAAAGAGGAGAGTTGGAACTTTATTACCAGCCTAAAATACGTATCAAGGATAACACATTGTATGGTGCTGAAGCTTTGGTTCGCTGGCATCACCCGAAGCATGGTTTTATTTCACCCGATGAGTTTATTCCTATGGCCGAACGAACCAGGATGATAAATGCATTAACCTTGTGGGTGTTAAAAGAAGCCTTTCAAGAATGCGCTAATTGGCATAGTCAGGGTAAAGAATTAACTATCTCTATTAATTTATCGGCTAAAGACCTGCACGACCCCGAGCTACCTGATTTAATCGCCGGTATTGCGGTGTCTTGTGGAATAAAGCCTGAGTGGATTATTCTTGAAATCACAGAGGGTTCAATCATTACTGACCCGGAATTGTCTTTAGAAATTCTCGATCGCTTGAGTAAAATGGGTTATAAGCTGTCCATTGATGATTTTGGCACTGGTTATTCATCGCTTTCATATTTAAAGAAGATGTCGTTGAATGAATTAAAAATTGATCGTTCGTTCGTGCAGGATATATTGGTGAGTGACAGTGATGATGTGATAGTGAATGCAACTATCAATCTGGCTCATAACCTGGGCTTTTATGTAACGGCTGAAGGGGTTGAAACAAAAGAAATTTTAGATAAGTTAAAAGCCTATGGTTGTGATATAGCGCAAGGGTATCATTTTAGTAAACCATTGTCTGTAACAGGGTTTAATCAATGGATCACAGAGAGTGAATGGACGATTGCGGACGAAATGTAAGCAGATTTTATTTAAATACGTGACTTTTACAAAATATAAACTATCTTTAACATTAGTCATAATTCTAGAGTGTTAATGATAGATGGTTCAAGAAAGAAAAGAATATAGAAAAAGCTATAATTCATCAGGGCAGATTTTTATCGCAGGGGAATTATTAGACTTTATTAGTTATGATGTTTCTGTTGCCGGGATTTGTATTGAAGTGGTTCCTGGCTTATTACTGTCAGAAATTAGTGACTTTGAAGCTTTGCTGAAGGAAAACGATTTAGTTGAGCTCTATGTCAAGGACTTGATGTTGACGGGTGAAGCAAACATCGTTTGGGTAAAGCAGGATAAGGAAAAAATCTTGCTGGGATTGGAGTTCAGGGACGTTATGTATAATGCCGAAAAATTATGGCGCACACGTCGATTTTATCGTAGCGCTAAAGCGTTTACCGGGTATGTCGTTGTTAATGATCAGCGTGTTGATTTTACCGGTATAAACGTTTCAGTCGATGGTCTGGCTATACAGCTGAAGCACGGTAACTCTCAAATAGAGTCCGGTGATGTCATTAAGCTGTTGGTCAATGAATTTGATATCAAAGGTCTGGGTAAAGTAATCTGGGTCAAGTCGCTGGATGCAAACACCACTGAGCTTGGGTTAAGATATCTGAATTTAGATTAATACTGCCAGTCACTAGCTTGCCTGGCAGTTACTTAATTGATCCGTAATAATTAGCTAACGTTGATCAACAGGTCTAATTCCTGTTTCATTTCTAATGCATGCAAATCATCAAAACCGCCTACGTGGTGCTCCCCGATAAAAATTTGGGGTACAGTCCTGCGGCGGGTTTGTTGCATCAATTCCTGCCGTAGTTCCGGTTTTGAATCAAGATTTATTTCTGAATAAGAAACGCCTTTTTTGTCAAAAAGTCTTTTTGCCATCGTGCAGTAGGGGCAAAGCCTGGTT
>SPJJ01053362.1_pt1 | contig 11715 bp, 8 predicted proteins | sample 3741741 | NCBI WGS metagenome assembly SPJJ01 (sample SAMN10925908, study PRJNA522277) | cold seep metagenome | isolation source: Elba SIP-enriched marine methane seep metagenome, extraction at timepoint T1 | place: Italy: coast of Elba, Mediterranean Sea | collected 2014-05 | reverse complement strand
CAATCCGGCGGCTAACTGTATCTCATTATTTATAATAAGCAGCATTGGATCCGCCAATTTACCAGCAGCTCTTAAATCATGCATAACTGTCTCGGTAAAGTCTCTGAATAACTGACTAAAAACCCGCTGGTCTTCAGGCGTCAGCCTATCATCCTGTTGCACTTGCGCGAGTAATTTAACTCTATTACTTTCAACCTGATTGAGGCGGGTCGCATTTCCCGTGTCTAAATATGCATTTATTGGAAGCAATATATCCAGTGCAATGCTGACTTTAAAAACACTATATGCATCCACCCGATTAAAATCTTTATTGAGTTGGGTTAAGTTCATTCCTGTCAACACAATGAAACTAACTATTGTGACGCCAAGCACAACGCTTTCCAGCCTTGATATATGGGCTATTTTCACTGATTTCCCCGCCAGGATTGCTTTAATGCATAGAGCGCTGATGTTACCTGTTTCAGTAAAAGCACTCGGATTCAAAACAAAGATAGCAGAAAATAATTTCGGCATGCTGTTTTCACCCATCGTCCAGCCTGGGGAGGCGCCCGATAGTAGTGACCGTAGCGAGAGCAAAACGTATAAAGCCAGACGCCTAAAACAAAGGCATACACTATGCTTTCAGACATTTCATTTTGTGGTCTATGGGTCAGCAAACACCCGTGCCATTTGAACAGGTATAATAAACAATTTGTATTCTGGAATATCATATGACCAACGTTAACGCTGACAAACTCTCCAGCGCCCGCTTTGCTGAAGCCACAGACGAGTTTGTTGAAGTCTTTACCGCTTCTGCCGATTTTGACCAGCGCATGGCGGATGAAGACATTCAAGGTTCATTAGCGCATGCTGCCATGTTAAATAAAATCAATATTCTGAGCGATCAGGAATTGACTGCAATAGAAAAAGGATTAGCCCAAATTCGGCAAGAAATTAAAGACGGTCAATTTAACTGGTCTCTCAAGCAAGAAGACGTGCATATGAACATCGAAGCCCGGTTAACCGAGTTAATCGGTGTTGCCGGAAAAAAACTGCATACCGGTCGCTCGCGAAATGACCAGGTGGCCACTGATATTCGCCTGTATCTGCGCAAGGAAATTGGCTCTATTTTGTCTCAACTGGAACGCCTGCAACAGGCATTATTGGATAGTGCCGAACGTGAAGCAGACACCATTATGCCTGGTTTCACCCATTTACAGGTCGCTCAACCGGTCACATTTGGCCACCACTTGATGGCCTGGTTCGAAATGCTCAGCCGTGACCGCGAGCGTTTACAGGACTGTTTAAAGCGCATTAACGTTATGCCTTTGGGGGCAGCTGCGCTTGCCGGAACCAGCTATCCAATTGATCGCCAAATGACTGCAGCGTTGCTGGAATTTACCCGCCCTTCTAATAACTCCCTGGATTCAGTCAGCGACCGCGATTTTGCCATCGAATTCTGTGCAGCCGCCAGCCTGATAATGATGCATCTTTCACGCTTTTCAGAAGAGCTGATTTTATGGACCAGCGCCCAGTTTGACTTTATTGATATGCCCGATGCTTTTTGTACTGGCTCTTCCATTATGCCGCAAAAGAAAAATCCGGATGTCCCTGAACTGGTACGCGGTAAATCTGGACGCGTCACGGGTCATCTAATGTCTCTGTTAATGCTGATGAAAAGCCAGCCTTTAGCCTACAATAAAGATAATCAGGAAGACAAAGAACCTCTGTTTGATACGGTCGATACTGTTTTCAATTCATTGCGTGCTTTTGCTGACATGCTGCCGCACATCAAAAGTAAACCTGACAGCATGCTGAAAGCCGCGAAACAGGGATTTGCAACAGCGACAGACCTGGCAGACTATCTGGTGCGCAAAGGCATGGCGTTCCGTGATGCGCATGAAATCGTTGGGCTTGCAGTCAGACTGGGCGTTGAAACTCAGCGCGATTTATCTGAATTATCCTTGTCTGAATTACAATCCTTTGCGCCACAGATTAGTGAAGATGTGTTTGATATTCTTACCCTTGAAGGCTCGGTTGCCAGTCGCAAACACATTGGCGGCACAGCCCCGGAAACAGTAAGACACGCGATTCAAACAGCGCGCAAACATTTAATCTGAATCCCCATTACCTCAATGCGGATTCAGGTTTAGCTTACCTGTTCCCCCTTTTTTCCATTGAGAATGGAGGGGGAATAAAACGCCGCTGTCCCACAAACAGGTTATTGTCAGCCTGTTCACACTCTTTTTTTATAAAACCCTTCTTAATTAGCATTTTTAAAATCCCTTTTTGGCTTTTACTCACTATCTTGCCACGCTTTTCTATACTTCTATATCATCCCGACTGGTTACACTTTATTATCAACATTGGAAAGAAAATACCGCCCCATTAGCCTTGGCGCCCCTGGTGAAGAAATCAGCACCAAAGATTTGCACGCCATCAGCCAGCGTTTTAAAAACCTGAACCAGTTTCGCCTGCAAAATGTGCAAAATTTTCTGCAGCCGCGTCAACGCGTTTTTCTGCAACTCTTACCTTTAGCTTTCCATCAAAATAACCCTTTGTTACCTGGATTTGTCTCCAGCCAGACCCCTTTTGGCATTCCTGATTACACCCCACACAAGGAAACCATTCACGCCGCCAAACTATTTTCCAAAACCTTCAGATACACTCGAAAAGCGCGCTTAAATCACGGTATAGAAAGTATTTTTCTCATGGGGAGCGTTGGTAGCATTGCATTTTCCAAAACCAGCGACATGGATATCTGGCTATGTCATACCCCTTGTTTAAATAAGGTAGAGATTGAAGAACTTCAGGAAAAAGCCACTCTGCTGGAAAACTGGGCACACTCACTTGGTTTAGAGGTGCATTTTTTTCTTATCAACAGTGAGCAATTTAAAGCCGGTGAAAAATCGCCACTATCTTCAGAAAGCAGCGGTTCTACCCAACATTACCTGTTACTTGAAGAGTTTTACCGTACCGCAATTTATATTGCCGGAAAATTCCCTGCATGGTGGATTGTTCCCGCAGAACATGAAAGTCATTACTCTGAATACCTTGCGCATTTATTGCAAAGCCGGTTTATTTCCAAACATGAAATCATTGACTTTGGAGGGTTGGAAAATGTCCCGGCGGATGAATTTATCAGTGCAACCTTATGGCATTTGCTTAAATCTCTCTCCTCTCCTTATAAATCACTGTTAAAACTATTTTTAATGGAATGTTACGCCAGTGAATACCCAGATACACAATGGCTTTGCACACAGCTGAAATACTCGGTTTTCCAGGGCGAAATTGATATTGACAAGCTCGACCCTTATTTGATGATCTACGAAAAAGTTGAAGAATATCTGCAATTGGTTTCATCAAAAAAACAATTACTGCTTGCCCGCCAATGCTTTTATTTGAAAATAATGGGCAGCAAACCTGGCGCACTTGATCATCAGACACGTTCTCTTAGGTTAAATCAATTACAACGCATCGCTACACAATGGCAGTGGCCAGATGATCTGCTGGATAATTTAAGTAAACATTTGTTTTGGGATATAAACAAAGTCGTCCAGTCGCATCATATTATTCGCAGCCAGCTAAAACATTCTCTGCAAACCATTGTCCGCTTTTCTCAACACCACACTCAAGGCGATTATCGTAATAACATTGATTTAAAGCTGATTGCGCGTAAGCTGCATGCTTTTATGGAATTCAGCCCGGGCAAGGTGGAAATTCTAACCACTCGTACTCAGTTGATAAAAAAGGAAAATGAATTAACTTTGGTCGAATCCGAAGAACCCGGCAGTGAAGGCCGCTGGTTTTTAAGCCTTCCTGGCAATCACTCGCTTGACACACAGGCCACCCCCCTCAAGCAATGTGATAGTTTGCTGGAACTGTGTTGCTGGATTGTTGCCAACCGGCTGTATAAGCCTAATTTAAAAATCAATTTAAGCTCACGCAATTGCAAACTAAGCCAATCGGATATTTATATTTTATTGGCTAGATTAGATCGCTTTATCTTGTCCAAGTTACAGCACGATCACGATTTAGAACATTATAAGCATTCAAATAAACTGCAATACGCCTTATTGTTTATTAATTTCAATGATGAGGAAATCACCCAGCGGGACGATGGGAATTTAGTGATGAGTGAACGCTCTGACCCGTTAAGTTATGGAGAAAATCGCACCTGCTTTGTCAGCAGTGTCCACTGCGTAACACTGACGTCATGGGGAGAAATCACCTTACAGCGCTATACTGGGCTTGATGGCCTGTTTAACTGTATTATTGATGCCTTTAATACGCAGCACACCTCATTACAACCTGAAGATATCCAACTGGCCTGTTTTACTCCTCTACGCGCCAAAAGCATTGTCTCCAGAATTCAACAATTGATAGAGAATATAGCGTCATATTTTCAACACAACCCTAACACCCGTTATATCCTGCCTGCTAAGGAGCAATACTGCGTTTTTCAACAAAACGCTGGCATGCTCGATTATTTTCACATTGATTCTGACGAGCAACTCTTACAAGAACTCAGTCATCAACACGCTGATAAAAAAACCATCATTTTTGACAACCATGCGTTACCCGACTCACCTGTTCCCTTTATCTATTCACATATCACCGCAGACAACATTGACCTGTTTTATGTCGAAGAAGAACATGGCATACAGGTATATATTATTGATGAACAATCTGCACTGTTTTCGCATTTTCACGATAACAGCAATGCCCAGCAAGTGCTGATGAATTATGAGATTTTTTTCAGCAGCCTGCAAAACCAGGCAAAATTATCACTGGAGAATCAAGTCAATTATTTTGAGCTGGTAAAAAACTCAGCCAACTTACTCGCTGTTTATCCGGCAAAAAGTTTCGCAAAGGAAACCAACAATCAGTTAAACGTTAAAATCATTGGCAAACACACTCACAACACTAAACACATCAGTATTTATTGTAATGAGTCCGAGTTTTCTTCCGATAATTTTGAAGACGTTTTCAGTGAAGTGCGGGAATTTATCCTGAATTATCGTAGCGGGCATGATGACTACCCTATTTATATCAACGAAATTAATGTGCCTCCTGCATTTTTGGGCATTGATGGACAACAAAAGCCTCATTCTGTTCGTTATCTACAATACAAACAAAAAATAGAGAGTCGCTTGTCAATTTAATACGTCTGACACAGTAAGACAGTACACTTACACGCTTATTTTTCAACCTAAAGTAGTCAAATAATGCTTTGCATTTCTTAACCTTATAAAGTAATCTTAACTTTACATTAAGATGGTCTTCTTAACGCGCCCTCTGTACCATAAAGGAATTTATGTCAGCCGAAAAACGAATCTATCCGCGATTTCTTCCTCAAGGACTGTATACCACAATATCTATTACCTCAGAAAAACAAGAAGATATTTTTTATGATGACGGAGAAATTCTTGATATGAGTTATAACGGTATTAAATTCAAACTCCAACGCCCCATTAACATAGATTTCCTGGAAAAACTGGTACATGTCATGATTATCATGCCGCAATCAGCCATCCCCGTTTCCATCAATGGACATATCAAACACTACGGCAATCAATGTGAATACGGCTTGCAGTTTTCAGGCACGCAAAACGAACGCATTATCGACAAATTAATGTTTGAATGTATTAAAAATACCGTATTTTCCAATTAAGAAATGGGCTAAAAATTTAGCCGACTGATTATCAAAAATTTTCATACCTGCCTCACCCAATATCTCAGCTTAATTTAGAAGACTGTCGGATTATGGATGCTTCTACGCCAGCGATGGGAAACCCGCTGGGTTTTCCACTCACCTCTTTACAACCCTATAACACGATAGCCTCCTAAAAACACGCTCCCGCCTTACCTTACATGCTACAACGACCGGGTTTTCAACAATGCCTGCTCAGAAACTTCAGTCCAGCGCGACACTTGCTTTCTAAAACTCGCAACCGATTGATAAATCTTACCCGCTAACGGGTCTTTTTGTGCAACTTCCTGCACCACCTGTTCTGAAATATCGCGCAACGTCTTTAACACCTCGTCAGGTAACGGCATTAACTTGACATTATGCTTGTTGATTAACGTATCCAATGCCTGATTATTACGTGCTGTATATTCTGAAATCATATCCATATTCGCTGCCTTACATGCCGTCATCACAATTTTCTGTAGATCTTTCGGTAAGGCATTAAAGGCTTTTTCATTAATTAGCGCTTCCATGGTTGAACCCGGCTCGTGCCAGCCTGGGTAATAATAATATTTAGCCACTTTATAAAAGCCGAAGGCCAAATCATTATAGGGACCCACCCATTCAGTTGCATCCAACGCACCAGACTGCAATGAGGTAAACAATTCTCCTCCCGGCATGTTGACTGTGGTGCCTCCGGCTCTACGTAATACTTCACCACCCAACCCTGGAATCCGCATTTTCAGACCCTTTAAATCATCCAGCGTCTTAATCTCCCGATTAAACCAACCGGCCATCTGCACCCCTGAGTTCCCTGTCGGAGCAGGAATAATACCAAAAGGCTTATACAATTCTTTCCACAAATCATGTCCGCCGCCATAATACAACCAGGCATTCATTTCCTGCGCGGTTAACCCAAATGGCACTGCCGAAAAAAACTGTGTCGCCTCAGACTTTCCTTTCCAATAATAAGCCCCTGCATGCCCCATCTCTGCAGTGCCCTTGGAAACTGCATCAAATACCTCAAAGGCGGGCACCATTTCCCCGGCACCATAGACCTTAACTTTAATTCGTCCACCACTCATCTCGGTGATCATTCTGGCCAGCAAATTGGCATTTGTTCCCAACCCAGGAAAATTACGCGGCCATGCCGTTACCATTTTCCATTTAAATTTAACGCCGGCATTGACCGTTGCCGGGCTCAGCAAGGCTGCTCCAGTTGCCAGTGAACCTGCAGTTGATTTATAGATAAACTCTCGACGCTTCATTTTTTATTTTATATTTTGTTCAACAATTTCTATTGCTTAACATGATTTACCATGGATTCACGAAAATCAATTCCCCTAATAATTTCCCCGGGTAAGCCTGTCGTCACGCAAAGAGGCAGTTTACCTGAAGCCAGTGTATTTTGAGTCATTTTTATTTCACCCAATCGACAGACCCAAAGATTTCTAACATTTGACTCATTCTGTCTCCTAATTCAATAAAATAATTAAACTGGAAGGCTGATCGGTTATGGGGGTTCGTCACGAGGTGAGTGGAAAAACCAGCGGGATTCCCATCACCGCAGTAGAATCATCCATAATCCGACAGTCTTCTAGAGACTCTAACTCACATCACAACTTGTGCGACATATACTATATAGACGTCACACTCAATATCTTGATATACTTAAGAGATTTTAGTGTTTTATGACACATTCTTGTCAAATTTTCACACCTCACCTTTGGAGAACAATATATGGCAATTAAAGTTGCAATTAATGGTTATGGTCGTATTGGACGCAACGTGGTTCGCGCATTATATGAATCAGGTCGTACTAACGAAATTGAAATCGTTGCAATTAATGATTTGGGCGATGCTGAAACCAATGCGCATTTAACTCAATATGATACAGCGCATGGCAAATTTCCTGGTGAAGTAAGTGTTGAAGGGGAATACCTTGTTATCAACGGTGACAAAATCAAAGTTCTTGCCGAAAGAGACCCTTCTAAACTGCCTTGGGCAGAAATGGGTGTTGATGTTGTTCATGAATGTACTGGTTTTTTTGCCAGCAAAGCAAAAGCTTCTGCCCACCTTGACGCCGGCGCCAAAAAAGTCATCATCTCCGCACCAGGCGGCAGTGATGTTGATGCCACAATCGTTTACGGTGTCAACCATGACACCTTAAAATCGACTGACACCATCATCTCAAATGCCTCTTGCACAACCAACTGCCTGGCGCCACTGGTTAAACCTTTAAAAGACAGCATCGGCATTGAGCAGGGCTTGATGACAACAATCCATGCTTACACCAATGACCAGGTTTTGACTGATGTTTTCCATTCTGACCTGCGTCGTGCACGTTCTGCTACGCAATCAATGATCCCAACCAAAACCGGTGCTGCAGCTGCCGTTGGACTGGTACTTCCAGATATGGCTGGCAAACTGGATGGCTTCGCGATTCGTGTTCCAACCATTAACGTTTCTGTGGTTGATTTATCGTTTACAGCCAGCCGCAACACCAGCAAAGAAGAAGTTGATGCAATTTTAACCGCTGCTTCAGAAGGTCCGCTGAAAGGCATATTAAACATTAATTCCAAACCCTTAGTATCAACTGATTTTAATCACGACCCCGCGTCATCAACCTACGACAAATCTTTAACCAAAGTCATCAACGGCAACTTTGTAAAAGTACTGTCCTGGTATGACAACGAATGGGGCTTCTCTAACAGAATGCTTGATACAACAGTTGCATTAATCAACGCATAATCATCTTCAGGAAACATATGTTACGAAGAACAAAAATTCTAGCCACATTAGGCCCAGCCACAGACGAACCCGGCGTACTTGAAGGTTTGTTTAAAGCAGGACTGGATGTAGTCCGACTCAACTTTTCTCACGGAGCCGCGCAGGATCACATCGACCGAGCTACCCGGGTTCGTGAATTAAGCAAAAATACAGGCCGTCGCGTTGGTGTTTTGTGTGACTTGCAAGGTCCAAAGATCAGAATCGCACGTTTTAAAGATACCAAAGTCTGGCTGGACGAAGGTCAGGATTTTGCTCTGGACATTGATCTGGATACCAATGCGGGAGATACAACGCAGGTTGGACTGGGCTTTGAATCTCTTGCAAAAGAGGTCAAACCCGGTCAACGCCTATTACTTGACGATGGCCGTGTAGTCTTGGATGTCGTAGAAACCAATGGCCGGCGCATTGACTGTAAAGTGGTTGTTGGCGGATACCTTTCCAATAACAAAGGTATTAATCTGCTGGGTGGCGGCCTTTCTGCCGCAGCCTTGACAGACAAAGACAAGGAAGACATTAAAACCATCGGCAAAATTCAGGCGGATTTTGTAGCCATCTCGTTTCCACGCTGTGCAGAAGACCTGCATGAAGCAAGGGAACTGGTTAGAGCCGAGGGCTGTCAAGCCAGCATCGTCGCCAAAGTTGAACGTGCTGAAGCGATGGAAATCATTGACGAAATCATCCTGGCATCGGATGCCATCATGGTTGCCCGAGGTGATTTAGGGGTAGAAATCGGCGATGCCAAACTGCCCGAAGCACAGAAACTGCTGATCAACCGCTCACGCGAACTGAAACGAGCCGTGATAACCGCCACGCAAATGATGGAATCCATGATCGAAAACCCGATTCCAACTCGTGCAGAAGTTTTTGATGTTGCCAATGCAGTTGTAGACGGAACGGATGCCATCATGCTTTCAGCAGAAACCGCCACCGGCAAATACCCCATCAAAGTGGTTGAAGCCATGGTGCGAATCTGTGAAGAAACGGAAAAACAACCCAGTGTCCGCGTTTCCAGACACCGTATCACCGAAAAGTTTTCTCGTGTTGATGAAGCCATTGCCATGTCCAGCATGTATATGGCCAATCATTCAGACATAACAGGAATTGTTACCTTAACTGAATCTGGCTCCACCCCGTTGTGGATGTCACGCATCAGATCAGGCATTCCCATCTATGCATTCAGTAGAAGCGAAGAAACCCTCGGAAAAGTCACCCTTTACCGCGGCGTTTTTCCAGTATCTTTTGATTTTGAATCAGCTGACCATGCAGAAGTCAACCGCTTCATTATCGACAAGCTTAAGTCTAAAAACCGCGCTAAAACCGGTGATCAGTTTATCATCACTAAAGGTGACCTCACCGGACAGACCGGCGGTACCAATGCCTTAAAAGTGGTTACCGTGGGCCAAGGTCTAACGCCTTAAATAAATTGCCTCTGTTCCCTGGCTGCCTGCCAGGGAATGATTTTCCAGACCCATCCAATAGATAAAATCTATCTGTCTTTCAATTCATTATCCCAACACCTTCAATATCTTGCTTTGATAAACTCAAGTGCGGTTGAGGCCAGATCATGCGAATCTTTCCACAAATTACGCCACACGCACAACGTATTGGACAAGTTAGCATCAACCACTTCTGAGGAAAAGGATTCAAATGTCATCGGCCCTTGATAGTCGATTTTTTTGAGTGCCGCAAAGAAGGTATCGAAGTCAACATTGCCCGTGCCCAGATAGCCCCGATGGCTTTCACCGATATGCACAAAGCCCAGCCGGTCCCCTGCGGCCAACACCGACTTTTCCATGCCGTCCTCTTCAATATTCATGTGGTAAGTATCCAGATGCAAAAAGGCATTGGAGCGGTTGACCTCATCCAGAAAAGCCAGCCCTTCCAGACCGGTATTGATGATATTGGTTTCGTAACGATTGACCACTTCCAGGTTGATATTAATGTCTTTGTCGGCGGCATAATCTGCCAGGCGTTGCATGGCCAAAATGGAATTCTGACGATTCTCTGCACTGGCTGGTGCCGGGTATTTTCCCAATGCACAATAGATAACCCCGCAAAGTTCCGTGCCTCCCAGGCCATACAGAACATCTGTCGCTTTGCGCAGCAGTTCATCGCCCCTGGTAATGATGTCCGGATCGGTGCTGGTGACATCGGTCGTAGCCGACAAGCCCAGCGAGGCATGTGCGCGAATGTTGTATTCCTTGAGCAAATCTCGCGTCATGGCAACATCCACTTTCCAAGGATCCAGCAGCGCGATTTCAATGTAATCATAGCCTGCTTTGGCCGCCCCTCCGATGGCTTTTCTTGCGCCTTCTGCCGTCCAGTCACCAGACCAGACTAATGCATGCCCACCGTATTCCAGGTTCTTGTTAAATGCCATATTACCCTCTTTGTTGTTTTTGTCAGGGCATCAATTCTATGCATGGGCGGGTGTTTAGGCAATGTTGTTGGAAGGAGGGTATCAATACGGTCAATGTGATACTCCATTATTTTTTAATCTCTGTAGAGCGCCGGTGACGGAGGAATCGCACTTTACGCCTGCTTAACTTTTGGCTGTCAATGTGTTCCTCATATTTTATTAACTCCCCCCATTGCATTGTCCAAAAGAATAAAATCCATCAGCATTCTCACCTGGCATATCGATAAATGCCTGGTAACTAGGGTAATTCGGGTAATTTACACACACTTTACGTTGGTCAGCGTTAATTTTTACCGGCCATAACGTTCGTTTCCTTGTGGGAAGTGAGTCGTGGGTCTTTAATTCTAAATGAGATTTCCAATTTTGTCCCAATCCGGCACCAGAAGTATTACGCAATACAAGACCATTCACAAGTTGCTGCCCATCAACACCGTCATAATCCCAAAACCCTACGACTTGCCATTCATCCCTATCCTCGCCTGAATAAGTGGTCGAAGCTCCAAAAGCTTTCGGCATCGTTTGAAAACCAAATAAAACCAATGCTATTTCGACAAATAAAATCATGTTCTTTTTAGTCATGTCTAAGCGCTCTCATCATTACACAAAATAAAAAATGGAGACCAGAAAGAGTGGCTCTCGCCTCATACGACTCTTCAAGCCTCGTGAAATTATCAACGTTGCAACCACTACTTGGATGGCCTTTAGGTGCGCAGCATTAAACCGTTGGATGACGTCAACCAATCCGATCAATTTTATGCGCCTAAAGCATCTAATCAGTCGTTGTATCGTTACTCAACTCTTTTTTACTGGATAAAGGTAATGGTAATATTTTGAT
>SPJJ01014538.1_pt1 | contig 11736 bp, 9 predicted proteins | sample 3741741 | NCBI WGS metagenome assembly SPJJ01 (sample SAMN10925908, study PRJNA522277) | cold seep metagenome | isolation source: Elba SIP-enriched marine methane seep metagenome, extraction at timepoint T1 | place: Italy: coast of Elba, Mediterranean Sea | collected 2014-05 | reverse complement strand
CGATGTACAGCGCGCAGGTCTCTTCGGAGTGGTCCTCGAAGTGAGCAAGCTGTAGCAGGCTGCTGAGGTCGAAGACCTCCTTGAGCAGGAAGTCCACGTTTCGATCGCTGACGAGCGGGTTGGAGGCCATGGTGGGAGAGTCGCGAGGAAGCCCGCCCTCGTCAACGTCGCCCCTTCGGCCCCGATGCAAGAGTGCCTGCGAGGACTATGCCTCGACCTGCCGCGGGGTCGGCAGGGGCGATGACGGGCCAAAGGCGTCTACAGCACGGGAAGATCTGCGGCCGATGTGCGTACAATGGCACCGTGCAGACTTGGGTTAGGCCTTGCAAAATGCTGGGGTGCACGGGGCTGATGATGAGCCTCGCGCTGATGCAGGTCGCCTGCGGGCAGGAGCGCATGCGCACGCCGGGCACCCGCGGGCCCAATACGGGCGCCGGCGTCGATGCCGGAGCGGATGCCGGGCTTGCGCCGGACGCAGGGGGCGGTGATGCCTCAGATCGGGATGGCGCGGCTGCGGGAAGCGACTCAGGCGCCATGGATGCGGCCCCCGCCATGGACACTGGCTTGCCTTTTGATGCGGGTTTGCCTCGCGACTCAGGCCCGCCGGCAGACTCCGGGCTGCCCGTGGACGCCGGTCTGCCCGACAGCGGACCGCCCGCAGGGCAAGTCAACCTCAGCTTTAGTGGGTGCTCGCCGGACTTCGGCGGGGACATCGTGGTCTCCTACAATGGCAGCTTGGCCGTGGGATCTTTGGGCCCCGGCGGCAGCACTCTGCTGGCCAGCTTGCAGTTCGACTTGGCAGGCTACCGAAACTCCTTGCCGCTGAGCACCCAGCACCGCATCGACACCGGAGTTGTTGTGAACCTCGTCGCGCCCACGACCTGGACCAATATCGCTCAGGACTCGCGGGTCTATACGGGCGAGATCCCAGACCCCATCTCGGGCGTACTCATCGTGAATAGTTATACGCCCGCCCAGGGCATCACGGATATTTCGTTTTCGAATGTGACTCTGCAGAACGTGGCGGATGACTCTTTGTGCACAATCAACGGCACGATCACCACCCAGCGCATCGGCCGCTGAGCTAGGCATCCGCGAGGCGCGCCCGTCGGGCTACGCTGCGTGCCCACCAGGCCAAGACGATCGAGGCTATGCCCGCAGAGCACCAAAAGAGCACCGCGGCGCTGAAGTCATAGACCTTCGCATCGCCGCTGTCCGTCACCTGAATCAGCAGGCCGCTGATGTACTCTTGAAGCGCCGCCGCGCAGTAGGCGAACAGGCCAATGAAGCCCTTGGTGGCGCCGATGGCGGACTTGGGCACGTGCTCGGCTGCCGTGAGCCCGGCCAAAAAGACGATCAGTCCGCCGATACCAAAACCAAATATGCCGAGCGCGATGGCGTCCAGGGCGGTGCTGGCCGGCCCCCAAAAGAGCAGGGCCATGCCCGTGATGTTGCACAGACCGTACAAGAGTGTGGGCAGGTGCCGATCGCTGTTGAAGAAGCGGTCCGAGATGAGTCCTGCGAGCACTGCCCCGGCCAAACCTAGGACTGGGTAGGCCCCCATCGCGAAGCCGGCTTCAATCGTACCGTAGCCCTTAGCCTCCTGTAGATAGAGCAGCCCCCATGAGTTGATGGCGTAGCGGGAGACGTACATCATCGCGCAGGCTGCCCCCAGCACCCATACGATGGGTTGGCGGAGCACGAAGAGCTGCGAGCCTAACGAGGGCTTCGTGCGCGGCACGTCGGCTTCGCCGAAGACTTGTCCGGGTTCGGGCAGGCCGTGGGCGCGCGGGTGATCGCGCATCCAGGTCAGCATCGCAACCACGATAAAGAGGCTGACGAGGCCGGGGGCTAAGAAGCTGGCCCGCCACCCCCACAGCGCAACAAGGGTTGACGTGATGACAAACGTGAGGCCCTCGCCAATGTTGTGCGAGCCGGCCCAGATCGAGTACCGGGAGCCGCGCTGAGAGGGCGAAAACCACTGGAAGATGGATACGCATGAGGGCGCAGAACCCATCGACTGAAACCAGCCGTTGAGGCCCCACAGGATAATGAAGAGCAGCGCGCCTGAGTTGAAGCCCAAGAAGATGTTGATCAGCGCCGAGCACAACAGCCCGAAGGACATGAATCGTCGGATATTGGCGTGGTCGGCGAGAAAGCCGTTGGTGAACTTGCCGACCGCGTAGGTCATGAACAGGGCTGAGCCCATCATGCCCAGCTGCTCGACGGTCAGCAGGTTCCCATCTACGAGCGGCTTCTTGGCCGCCGATAGGCTGAGGCGAGTTGTATAAAAGAAGGAGTAGCCAACGATCAGCGTAAGGAGCAACTTACGTTGCGTTCGGCGGTACTCGGCTTCCGCCTGGCGGGGGTCAGCGTACTTGGGCGCGCTGGCCGAGCCGCTCTTGAAGTAGGAGAGCACCCCGCTTCTTGCCTCGGGCTGGGCTGCGTGTCCAGTTCGAGCGGCGGGTGGGCGCGGGCGGGCGACCGCAGGTTAGGCGTGCTCCGGCTGCCCAAGGTTGCGGATCTTGCCGTCAGTGGGCACAGCGGGCGCCGGCATGGACCAGCGCTGCATGAGCGCCTCGAACTCCAACAGGCCGGGGTCACGGGGGGAGCGCAAGCGGGCAAGTTTGACGTCGCGGAACAGACCGCGTGCCACCTTGGGGCTGATGCCTAAGGCTCGTCGCAGCTCACATAGCAGCCACAGCTCGAGGCCATGGGAGCGCCCGTCGGCGATCGTGACCCAAGCGCCGGTCACAAAGAGGCGTCGTCGCTCGTGGGCGCTGAGGGACTCGCGCTCCTTCTCCAATACGTCGATGAGGTCTCGGGCCGCCTTGGGGGTGAGAGAGGCCTCAGGGCCCGGCGTCACCGCAAAGTAGGTCTGGACCGCGGCCAGCGCGCGCCACTGATTGATGTGCAGGTGACCATCCACCTTGCAGGCGGCCCAGGCGACGGCCAGATGGCGTCGCCCGCCCTCAAGGTGCTCCGGACAGCGGTTGTAGGCCCGCCGAGAGTCGTGGCTGGGCCGGCTGCCTTGGGATTTGAGGTCGTGAAGGCCTGCGCGGGTCTGTCGGCGCGTGAGCGTCTGCTTGATCATCGGGTCCGTCCTTTCGTCTCTGCTTTGCTGCCTCTATTTTGCGGGCCCCCAGGATGTATTCAAGAACGAAAGGTCTACGGTGTTATGTCGATCAAAGACACATGAGCTCACGCGGCGGGTGTTGAGGCCTTAGGGCCCAGCAGGGGCTGTAAGAGGCTCGCGATGATGATGACCAGCCCGCAGCCCACGACGTTGAACCACAAAAAGCCCAGCGAGGACGTGAAGAACAGCAGGGCCACCGCGGCCTGCGCCACGAGCGCGGCCACGAAGACGGGGGTGGCGGTGACCCGCTTGAAGAAGAAGGCGACCAGGAAGAGCCCCAGCACCGTGCCGTAGAAGATCGAGCCGAGGATGTTCACCGCCTCGATGAGGTTGTCGAGCAGTGAGGCGAAGCTGGCGAAGCTCAAGGCGACCAGCCCCCACATCGCCGTGAAGAGCTTGGAGGCCCACAGGGTGTGCGCGTCGCTGGCATCGCGGTTGAAGCCCCGCTTGTAGATATCGATAACCGTCGTCGAGCCCAGGGCGTTGAGCTCGCTGGCTGTACTGCTCATCGCGGCCGACAGAATGACCGCGATGAGTAGCCCCACCAGCCCGCTCGGCAGGTAGTGCAGCACAAAACTCACAAAGACATAGTCTGCATCCTTGGTCTCGGTCTCAGGCAGGGCCTCGGCCACGAGGGCCTTGGCCTGCACCCGATGCTCTGTGAGCACACCCGCTGCCGCCTGCAAGTCTGCTTTCGCTGCCGGATCTTCTTGGCCGGCCTCTAGGCTTTGCACGTAGCGCCCTGCCGCCGCCTTTTGGGCCTCAAAGGCCTCTGCATAGCTTGCCTCTAGGGCCTGGAGTTGGGGGGCAACCTGGGTACTGCGGGCGGCCTGAAGGGCGGGGGCGTTGAAGAAGATGGGCGGCTGCACAAAGATGTAGAAGATGAAGACCAGGACCCCAATGAAGAGGATCAGGGTCTGCATCGGAATCTTGAACAGCCCGTTAAAGAGTAACCCCAACCGGCTCTCGGTGACCGAGCGACCGGTGAGGTAGCGCTGCACCTGAGATTGATCGGTGCCAAAGTAGGACAGAGCCAAGAAAAAGCCGCCCGTAATGCCGGACCAAAAGTTATAGCGGTTATTCCAGTCGAAAGAGAAGTCGATGACATTCATCTTGCCGAGCGCGCCCGCGACTTTCACGGCGTGCGGCAAAGACACGGTGTCTGATAGGTTGTGCGCGATGACAAAGGCCGCGACGATCATGCCGCTCATCATCACCACCATTTGGTGCTTCTGAGTCTGACTGACCGCCTTGGTGCCCCCGCTGACGGTATAGATGATGACCAGGATCCCGATGCCGAGGATCGTGAACTGAAGGGACCAACCTAAGATGCTGCTCAGGATAATGGCCGGGGCGTAGATGGTGATGCCCGCGGCCAGGCCGCGCTGAATCAAAAAGAGCAGCGCGCCGAGGTAGCGTACCTTCGCATCGAAGCGGGTCTCCAGGTACTCGTAGGCCGTATAGACCTTCAGCCGATAGTAGATGGGGATGAAGACCGCGCAGATGACGATCATCGCCAGGGGCAGCCCAAAGTAAAACTGCACAAAGCGCATGCCGTCTTCGAAACCCTGGCCAGGCGTCGACAGGAAGGTGATCGCGCTCGCCTGGGTCGCCATCACGGATAGCCCGATGGTGGGCCATCGCAGGTCAGCGCCGCCCTTGAGGTAGGACTGCATGCTTTGGGCACCGCGCGTCTTGTACGCGCCGTAGCCGACGATGGTGATGATGGTACCGAGCAGCACCACCCAGTCGAGGGTGCTCATGAGGCCCACCGAGTGAGCGCGTAGAGTACGGCCACCACAACCGCGAGCTGCACGACTAAGAGCCCATAGACGTTCTTCCAGGACCCCAGGAGGGGCGGCGGGTCCTCTGGGGCCGGTGCCGGCGGCTGCGGCTCAGTCATCGACGCGCTCCGGGCTCAGCAGATTCGCGAGCAGGCGGTAGGCGCCGGGCACGCCGGCCGGCAGCTGGCGAAAGAACGATAGCCCGGTGTAGATGAAGCTTCCCTTGCCGTGGTTTGTGTAGAGCAGGCTGCCTTGCAGAGGGGCTTCGCCCGCGTCGTGGGCCTCAAAGATGGGCGTATATTTGGCGTCCCAGCTCGAAGCAAAGTACAGACCGCGCTCTTGTACCCAACCCTCAAAGTCTGCCTGGTCGATGCGGTGCGGGTGATTGAGCAGGCGGTGCTTGGGCTGAAGCACCTTCATCGAAGCAAACTCATCGGTGACCCGCCCCCGGTCGATCTTCAAGGGATAGGGCCCAACCTCCGCCGTGAGCGGCCGCCAGCGGTTGCTCGTATTATACTGCACTACCAAACGGCCGCCCGCTTGCACCCACCGCATCAGCGCGGGGTGGGCGGCGGCCAGGGCCTCGGGCTGAGTATTGAACGCCCGGATGCCGAGCACGATGACGTCGAAGGGCTCGAGGCGCTCGGCGCTCAGCTCCGCCGCGGGCAGCTGCTCGATGCGCACCCCCGTCGCCTGAAGTAGCTCTGCGATGGTATCGCCGGAGCCGGGTACGTAGCCGATGCGCCCCTTGGGCGGGCTGTAGCGCATCGGCACCAGGCGCAGGCTAGCGTCGCGCAAGATGGTTTGCACCGGGATATGCGGGTGGTCGATGAGATCATGGCGCCAATGACTCTTCACGCCGTCCACGAGCACGTAGGGTTGAATGCTCACAGGGGCTGCCTGGGCGGAGGGCGGGCGCACGTTGAAGCTGACCTGCCGCTCTTGCCCCGGTGCTTCGAGGTGCACCGAGACCTGAGTGGGTTCGCTGGACCAGCCCTCAGGCAGTTCCAAGCCGACGGTGCCCCGGACCTTTTCACGGCCGGAACGAACCATGAGGGCCACGGGCCGCGCCTCGCCCTGCGGCATCACGATGACCGTTTGGACCGGCGTCACGGTCAGCGGGGGGACAATGGTAACCGCACGAAGGCGTTCACCGTGCACCCGGTCCGTGCGGCTGTGCACCACCGGCGTCTGCACTGACCACCGATGCGACCCGGTCTCGAAGTCGAGGCGCACGGTTTCGGCCCCTGGAGCCTGAGCGTCCAGGGTATGGGCAAAGTCTGCGCTGGCGTACAGGCCCGACGTGATGCGGCCACTCAGCCATGGGGGTGCGGTAGGTTTGCGTGTGCTGGAGATCTGGAGTTGGTGGGTGAGCTCCAGGGGCTGGTGGACCTGGAGGGTTCGCACTTGGCTGTCGCGCGCATCCGACCATTGCACGGCCTTGAGTTGAAGCGCCGCGGGCCGCCTCAGCGTGATGCTCAGCCTCACCGGCAAGCGCTGTCCCGGTGTGACCTCTGGCCGGTCGGCCTCAGCCCGAATGTGTAGGCCTAATAGGTTGCCGACGAGTCCGTCCAGGTCGCGCAGCCGCTGGCCGATGACGGGGTGATGCGCGCGATCTGGCAACTGGCTCATCGCCTGCCGCGCCTTCAATAGCTGGCTCAGGGCCTGCTCCGGAGCGTTCGCCCGCAACTTCACCTTCGATAGTGCACTCTGTACCGCCTCGCCGCCCTTGTACCTCGACCAATCCAAGGTCAGGCCGTCGAAGAGATCGTCATTGGCGGCGGGGCCTTCGAGGGTCTGAAAGTACTCCAACACCGGGCCGCGGCGGCCCGCGGAACCAAATCCCTGACTTTTATGCATTGTGCGGCTGAGCGCCGCGATCTCGGGGTAGGACAGCCCGAGCCGGCTGTCATAGCCGCCCACATCGACGGTGAGCATGCCCGCCGTGTCCGAGCCCTGACGGCCCCAACGCGGCACGTTGAGCATCAGCCGGTGCACCTTGTGGGGCTCGAGGCCCGCTTTGAGTTGCTGTGGGAACTGGCTTGGATCAGCGGCGGCGCCGACCGCCGCTCGGGCGAGGCGCGCTGAGGCGGTATGGTGGCCGTGACTCGGCCCAGCCTCTGTGAAGCGAGTGATGATGATGTCGGGCCGAAAGCTGCGGATGACGTGCACGACGTCCCCAAGCACCGCTTCTTCGCCCCACTTCGCCAGCGCCTCCTTTGGACTTTTGGAATATCCGAAGTCACGGGCCCGGGTGAAGAACTGGCGCGCGCCATCCAGGCGGCGGGCCGCCAGCAACTCTTGGGTTCGAATCGCGGCCAATAGTTCAGACTGCTCCGTGCCGATGAGGTTCTGGCCGCCACCGCCGCGGGTCAGCGATAGGTAGCCCACCTCAACTTGTCTCTTGTTGGCCAGGTAGGCCAGCAGGCGGGTATTCTCATCGTCGGGGTGCGCGGCCACGTAGAGCACCCGCGCGGTGGTCTGTAGGCGCGCGAGCGCGACCTCAAGGGCACCAGAGTGCATCGTGGTCTCCTGGGCCTCGGCCGGTAGTGAGGCGCTCATGATGAGGACAGCGAGGGCTGTGCTTCGAAGGTTCATGCTGTGGAGGCCTCCGCAGAGGGCGGTGCTTCGAGCACGCGCCGGTAGTACTGCTCATACTTATCGAGGGCGGGCGCCCGAGCAAAACGCGCCAGCACATCCTGTCGGGCCCGAACCCCCATTTGGGTCCGTATCGCCTCGTTGCGCAGCAGGTGCACCACTGCATCACTCATGGCGCTGAGGTCATGCACGGGTGTCAGGTGCCCCGTCAGGCCTTGCTGCACCACCGAAGGCAGCCCACCGACGTCGGTGGCGACCACCGGCACCCCGCAGGCGAGCGCCTCGAGCGCGGCGAGCCCAAAGCTCTCGGTCTCGCTGGCCAAGAGGAAGAGGTCCGCGTGCCTGAGGTACCCGGAAAAGTCCGCCATGGAGCCCAGCACACTCACTTGCTGCTCAAGGTCGAAGGCCGCAATGCGCTGTTCGACTTCGGCGCGTTGAGGGCCATCGCCCAAAAGCAGCAGTCGGGCCGCACAGTGCTGCGCGACCCGGGCGAAGACCTCGATGACCTGGGGTACCCGCTTGACCGGGCGAAAGTTGGACACATGCACCAGCACGCGTTCTTCGGGCTGCAGCGCAGGCTGAGTTTCAGGGATGAGGGCCTGCCAGATGCTGCGGTCCTTGTGCTGAGCGGGGCAAAAGTGCTCCGTATCTACGAAGTTCGGTATGACCTCCAGGTGGCGCTCGGCGGGCAGATCGAGGCTGCGCCGCGCCACCTGCCTCAGGTAGGCGCTGGGCACTGTGAGGCCATCACTGGCCATTACGGAGAAGCGATTGATGCGTCGAATGCTGGCCTCCATACCCACGCCGGTGACGTCGGTGCCGTGCAGCGTGGTCACCACCTTCAAGCCACGCGCGCCGAGCACTTGCTTGGCTAAGTATGCGCTGGTGGCGTGCGGCACCGCATAGTGGGCGTGCACCAGGTCCAAACCGTGCGCCTCAGCCACTTCGACGATCTTGTCGGCCACAGCCAGGGCGTGAGGCGGCTGCTCAAAGACGGGATAGTTCGCGGTAGAGACCTCGTGCAGGCACACCGAACTATCGCTCTGCAGCCTGCGCGAAGGGGCGGCGCTGGCGATAATGTGCACAGTATGGCCGCGCTCTGCGAGGCCACGGGCCAACTCCGCCGCGATGACGCCGCTGCCCCCATAGGAGGAAAAGCACACCACGCCGATGCGCAGGGCGGGTGGTCTCACGTCAGCCCCTCATAGGCGTGCGCTTCGAAGTAGGGGTTGTCGTCGAGGTGCTTGAGCGGGTCCGCGATTCCGAGGGTATTCTCGGCGAGCAGCGGCTCGCCATAGTCCACCCCGATCATGCTGCCATAATATTGGTCCCGGGCTTGAATCGCGCGTACCACCCGTTTGGAGCCCACCAAGGTGGCGACGCCATCCGCGCCGGGCTGTACCTGAGAGCGGTGGCAGAGGATAGCTTTGAGCTTGAGCTCAGCGGCTGCAGACGTATCGACAATGAAGCTGGGCCGCAGGCGGTGGCGCATCTGGTAGTGCAGGACCTGTTGCACCCGGTGTGGCTCGCCTTCGCACTCAAACTTGGCCAGACCGGCTGCGAAGGCGGCGCGCTTGAGCAGGTGCCCCGCGGCGGCGTGATCGGGGTGCCGGGCCTGCGTCCACGGTACGAGCAAGACTTTGGGTCTGAGGGCGCGCAGCGCCTTTGCCACGGCCTGAATCTGCTCGGGCTCGCTCGTCTCGATGCCGCCATCGGGCAGCCCCAGGTTGCTGCGGTGGTGCAGCCCCATCACCTTTGCGGCCGCCTTGGCCTCAGCGCGCCGCTGCTGCACCGTGCCATTGGAGGCCAACTCGCCCTCACTGAGGTCCAAGACCCCGACGCGGTGGCCTTGCTGCACGCTGCGGATGACGGTGCCTGCGCAGAACAGCTCCACATCATCTGGGTGTGGCCCAACCGCCAAGAGTTCGAGGTGCTCGTTGCTCATAATTGTAGCTCCTTGAGCGCACCCTCATAGGGTGTGCAGGCCTGGAGCACGGCCTCGACGAAGTCTCTATCACCGTAGAGCGCCGCGAAATACGGCAGGCCCAGCAGCCGCTCCTGGGGGGCCTGCTTGGGGTATAGGGCCTGTTGCAGGCGGTCGATCATGGCGACCCGCTGGGTATCCGCCTGGGCCAGGCCCAGCTCATACTTTGCCAGCAGTTTTTTGCACGCACGATGCACCGTATCGCGGGTGCGCTCGATGGACTTGCCTAGGCTAGGCAAGTCATCCTGCATGCGTGATAGCTCCTGCTCCAGACTCACGAGCATGCGCTGCTCAGTACCGGCCGGGTCGGTGTTGCTGTGAGGGCTGGTCCTCACGATGAGATCCTCCCGGGCCGCGTTGAGGTCCTCGGGACCGAGCCCCAGCGTCACCAGGGCCTTGTGCTGCTTGGCATGGGTCACCGCAAAGCGGGCTCGGGGCACCAGCAGGGGCATCGGCAGCTCAAACGCGTCGTACAGAGGCTGCATCTGCGCGAAGTAGTCAATCTCACCCGGCCCAGCCACGTAAGCCGCGGTCGGCAGCCAGCTGTCTTGCAAGATCGGCCTCAGCAGCGCGCTGCTTGAAAACTGGTCGGGGTGTGTTTGCAAACAGTCTTGCAGGGCATCACTTGAGATCTGCCGTTCGGTGCCGACCAGTGACCAGCCTTCAGCCGCAGGGTTTAAGCGATAGCGTGGGCCCTGGGCGCTGTCCGGATGAAAGAAGCTCAAGGGGGCGCCGCTGCGGATGTGCACCGGCACTGAAAAGGCCGCCTCTTGCAGGGCCCCGCTGCGCTGGCTCAGGGCCTGGGCGATTTGGGGCGCCTGTTCAAGGGCTCGTTGGTGCACGGGTCGCGCGGCGGCCGCGAGGCTCGGGTCGCGCGGGTCCAGCAAAAGCAAACCCTCGTCGGCGAAGAGCTCCGCAAGCAGTCCTGCGAAGGCCTGAACCCAGGTTGCGCCGCTTCGATAGTGGGCGCGAATGCGGGACAGCGTCGCTGGGGCCTGGGGCAGGCCCTGTAGGCCTAGCTCCAGCTGTTGCAACAGCTCTGGCAGGTCAGGGCCCAGCGGGCGGTGGGCGATGCAGGCTCGGCCCGCGCTGTCGCCCTGCGCCGTGAGAGCTTTGAACCCGGCCCCACCCTGTGGCAGCCAGGCCGTGGCCAGCTCCTCGAAGTCGTGGTCCTCGCTCTGCAGCCAGAAGACGGGCACCACGGTCTGTCCGGTCTCTTGCTGCAGCGCGCGTGCGCAGACGACCGCGGAGGCTGCTTTATACAGGGTGTACAGCGGCCCTAAGAACAGGCCCACCTGTTGGCCGGTGACCACGCAGGTCGTGCCGGGCTTTTCAAGGGCCCGCAAGTGGGCCTGACGTTGAGCGCTCGCCCCAAGCTGCGCGTTCTGTCGGCGCAGGGCATCTTGCACCGCGGGCGTGACCCGCCTCTTGGACGCGCGGGCCACCACCGAAGCCCGGGTGGCCGCGACGTCATAGCGCTGGGGTATAAAGGCCCGCGCACGCGTATGCGCCTGCAGGTAGGCCCGGACAAAACGCTCAGCCACGGGCTTACTTCCAGCGCTTCAGCGCGTCCTTCATGCGGCTTTTGTAGAAGTTGAAGCCGCCGCTGTTGTCCCCCAGCTTGAGGGCCGCGCGCACGTCGGACTTAGCCTTCTTAATCTTACCCATCTTCTTCAGGATCCGAGCCCGCACCCAGTGATTGCGCCAGGTGGGCTTGATGCCAATCGAGGTGCGCGCGTAGCTCAAAGCCGTGCGCAGGTCGCCGTCGCTGCTGAGCAGGTATTGCGCGGAGCGGCTGTGGGGCAGCCACGACGCCTTCAGCGCGCTGTCGATGCCGGTGAGCACATGAGCCTTCGTATCAACCTCGATAGGAACGGAGATGCGCAGCGTATCCCACTCAAGGTCGAGCCGCGTGGAGGACTCGGTGCTATCGCTGAAGATGTAGGTGAGGCGCTCTCGCTTGGGGATGGCCTGGGTATGGGCCGCAACCCGGACTGCGTCCTTGGCCTTATCGTAGTTGCCCGTGCCCCACAGCTCGGTGACGCTGTTCAAGACGATCGTCCAACCCTTGGTGGTCGGCAAGGCAAAGAGCGAGTAGTCACCCGCCGGCACCTTCTTGCCGCCAAAGCGCACCTCCTTGCTGAAGCTGATCTTCGTCGCCTTATTGGCCCCGGTGCGCCACAGCGTGTCATAGGGTACCAACCCACCCCAGATCTTGCGGCCCTTCACGCCGG
>SPJJ01015033.1_pt1 | contig 11743 bp, 8 predicted proteins | sample 3741741 | NCBI WGS metagenome assembly SPJJ01 (sample SAMN10925908, study PRJNA522277) | cold seep metagenome | isolation source: Elba SIP-enriched marine methane seep metagenome, extraction at timepoint T1 | place: Italy: coast of Elba, Mediterranean Sea | collected 2014-05 | reverse complement strand
GTGCCCGACACTACGGCTAGTGCCGCGCGGCGCACAACCCACAGCGGCTCACAACGAAAGACTCTTTAATAGCCTGTTATTGTTGGCCTTCGGTCTTGTCGTTAGCGTCCAGAGGGTACACACCGAACGCTACCTGGCCCTCGATGGACCCCTGGTCGAGCCACAGCAGCAAGCGTCTGATGTCCTCTGGGCCGACGTCGACTTCGACGATGCGCCGCATCGGGTAGCCCTTGAGCGCACCTGCGAGATCCGATTCGAACGTTGGCCACGCGCCTGCGAGCGGGGTGGCCTTGACGTCGAGCCCTTCGACATCGACGGCGACGCCCATGACGAACTTTGCGAACGCGGCGTTCGCCACCAAGATCATGCCGTCGGCGTTGATGATCGATAGCGGCAGTCGGCAGGTGTCGAACGCCATGCGCGCGAGCTCGTCGCGCTTGCTCTCTGGGCGTTCGATGACGATCTTGCGCATCGACTTGGCTTTGCGCCGGCGGTTGAAGCCGAGCATGTCCATCACGGTTCGCAGCTCGTAGATGAACGCGGCCGCGTCTTTGTGTCGGGTGTCCGGTGTCTTGGCCAGGGCGCGCAGAATCAGTTTTTCCACCGCGGGGTCGAGGCCGTCTTTGATCAACTGGGACGGCGGCGTCGGTTCGAGCTCGAGGTGTCCGCACAAGATCTGCGCGACGGTTCCGTCCCACGGAACCTTGCCCGTGAGCAGCTCATAAAACAGAACGCCCAAGCCGTAGATGTCCGACGACGGTGTCGCGGGTTCGCCGCGGATGCGTTCGGGTGCGACGTAGTGCGGAGTGCCCGCGAGCGAACCCGTGTTACGACTCGCGGTCATCGCGCGGGCCAGGCCAAAGTCGAGCAGCTTGGTCTGCTTCTTGGTGCGCTTGGTGCCCGGGATTTCGCACAGCAGCAGGTTCTCGGTCTTGATGTCGCAGTGCACGATCTTGTTGCCGTGGATGTAATGCAGCGCTTCAGCAACTTCCATCATGATTTCACAGGCTTGACGAATGCCCATCTTGCCTTCACGGCGCAGGATGCGCGACAGCGGCTCGCCCTCGAGGTACTCCATGACCATGAAGGCGCCGAGTTTTTCGTCTTCACCGAAGTCCACCACTGACGCGATATGTGGATGGGACAACGAGCTCGCCAAGCGGGCTTCTCGATAGAACAGCTCGCGTGCTTTGACCTCGGCGCCGTCGTCGTTCATCTTCTCGTGAATGATCTTTAGCGCGAAGGTCTTGCCCAGTTGGGCGTGGGTCACTTTGTAGACCTTGCCCATGCCGCCTTCGCCAACGCGTTCGATGATGCGGTAGCGACCGCCGATCAGCGGAGTCTTGAGCGCGGCAAGAGGATCCACCGAGACCTGGGTCGCTTGTTCATTGACGCTCGGTTTACGCCGGGGAATCGGTGTCGGCGCCGGCGTCGGCGTCGCTTTCAGCGGCATGCGTGGTCGGGAACGGTTGCGGTTCTTGCCGATAAGCGTCTGGCGATCCATGCGCTGAAACTTCTCGGTCAGCTCGTCCTTCGCCGTGTCGCGTTCGGGGCGGTGATTCTGTTTCGGCAGTGCTGGCAGCGCCGGCAGAGGCGGCGGTGAAGGCCTGCCGCCGATGTGCGTCGGCAGGCTGGTGTCCTCGTGGCCGATGAACGCCTGGGTCGGATCGACCACCGTGTCCTCGCTGAGCGGACCGAAAGATTTTTCCGGCGGCAACGCCGGTAGCGCTGGGGTGTGTCTCACCGGCATTTCGCTCATGCGAACGGCGGTACCCACGCGAGTCTCATCACCCCCCCTGGGAGGTGGCAACGGGAACGAACGGCTTGGCTTTCGTTTTCGCCCGCGACCTCGCTTTGCGCGACTGTCGGAGTCATCAGACAACCCGACCATTCTACGTTGCCGCCGAGGGTCTTGCCAAATGACCTGTCGCCACGCTCACTTAGATGCCCTGGCGAATTAGAAGTATCGGGGAACGCGGGGTATCATCGGCTTGTGGGTGCGGGGGCCATTTCCGTCGGCGACATCCTGGGCGGCAAGTACAAGATCGAGTCCGAGCTCGGTGCTGGCGCCATGGGGCTGGTGTTTTGCGCGCGCCACCAGGCGTTGAACAAACTCGTCGCGGTCAAGACCCTGCGCGCCGAGATCGCCAATGACGCCGAACTGTTGGGCCGCTTCGAGCAAGAAGCCCGGGCGGCTAGCGCGATCGGCCACCCCAACATCGTCCAGGTCTTCGACCTCGGCAGTACCCAGGCCGGTGCCCGCTATATGGTGATGGAGCACCTGGATGGCCAGAGTCTGGCCGAGCTGTTGGCCGTGTCGCCATTGCTCAAGCCCGAACGAGCTGTGCGCATTATGTCGCAGGTTCTGTCGGCACTGGCCGCGGCCCATCGTTGCGGCATCGTGCATCGCGACCTCAAGCCCGACAACATCTTCATCACCCACAACGACGAGAACCCCGAGCTGGTCAAGCTGCTCGACTTCGGCATCTCGAAGGTGCTCGAGATCGCCGATCCGAATATTGCGGGGGCCGACTCGGCTGCGCGGCGTACCCAGTTCGGTTCCGTGCTCGGTACTCCGCTGTACATGTCGCCAGAGCAGGCCCGCGGTCTGACCAACATCGATCACCGTGCCGACCTGTGGGCAGTGGGCTGCGTGCTTTACGAGATGATGTGCGGCCAGCCGCCATTCGACGGCGAGAACTACAACCAGATCCTCATGAACATCCTCGGCACCAAGCCGATTCGGCCGAGCCAGTTGCGTCCGACCACGCCGGCGGCGCTGGAGCACGTGATCATGCGCGCGATGACCCACGATCGCGACAAGCGTTATGGCAGTGCGCTGACCCTGCGTGAGGAGTTGCAGGCGAGTTTGACCGATGAGGCCCAAGCCAAAGAGTTTGCGCCGATCCCGACGCCGCCGCCGATCAAGCCCCAGACGATCAACACAGCCCCGGCAGCCGCCGGCGGTCTGGGTAGCGGTGCGCTCGCGGCCGCTGGTGGCTCACTCGATGACGCCGCGTTTGCCAGCGCTCTGGACAACCTCACCGAGGGCGCATTGTCGATGGGGGTGAGCGGTGAGCCCTTGCCGCCACAACCGACACCGGCAGTCGTTGCGCCGCCACCGGTGCAAGCCGCGCCCGAGCCGGCGGTAGCGCCCGCCCCTGCGCCGCCGAGTGCGCCCGCGGGCGACCGGTTTGCGCCGCCGGGCACCGAGGAAGAGGCGATGTCCCTCGATGTCGACATGGGTGGTGCGGTTCCCATGGTGGCGCGGACCCGACCCACGTTGGATACGCCGGTCGCGCGGCCCGAGCGCGAGGCCCGCCGCCAACCGTCCAGCTCCGGCGGCGGTTTCGGCAAGCTGATCATCGGCCTGGTACTGCTCGGCATCATCGGCGGTGCTGGCTATATGATCTACAAACAACGCGAAGCGGTGACCGGGCCCGGCGACAAGTCCACCCGGGTCAAGCTCGACGTTCCCCAGGACGCGGAGATCGAGATCTACGTCGACAACAGCTTGCTGCGGGACACGTCGTTCGATGCCCGACTCGGCCAGCGCTACGTCGTCGAAATGCGTGCCAAGGGCCGGCTCAGCCAGCGCATGGCGGTCATCGGTAAAAAGGATCTGCCGCCGATCAGCGTGGCGCGCTTGCACCAGCACTACATCGCCGTGGAGCGAGGCACCCGGCCGACCAGTTTGGACCCGACGGGATCCCATGTCGGCGATGGTGCGCCCACATTCGCCGACGTAGATGTGGCGTTCGAAAAGCTGCGCCTGTACCACACCTGTGTCGGCCCAGTCGGCGTGGCGATTCGCAAGAGCGCCGAGAGCTACGCCCGGGTGACCAAGCGAGATATTCTGCGCATGCGCGTCACCGGCGTGGTGGCCATGTCCGACGAGGTGGTGGATCCGTGCCGAGCCAAGATCACCCGGGCCCGGGACAAAGGCGGCTTTCGCGCGATTCAGGACCTGGCGACCCCGTACCTGGAGAGCGTCGAGGAGCTCAACCGCACTACCCAGCACCTGGTCAATTACTACAACGGCAAGCTGTACCAGAAGGACCGAGGCAAAGAGGGCGCGAAGTCGCATGCCCGGCTCAAGAAGCTGTACGCCAGCGCGATCAAGAACCACAACGCGTTCGCGACGTCGGTCCGCGCCCACCTGATCGAGTGGCGCGGTCATGAGCTGGCAGCCATCGGTCGCGCGGGCAAGCACGCTCATTTTCATCTGCGCGGGGTACTGATGGCGTCTCTGCGTTGGACCTGGGCCGAGATCGCTGGCGCGAGCAAGCCGGCGCTAAAGCAGCGTGCCGTCGCCGTGATTACCGCCCGAGCAGAGCTCGAAACCTACAAGAAGAACAACGCCGGGCAACTCGCCAAGATCGACGGTGCCAAGACACTTTTGAAACAGCTCGATGCCGTCGTGGCGTTGGCGCGCAAGGCGGCAGAGAAACAGGATACCGACGCCAACAAGCTGCGCGACCTTCACAACGGCTGCGTGGTCAGCTTCAATCGCATTACCCTGTAGCGCGCATGGACGCGATTTTTCGCCCAGAGAACTACCAATTCAGCTCGTTGAGCATTCCGTTCCTCGTGGCCAGCGTGGTGGTGCTGGTGGTCGCGGTCTATGTGGCGCTGGTCCGCGGTGCCCCGTGGCTGCGCGGCTCGTTGCTGCTGGTGTGCGCGGGATTGCTGCCGTTCGTAACCACGAGTAGCTTGATCGGTTCGACCAAGGACCCACATGTTGCCACCGAGCTGTACAAGATCGGCGTGGCGTTTCTGCCGTTTGCCAGCGCCGGCGCGATGCTGTTCGAGTTGGCGCTGATCCGCCGGGTGGCTAAGTTCAAGTGGGTGATCGGGGCCGCGCTGGTGTCCTCCGTGGCGATCGCCGTCGGCACTCTGACCACCGACTTGTTCGTGGATGGCGTACGCGTTACGTCCACCGGGTTGTTGTACTTCACCATCGGCAAGATCGGCCTGATTCAGGTCGTTGCCATCGGCCTGTGGGTATCTGTCGGCGTGGTCACGGTGTGGCGGCGCATCGACATGGAGCCGTCGCTGTCCCGGCGCAAGTTGCTACGCCGAGCGAGCCTGGCCTTCGCAATCTGTACCCTGGGTATGGTGGATGTCCCGCTCAGCTACGGCATCGGCTGGCACCCCATCGCCTGGGCCGCGCTCACCGCCGGCTTGTTGCTTGCGCTTCGCCTGCTGATCGTCGATGACCTGATCCACGGGCAGGACTTCGACCGGCGCGTTCCGCTGGGCGTGGTCTACGCGGCCGTCGCTGCGGCGTCCTTGTGGTTCATCCGCGACCTGTTGGGCCCGGATGGGTCGATTGTGTTGTTGACCATCTGCGTGGTCGCTCTGTACTACGTGCTCCGCGCTGCGCTGGCGTTGATCGAAGTGAGCATTCGGCCGTCGTCCGTGCACGAGCGCGACTCGCCGCTGGACCGTGCGCTGGCTCGCTATGCCGAGACCGTGCAGAAGGTGACGAGCGAGAGCGAAGTGGGCGACGAGACCATGGAGATCGTCAAGCTCGGCATCGGCGCCGAGCGCATTGGCTTCTTTCTGCCCTCGGAGGATGACTACTCGTGGTGCAAACCCGATGGCGGCGTGCTGCCCGAGGCCCATACCCCGGACCCGATGACACTGGGTTGGCTGACCGAGCGCAATCAGCCGATTCTGCGCGACAACCTGGGCGCTCTTCGCTTGGGTGATCTGCGCGAGCCCATCGAACGCCTATTCGAGGCCCATCGCGCCGAAGTGATCGTACCGCTGGTCAACCGCGACGAGATCGTCGGCATGATCACCGTTGGTGAGTTGCCCGAGGGGCGCAGCGTGCGCGCCGATGAAAACCGTTTCTTGCACCGGCTACGCGATCACGCTTCGTCGGCATTGGTTTACGCGCGCATGCACCGTGAGGCTTCCAGGCGCGTCGCCGTAGACAAGGATGTCGAGCTCGCAGCCGCGGTGCAAACCGGCTTCGTTCCCGGAGGCGATGTGATAAGTGCCGGCAACGGTCGCGTTCAGGTCGCCGGGGCCTACACCCCGGCGAGCCAGTGTGGCGGCGACTGGTGGTCGGTGCACGAGCTTCCCGACAAACGGGTGCTGGTGCTGATCGGCGATGTCACCGGCCACGGAATCGCCGCCGCCATGGTCACCGCGGCGGCCAAGGGCTGCTACGACGTGGCCCAACGGCTCATGGGCAACGACCTCAGCCTGGTCCGCCTGCTCGAGCTGCTCGATAGCTCGGTGCGGCGCGTCGGTGCCGGCAAGTTTCACATGACGTGCTTTGCCACGCTGCTCGATCCGGCGACCGGAACGGTGACCTATGCCAACGCGGGACACGTCGTGCCATACCTCTGCCGGGAGAACCAGGCTGGGGGCTTCGAGCTGGACGCGTTGGTGGCGCGCGGCAATCCCCTGGGCGCCGGCGCGGATCCCAAATACCGGGAGGATACGGCCAAGTTGGATGCGGGCGATGTCCTGGTCTGGTACACAGACGGCATCGTGGAGTGCACGAACCATCAACAGCGCCAGTTCGGCGATCGGCGCATGCAACGGTTGCTGCGCAAGCTGGACAGGGGCGATGTAGTATTCGTGCGGGAGAAGGTGTTGCGTGCGTCGGCGGCGTTCCGCGAGGGAGTGCCGGCCGACGATGACATCACGCTGGTGGTGGGGCGGGTAACCTGAAAGCCTCGGACGACGCGACGTGGATCTAACGCTACTCACTTACAACATTCACAAATGCATTGGTGGTGTCGACCGCAGATATGACCCGGAGCGGTTGTCCTCGGTCATCGGTCACTACGAGCCGGACGTCGTGCTCCTGCAGGAGGTCGATCACAACGTCAAGCGCTCCAAGAAGCACAAGCAGGTCGACCTACTCGGCGATCTGCTCGGCTTTCGCCACCGCACGTATTTTCCCAACGTCAAAGTGCGCGGTGGTGGCGAGTATGGCAACGCGATACTCAGCCGGTTTCCGCTCACCGAGACCGTCAATATCGATCTGACGATTCCGCCGAAGAAACGCCGTAGCGTGCTGCACGCACGCTATCGAGTGCGTCTCGAAGGCATGCCGGGGCGACATACCCGCACCTTGCACGTGTACAACATGCACCTTGGCTTGTCGGGGATCGAGCGCAAGATTCAGCTGCGCAAGTTTCTCGATAGCGACCCGTTCACCGGGCTTCACAAGCGCACGCCGATCATCGTCGCCGGCGACTTCAACGACGTGTGGGGCACCCTGGGCAAGAAACTGCTCAAGCCCGCCGGGTTCCGTTCCATCGGCAAACCAATCCGCACGTTCCCCGCCTGGGGCCCGATGCGCGCGTTGGATTCCCTGTACGTTCGCGGCGACCTGGAAATCGTCGACGTCGCGCGTTCGCGGCTCAAAATCGCCAAGCGCGCGTCGGATCACCTGCCGCTGGTGGCCAAGCTGAAGATTACCTGAGCGCTGGCCGACGCCGGCGAGCGACGAACAGCAGCGCTACGAGCAAGGCTATCGCGGTCGAGGTTCCGCCGCTGATCGAGCAGCCGTCGTCGCTCGGTTGTGGACGTAGACACAACTCCTCGGCGCCGACACTCTGGCAGGTATACCCGTTGGTGCACATGGTGGTGGAACAATCCACCGTGCACTCGTTTTCGTGGCAGCGTTGGTCGAGGCAATCACCGTCGCCGGCACACTCGGCGCCGACGGCGCCCGGGGATGGGAACGGATAGCGGCACATGCTGGCCAGACACTGCATCGGCGCTGGGCAGTAGCCGTCGCCGGCGCACACCTGGGTGCAGTAGCGCACGCGCTCATCGTCTGTCGCCTGAACGCAGCGGCCGTCGACGCAGTCATCGTCGACCATGCAGGTCTCGCCGGTTTCGGCGGCCCATGCGCTGGGCGCGTAACTGGCGATGGCCAGCAGACAAACGAGGGCGACCCGGGACACCCCGGCAGCATAGCTCAATGCGTCAGCTTGCGGTATTTGATGCGATGCGGCTGGTCCGCGTCTTTGCCCAGGCGGCGTTTGCGGTCGGCTTCGTAGTCCTGGTAGTTGCCCGGGAACCACTCCACGTGGCTGTCGCCTTCGAACGCCAGGATGTGCGTGGCCACGCGATCGAGGAACCAGCGATCATGGCTGATCACCACCGCGCACCCCGGGAATCGACTCAGCGCATCCTCCAGGGCGCGCAGCGTCGTGACGTCCAGGTCGTTGGTCGGTTCGTCGAGTAGCAGCACGTTGCCGCCGCTCTTGATCGTCTTGGCCAGGTGCACGCGATTGCGCTCGCCGCCGGACAGGTGCTTGATCAGCTTTTGCTGATCCGGGCCGCGGAAGTTGAAGCTCGATGCATAGGCGCGCGAGTTGACCTGGCGTTTGCCCAACTCGAGGAACTCGGCGCCCTCGGAGATCTCTTGCCACACCGTGTTGTCGCCTTCGAGCGCGTCGCGGCTCTGGTCGACGTAGGCAATCTGGACGCTGTCGCCCAGCTTCAGCGTGCCGCTGTCGGGCTGCTCGTTGCCGACGATCATCCGGAACAGGGTCGTCTTACCCGCGCCGTTTGCGCCGATGATGCCGACGATGCCACCGCGGGGCAGGTTGAAGCTGAGGTCTTCGATGAGTAGGCGATCGCCGAACCCCTTGTTCAGGTTCTTCACCTCGAGCACGTTCTCGCCCAGGCGCGGGCCCGGAGGGATGACGATCTCCAGCGCCGGGTCGCGCTTCTCGTCCTCGGCCGCGCTCATCATCTCTTCGTAGCGGGACAGACGCGCCTTACCTTTTGCCTGGCGGGCCTTTTGGGAGCTGCGTACCCACTCGAGCTCGCGCTTGAGCTCGCGCTGGCGCGCGCTTTCCTGTTTCTCCTCGTCGGCCAGGCGCTTCTGCTTCTGCTCGAGCCAGGAACTATAGTTTCCTTTGAACGGGATGCCCTCGCCGCGATCGAGCTCGAGGATCCAGCCGGCGACGTTGTCGAGGAAGTAGCGATCGTGAGTGATCGCGACCACGGTCCCGGGAAACTGCTCCAGATGGCGCTCGAGCCACGCCACGGACTCTGCGTCCAGATGGTTGGTGGGCTCGTCGAGCAACAGCAGGTCGGGTTTTGCCAGGAGCACTCGGCATAGGGCCACACGCCTGCGCTCGCCGCCGGACAGCTTGGTAACGTTCGCATCACCCGGGGGCAGGCGCAGTGCGTCCATGGCGATTTCGAGAGTGCGGTCGAGATCCCAGGCATTTGCCGCCTCGATGGCGTCCTGGACCTCGGCCTGTTCCTTCATCACCTGCTCCATCTCGTCGTCGCTGAGCTCTTCGGCGAACTTCATGTTGATCTCGTCGAAGCGCGTGAGCAGCGCGCGGGTCTCGGCGACCGCTTCTTCCACGTTGCCGCGCACGTCCTTATCCGGATCGAGCTGCGGCTCTTGAGCTAGGTGCCCGACCTTGACCCCATCCGCGGCCCAGGCTTCGCCGACGAACTCGGTGTCCTCACCGGCCATGATGCGCAACAGGCTGCTTTTGCCGGCGCCGTTGGCTCCGAGCACGCCGATCTTCGCGCCGGGTAAGAAAGATAACCAGATGCCTTTGAGGATCTGCCGTTTCGGAGGAACGACTTTACCGAGATCCTTCATGACATAGACGTACTGGGCACTCATGGCCCGGCAGTGTAGTCTAATTATTGCTGTGGGTCCTTACCGCGAGGCACATGGTTCCGAAGTCATCGAGGCACCGACCCGACAGGGCACGGCCCGGCTGCAGATCGGTCCGGCGAGCTCGATCCTCGAGGTCGGCAAACACCATCGAATCGTCATCACCAGCAGTGATATCGCCATCGAGCAGCTCGATCGCCGCAAACCGAAACGCCGATCGTACTCGCTCAAGGACGCCCATCTGATCGTTGCCCGCGCCGTGCCCACCGAAGACGTCGGCCTGTGGCACGAGTCGCAACCCGGCATGATGCATCGCCTGTTCGGCATGCAACCCGTGGAGTTGCTCGACAAAGAGGCGATGGCGGCGTGGCGCCAGTTGGAGAAACTAGCCGAAAGGCTAGCCATCGCTCTGCAGCAACATCATGGCGACGTGGTTCAAGCGTCGGAGTTCGGCCGCGGTCAGGATCGGGTATTGATGACCGACAACGGCGACTGCTTCACGGTCTACGTGCGCAAGTTGTTTCGGGAGCGGCCACGGCGTGCCCTCGAGGTTCACACCACTGGCAAGTTGCGCTTCGTCACCCGTCACGGCGAGCGCGAAGAGGTCTGTATGTCTCGCTTCGGCGTCACCGTGCTGGGAGACCGGGTGCGCTTCGCCGACCCGCACGGGGTCGACGTCGGCAGTATTTGGCTGCCGTGGATCGCTCCGGAAGACCGAACCGAGCTGGCCAAGCTGTTCGGCGAACAGGTGGATCAAGGGGGCCATGCCCATCAGTCTGCATAGCTCAACTGCCCGAAATCGTTCGCGGTCGTTGACAGCAGAGCGGGGCGACTTACCTTGATGTCAATGTTCCGCAGTTACAGGATAGGCACGCTGTTCGGCTTCCCCATCGAGGTGAATCTGTCGTTTCTGATTCTCCTCGGGGTCATGGCCGTGTGGATGGGACCGGTGATCGGTCTCGCCTTTGTGTGCATCGCTTTCAGCTCGGTGCTGTTGCACGAGCTCGGCCACGCGGTCGTCGCGCGCAAGCTCGACGTTCCCATCGGTGGAATCGAGCTTCACTTCTTCGGCGGCGCCGCAAAAATGCTGCGCATGCCCAAGAGCGCCAACCACGAGATTCTGATCTCGGCGGCCGGCCCCGCCGTTTCGTTTGCCCTGGCCGGCATCGATTTGCTTGCCTACGCAGTCACCGGACTAGGCGTGTTTTCCTTGTTCATGTGGATCAACGTGATCCTCGGCGGCTTCAACCTGGTACCGGCGCTGCCCATGGACGGCGGTCGCATCTTCCGCGCCGCGCTCACCAAGAAACTCAGCTTCATTCGCGCTACCGAGATCTCGGTATACGTTGCCCGTGGTTTCGCCATCGCGCTCATCGTCTACGCGGTGATGTCGATGCAAATTTACATGGGTCTGCTCGCGCTGCTGTTGTGGTTCATGGGCACGGCCGAGCTCAACATGGCCCGCCAGCTCGGCGACCCCTATGCGCGCCAGCACTACGGCAACGTGGAAGTCATGCCTCGGGGCTTCGAACCCGGAAACGCCCATGGTTTCGTGATTCGTCGCCGTGGTGGTCGGTTGTTCATCGAACGTATCGACGGGTAGGCGGATGTCCTCCCAATAGCCTGTGTTACCCTTTCGTGGGGGAATGACACAGGCTCAACTGACGGCGCAGTTCCCGCCGGGGACGATGCTCGATGACAAGTATCGCATCGACAGGCTACTGGCCGTCGGTGGCATGGGAGCGGTGTACGTAGGCGAGCACACCCTGCTGCAAAAGCGCGTGGCGATGAAGGTGTTGCGCACGGAGCTCGCCGACTCCGACGAAGCGGTGGAACGCTTCCAACGCGAGGCGGTTGCGGCGTCGAAGATCGGTCACGACAACATCGTCGAGGTAACCGACATGGGCACGACCCCGGGCGGGGTCGCGTTCCTCGTCATGGAGTACCTGGCAGGCGAGAGCTTGGCCAAACGGATCAGTCAGGCCGCGGGCGCCATGGCGCTCGGGGATGCCGCGGATATCTGCGTCGAGATTCTCAGCGCCATCGACGCTGCCCACGCAGCCAGCATCATCCATCGCGACCTCAAACCGGAAAACATCTTCCTCGCCGCCAAGAGTC
>SPJJ01003616.1_pt1 | contig 11767 bp, 8 predicted proteins | sample 3741741 | NCBI WGS metagenome assembly SPJJ01 (sample SAMN10925908, study PRJNA522277) | cold seep metagenome | isolation source: Elba SIP-enriched marine methane seep metagenome, extraction at timepoint T1 | place: Italy: coast of Elba, Mediterranean Sea | collected 2014-05 | reverse complement strand
TGCGCCACCACGGTCTGGACCATGCCAGCGGTGTGGAAGTCATGTCCATTAGCAAACGCAGCCCGGCCGCCGCGTGTGGGCTTCGCGAGGGCGACGTGATCATCGAGTTCGACGCCGTCGCCGTGGCCAGCATCGACGCGCTACACCGCCAGCTGCGTGACTGGCCAACCGCTAAGCTGGCCCGTTTGGTCGTGCTGCGCCGCGGTCAGCGCCGCAACCTCACCATCTTGCCCGACGTGGACTAGCGCTCAGCTCGCGGCGCGCAGGCGCACGTCTGCACTAGCTCGCGGCACGCAGGCGCACGTCGATTAGCCAGTTTTCCAGGTCGGCGGCATTGCCCGGTTCAGCGGGCAGCGCGGTCTTGCGCCTCGCGGTCTCGACCAGATCAAACGCCGTCTGCAAACGCTCTCGCCAGTGCTCGGTCTGATCCTCGGATAGCTCGACGCGCTCGCCGTTGAGTTTGTATTCGATCAACTCGAAGGCATCGCTGAAACCGTACTCGTCCAAAAGCTCGGTGACGTTGATGACCAGGTTGCCGGTGTTGAGTAGGTGTGCACCGGTCAGCGTGGTTCGCAACACGTACAGCACTTTTTTGGCGCTGGTCGTGGGCTGGTTCTGCACCGAGCGGAACTGGCTGTTGGCGAAGCCGCGGTAGTGCTTGTAGGCGCGTTGGGAGAACGAGCCTTTGACCAACTCGCCGAGTGGCTCGAGGTCGTCGGTCTTCTGCACCTGCAGGCTGCCGAGCACGCGCTCGATGTAGTTGCCGTTGCCGGCGAGGATGCCGCCCAGAACCGGTTGCAACTCGTTCGACGTGTAGTCGATTTCCACGTCTTCGATCACCTCGAGGCGGGCGGCGCCGAGGTTTGGTTTGCCCAGGCCGAGCAGCTTGCGGGTGGGCTCGATGTGGATGGCCTTGAGATCCAGGTCACTGTCCGGCGACGAGAACCCGTAGGCGTGGGAGCCGCTGAGATAAACCACGAGATGGCGTCGTTTGCGCTCCTCCTCGGCGATGACCGCGTTGGCTACCCGTTGTTGGTGCTCCGTCAGGAGCGCGATTACCGCCTCGTTCATGTCCTTGTTATACTGCAAACCCTGCGCAGCGTACGCCCAAAGCTCTGGCTATGCGTTTGCTTGGCCGCGTGTGGCCCCACTCAATCGGAGCGGTCCGAGCCGATCGCCGTTCCGCACGTGCCCGTGGTCGACGCGGCGGTGCCACCGGATGCACCGGTTGTTCTCGATGCCGGCCCGCCGCTGCCGAAGCACCGGCCCAGCCATGATCTGTCTGGCGATCCGATGCCCAAGCTCGCCTGGGCGAGGCTGGGCACTACCAGACTGCGCCACGCCGGGGTGGTTCGCGCCGTTCAGTATTCGCCCGACGGCAACCTTCTCGCCACGGCGGGGGATGATGGCGTCGTCCGCGTGTGGACCAACGCTACCTGGCAACTCAGACACGCGTTGACCAAACATACCGGGCCCGTGCAGGCGCTGGCGTTTTCCCCCGACGGTGCGTGGTTGGCCACTGGGGGGAGCGACGGCCAGGCCATCGTGTGGCAGGTCGCCCGCGGCACCGTTGTGCGCACAGTCTCCGGTCATCGTACGCCAGTGTTGGCGGTTGGCTTCAGCGCGGACGGAAAGCGGCTGATGAGTGCGTCGGCGGATCGGGTGCAGGTCGTCGACACCGCATCGGGCAAGCTGGTATCAGGATATAAACCAGGGCCGGCTCGAAGTCACAGCTTCGCGTTGTCGCGCTCGGGACGGTTCGTGATTTCGGCTCGTGACAAATGGACGCCTGGCGGCAAGCTCGACATCTGGCGAGTCGGCTCCAAACGCGCGTATTCCGCTCCGAGTATCAAGGACTGGCCGCGCGCTGTAGCGGTGTCGCCTTCCGGGTGGAAGTTCGCCCAGCTGGTGCGCTGGCAAGACCCGACCTATCCAGAGATCGTGAAGGGCTACGTGCTGTACATCCGCGACGCCCGAAGCCGCGCGATTCGACACGTGTTGCGCCGGCGCCATCGCCGCGGAGACCCTCATCTGGTGACGTTCTCCCCTGACGGCAGCCGCGTCGTGGTAGCTCGGTCTGGTCGGTTGGATGTGTGGAACGCGATCAACGGTCGCCGGCTGCGCACGATCAAAGTGCCGTTCGTCAGTGCCACCGCCATGACCATCTCGCCCGATCTGAAGCGGTTGGTCGTGGCTAGCGCGCGCCATCACACGCCGCTGCACTACGACCTGGCGACGGGCAAGGCGGTGGCGGGGCCGGTTGGCAACCCCGGGCCGATCGTATCGCTGGATGTGACCCGCCGTGGCGACCGAGTCGCGGTGGCCCACGGCGATGTGGAGTCCGCGAGCGAGTGGTTGGTCGGATCTTCCGCCAGGCGCAGTACCTTCGCCGGCCTGGTGATCGGCGTCCGCCGAGGCGCGCGCTCAGTCGTCTACGGCCGCGGCGACTCGACCGTGATCAGCGCCCACGACAACTGCCTGATGCAGGTGTGGAAGGCAGACACGGGGCGTTTGATCGAGCGCGTCGGTTGCCGACCCAAGGGCGCATCGCCATCGTTGTCGCGAGGTCTCGCACGCACCCGCATCGCCGTTCACGGCGTCGCGGGCGTGTTTCGCAACGGCCACGGCATTACCCTGGCGGCGGGGAAACGGCCCCGCCCAGGTGGCGGCGATCCGCGAGTTGCGCGCATCACGGCTCAGGTATCGGGCCACCGCAGCGTCGCGCTGTCGGCGGACGGAAAGCTCGCCGCGGTCGGCGCCGCCAACGGCGAGGTGAGTCTGTGGCAACTGGTGACCGGCAAACGCCTGGCGACGCTACGCGGTCATCTCGGTCCCGTGCTCACCATGCGCTTCGCCGCCGGCGCTCGGCTGTTGTTCACCGGCAGCGCCGACACCACAGTGCTCGTCTGGGACGTGATCAGCGCGGTCAAGCAGGCCCGCTAGCGGGCGCTACATGCACGACTGGCTGCGGCCCATCTTGCACAGCCGCGCCATTAGCTGTTTGGCTTTGGTCTTGTCCGCTTTGACGCCGTGGCCGGCGTCGATGTGATACGCCCAGGTACTGCAGGCCGACATGCCTGCCCAATCGCGCACGCCGCGGCTGGCGAACGTCTTGAGGGCACGTTCGCACTTCGGTTTGACGAAGCGCGCGGAGGTTTCGTAGAGCTCCTTGGCTTTGGCCAGGTCCTTGGTCACGCCCCTGCCGTCTTCCCATAGGTAGGCGAGCTGGAGGCAGCCGCTGGCTTCGCCCGCATTGCAGGCGTCGTAGAATAGCTTGGATGCGCGGGTGCCGTTCGCCTTAACACCGTGGCCCATGCTGTACATGCTGCCCAGCCGCACACACGCGTCGAGGTTCTTGGCGTCGCACGCCCGGCGGTAAAGCTCGAATGCTTTGCCGCGCTCCTGAGCGACCAGGGTGGAGCTTTTGCCGTTGGCCGCTTCGAGCCGGACGAACGCGACCACATCGCAAAACCGAGCGTCGCCATCGCAGGCAAGTTGCGCCAACGTCAGCTGCGCCAGATGAGGCAACTTCTTTTTGTGCGCCAGTGGGTAGACGTAGCGCACGCGTTCGCACGCCTCGTAGGTTTTTGCCCGGCAGGCCTTCTCGTAGTAGCGCACGGCGACCGCCAGGTCCCGCTCGGTCTGCTTGCCTTCGAGGCGCTCGCCCAGGGCGACACAGCCAGGGCCGTGTTTGGCCTTGCACGCCAGTTTCAAGTACTCGGTCTTGGCCTCGTCGGCCGTTGCCTCGGCGGCCACGGCCATACACGCGGCGCCGTCTCTGTGGTTGCGACACGCCTCCGCTTTCGTCGGCACTCGTTTGGTCGCCGCGTCCGTCGCTGTCGGGGTCGTGGCCGGGGTCGTCGGTGGATTGGTCGGTGGGTTGGTTACCGTCTTGGGCGCAGGTTTGCTGTCATTGCCACCGCCGCGTGTTGCGGCGAAGATACCGACGCCACCAACGATGGCAACGACGGCGAGCGCGGGCAGCAACCAGCTCTTGGCTTGGTTGGGCGGCGGCGCGTCAGCTGTCTTGTCGACCTGGGCGGCGCTGGATCCGAGGGTCGTGGTCGGTAGGGCGGTTTTGCGGTCAGGCGTCGTCGTCGACCGGCCCGGTTGGCTCAGGTGGGTGGCCGCGAACGCCTCGGAGCCGATGGGCAGCGTGTCCGACGTCTCCGCGCGGGTCGGCAAGTCGCCATCGAGCGTCGAGTGCAGCGACATAGCTTGTTGCAGCGCGCCGTTGAGGGCGCCGGCGGAAGCAAACCGCTCTGACGGCTCCTTGGCGAGCAGCGTCTTGATGATGTCGTCGAACTCTCGCGGCACGTTGGGGTTGTGCTCCAACACCGACGGCACCGGGTCTTTTAGGTGGGACGCGATCAGGTCGCCGACGCCTTTGCCGAGATAGGGCGGGCGACCCCCGAGCATCTCGAACAAGATGCAGCCGAGGGCATATAGATCGGTGCGATGGTCGACCTCACCGGCACCGCGACATTGTTCAGGCGACATGTACAGGGGCGTGCCCATCATCGCGCCGCTCTTGGTCATCGCCATGGGTTCGGCGTCGTCCTTGGACAGCTTGGCGATGCCGAAGTCCAGGACCTTCACCCGCTCGCCCCCCGGGACCTCGGCATCCGGAATCAGGAACAGATTGTCCGGCTTGAGATCTCGGTGCACGATGTTCTTGGCGTGGGCAGCGTCCAACGCGCGCGCGGCCTGCTGCACGATCGCCACCGCGTCGTCGAGGTTGAGCTTGCCCCGACGCTTGATCCGCGAGCCCAGGCTCTCGCCGTCCAGGTACTCCATCAGGATGTACAGCACGCCGTTGTGCATGCGACCCACGTCCATGACCTGGACGATGCCGGGGTGACGAATGGTCGCGGCGGCGGTTGCTTCGTTGATGAAGCGCTGGGCCATCTCGTCGCTGAGGGCGTGTTCGGCGCGCAGCACCTTGACCACCGCACGACTGCTCATCACGGTGTGCTCGGCGTTGTACACCACGCCCATGCCGCCCTCACCGAGCTTGCTCGTGATCCGGTAGCTGCCTACGGTCTCCCCCAACATGACTGCGAAAAGGAGTGTAACATCGGCGCCTTGACTGCGCCCGTTCGCTGGTTTGCAACAACCCGGGATCGCGCCAGAAACCGGGGATTCGCGGGGTGTTGCAGAATCGAATATCGCGCCGTACAACTTCGTCTACTCTTGGGCGTGGAGGGGTTCTGAATCGCGTTGCCTACATTGTCGCTGTCGCCATGGTCGCCGGCCTGATGGTCTCGGACGCGTCGTTCGCGAATGCCGAGTGTCGTCGGGTGTGCCGTGCCGGCGAGGTTCGCAATGCCCAGCGCTGTTGTGTTCCGCGACGACGGTCAGTGCGCAAACGGCGCCCGGGACGCTTGAGCTTGGCCGCCGCCTGCCTGCGTCGCCGCGATCCAGACGCGTGTGCTCGTTGGGGGCTGCGCTTGGCCAAGGCCAAACGCTACAAGCTCGCCAACAAGTTTTTGACCCGCGGCTGTGCCCCCGGTGGTGGCCCGCTATCGCAACGCCCGGCGGCCTGTCTCGAGCTCGGCCGGCTCGTGTATCACGGTCACATCACCCACGCGGGCAGGGGCAACCGCCATCGCCACGCCAAGTGGATCGTCAACCGGGTGTGTGGTCGACGCGATCGCCCAGCCGTTTGTGCCGATCAGGACAAGGACAATATTCGCGACCTGTTCGACCTGTGTCCTCGTATCAAAGAAGACGTCGACGGCTACAAAGACCACGACGGCTGTCCCGACAAAGACAACGATCAGGACAAGGTTCCGGACAACAAAGACGCGTGCCCCCATATGTGGGCGGCGACGAGCTCCGGCTGTCCCAAAGTCGGCATCCGGGTGGGCAATCCGTTTCAGTTCCTCGCCCAGTCGGCGAGCCTCAATCCCGCGGACCCGACCAACGCCAAACGGCTCGCGGCGCTCGTGGACATGATCAAGCGCAATCCTGGCTTGCCCCAGCTGGAGGTTAGAGGCCACTCCACACCAAACGAAACCCGCGACCGCGCCGGAAAACGAATCTCCAGCCGTCGCGCCAAGTTCGTCGCCCGCCAACTGCTGGCCAAGGGCGTGCCGGCCAAACGCTTGCGCGTCTTCGGCTACGGGGCTCGCATCTACGACAGCTCGCTGGTCGACGTCATCGTCGCCGAGCCCATGTACAACACGTTGACCAAGGGCCAGCTGGCGCGGGGCATGAAAGTGTTGAACAGCTACGCCGACATTTGCCGCAACAGCAACAGTCGCGGGGCCGGCAGGGGCGTGTACACGTTCTGGATCCGCGCCGACGGCAGCATCGAGCGATCGACGATTAGAATCTCCGGCACGCTGGCTGGTACCCCGCGAGCTGGCTGCATCAAGCACCGCCTCAAGAAGTACCTGTTTCCTCGCTCCAAAACCAAGCGCACCAAGGCCGTGTTCGTCGTGGAAATCAAGTGACGCGGACCGCGTGGATTCTGAGTGCGATGATGGCGGCGGCTGTCGTACTGGTCGAGCCGGCGTCGGCGAGCGGCGAATGCCGGCGTATCTGTCGCAAGGGAGAGGTCCGCAACGCGCAGCGTTGTTGCGTGCGTGCGAAACGGCGGCCGGCGTTCACCTGTCGTCGCGGTAACTGGCGTGCGTGCGAGCGCACCACCGCCCGGCTGCTGTCGCGTGGACGATCTGGCGCCGCTGCCAAGATTCTCGCGCGCACGTGTTCGATGAAGGCGCCGCGCCTGGTGCGCGGTAGGGCGTGCCCCGTTTTCGCTCAACTGATCGTGGATGGCTCGGTAGCGGTACCCAAGCGCGCTACCCGCCGAAGCTACGCCATGATGCTCCTGCAACGGGGCTGTCGCGGCTTTCAGCGCAAGGCTCGCTGCGGCGACCCGGATGTCGATGGCGTGTTCAGCCCATTCGACGACTGCCCGACACTCAAGGGCTACGACGACACGGCAGGGTGCCCCGTTCCCGGACACACGATTGCAACGTTTCCGTTCCGCGCGAACCAGGCGGAAACAGATCCGAAGATCGTCGCGTACCGGATCAAAACAACGGTGAAGGCGCTCAGAGACAACCCGAAGTTGGGCGTGGTGCTGGTCCGTGGGTCTGCCATGAAGGGGGAGAGCTATCGCCGGCGGCTGGCATTGATGCGTGCCCAACATGTTCGACGTCTGTTGGTCTCTGCCGGCGCAGCCAAGCACCGCCTGGTGGTCGGTGCCCACGACGGTTCGGTCACCCAGGTGAGCGTGGTCGTCGCGGCCAAGTCAGTCCCTGCAAAGCTCACCACCGAACAGATGCTGTCGGCGACCAAGCAGCTGCGCGCGCTTTCCCGGCGCTGCACCGACCCCGCCACGGCCGCATGGGGATCATCGCTAGTCCGCTACTGGATCAACCCGGACGGGCGCGTCACCAACGTGCGCGTATCTGGTGCGGCTAAGGGCAACGCCACGGGCATGTGCCTGGAAAAGATCCTGCGCGCATACCGCTATCCACGCAGCAAATCCGGGCAGCCCAGCTCGCTGTCGGTGCGCAAAGGCCGCGGCCTGTAGCGCTATTCGGTTTTGTTTTCGAGCTCGAGGTCCGGCGACACCTGGATGAACAACTCGTCCAGCTGCTTTTTGGCGACAGGCGTGGGCGCGTCGCTCATCAGATCCGAGCCCTTCTGGGTCTTCGGGAACGCCAGTACGTCGCGCAGGTTTTCGCTGTCGGTCAACAGCATGGCCAGGCGGTCGAGGCCAAGAGCGATGCCACCGTGGGGCGGCGGGCCGAACTTGAACGCGTCGAGCAAGAAGCCGAACTTCTCCTGGGCCTCGTCGTCGTCGATGCCCAGGGCTTTGAAGCAGCGCGCCTGCAGGTCGGCGCGGTGGATACGAATCGAGCCGCCGCCGAGCTCGACGCCGTTGAGCACCAGGTCGTAAGCCCGGGCCAGTACCTTCTCCGGCTCGGTCTCGAGCAGATGCTCGTCCTGGGCCTGGGGACAGGTGAACGGGTGATGGGACGTGCCCAGTTTGTTCTCTTCTTCGGACCACTCGAACAGCGGCGGGTCGGTGAGCCACATGAACTGCCACTCGCCCTTGCGGATCATGTCGAGCTTCTCGCCGATGTGCAGGCGGATAGCACCCATGCAGGTGTTGGCCCGATGGGGCTTGTCGGCCACGAACAGCAGCACGTCGCCTTCCTGGGCGTCGGCGATCTCGTTGACCTTGTCCCGGGCCTCGTCGCTGAACGCCTTGGCAAACGGTGCCTTCCACACGCCGCCCTCTTGGATGCGCGCGAACGCCACACCCTTGACCCCGTACTGCTTGGCAAAGTCGGTGAGGCCGTCGAGCGCTGATCGGCTGAGTCGTTCGCCCTGGGGCACGCGCATGCACTTGACGATGCCGCCCTTTTTGACCGCGCCCTCGAAGATGCGGAAGCCGCAGTTCGTGCTCGGCTCGGTGACATCGCACAGCACGAGATCCAGGCGCAGGTCCGGCTTGTCCACGCCGTACTTGTCCATCGCCTCGGCGTAGGTCATGCGGCGCAGGGGCGTGGGGATTTCCACGCCGAGCACGTCCTGCCACACCTTGGCCACCATGCCTTCGAGCATGGCGTACAGATCCTCTTCCTCGATGAACGACATCTCGATGTCGATCTGGCTGAACTCGGGTTGGCGGTCACCGCGCAGGTCCTCGTCTCGGAAGCAGCGGGTGATTTGAAAGTACTTGTCGAAGCCCGCGACCATCAGCAGCTGCTTGAAGATCTGCGGTGACTCGGCAAGGGCGTAGAACGAGCCCGGGTTGAGTCGTGATGGCACCACGAAGTTGCGCGCGCCGCCCGGGGTGTACTTGACCATGAACGGGGTCTCGACCTCGGAGAAGCCGTTGCCGTACAGGTACTCGCGCACGCTTCGGGTCGCCGCCGAGCGCACGCGCAGTTTCTTTTGCAGGATCGGCCGGCGCAGATCCAGGTAGCGATACTTGAGTCGCAGCGCCTCGTTGGTGTCGAGGTCGTCCTCGATGGGGAACGGCGGCGTGTCGGCGCGGGAGAAGATCTCGAGGGTGTCCGCTTTCAGCTCGATCTCACCGGTGGGCAGCTTGGCGTTGATATTGTCGCCGCGAGAGATCACCTCGCCGCTGATGCCAATGCAGAACTCGGTGCGCAGGTCGCCGGCCAGGGCGTGGGCCGCCTCGTTCACGGTCGGGTCGAACACGACCTGGGTGATGCCATCGCGGTCGCGCAGATCGACGAACACGCAGCCACCATGGTCCCGGCGCACATCTACCCAACCGACCAGGTTGGCTCGCGAGCCGGCGTCACTGGCGCGCAGGGCGCCACAGCTGTGTGTTTTCTTATACTTCGACAGAAACTCGGACATAAGGGGCGTACCTTAGCCGCAAATCGGCATCATTTCACCTGTTGCGGCGAAACCAGTGACCCTTGACCTGAATTCGCATCGTCCCAATAGTGCAGAGAGATGCGGATCACCATGGTCAAAAAGCGGCTGTCCAACGGCGAGCCCTGTAAGAAGTGCGCTCAAGCCGAACAGATGTTGCGCAAGCGGGGCCTGTGGCAGCGCATCGATGATGTGGTCTGGGCCATCGAGGATGAACCCGACTCCGCCGGCTTTGCCCTGGCCGCCAAGCACGAGGTCGGGGTGGCGCCGTTCTTCGTGGTCGCCAATGGCTCCGGTCAAGACACGGTCTACACCAGCGCGTTGCGCATGGTCAAAGACCTGTTTCCGGCTGCCAAAGCCGGCAGCGCCGCCGCCGTGGATCCCGATGCGATCGCAGCCCAGTACGAGGGCAAGCCTCCGGCCGAGCTGATCCGTTGGGCGCTCGAGACCTACGGTGCCGAGTGCGCCATCGCGTTCAGCGGTGCCGAAGACGTGGTCCTGGTCGACATGGCCGCCGCAACCGGGCTGCCGTTTTCCGTATTCGTTCTCGACACCGGTCGGTTGCACCCGGAGACCTACGCGTTCATCGACCGAGTGCGCCAGCACTACGGCATCGAGATTCGCGTGCAGTTTCCCGACAGCGACGTGGTCGAACAGCTCGTGCGCAAAAAGGGTCTGTTCAGCTTCTACGACGACGGCCACACCGAGTGCTGCAGCATTCGCAAGGTGGCGCCGTTGCGCCGAGCATTGACGTCTTACAAAGCGTGGATCAACGGTCAACGCCGGGACCAGAACCCGGCCACCCGCGGCAGCCTCGCCTTCGCCCAGTGGGACTCGTTCAAAGGCGCCGGCGACCAGTTACTCAAGCTCAACCCGTTGGCCGCGTGGACCAGCGAACAAGTGTGGGACTACATCCGCTCGAACAACGTGCCCTACAACGAGCTTCACGACCGAGACTTTCGGTCCATCGGCTGCGCGCCGTGCACCCGCCCGGTCAACGCCGACCAGCACGAACGCGAAGGGCGTTGGTGGTGGGAAAATTCCGGCAAGCGCGAGTGCGGCTTGCACACCGACAGCGACTCGTAGCTCGTTAGCTCCGCTACATTGCCGCGACGGACCCTTGGTGGTCCCGGTGTGTCCGCGTGCTGTGGGTCACGCGGCGGCCATGCGCAAGGTCTTGAGATTCAAGGCGAACGAAAAAAGTTGGAAGGACTGGGGCCGGCGCCGCGACCTAGCCAACATGCCGGCGGATGTGCCGGAACGTAGCAGTGACTTAATCCCAGCCCAACCGACTACTCATCGGGAGACGCTTATGAAACTCATCAACAAAAAGACCATTGGCCTGTGTGCCCTGACCGCTTTCGGCATGACCACGTTGGCGGCCGGTAGCGCGGACGCCCTGCGACTCAACCCGGACCAGGCGCACAAATACCGAGCCAAGCATCAAAAGCGCATGTTGAAAAACAAGCAGCGCCAACTCAACTTGTCGTTCCACCGCGCGGATCGCAACCGAGATGGCGCGCTGACGCGACGAGAGATCAAACGATCGCCGGCGATGTCGCTACGCCTGCTCGGCACGACCGATTTCAACAAAGACCGCGTCGTCAGCAAGCGCGAGTTCGTCAGCCACGGCATGTACGTGTTCAAAGTGAGCAAGCTCGGACTCCGAGCCGTGCACCCCAAGTACCGACTGAGCAGGCTGGGCGCGCACCCCGCTGCACCGAAGCGCTACGACACCACGCTCGAGCGCAAGAAGCGCCAGCTCAAGCGCAAAAAGGTGCAGCTCAATCACAGCTTCAGCAGGTATCTGGACAAGAACAAAGACGGCATCCTGACCAAAGCCGACTTCGCGATCAAGCGCACCGTTCGCTACAAGTGGCAGCGCAAGTGGGTCCGCACCAGCCGCGGTTGGAAGCGCGTGTGGAAGCGGGTACCCGTGACCAGAACCAGCATGTCGACGGTAGGCGCCAAGTTGATGCGTACCGCTGACTTCAACCGCGACCAGGTCGTGACTCGCACCGAGTACGTCGCCTATCACATGTATCGCTTCAAGCTGAAGCTAGGCGTCAAGGCCATCTCGCCTCATCGCCACCTGTCGGCGCGTCCCATGCACCCCAGGTCGCCGAAGCGGTATCGCGTGGCCGCAGGGCCCAGCTTCTGGAGCTACTTCAACGTCAACTATCGATTCAGCATGTAACCAACCATTGGACCCTGGTTGGGGGAACGCCCCGTTGCCCCGACCGTTGCCCTCTCCCTTCGGGGAGGGGGCGTTTTGGTTTCGGTCCGCCGAGCGGCTGTGTCCGGATCCAAAAAGCGATCGAATTCGCGGTAGGCTGAGTCGTGGCCCGGTATCGAGACGATCACGACGCGGCGGTGCGCCGAGGTGACGCGCTGG
>SPJJ01058807.1_pt1 | contig 11776 bp, 11 predicted proteins | sample 3741741 | NCBI WGS metagenome assembly SPJJ01 (sample SAMN10925908, study PRJNA522277) | cold seep metagenome | isolation source: Elba SIP-enriched marine methane seep metagenome, extraction at timepoint T1 | place: Italy: coast of Elba, Mediterranean Sea | collected 2014-05 | reverse complement strand
GCGTCGTCGACGAAGCGCTCGGCGACGCCGAGGCGCCGGCACGTGCGCCAGGTGAACGAGAAGTAGTCGTCGTAGATCTGGCGGAAGTCGTAGCTCGCCTGCGCCGTCACACCGCCGAACGTCGGCGCGGGGGTTAGCTCGATGCTGTCGCTTGCGACTGCCACACTCTCTTCGTGGCCGAGAGGCCCGGAACCCATTACCAAATCAACATTTCCACGCCAGCGCTGGCGCGTGCACTAAAAGTCGACGGCTCATGCACAATTTCGTTCCCCGGCTGGATGACGAACACCGGGTTGGTCAGGTTCCACATGGCCTGGATATCTATTCGTAAATACACCCGTTTTTGCAGCTGCAGGCTCCACAGGCTGGCGAATCCCGCGGCGATCATGCCCGCGTAGGCGGTCTTGGTGGTGTCGACGCCATAGCCTTGCACCCGCATCCACCCGGCGTTGCCGACGACGCAGGTGCCCCACTCACCGGCCCAATGTTGGCGGATGCAGCCTCGTAACTCCCCGTGGAACAACGACACGTTGCCGCCGGCGTCCGGGGTGGCGGCCGGGGCATTGCGCTCCATCCAGTACCAGCCCGAGACCCCCAGGCTCCAACCTTTGAGGTGACCGGAAACTCCCGCACCAAATCCAGTGGTGCCCCGGGGCAGGCTGCCGGACTCGGCGCCGAACATGGCTCGGGCGCGCACGCGCAACGGTGGTCCGCCCCCCAGGGGCAACCGGGTCGTCGCCGTTGGCGTAACCGTTCCAGTTTGGCCAAACACGGCTGGCGGTCGTTCGCCGTCTTTGACTCCGACGGCAGGTTGCTTGGGCACCGGTGGCGGTGGACTCTGTTCATCGATGGCGAGGGCGATGATCAGCGCCGCGGTTTCGGTCAGCAGAAAGCAGTCGGCGTTTGTGACCGTGCGCACGCCACCACCACCCATGTGGATGACCAATGTGTAGCTGCCTTTGGCTCGGCGGATGGTGCCGCGGATCGATACTTCGGCGGGAATCGCTCGGCGCAGATGCTTCGCTACCCCGGCGAGCAATTTGGCTTTCGCGGGGCATTCGGGAGGCGTCGACCAGCTCACCTCCTTTGCGTCGACCGCGCTCGGAGTGGCTACGATCAGCGCGAATGCCAAAGTGATGTAGCGGATGAGATTCAACATAGCACGCGCTCCTATGCGATACTCGGGGGAGTTCCTCAGATGCGATTCCTGGGCACCCTACGCGCGTTTCTCGTAATTTCCGCCACGTTTTCGCTGGTGGCTTGCGGGGGTGCATCCGGTGGCGACGACAGTCCGTTTGGCGACGCCCGCGCCCAGGTCGACGGCAGCAACGTCGACGACGCAGCGGTGACTCCCGGGTTCAACGTTCAGTTCGTCGATCCGGACCACGGTCCGTTCACCGGCGGCACCGAGGTCACCGTACGCGGCGATGGGTTCGGCGAAGGCATGCAGGTGCTGTTCGGCGGCCGCAACGTCGAGCCGTTGGACATCGAGGTCATCGATTCGCGGCGGGTCACCGTGCGCACCCCACCCGGCGACCCGGGGGCGGCCGACGTCGAGGTGCGATTCGCTGGGGACTCGGCTCGACTCGAAGGCGGCTTCACCTATGAGGCGATCGCGGTCGATCCGCCGAGCGGCTCGGTTGCCGGCGGCACGTACGTGACGATCACCGGCTTCGGTACCAACTTCGATGACACCACGGTGGTGACCTTCGACGGCGTTCCCCTTTCTGGCGCCACCACCCTGAACGAGCAGACCGTCGTGGGCTACACGCCCCCGGGGACAGCCGGTTCAGCCAACGTTCGGGCCATCACCGCTGGCGTCACCCACAATGCCCGGCGCGCCTATACCTACCTGGCGACGGCCGATCCGTTCTTCGGCGGTCTTGGTGGCGGGCCGATTAACGGCACCGTCAACGTCGCCGTGGTCGATGGCGCCACTCGAGACGGCGTCGACGACGCCTACGTGGTCATCGGCGATCCGGCGACCTCGCTCTATCAGGGTAATGCGGATGCTCTGGGGCAGATCACGTTCAGCGGAGTCGACTTGGTCGGCCCCATCACGGTCACGGCCACAGCGCCGGGTTACGACGTGGCATCGTTCGTCACCTTCGACGCTACCGACGTCACCGTGTTTTTGCGCAAGCCGCCGGAGCCCAACAAAGGACCGCTCCCACCCGGGCGTCAGGACGGACGCGTCTACGGACACATCGTGTTCGGCGATGCTCTGACCTTGGGCTCGCCGACCTGGGACATCGTTCCCGAGCCGCGCACACCCACCGAAGTCAAACGGGCCTACGTGACCACGTCCGCGGGGCATATCTTCACCAACCCATTCCCAGCGACGAACCCCATCGACTACGAATACGATCCGGACAAGACCGCGTGGCCGTTCGTGGTCAACGCGCGGCCGTCGGCGCTGGCCGTGGTTGCCGTGGTTGGACTGTACGACCCGGCACGTGACCCCTACGGCAGCGGTGTCGCCGGCTTCGAGCCGTTTGCCATGGGGGTGGCTCGCGGTGTGCTCGTCGGTCCCGGCGAAGACGTCATGAACATCGACATCGTGGTCAATATCCCCCTGGATACGGCCATCCAGATCAACCTGGACAAACCGCCGCGCCTCGACTCGCCCGGCTGGCCGGGGCCCGACAACTACAAGATCCGTCCATTCATCGATCTCGGCGGCGAAGGCGTGATCGCGATGAACGTCAACGGTCTGGCGCGACCGCACCCGCTGTTCGCCCGGCCCAACGAGTATACGTTCGACGACGGTGCCGAATCGATCGTGCTGTCGAAGATGGCGCCGTTGGTCGGCAACCTGGCCGACACGTCGTACACGTTCCAAGTCGGGGCATGGACCGGGGAGAGTCTGCAACCGTTCTCCGTACGCATCGCCCGCGGGTTCAGCAACGTGTCATTGCCCATCGAGATCGGCGACTTTTTGGGAGTGCCGAGGCCCACCGATCCGTTGCCCGACGGCATGGCGAGCGGTCGCTCGCTGCACTTCACCGCGGAGGGACCCTCCGATGGCGACGCCACGTTCCACCTGCACTACTTCTCCGGGGTCGACGGCATTCGCCTGCTCAGCGTGCACACCCGGGACGACGTGTTCGACGTGGACATTCCCAACCTGTCTGGCCAGGGCTTCGGCGTGTTGCCGGCAAACACCAACCTGTCGTGGACGCTGTATCGCATCCGCGTTCCCGGCGTAACGTTCAACGAGTTCAACTATCGCCAACTCAGCGCGCTGTACTGGGACGCCTACGCTGCCGATGCCAACTTTGTCCGCTTCCCGTAGTCTGCTAGTCGCCAGCGTCGTCGTGTTCGCGGCCGCGGGCTGCAGCGACAAGAGCGGTGCCGTCGTCGGCTCCGTGTGCACGTCCGGTGAGTTTCGCTGCGACGAGAACGTCTACGAAACCTGCGCCGACGATGGCGAGAGTTGGGTTTCCCTCGAAGACTGTAGCGTCGGTGGCGACGTCTGCCTGGTCGGTCTGGGCTGCAAGGCGTGCGCACCCAACGCGCGCAGTTGCGACGGTTTCGATATCCAGCGCTGCGCCCCGGACGGCAGCAGTTCCCAGACGATTGCGACGTGCGATGCGGAAGCCAGCGATGTGTGCTTCAACGGCGAGTGCATCAATGCGTGCGATCTGTCCGCGGACTCGCGCAGCTATGTAGGCTGCGAGTACTACGCGGTCGACTTGGATAACGCGGTCGTGTCCGACCTGGGGCCCGCCCCGGCCCAGCAGTTCTCGGTCGTGCTGTCGAACCCGAGCCCGCTCAAAGCCCAGGTGCGCGTCGAGATTTACTGCACTGCCTTCGACGCACTCAATCCGGCGTTGAAATGCACCGAGGGCGAGCTGCATTTGGTGGACGCGTTCACCGTCGATAGCGAGCAACTCAAGATCGTCGACCTCGATCCGCGAGAGGTCGATGGCACCAGTAGCCCCGAGCTCAACGATGGCCCCGGCACCTGGCGCAGCATGCACGCCTATCGCATCGTATCGACCGCGCCGTTGGTCGCGTATCAGTTCAACCCGCTCGATAACGTCAGCGTGTTCTCCAACGACGCGTCGCTGTTGTTGCCGGCGACCAGCTTGGGCTCGCGCTACATGGTCATCAGTTGGCCCCAGACCCTGGCCCTAACCGAGGTGAGCGAGACCAACGGTGGCATCGACCTTCGGGCATTTCTCACCATCGTCGGTGTCGAAGACGACACGAACGTTCAGGTGACCTTGAGCACCGGCATCGTGGGCGGCGCCAACATCCCCGCTTCCGCTGCCGGCGACACTATCGAATTCACCATCAATCGGTTCGAAGTGGTCAACCTGGAAACCGGCGGCTTCAACGCGGACTTCACCGGCACGACGATTCGCGTCGACGACAACAAGTCGGTGGCCGTGTTCAGCGGAAGCGAAGCGTCGGACGTCCCGCGCTTCGACTCGTTCGTCAATCGCAGCTGTTGCGCCGACCACATGGAGCAACAGCTATTTCCCGAGACCGCCCTGGGCACCCGCTTCGTCGCGGTCAAGACACCCCTGCGCAGCAAGGCCGTCGAGGCCGCCGGATACGACGTGGCGGTGGTGCTGGACGAGCCCGAGTGGTGGCGCATCGTCGCCACCCGGGAGGACACCTCGATCTCGACCAACTTGCCCGCGCCCAACGACGGGTTCTTCTTGCAGCGCGGCGACAGCGTCATCTTCGAGTCGGAGCGCGACTTCGTTTTGCAGTCATCGCACCCGATCGCATTCGCTCAGTTTCCCGGCAGCCAACAGACCACCGGGATTCCCAGCACGCTACCTGGAAACGTTCGGCCGCCCGGCGGTGATCCGTCGTTCATCGTGATTCCGCCCGTGGAGCAATGGCGCGATGACTACTTGTTCCTGGTGCCCAACAAATACCAGCTCGACTACATCCTGTTGGCGATTCCGGTCGGCGCCGACATCCGCTTCGACGGCCTGCCCCTGGAGCTGGTTCTCGAGTGCGAGTACGAACCCATCGGCACCCTCAGCGACGGCGGCGTCGACACCGAATACCAGGCCATTCGCTGCCCCTTATCGGTGGTCAACGAGCAGGGCATGCTGGTCCAGGACGATGGCGTCCACAGACTCGAGAGCGCCAACGGCATGCCCTTCGGCCTGGTCGTCTGGGGCTGGGACAGCTTCGTCAGCTACGGCTACCCCGGCGGCACCAACGTCGCCCTGATCAACCTGAACTAGCGCACCGCCGCGCCGTCGCCAATGTAGGTGGCAAAAAACCGCGCAACTGTGAATCGTTTCGGCGTGTCGAGACGTTGTAATGGTCATGAGCTTGCAAGCCTATGGAATCTGTCCCGACTGCACCGAGCTGCACCCCGCTGGTCGGGGGTGTCCCAGCTGCGACGGGGATTCTCAGGCGGCCGAGTACATGCACACCATGCGGGTGGCCCACGTGGTCGGCGCCAAGAGCGATGCCATGCCGCACAACCGAGCGGGCAAGCGCCGGGTTGCGGCGAGCGGCCTGTTTGCCGCCTTCGGTATCAGCTTGCTGGTCGGCTCGGTGCTCATCGCCGTGTTGCAGGCGTAGCTCGCCCTCAGACCCGCAGCGATGCCCGCCGGCAGTCAGCTGCGATTGCGCCGTAGGTGGCGCAGCAGGTCCTGGTGCACGCCCTTGACTGCGTTCTCGAGGGCTTCGAGGCGAAGCTGGGGCAGGTAGCGGCGCTTGAACGTGCGGGTCGGCACCTGGACCTTGGCGCCGCCGCTGAGCACTGACGTCATCTTGCCGCGCTTGTTGGACACAGCGACGCGCAGCTTGCATTCGATCTCGATAAACCGACCGCGGCGACGCTTGCGGAAACTGGTGATCGAGACATCGATGGCGTGGGGCGAAATGCCGAAGCGCTGAGCCTTGCTCTCGTTGAGTGTGATCTCGGGGGTGCGTGCGAGTTGCTTGAGCATCAAGTAGCGCATGCGCTTGGCGCGGCGCTTGCGCACGCGTTTGCTCAGGCGGCCGCTGGACTCGTCGTGAGTCGACTTCACGACCACGAACAGCTCCGGTCGATGGCTCAGCCGGCGCTTGCGTTTGCGCTTCAGGTAGCCGTTATCGCGGAGGGCACGGCGGTTGCGAATACGCGCGATGCTCTCCATGGCGCGCTTGCGAACGAGGCCGTCCGCATCGCGACTCGCCCGGCGCAACGCTGCCAGCGCTGCAGGCTCGCCCAGGTGACCCAGCGCGGTTGCGGCGATCACGCGAACGGTCTTGTTGCGATCGCGAAGTGCAATCACCAAAGGACGCAGTGCGCGGCGATCGCGAACCCGGCCCAATGACACCGCCGCGGCGATGCGCGCCTTGTGATGTTTGGAGGTGCGCAACGTCTTGCTCAACGTTGTGATGCGATCTGCGCTAGCGGTCGCGGGTAACACGATCATCGCCATGACGATCACCCACACCAGCCGCGCTGTCCTCGCCAACATCGCCATCGATTACGCATCATTCACATGTCGATCGTCAACTTCATTCGGCGACTGGGACGTAGTTGTGTGGGGATGTTATTGTAAGGTTATTGGGGCATTCGGGGACATGTACCGCCGTACATGTGGGTGATTCCTGGTAATCCGGAGATACGGTGTCTGACGACCAGCGAGTATCGAGCTCGAGGGATCCTTTTCTTTCCCAGTTGAGTACTGGGCAGTACAACATCGCGGTCGCCGTGGTTGGCGCCCTCGTCGTGTTCGGCCTGATTCGATTCAGGTTTTGTTACACGCCGTCGGTACCGGAGAAACCACGCAAGCCCAAGACGGTGGCGACAACGGCGGACACGACCCGAACGCTGCAGGATCGCAAGGCAGATCCCCGCGTCTATCTAGGTCACCTCAAGACCGACGCGGAGACGGCGAACGTCGCGGCTCCATCCGCCGAGCAGATCGGCGCCACGTTCAAGTACACACGTACACGACCCAACGCCCAGTTGTCTCCGACCGGACGCAACTTCATCGAGTCCGCAGGACTGCGCTTAGAGGTCACCAAACGCAAGAAGAACAACGTGTGGATCCTCGTGCTGGCGATCGAGAATCCCCACAAGGATCATTATCTTGCGTATCGCGTGCACACGCGACCAACCAGCCGCGGTGCGGCGATTCGCGGCGCCACGTCGTTTTGTGCGCGGCGAGAACTGATCGATCACAACGCCATGGCGATCCGGCCAAACCAAACCATCACCCGTGCCGAATGCATCTATCGCCGTGGCATGGGCCTCGAGATCGTCGAGGTGGAAACAATGGTGGTGCCGGCGCTCAGTTACTTCTACGTGTCCAAGCTGATCCCGACGAGCATCGGCGTTGAAGCACGTGAAACTGCTAAGCACTCGTTGCCGGCGGGGGCTGGAAAGAGCTTCTGCAAGCTGATCGCATCGAGCTCGGTGGTCCGGCAGATCGAGCGAAAACAGATCACCTGGCAACAATTGGTCGACTATTTTAGCCGCCACAACTGCGCGATTTATCGGCAGTTTCCCGAAGGATATAAGGCGTTTACACGAAACGAAGAGCGCAAGCTGCCCATCATCCCTTGAAGGTTTCGTGCCAAGTGATGGTGCAATTTCAAGCTCTTAGATGTTGCACATAGGTCGCGAGTTCAGCTAGAGTTTCCACAACTTAGGGTTTTTAGTAACCAGTGATGGAATGACTGTGACCAAGTCCGAGCTGATCGAGCGAATTTCCGAAAAGCTGAAGCTTCCTAACGGGAAGGCTGAGCAAATCGTCAACTGCGTCTTCGACTCCATGGTGAAGGCACTGCAGGATGGCGAGGGCATCGAAATTCGCGGGTTTGGCAGCTTCACCGTGCGCCAATACAAAGCGTATGAAGGTCGCAACCCCCGTACCGGTGAAACCGTCCATGTGGCACCTAAACGCTTGCCCTTCTTCAAAGTCGGCAAAGACCTGCGCGAGCGGGTGAATGCGGCTTATCAGGTAGAGCAAGCGAATGCTGCAGGCGGAGCACCAAGCGTGGGTGGCGGTGAGCCGTCGAACCCGTAGATTCGGTATTCGCTTCGATAAAACATCCAGGGTACCAGCTAGTTAGCGGGTAAGCCGCACCACTAGCCCCCTGGCTCCATCCACCAGGATTCGGTGGCCGTCGCGCAGGTGCGTGCTCGCTCCGCGGCAGCCGACGACGCATGGGATGTCGAGCTCAGCGGCCATCGCGACCGCGTGGCCAAGTGCTCCGCCGTATTCGCTGACGATGCACGCGGCATGTCTGGCGAGCACGACCATTTGCGGCGTGACCGTTGCTGCGACCAGGGCACTCCCCGCGGGGGCCTCGCTGATTGTTGCCGGTGTCGCCACGGTGGCGGTGACTCGGCCGCCGGTGCCGTAGCCCCGCCACACCCCATGCTGGCGGTTGTTGGCGTCGATGGGCTCGCCGGCTTTGACCGACAGCGGCATTCGCCAGCGCGACTGTACCGCGGCGGTTTCGCGATTGCGGCGCGCGACAGCGGCCAGCTGCACCGGGTCTGGCTTGGCGCCGCTAGTCTCCCAGGCAAGCACGTCCGCCAGAGGCACCCAAAAGATATCGTGTGGGTCGATGAACTCGAGCTCGTCGGCCAGCGCAAGCAGGCGCACCCGCACCATTTGTTGGGCGCGGCCGAAATACAAATCATCGCGCTCTGCCGGGTTGGCCAAATATCTGGCTACGAGATCGTCTTCGCCGATAACGTCCTCGCCATAGGGCGCACTGGCGACGTCCCACAGAGGCGCGACTCTGCGCAGGGCGTCTCGCAGGCGATTGCGCGGGTATGGCTCGAGCAGCCTCGCCGGCGTCTTGCGCAGCCTCGGTGAGCACGTAGCGTAGATGCGATAGAAGCGCTCGTAGGCCGCAACCGCGTCGGCAACCGAGGTCACCGGGGCGAGCTGTTGCTCCATCGACGCCAGGCAATGGCGAACCTCTTCGGCGGACTCGAAGGGGGCGACCTGGTTGCCACTGCTGGCGTAGTACAGGTGTCCAGCGACGATTCTCATCACGAACGGAGCGACGCGCGCGGCGTCGACGTGTTCCACGAGCCCTTGCTGGGCGAGTGACAGTGGAGTCGGGTTGTGCTCCGCGTCCCAGCGCCATGTTTGGTCATCGCCTTGGGTAAACGCGAACAGCTTCATCGGAACCAGTGGTTGAATCTCGGCGTTGAGCAGGGGGCGTGCTTGCACCACCCACAGCTTGGCGCCGTCGTGCACCCATTCGATGTCCAGGGAGTCGCGCTGTAGCGCTTGCTCGCAGCGTTCGCCGAGCTCGAGCAGCGCCGAGACATCTACGGGAAAGGTCGCGTCGGCTTCACAGGCTCCGCTGTCGCGGTCGATGCTCGCCACCGCGTGGCTGCCGTCGCCAAGCCGGGCTTCGGCAAACGCCATGTCGTCGCTGGTGCGCGTATATAGCGTGCCGCCAATGCCGCTCACCTGTCGTTGAACGATCACCGCCATGCGGACGGGGCCGGCGATGGGATAGTCGGCTGCTCGCTGTGCCGATGCGCGTACTCGGGCCATGGCCTCGCCGAGGCCAGCGTGATCGATGTCGCGAATGGACAAGAACAAGCCGGGTGCGTTGCCCGTGTTGGCATCTTCGGCCGATGCGGACGAGCGCACGACCATGGGCCCGGCGATGTTCGCCGCTATCGCTGCCAGCGAGGTGTCGGGTGGCAATGCGTCGTACGCGGCGACGAAGCCGGCAGGGACCGGCAAACCTGCGACGCATAGACGGCCGAGGTTGTGGGCTTTGTTGCCCACCTGCGCAACCGGGTGGACCTGGTCCAGGGTTAGAAACTCGTCGGCCACGGGAATCTGTACCATAATGTGTTGTCGTGCGTAGTTTGCTAAGCGTTGCAGTCGTGGTCGCCCTGGTCGGTTGGGCCGGCGAGTCGGCCTCGAACATCAGCAAAGTGTCCAAAGAGGGCGTTGCCGAGAAGGGCATGGTACTCGGCAAGGCCAAGACCTGTTGCGGCTATCCGTTGTCGCCAGAGCTCGGCTTCAAGATGACCTTCTATTGGCTGGCTATCGAAAAGCCGTCGCCGGGTGAGGTCGAAGACACCGAGCTGTACACCTTGGATGGCTACTACTTCGGTGCGTTTTCGCAGCGCTACGTGCGCGACCTCAAGATGGAAGGCAGCGGCATTCTCGCCGACGGCCGGGTGGTCAACTGGGCGGGCAAGTGCAACTACGGGGTTGGTACCTGCTTCGAAGAGCTGGACGTCAACAAGTTTCCGTATGGCCGCGGCGTCGGTCGTCGCCCCCTGGTGCCGTTTCGGTCCATCGCCGTGGACCCGCGCATCATTCCGTACGACGAGCCGGTGTACATCCCCGAGCTCAATGGCATCACCTTGCCCGACGGCTCGATTCACGATGGCTGTGTGCGCGCGGACGATACCGGTGGCTGGATTCGCCGGCGCCACATCGATTTTTTCGCGGTGACCAAAGAGAATTACCGATTCCTTCTCGATCAGTTGTGGGGGCTCACGCGCATCACCCCGCACATCGAGGAGGCGCGCTGCGAGTACCTGCGCCGGTCCAAGTAGACGACCGGCGTTCAGCTTTACTCTCCGGGCCGAATCGGTTCATAGTCCCCGCCTCGTGTTGAGCTCTCTGTTCATCACCCAGGTCGTGACCGAGGTTGGTCGCATTCTGGAAGGCTGTGAGGACGCGCCGGTCATCGTCTGTGATCAGTCCCGTTTCGGCAAGGCCCTGGCCGCCAACGGGCTGCCGGTGGTGCAGGTCGCTAGCAAACGGCGATCGTTGCGACGCAAAACCGGCCGTCGCATTTACGGTCATGCCGGACAGTTGCCCCTGGCCGATGCCAGCGTTGGCGCGATCGTCGGCTTCGGGCTGGGACAAACCGAGCACTGGCAACCGGTGTTAGCCGAGTGGTCGCGAGCGATTCACGAGGGCGGGCAGATCGTGCTCGTGGACAAGTCCACCGCTAGCGAGCTCACCCGGCGGGTATTGTGTGCCGGCCTGGCCAATATCGAGCAATCCACTGCGGCTCGTTACGTGATCACGAGCGGCGTGGTCACGAAGCTGCCACAATAGAGCCGATGAAAGGGTTGGTCGTGCTCATGGCCGCGGTCATCGCGGTGGTCGTGATCGTCGTGCTCGTCTCCGGCGGTGGTGATGACAGGCGAGAGTCGAAGCCAGCGGGGACCGGTGCCCCTGAGTCGAGCGATGCCGGCACAAAGGCGCCTGACCGAGACACCGCGCGGGCGACTGCCGGGGCCTCGAAACCGACGCGAGCACAACCGAAGACGCGGCCGACACTGGTGACGGATCCGTTCGCCACGGAAACCCGTGATCCGGCCTGGGCGGGCGGCGTCGAAACCGAACTGCGCAAGCGTACCCGCGCTCTACTCGATGAGTTACCGGGTGACACCATCGAGATCACCGCGCTCGAGTGCCGGACGAAACGCTGCCGACTCCGTGTCAAAGGTACGGACAGCAAGACGTTCCAGAAGTTGTTGGTGTTGATGGAAGGGAAGCGCGGCTTTTATGGCTATGCCGCGGGGCTAACGCTCAAAGGCTTCAAAAAAGGAGCGGGCGACGGTTCGCATGCCCAGGTCACCGTCGTGTTGAGCTTTACGCGCTAGCGGGCAGCAGGTCGGCGATGGGGTTCTCGCCGCGAAGCTTTTCGAGACAGCGGCGCAGGTGCGCGCGGATCTTGTGCTTCTTGGAGTAGACGGTCTTGAGGCTGATCGACATCTGATCGGCGACCTTCTCCGCGTCCAAACCCTGTGCGTAGTACAGGCGCAAGAACGTGCGGTCTTTCTCGGAGAACT
>SPJJ01028066.1_pt1 | contig 11787 bp, 11 predicted proteins | sample 3741741 | NCBI WGS metagenome assembly SPJJ01 (sample SAMN10925908, study PRJNA522277) | cold seep metagenome | isolation source: Elba SIP-enriched marine methane seep metagenome, extraction at timepoint T1 | place: Italy: coast of Elba, Mediterranean Sea | collected 2014-05 | reverse complement strand
GTTCGAAGTTGCAGCATGTCAGCACGGCCCACGGGCACTTTAAGGTCCATGGACACGGAGCCGCGGAACGCCCCGTCCATCAAACGTCGACCCTCGGCGTCTGCAACCTCGATGGCCTGAGGCGCGGCGCCCTCAGCGGCCGTGAGCTCCACCCGCACCGTGCGTGTCGTGGCGAAGTCGAAGTTCGGATCTGTCACCACCAACTCCGCCAGGGGCAGGTTGTCCGCGGGATCTGCGCTTTGCGCGCAGGCCACGAGGCCGAGCGCGCCGGCGCAGGCGAGTCCTTTAAGGGTGTTTGAGAGTGCGTTGGGCATAGGGGGCTGTCTCCGGGCGCTCTTCCGAGCTCACAGTTTCGAGGTCCTGAGATTGTAGCGGTGTCGCTAACGGAATCAAGACTGGAAGGTGTTTCGGCCGGAAACATGTGTTCGATGTGAATACTCGTGAGACGGACCGGCTGAATCTGGCGCAAAAAACGGCCAAGGAGCGCTGCCGCCGCCCCGTTGGCTGCGCCCGGCTTCACCGCCGCGGTGGATCGCGGCAAGCCGTAGGCGCGGTCGGTGTTGGGGACCGCCGACCGTCGAGGCAGACGGTCGAGGTCCGGTGTCCGGCCAGCGGCATTTTAGGGATCGGCGGCGGCCTTGAGCCGGCCCGGCCTCAGCCCAGAGGATCGCAGCAGCGCATCCGGCGCAGGGGCCGGCGCGAGCGCTTCATCAGGTCTGCGAGCCACACCAAGGGCCGACGTCATTGCTCTGGATGTCGACCGCGCCCGTGCTGGTGGTGGTATCGATGGAGCCCTCCCAAATCAGCCGGGTGCCCTCGTCGTTGTCTGTGACGGTGCGCAGGATGCGCAGGTCGACTTGACCGGAGGGCACGCCATCGACGGCGGCGGTATAATCGAAGACGCAGGTGCAGCCGCAGCGGGCGTCGCCGGACTCGGGGGCGTCCGTCTCGTTGATGACGTACACGCCGGCTTGCAGGCTGATGTCGATGTCGTGCTCACCGCAGCAGTTCAGCATGATGCGGTTATTGGCGACCTCTAGGGTCTGGGACTCAGGGAAGTAGGCCCACAGCAGCCGCTCGGCGTCGCAATAGGTGGCGGGGTCTCCTTTGAGATCGGCGGTGAGGGCCTGGCTGGCTTTGCCGAACCCTCCGCAGCTGCTGATGCTGGACTCTTTGGTGATGTTGCTGCCATCGCAGCCGGTCAGGCTGAAGGCGAGCACGGGCAGGGCGAGGACCGTAATAAGACGGATCATGCCCAGGAAATTAGCAGGATGTGGGCCAACCTACGTACCCAGACCTTCGCTGCGTGGCGGCACCTGGCCGTGACACCTTCGCCGGGCGCCACAGGAATCTGAGGCCCGGATGGGCAGTGATCAGCCGGCCTCTTCGTAGCGCCGCAGGACTTCAGAGTTGAGGGCCATGAGTTTGGGGCTGGCCTTCACCCGGTCGGTGACCGGGTTGGCGCCGGAGTTCGCCACGAAGCCGCCCGCGAAGGCGGATACCATGATGTCATAGCTGGTGAGGGCGTCGCCGAAGAGGAAGGGGCCCTGGACCAGGCCCTCGAGCGCGTCGATGTCGGCGACGCCGGCCGCGTAGATCCTTTCACGAGGGTGGCGGCCCAGGCCGTGGGCGGTCAGCGACTTTCGCACGCCCGACCGCAAGATGCCTGGCAGAAAGGCGCGCAGAGGCGCGGGCAACATGGGGCGGATCACCGGCAGTTGATGCTGCCAGCCCGCATCATCCACCCACCGACTGTACAGGAGCACCCAGTACAAGTGCTCCTCCAGGATGCGGCGGATAATATGGCCCTGGGCCTGCTGCTCGGTCGTGAGGTGGGCGTCCATGTGCGCGCCCTTGTTGTCCTCCAGCCAGGACTGGATCAGCCCGCTGTCGGGCACCATGCCATCCGCGTGGCGCAGGCAGGGCAGCTTGCCGTTCGGCGTACTCCTGGGGTTGCCCGCCTTGACGGTGTGCTCCACACCCGCCAGGCGCATGTAGACCATCGTCTTGGTGCAAAACGGGCTGACGCTGGGCAGACCGTAGCCGCCCGGGAAGACGTAGAGAGTCAACATCGTGCGGCATCGTCAACGAGCCGGGGCCGGTCGACAAGGCAAGAGTTCAGGAGGGGCGGGTCATCTTGCGGTACGCGGAGGCGGCCCGGAGGCCGTGCCCCAATAACCAGATCCCGGCGGTGCCGAGCATGATGTAGCCGGGCAGGTGCCCCGCTTGGCTGGACACCAGCAGAGAGCCGCCGCCGATGAGCGCGGCCACGGTCAGTCCGCTGAAGATGCGCCGGCCCAAGAGGTCCGTGGCTCTGGGGAGCTCGGGATCCCGGGTGACGACCGTCATGTCCCCGCGGCGCAGGTCTTCGAGGATCTCCGCAAGCTGGTCGGGCATATTGCCCGCGCGCTCCCCGAAGCGGGACAGGGTACGCATCATGTTATTCGAGATGCGCTCTGGGCTGTAGCGGTCCTTCACCAGCCGCACAAAGAAGGGTTGGATCTCGCTGAAGACATCCAGGTCAGCGTGCATCTGCTTTCCTACACCCTCGATGGTCATCAGGGTGCGGCCCAAAAAAAAAAACTCTGGGGGTATCTCTAGGCCAAACTTGGTGGCACCAGCGATAATGTCCCGGATAAGTAGCGATACTTCGATCTCCTTCAGCGGCTTGCCCAGGTAGCGCTCCGCCAAGAAGGTGACCTCCGACTCATACTTAGCGCGGTCGATCTTCTTAGTCGGCGTGCCGATGGAGTACAGGGCGTCGGCCACGCCTTGAGAGTCTTGCCTCGCGGCGGCGAGCATGAGGTCCACGGTCTTATCCCGCAGCGCAGGAGATAGTCGCCCAACCAGACCCAGGTCGATGAGGCCCAATACGGGGGCCTCCGCGGTGCCGAGCACCATGAGGTTCCCCGGGTGGGGGTCGCCATGGAAAAAGCCGTCCTCAAAGATCTGCTTGAAGATGATCGCGAGCGTCGTCTGCGCGAGCCGTTCTCCTTGAAAGCCAGATTGCAGCGCCTTGTTGAGGTGCTGCCCCTTTAGGAACTCCATCGTGAGCACGCGCTTACTGCTCTCTTCACGGAAGATGTCCGGGAACTTGGCCGTGGGGTCATCCTTGAAGCTGTTGTGAAAGCGGTCCGCGTGGTCGGCCTCCCTCAAAAAGTCCAGCTCGGTGGTCATCGCGCGGTCGAACTCGCTCACGAGACCGACCGGGGAGTAGATGCGGGACTCGGGGATGCCGCGCTCGATCGCCTTGGCGAGCAGGTACAACAGCTCGATGTCCCGCTCGATGATGCCCTGGATGTTGGGCCGCTGAATCTTGAGCACCACCTCGTGAAGCTCGTCGTCCGGGGTGCGCAGCCGGGCGCGGTGCACCTGGGCGATCGAGGCGCTGGCGAGCGGCTCGGGGTCAAACCACTCGAAGATCTCCTTCATGGGTGCGCCGAGCTCGGTCTCGACCACCTCCTGCATCGCCTCAAACTCCACCGGCGCCACGCGCTCCTGCAGCTGCTCCAGCGAGCTGATGATGTCCTCCGGCAGCAGGTCGGGGCGGGTAGAGAGGATCTGCCCCAGCTTAACGAAGGAGGGGCCGAGGTCTTGAAGCACCAGCCGGATGCGCTCCCCCAACCCGATGCCCTTGGGCGGTGGCGGGCTCTCAGCGTCCCGCAGCTCTACGGGCAGGTCCTGGGTGCCTTCGCTGCCCCGGGCGAAGCGCAGCAGCCCGGTGCGCTGCACCACCTCTCCGAAGCCGTGTCGGCCAAGCACGATCAAGATCTGCCGAAGCCGATCGATGTCCCGGACTGTGCTGACGATCGATGCCACGGGTTGGGGCCATACCACGGCGGTGGGGGGATGACGCCAACAAGCGGGCGGGGGCCTTTGGGGCGTTGCCGAGCAGGGTGCGGGCGTGGCAGACGGCCCGCAGTCATGTTCAAGCTGGACCTTACGAACAAGAACGCCTTTGTGACCGGGGTCGCCGATGACGGCGGCTTTGGCTGGGCCATCGCCAAGGCGCTTCAGGCCGCCGGCGCCAACGTCTACCTCGCGAGCCATCCGCGGGTGCTCGGAATCGTTCAGCGCTTCTTGGACCGCGACAAGTACGCCGAGAGCCGCAAGCTGCCTTACGGCGTCGAGGGCGAGCTGGCCCCGATGGGCCTCATCGGTTGTGACGTGGAGTTCGATACGGATGCGGACGTGCCTGATGACCGCCGGGGCATGAAGGGCTACCGCGACGCGGATGTGAGCATCGAAGGCGCCTTTAAAAAGTACACGGAACTGTCCAAGGGCGCCTCGCTCGACATCGTGATTCACTCGGTGGCCTTTTCACCGGAGATCCAAAACTCCCACCTGGAGACCAGCCGGGCCGCCTACCTGCAGGCCCACAGTGTCTCCAGCTACTCCCTGATCGCGATGACCCGCGCCGCTCTGCCGATGATGAATGAGGGCGGAAGTGTGGTCGGGCTGACCTACCTCGCCGCGAACCGCGCCACGCCGGGCTATGGCGGCGGCATGGCCGCAGCCAAGGCCTCGCTGGAGTGCGACTCCCGCACCCTGGCTTGGTACACGGGCGAAAAGGGTGTGCGGATGAACCTCGTGAGCCCCGGTGCCTTCCCCTCGCGGGCGGCCCGGTCGATCGGTGACATGGATGAGATGGTCAAGGCGACGGCCGAGCACAGCCCCCTGCGCCGGCCCATCACGGCCCAAGACGTGGCCGATACCACGCTCTTTCTCTGCTCAGATCTGTCCCGCGCGATCAGCGGTGAGGTCATCTATGTGGATGCAGGCTTTCACGCGATGAGCCTCGGTTTTTAGGCGCCCGCCGGTTGGCCGAACGCCTAAAAGCGGGGCCCGGCAATATAGGTTTCGAGCTGCACAACCTCTTCTTGGAGGTCCTGCACCACGGCCTTGGTAAGGTCGCCAATAGAGATGACCCCGAGCAGGCTGCGCCCCTCCATCACGGGTAGGTGGCGCACCCTCTTCTCTGTCATCACGCGCATGCCCTCCGAGACCGTCGCGTCCGGTCCAATCGTGACAAGGCGTGTTGACATGACCTCCTCGACCGAGGTCGACAGCGGGTCCCTCAGCGCGTCCACCACGCGCACGAGCACATCCCGCTCACTGAATATGCCGATGACGTCCGTATCGACGGTGACGATCAACGAGCCCACCCCGGCCTCGTTCATTCTTCGCACCGCGTCCGCCGTGCTCGTATCCGGAGATACGGTGTGCACCAGCGTGCCCTTGGTTCTCAGTAGTTCAAAAATCCTCTTGTGCATTGCGAATCCCCCCGATTCAGCGGCCGCGGAAGTGCGGACTCCGACTGTGCACGAGCCTGCGGGTCACCCTTCAAGCCCCGATGGCGGATAGCCTGCGCTCAGGTGGGCTATATTCCGCAGTCTGAGGCTGGCTGGTCTCGTTTGGAGATCTCAGAACGCGAGATCGGCAGCCGGCGGCGACCCCAAGTTCCCGCGGTGGGCTCAAAACGCCCTGGGATGCGCTGGCCACAGTCCGGGCAGGAGCCATCCTGCATGCGGAAGCTGCGCAGCTCGAACCAGTCCCGCTCGATAAGCGGGGCGCGGCAGCCTGGGCAGCAGGTCCGGTCCCCGGCGGCGTCATGCACATTGCCGGTGTAGACATAGTGCAGGCCCTCCTGCATCGCAATTTTTCTTGCGCGCCTCAGGGTGCTGAGGGGCGTGGCGGGTCGGTTCAGCATTCGGTAGTCCGGATGAAAGGCTGAAAAATGCAAGGGCACCTGCGGGCCCAGCTCGGCCGCCATCCAGCCGCTGAGTGCCTTGAGCTCCTCCTCATCATCATTGAGGCCGGGGATGAGCAGGGTCGTCACCTCAGTCCAAACCTCGGTCTCATGAACGAGGTAGCGCAACGTATCCAACACGGGCTGAAGGTGACCCGAGGTCACCTTTCGATAGAAGTCCTCGGAGAAGGCCTTGAGGTCTACGTTCGCGGCGCTCATCCAGCGGAAGAACTCGGGTCGGGCTTCGTCGGTGATGTAGCCGGCAGTGACGGCGATCGCCTCTATGCCCAAGGCGCGGCAGGCGGCGGCGGTATCGTGGGCATACTCGAGGAAGATGACCGGGTCGTTATAGGTAAAGGCGACGCTTCGGGCGCCGTGCGCACGCGCCGTCTCGGCGATAGCCTGCGGCGTGGCGGGGCTCTGTAAAGTGTGCATCTGCTTGGATTTGGAGATGTCCCAGTTTTGGCAGAACTTGCAGGCGAGATTGCAGCCTGCGGTGCCCAGGGAGAGCACGGGCGTGCCCGGCAGAAAGTGATGCAGCGGCTTTTTTTCGATGGGGTCAATGCACAGGCCGCTGCTCAAGCCATAGGTGCTCAGGACAATCTCGTCCTGCACCCGCTCCCGCACAAAACACAGGCCGCGCTGCCCAGGTTGCAGGCGGCATCGGCGCGGACAGACGTCGCATTGCAGGCGGCCGTCGGGGCGGACTGACACATATCGAGTCGTCGCCGGAGTGACAGAACCTGGCATCTATGACCCAGTTTGAGAGGGCCGTCGCCCAGACCCAAGGCAAATCGGGGGCATGGCCAGATCGTCGCTCTATGGCCTGCTGCGTCACGAATTATTGCCTCGTACCAGTTGGTCGGTGCGACCCGAATGGGGCTCGACGATGTGTGACTGGTATGGAACCCTGACACAACGGTCATGGATACCGAGGGCAGAACAACGGTGCTGGTCGCAGAAGATCAGCCCGTGGATCGACGGCTGTTGACCCGCCACCTTGAGCTGTGGGGCCACGACGTCGTGACCTGCGCCGACGGTGATCAAGTCTGGGATCTTGTGGAGCGCGGAGAAGTTCCCGGTCTCATGGTGCTCGACTGGGGCATGCCCGGCATGGACGGCGTCGAGATCTGCCGCCGCCTGCGCGCCCGTGAAGGCGGCAGCACCGCCTATATCCTCTTGTTAACGGCGCGCAGCGAGCCGGAGCACGTCAAGGAGGCGCTCGAGGCGGGTGCGAATGATTTTGTGACCAAGCCCTTCGACCCCGTCGTTTTGGAAGCTCGGTTGCGAAATGGTGCGCGCACCCTGCACCTGCAAGAACGCCTTGGAGACCGAGTGGAGGCTCTGGAGGCGGCGCTGACCAAGGTCAAGCGCCTGCACGGGCTGCTACCCATTTGCTCCTATTGTAAGCGGGTGCGTTCCGATGAGAACTATTGGTCCCAGGTCGAAGCCTACCTGGCCGAAAACTCAGACATGCGCTTCACGCACGCGATCTGTCCCACCTGCTTCGAGGACAAGGTCGAACCTCAGTTGCGCGAGATCGAGGCTGAGCACGACGGCCAAGAGCCCGGCAAGTAAGCTCTACTCGCTCGGCAATACAAGTTGCACGCGCTCGTGAAGCGAGGCGGGCAGCTTGCTCTTTACCTGCTCACGAATGGTCTCCTTGCTGTAGCGCCGAGAGAAGTGGGTCAGGACCACCACCTCGTTTTCGAAGGCCTCGGCGTGCTCGGCGATGTGCTCAAGGTGCATGTGCCCACGACGTTTGGCTTGGTCCGGCGAGATGTCCGAGCCGACGAAGGTGCACTCCAAGAGTAGGACCCGGGCCGTCATCACCGATGGCTCTCGCAGCAGCACGTCGACGGTCGTATCGCCGGGGAAGCAGATCTCGGGCACCTCCTTGGCCTCGTTGACGGCCTCTCCGGCCCGAGCCCGCTCGGCGATCTCCTGCTGGGGGCGGCCGACCAGCTCGGCTTTGAGCCGTTTGTGTCGGCGCACCAGGGTGTAACCGGTGGTGCTGATGCGGTGCGGGCTGGTGAAGGTCTGCGCGAACGTCGACGTACCCAACTCGATGCGATCCCCGGGGGCCACACCCACGAGCTCGCAGCGGTCGCTGTCGGCCTGCAGTCCAGACCAGCCCTTGAGGATGGCCCACAGAGCGTCTCGGTCCTTCGCGGGGCAAAAGACACGGGGCGGGGCCGCGCCGATCATGCCTCGCAGCGACACGTAGTACGGCAGGCCGGCCGCGTGATCGATGTGCGCGTGGCTCAGCAGCAGGGTCGAGGCCCGCTCCGCGCCGGGCGGGCAGCGCCCAATATCTAGGCAGAGGTTCAGGCTGGGCAGCCAGAAGCAGGTCTCAACCCCGGCGGTGGAGATCGCGTGTATGCGGTGACCGCCAACATCCAGCACCTGGTCGAACATGCCTATTTCCATGCCACGGCCCTGCGGTCCCTCATAGCGAAGTTGCGGCGCCGAGCCGCATGCGACACTCTAAGGGCTAGCCATGAACCGTCTCGGATTGATCGTGTGCACCCCCACCCTAGCTGTCGCCCTCGCGGCCTGCGGAGGCGGCACCACGGAGCCGCCCGCGGATGCGGGCACTACCCCGCCGGACTCCGGTGAGGTCATCGAGCCCGACTCGGGTGTGGTCGTGGTGCCGGATGCCGGCCCTGCGGATACCGGGCCCAGGGACTGCAGCGGCAACCCATTTCGCTGCGCGCCCATGCAGCAGATGGACGCGGAGTGCATCTGTTTGGAGTCGTGCGAGGGTGACCTGCGCTGGAACCCGGCCACCGGCATGTGCGAGGAGCCGCCGCGCGGTGAGTGCACGACCTCCTCGGATTGCCAGACCGACCAGGCCTGCCTCAACGCGCCCCAGGCGGGAGGCCTACAGCCCTGCAATGGTGAAGATACCTGCCGCTGCTTTTTAGAGTGTGATCCTTGGGTGCGCTTTCCTCAGTCGGGCTGCCCGCCGTCTTTGGACTTTGGCGGTGGCCAGACTGCGGTCGACTGTACCTGGCTCGGCACCGCGGACCTGCCGCCCGCGCTGTGTCTGCCCCAGGGCACGGGGGGGGAGCAGGCCGCGGCTTGCACCGACCCGATGCAATGCAACCGACAGAAGAACTTCTTCTGCGCCGGTCGCACCACAAACGAGACCACCGGGGGCTGCGCGCGCATCTGTGACTCCACCAAGCCGGATGATGTGTGCACAGACCTTGGCACCTACACCTGTGTCGACTTCGCGGACCCCAACCTGCCCGGGCTCGGCTTTTGCGCCGAGGCGCCCGCCATGGACATCGGTACCACCTGCACCTCGAGCACCACCTGCACCGGCGAGCTGTGCTCGCAGATTCTCGCGGGCAGCTGCTCGCAGGCCTTCGGTGGCGGCCTGAGCCTGTTCCCGCCGGAGGCGCTGTTCATCAGCTTCACCGCCGGCGCGCCGGTGGGCGAAGAGGACATCTGCATGTCCCGCTGCAGCGGCGCAGACGCCATGGGGGACATGGAGTGTGCGGCCCGCAACCCCAATACCATCTGCCGCGACCTGCTCACGATGGGCCCCTCCCTGTGCGCTCCGCCGTGCACCACCGGCGTCGGCTGCGCGCCGCCCGCGATGTGCGACCCGGTGAGCGGTCGCTGTCAGTAGTCGGCCCGAGGCGCGGTGCCGTCTCAGCGCGGGATAAAAACGAGGGACTTTCGCAAGATCGCCCCTAAGCCGCCGATAAACATAGGGGTGGAACCTGCGCAGGCGACCTCACCCCGGGACTTCGTGTCCTTTGTTGACGAGCATCTCGAGATACCGACGATTCCCGAAGTTGCGGCTCGTGCCCTTCGCGAGATGGGCAGCCCCCGAACGGATGGGCCTCGTATTGCGGCCATCATCGGTCGGGACCATGGCCTCACCCAGCGGGTCCTGCAGCTGACCAACTCCGCGGCCTACGGCCTGACACGTAAGGTCACCAGCCTCGAGCACGCCGCCATGATCTTGGGCTTTCAAAAGCTCAAGACGATCGTGATCTCGGCCTCCTGTCGCCAGCTCTACCGTCACTTTGGCTGGCTAGAGATGGAGCTGTGGCTGCACTCGGTGGCCTGCGCCGGTGCGACCCAGCTGATCGCCAACCTCAAGCGCGTGCCGCATGCCGAAGAGGCCTTTGTGGCCGGCTTGATGCACGACGTCGGCAAGGTGGTGATGAATAACGCCGAACCTGAGCGCTTCCGGGCCGTCGTGGAGTTGGATGATGCCGGGTCGCGCGCGAACGCCGAGGGCAATGAGCGCGCGGAGTTCGGTTTCACGCACTCTGAGGTCGGCGCGCTCTTGATCCGGCGTTGGGAGCTTGCCCCGGAGCTGGGGGCCTGCGTCCTCATGCACCACGAGCCCGAACTGCTCGCCACCGAGGACGCGGACATCCATGAGTTGGGTTGGGCGGTGGTCCTGGCGGACGAGATTTGCCACCGGGAGGGCCTGGGCACTACGGGCCGAGAGTATGACTCTGAGCTGGTGGACAGCGAGGCGGCGCAGATCCTCAAGTTTAGCGAGGACGAGCTAAAGTCCTTGGTTCTTCAGGTTCGCGAGGCCTTTGAGGCGGATCAGCAGCTGTTCAGCTGATACCTGTTGCGACGCCTACGCCGCGTCATGGTTGAGGCGTTGAATGTCGCTCGTGGCGAGGTTTTCGCGCGCGCGCTCGTTTTCACCCGCTATCCAGGCGAAGAACCTTCGCGCGAGGCCAAAGTGGTCCTCGGTCACATCGTAGATGTCCTCCTTGGCCAGGCGCATCGTGGTGCTGGGCTGCAAGGCGATCGCGTGATGAGGGTGGCGGTCAAAGGCCATCGCCGCGTGGGCCCCAAGGATGGAGCCTGCACGGAACTCAGACTCATAGGGGATTTGGGGCTCGACCACCCGTACCCGCCCGCTGACCAAGACATGTATGTCGCGGGCGGCGGCCCCGGCGGTGAAGATCTCATCACCCTCGGCCCAGTGGTGAAGGTCCACGGCTCGCGAAAGCGTGACCAGCGCCTGCACAGGGGCCTGCGCCAGGGCTTGAACGTCCCTCAGCGCCAGCAGGCACTCAATCTCGGTGAGTTCATGGCCGACCGTCGTCGGAAGGGGGGCCCGGCCCTTTAAGTCAGAGTCCGCAAAGACGTTATCAGGCGCGAGTTGACGGGATAGTTCGTGGATGCCCGCCATGCCCGTCACCAGGGTCGTGCGTCCGAACTCAAAGTTATCCTCGAGGATGTCGACATAGTCTTCAAACTCGATGGAGACCGCGTGCACCTCGGTCTTGGCGCGCGCAGTGCGGGCGCGGCGCCGCGATAGGGTGGCGTCGCTGATGCCGATGAGCGCGCCCCGGTCGAACAGCCAAGGCTCTAAGTCCGGGGCCTCGAGCGCCACCTGTCCATCCGCGATGAAGTATACGGTGTGGCTGGGCTCATCGCGCGCGTACAGCAGGGTCCCCGCGCGGAAGGTATGATCACGCATGCGGGCCGCCATCTGACTCACCACACGGGTGGGCGGCGGCACGGGGAAGAAGGAGCGCACGAAGAGTTCGTGCTCCACCCGCATGGAGTTAGTTTGTGCCAAGGGGCACCTCCGATAGAGCGCCCGGTGAGGGCTTGGGCGTCAGGGTCTGCTCATAGTGCGTCGCGATCGCGGCCACAGTGCTATCGGAGTCCCTTTTGAGCAGCGCGAGGCTGGCCGCCGCGTCCTGGGGAGGCGGCCCGATGTAACTTTCCGCCCGACGCGCGCGCTCCGGCCAAGGCAGGTCGTCGGCGCTCAGGCGCAGCATCTCGCGCACTTCAGCGACCTTGGCGTCCAAGGTCAGGGCGTCTAGGAACTCCAAGGCCTGTGCGCGGGTGCGTCTATCCGAGGAGGAGGTCGCCCGAAATGCGGTCTGCAAGTCCTCTTGCCGGTGCACGAGTTGCAGCAGCCGAAATGCTCGCTCCAGCGCTTGCTCGGTCTTATTCTGCAACAGCCCCAAGAGAAGGTCATGGGCGCGACGCGGCTCGAGCGCGGCGGGCACCCGGCCCGATAGCGGGCTCCAAAGCGC
>SPJJ01057239.1_pt1 | contig 11792 bp, 8 predicted proteins | sample 3741741 | NCBI WGS metagenome assembly SPJJ01 (sample SAMN10925908, study PRJNA522277) | cold seep metagenome | isolation source: Elba SIP-enriched marine methane seep metagenome, extraction at timepoint T1 | place: Italy: coast of Elba, Mediterranean Sea | collected 2014-05 | reverse complement strand
CCGGGCTTACGCCGATCCAGATCGCGCTGAATATCCGCCTCTTCAATCGCCAGACCAGGCGGGCAACCGTCTACCACGCAGCCAATCGCAGGACCATGCGATTCGCCAAAACTGGTCACGCAAAAGGATTTACCGAAGGTATTGCCGGACATGCTTCAAGCCTGAGCGCTGCGTGCGCTGATTAAGTCTTCGCGAGAAATGATAAAGACACCGTCACCACCATGCTCGAATTCTGGCCATTGCAACGGCAGATCCGGACGCGTTTGCTGCAAGGTCGCGGCGGTGGCGCCCACCTCGCAAACCAGCAGGCCACCGGGGTTCAGGTAGTCTGGCGCCTCCTGCAACATGCGATAAACCAGTTCCAGCCCCTGCTCCGGTGCTTCCAGTGCGCCACGTGGCTCATGCGCGAATTCCGGCGGCAAACTGGCGTATTCGGTTGCGCTGACATAAGGCGGATTACTGACGATCAAGTCGTACTGCCGCCCGCTACAGGACGCGAACAGATCCCCGTGCAGAAGTTCGACGCGCGCCTGCAGTTGATGCAGGGCCACATTCTCGGCGGCCTGAGCCAGGGCCTGCTCGGACAGATCAGCCGCATCCACCGGCGTATCGCCAAACACATGGGCACAGGCGATCGCAATACTGCCGCCCCCGGTGCACAAATCCAGAATGCGCGTCGGCTCATCCGCCAGCCAGGGCGCGAAGCCCTCGGCGATCAGTTCGGCGATGGGCGAACGTGGAATCAGTGCGCGTGCATCAGCCACAAAAGGCATGCCGGCGAACCAGGCCCGGCCCGTGATGTAAGGCAGGGGCAGACGATCATCCCGGCGCCTGGTAATCCACTGCAGCACCCGCGCGCGTTCGTCCAGTGTCAGTACCGCATCAAAATAGGGGGCCGGCAGATCATGCGGCAGCTTCAAACACTGCAACACCAGTGAAGCCGCCTCGTCGAGTGCATTGTCATGGCCATGGCCGTAGCACAGGCCGGCCTGTTCAAACTGACTTGCAGCCCAGCGAATCAGATCGCGCGGTGTCGTCAGCAAATGGGATAATTCGTGCAACTCAGCCATGTCAGTTCCGGCAAAAGCCGCGTATGTAATAATGCCGCGCCTTTTTTGTCCAATCCGGCCTATATTCCATGCGTCGCCCGCAACTCAATGCATTGCTCATCGGAGGCCTCATCGCGGCCCTGCTCGCCGGTATCGGCCTGAGTCATCTGATGCAAGCCGACAGTCAGCCCGATTTGCCGGGTCTGGTCCTCAACCCGGCACGCGAAATCCCGGATTTTCAACTGCTGGACCATCATGGCGAGACGTTCGACAAGCAGGCCGCCAGCGGCAAGTGGCGACTGATGTTCTTTGGTTTTACGCATTGCCCGGACATCTGCCCCAGCACCCTGGCGCAGATGCGTCAACTGCGCTCCGATCTGCCGCCAGCCATCACCGACAAGCTGAGTTTTGACTTTGTCAGCATTGATCCGGCGCGCGACACGCCAGAGGTGATGAAGCAATACATTGCCTTTTTTGACCCGTCTTTCGTCGGCATTACTGGCCAGCAGGACGCCATTGAAGACTTTGCTGACAGCATTGGTATCGCCTATCTGAAAGTGGGTGAAGGCCCGGATTACAGCATGGACCACGCCACCGCGCTGGTGCTGCTGGACCCACAGGCGCGAGTGAAAGCCTATTTCGCCGCCCCGCACAAGCTCCATGAGCTCGGTCTGACCCTGAACAGCCTGATCGCCTCATGAGCCTGCCCCAAATTCTGGAATACGCCAGCCAGGCGATCCTGCCCACACGTGCCCTGTCCAGCCTGGTTCACCGGCTGACACAGATCGAAAACACCGCGATCAAAAACGCCAGCATCGATTTCATTCTGCGCCATTACGACGTCAACATGAGCGAGGCCAGCGAAGCCGATCCGCATGCCTACCCCAGTTTCAATGCTTTTTTCACCCGCAGTCTGAAGGACGGTGCGCGCCCGCTGGCGCCGGAACCTGCCCTGCTTTCACCCGTGGATGGCCGCATCAGCCAATGGGGCAAGATCGATCAGCAAACCATCTTTCAGGCCAAGGGACGCAGCTACAGCGCAGCCGCCCTGCTGGGCAATGCGAGCGAGGCTGAAACCTACCAGAACGGCCAGTTCGCAACGATTTATCTGGCTCCCAACAATTACCACCGTATTCACATGCCGGCCACGGCAAGATTGGTGGCCGCGCGTTTCGTACCCGGCCGTCTGTACAGTGTCCGCCCCTCAACCGCGCAGGCCATTGACGCCCTGTTTGCCCGCAACGAGCGGGTGGTGCTGCACTTCGAATCTGCGCAAGGGCCGTTTGTGCTGGTGATGGTCGGCGCTTTGTTTGTAGGCAGCATGGAAACCGTGGTCGAAGGCAAAATTTCGCCACCGCATATGCGCCAGGTCAAGGATTATGATTACCGGACACAGCACCTGAATTTTGCTCGCGGGGATGAAATTGGCCGCTTCAACATGGGCTCAACCGTGGTCATGCTGTTCCCGCCTGGACCGCTGCAGCTCTCTGATCAACTGGGGCCCAATGATCCGGTGCAAATGGGCCAGGCCCTGGGTTATTGGCCGCAAAGCTGATCTTGAGACAAAAAAAAACGGGATGCCGATGCATCCCGTGAAGCTCATAACCGGTTGGATCAATAGCGGAGGGCAAAACAGACTGCTCTTTCGAACAGTCATGGCACTGGTTATGAGACGAATGCGAAAAGATCGCAGTCGATGTTCAAACGTTATGCCGCCATCCCTGATCGGTCGATAGTAAAATTTCAGTAAGTTCAGGCAACGCTATAGATTCCGCGCTTCGCCGGCAGCCACCAAGTAAACCCGAACAGGGTCGTCGCGATGATCACGCGCAAGGTTGACGGCTGCTTGTCGGCTAGAATTTTCAGAGCCAATGGGATTTCCAGCACATGAAAGCCGAGGATCACCAGGGCCAGCAATACCGCAGGGTGAGTGATAGCCGCGCCCGTACCCCAATAAAACACCAGCACCGCCAAGTAAAATACGCTCAAGCCAATGTTGTTGATCAGCCAGAAAGTCTTGTTGTGAGTCATGCCTGCATCCTGCGCAAAAACAGCAGCCTAAGCGCCCGCTAAGCTCATGGCAAAACCCAAGTCGCACCAACACCCCGGCTGGCCTCGCGAAGCCCTGCCCTGCGATTGGTCCTACCTGGAAACGCTGCCGGTCACTCGGGCCCGCGAAGATATCCTGGCGGCGATCAACAGCGCCCAGGTCACCATTGTTTGTGGCGCCACCGGTTCCGGAAAATCCACCCAGTTACCCAAATTCTGCCTGGAAGCCGGACGTGGCAGTCAGGGCCTGATCGCTCATACCCAGCCGCGTCGTCTGGCCGCGCGGGCCCTGGCCGAGCGGGTCGCTGAAGAGATCGGCCAACAAGCCGGTGAGACTGTTGGCTGGCAAGTGCGTTTCAAATCCGTGCTCAGCGATGCCACCCGGATCAAGCTGCTGACCGATGGGGTGCTGCTCAATGAACTGCGTCATGATCGCCTGCTGCGCCGCTATGACACGATCATCATCGATGAAGCCCATGAGCGCAGCCTGAATATCGATTTTCTGCTGGGCTATCTGCGCCGTATTGCGCCGCAGCGACCGGATCTGAAAATCATCATCACCTCGGCAACCCTGGATGCTGAAAAATTCTCACGCCACTTTGACGCAGCCCCGGTCGTTGAAGTGCCTGGCAAAAGCCACCCCATCGATTTGCGCTATCGCGATCCGGAGCAGCTGGATACCCCGGAGGCGATCGCTCAGGGCGTGGCGGAGATCTGGCGAGAAGACAGCGGAGACATTCTGGTCTTTCTGCCCGGCGAAGGTGAAATCCGCGAAACTGCGGCCCATCTGAGCGGGCATACCCGGCTCAAGCGCTGGGCGGATGCAGAAATTCTGCCCTTGTTTGCCCGTCTGGGCAGTGCCCGGCAACAGAAAATTTTCAAACCCGGCAAACAACGTCGCATCGTCCTGGCCACCAATGTGGCGGAGACCTCGCTCACGGTGCCCGGTATTCGCCATGTCATCGACAGCGGTACCGCACGGGTTTCACGCTACAACCCGCGCAGCAAGATCCAGAACCTGCAGATCGAGGACATCGCCCAGGCCAATGCGGATCAGCGCAAAGGCCGCTGTGGACGGACCGCGCCAGGCATTTGCCTGCGCCTCTACGCAGAGGACGATTTCGATGCACGGCCACGCTACACCGAGGCAGAGATCCTGCGCACCAATCTGGCGTCTGTGTTGTTGCAGATGGCAGATCTGGGACTGGGTGAAGCCGAGAATTTTCCGTTCATCGACAGTCCGCATCGGCGTTACCTGAATGATGCAAGAAGATTGCTCAGCCAGTTACAGGCCTTGCGCGAAGATGGCCGTCTAAGCAAAAGCGGGCGGCAACTCGCGCGCCTGCCGCTGGACCCGCGCATGGGCCGCATCCTGCTGGCCGGGCGGGGTTTGGGTGTGGAAGCGCTGTTGCGCCCCATCGTGGCAGCTTTGTCCATGCAGGATCCGCGCGAGCGCGATGCTGAAAACCGGCAGAAATCAGATCAGGCCCAGGCGGTATTTCGCGACAAGCAATCCGATTTCATCAGCTTGCTCAATCTTTGGCTTGCGGCCAGAGATCAGCGCAAGCAGGCCAGTAATGCCGAATTCCGCCGCTGGTGCAAAACGCATTATCTGAATGCGCGGCGTATGCAGGAATGGCAGGATCTGGTGCGCCAGATTCGCCAGGATACCCGCCTGCCCGATGGCCAGCCTGCGGGCTCGCCCAACAGTGAGGGCATCAACAGCGCAGCCTTGCATCAGGCCCTGCTCAGCGGCTTGCTGGATCATATTGCGCTGCATGAGGACAAGGGTGAATTCCGTGGCCCTCGCGATGCCCGCTGGCGCATCCATCCGGAATCCGCACTGGCCAAACAGTCTCCGACCTGGATGGTCGCCGGTGAAATCGTGCAGACACGGCGCATCTATGCACGCTGTGTGGCCAAGGTGGAACCGGAGTGGATTGAGAAGGCCGCGGCTCACCTGCTCACCCGCACCGCGTTGGAACCTGCCTGGGACAAGCAGCGCGGCGAGGTGCTGGCGCGCGAACAAGTCAGCTTGTTTGGCCTGATTCTCAGCGCCGATCGGCGGGTCTCCTATGCCCGCTACGACGCCGAGCATGCACGCCGGCTGTTCATCGAGCAGGCCCTGGTGGCCGGGCGTTGGGGCATCAAGCTGCCGCCGTTTCTCAAAGCCAATCTGAAACTTGCGCGACAAGTTGAAGCGGAAGAGAACAAGACCCGAAGGCGCGATCTGCTGCGCAGCGATGAGGAACTGATCGACTGGTATGCCAGCCGCGTACCTGACGGCATCCATGGGCGCAGCGCACTGCTTGCCGTGCTGGATGAACTGGATGCCACGCTGCGCATGGACGAGGACGATGTACGCCAGGCCGGGAGCTCTGCGGACACCGAGGCCTACCCCAGCCGCATGCTTGTGCACGGCCAGGAGCTGCGCCTGCAGTACGTATTCGATCCGGGTGGCCGCGACGATGGGGTCAATCTGGATGTGCCGATTGCTCAGCTCAATCAGATCCCGGAAACACGCTTGCAATGGCTGGTGCCCGGCCTGTTGCCGGAACTGCTTGAAGCCCTGATCAAGGGACTGCCCAAGGCACAGCGCCGTGCCTTTGTGCCGGTCAATGAAACGGTCACACGCTGCCTCAGCGAAATGCCCTTTGGCCAGGGCGACCTGTACCAACAGCTGGCCCGTCAGCTCACCCGGATTGCCGGCTCACAGGCCCCTTCAGCTGCAGCCCTTCGCGCCATAGCCTTGCCGGAGCGGCTGCGCATGCACCTGCGCGTGCGCTCCGATTCCGGGCGTTTGCTGCTGGATGGCCGCGATCTGGCGAGTCTGAAGCGTCAACTGGGCGAACAGGCCAAATCGGCCTTTGCGCAAACTCGTGACCCACGCTGGGATATCAGCGGCCTGCGCAGCTGGGACCCGGACAAACTGGGCCAGGAATTGCCTGAATCCATCGCCACCCAGGACGGCTTGCTGGCCTTCCCCAGCCTCAAGGATTGTGGTGACAGTGTCGCGCTGCAACTGGTGGACGATCCGCAAGCGGCTCGCAAGCAACATGCACAGGGCGTTTTGCGTTTGCTGTTGCTGAGCCAGCATGCGCGACTCAAGCCACGCCTGAAAAGCCTGCCCCAACGCAGCCAGGTTGTGCTGCGCCTGGCCGCGTTACCGCAAGCTGATAGCGCCACCAGCCATCTGCTGCAACTGCTGGATGCCAGCCCTGGCATGGCCGAGGACCTGCTTGGCGACCTGGCCGCACGCAGCGTCCACGACAGTCAGCTGCACAGCGACATCCGCAGCCTCGCTCAATTCGAGCAAGTCTCGCAGGATGGCAGCGCCCTTGGCGAACAGCTCCAGAACCATTGGCGTGCAGTGGAAAAACTCGCGCAGGCCTGGGCCCAATGGCAGGCCTGTAGCGGCTTTCCCGCCGGCTCGTCGGCCCAGGCTGACAGCCAGGAGCAATTGAGCTGGTTACTGGCTCCCGGCTGGGTCAGTCGCAGCCCGGACCTGAACGATCTGCCGCGTTTCCTGCAGGCCCTGTGCCTGCGCGCCCAGCGCTACGCCCAGCAACCGGCAACGGACGAAGAACGCCAGGCCCTGGTACAAATCCACTGGGACCGCTGCAAGCAGGCTCTGAGCCAATGCGCCAAGCACCGCAAAGAGGCCCCCGCTGATTTACAGCACTACCGCTGGTTGATCGAGGAATACCGGGTGTCCGTGTTTGCCCAGAGCATTCGCACCCGCCAGAAAGTATCCGCCAAGCGCCTGGATACGCTGTGGCAGCAACTGCGCCCACAACTGCCGCGCTAATTCTGCGCCGGCTTTTGAGTCCATCGGGCCCAATCCGTGCAGTCTGAGTCGGCCTGACACACCAGCCAGGGCTGCAGCGCCTGGGCACGTGGATCCGGCAAATCCTGCAACAGCGCGCGTGCCTGTGCCCATTGGCCATTGACCAGCGCCATCATGGCGTGCTCCCAGGGCCAATCTTGTGGCGCGGCTCCAGCCACGGCCGACAATTCCTCCAGCGACAATCCGGCCAGCCGCAAGACCGGCATCCGCAAACCGGCACGCAAAGCGGCATCCACCACCAGCGCGAAATCACGCCCCTGCAAACTCACCTGGCCATTGAGCAGTGGCTGCCACAACCAGTCTGCGCGAGCCTGTTCGCGGATTCCTGGCGACCACAGGTGCTGTGCCCAGCTTGAGAATTCAAAACGGCGCTGCGCGTCGACATCATCCATCCAGTCGAAATAACGCTGCAGGCCGTCCGCTGGCAAGGCCGCGCTTTGCAAGCGGCCGGGATGATCATCCTCAAGCATTGGTCCTGCGCCCAGCCATTGGGCCAACTGTTCAGCATCGCCCAGGAATGTGGCGGCCAGTTGCGCGGGCCGCTCGATGCCGACTTCACGCAGCAGGCGCAGGGCACCCGCCTGGGAAAACAGAGCCTCGATGGCCGGGCTTGATTCCGCAGCTTGCGCCGATCGTCCACCCAGCAAAATCCAGTTGTAATGACTGCCTGCCCACAAGGAGCAATCAGGGAACACTGCGCAGAAAGCCCGAATGATCGCAGCGCTGCTGGGCTCATTCAATTGATCCATCGGTAGCCAGTGGGTGGTCAGACCGCCGGATTTAAGCCGTTGCCGAATCAGTTCAAAATATTCACGGGTATACAAATTCACGACGCCGGCCAGTCTGGGCGGCGGCGGCTCGGCCGTGATCAGATCCCAACGACGCTCACTGCGAAACAGAAAATGTCGACCATCGTCGATATGCAGGCGCGTGCGTGGATCATCCAACGGGTCGTCCTGCTGCATTTGCGCATGCATGAGCCGGCTCAAGTCCACGCTGGCTTGCGAAGTATCCACCACATCGAGTTGCTTTAGACGACGATCCGCCAGCAAGGCCTGCGCGGTATTGCCCAGGCCATAGCTGATCAGCAATGCATCCTGCGGCTGATTCAGCATGGCCAGTGGCAACTGTGCAAACAAGCGCATGTACCGCAGGGAATCAAATTCAGAGCCGGACATGGAATAGCCGTCACTCAACAGGCGCCAGGCCACCGGTCGTTGATTCAGCTCACGCTGTGCCAGTTGCAGGGTGGCATCCGGGGCCGTGATCACATCACCCAGGCGCTGATACCCCGGGAATTGCGCCAGGCTGCGATCAGCCCAGACTTGCGCCGGATTGTTCAGCGCCAGCCCGCCCAGCAGCAACAGTCCCGGTAACAGCAAGGGCCAACGCACGGGCAGCAGCAGACCGACCGCCAGCGCGAACAGGGCCGCACACAGCAACCAGCTGTACCCCAGCCCCAGCAATGGCAATAGCATCCAGACCGCCAGCAAAGCGCCAAGTGCGGCGGACAGCGTGTTAACCAGATAAAGCTGACCGCCGGTCTGCATGGAACTGCCGGCGTGTTCGCGCAGCTGTGCCATGCAGCGGCAGAACACCGCGCCCGAACTGGCCGCACAGGGCACGATCAGCAGTGCCGCGGTGGGCAGCAATGTCAGGGTGTCTGGCCACAGCATCAGATACAGGCAGGCCAGACCATTACCCAGCACGGCCAGATGGAACCAGACCGCCAAATCCAGCCGACGGGACTGGCTGGCCCCGATGCTCAAGCCTGCGATGACCAGGGCCACCACCACCACAAACAGCCCCTCGGTGGCACGAAAATGCATGCTCAGAGCGCGCATCCAGACCACTTCCAGCGCCAGCAGTAAAAACCCGCACACGCCAGCCAATATCAGCAGCCGGGCTTGCGGCAGAGGCGCCTCGATCAGGCTGGTTTCACGCTGGCGTGCACTGCCGGCAGGATTGGCCTCACGGCTATCCGCCAGCACGCCGTGCGCGGGCATACGAAAGGACAACACCATAGCCGCGGCAATCCCATTGGCCAGCAAGGCGAAAACCGCTGTCACCGGCAAGCCCCAATTTTGCAGCGCAAAAAAACCGCCAGCCAGACCCGCCACGGCGCCCAGCGTATTGGCCAGGTAGAGACCGGCAAACCCATGTTGAAAATCACTGCTGCGGCGCATTCCAAGACCGCACAGCAAGGGCATGGCCATGCCCATGGCCACGGTCGGCACAAACAACGCCAGGCCAGCCAGCCACAAAGCAGCGGTGCGCCCTCCAAGCAAAGGCAAGGCCAGCACCAGCGCGCAAGCCGCCAGGCCTGTCAATATCTCAACCCCGGAATAAGCCCATTGCGGCCTCCGGGCACAAATTTCCGACCAGCCTGTGCGGGTCATGGCATACGCGCCCAGACCCAAACCGGCCATGTACAGAGCCAGAATCAGCGCAGTGGCATCCAGGCTGCGCCCCAGCACCAGTTCCAGGCGCCGAAACAGCAAGAGTTCAAAGGCCAATGCGGCAACCCCGGACAACGCGGCCGCCAGATTCAGGCGCACCGGCCCGGCTGGCACCTTGAGGTGGTGCGGACTAATCGCGCTGTTCCCGCTCGGCGGCCTCCAGGGCAGCCAGCCGCTCAGCCGCATCCTTGTCGGTACGCCAGACCACGCCGGGGAACAACAACACGCGCCACAAGCCAATCAGCATGTACAGATAAGTCAGGCTGAAAATGATGCCGCACAACATCGAAATAACTTCAAAATTCGGGCTTAAGTATTTGATTCCCCACCAGGACATAACATCAACAAGTGCCGCAGCCAGACCCAGTGGGAAGATCCACTGATAGGGCCATAGATGATTGAACTGGAGCGAAAACGGCACGCCGATGACCAGGAAGGAGGTGGTGAAGCCGAACAAGTGGGCATGGGTAAAAGCAATCAGCTTACCCAGCGACATGGCGGCAAAATATTCCTCTGCACTGCCGTGCAAATGCAGCTGGTAGGCAATTTCCGCCGCACCAAACGCAAACGCGATGGCGTACAAGGTAATGGCCATGGCCAGGCCGCGCTTAATCCCGGTGGGGTAATAATGCAGGTTGAGCGATTCGCGCGAATGTTTGAACGGTACCGTCCACCACACCAGCAGCATCAGCACAAGATAGAACACGCCCAATGCGATGGGGCCGCCCACCGCGATCAGATCACTGGGCGGTGCCGCCACCTCGACCGTATCTTCGAGGGTAATGTCATCGAGGACGCTGAAATCATCCTGAGCCAACGACTGCCCCGGAAAAAGCATCCAGCCAAGCACGATCAGCAGCGAAAAAATGATACGCATCATTGGCCCTTCAAACGCAAATACAGCAAGGCGCCGGCCTTGCGCAGGCCGCTCAAAATGGCAGCATCCAGGCCATCACCCTCGCCGGCCGGCAATTGATCCACTGACAAACCCTGGACTTGCCTCAGGGCGACGGACTCCTGAGCGCCGACCACGCTGCTCGCATGCATGGCGCGGGCCTGGGTGACCTGCAGCTGACGATCAGTGGCCAGCACCACGAAGAACTGTTTGTCCTGATAACGCACCGGTGCAATCACGGCCGTGCCGATGGCTTTACCACCCTCCACCGGTATGTAAATCGTGGTTTCATCCTGCTTGCTGAGTTCAACCCCCATGCTGCGGGCTCGTGCAAGTTCCTGCTCGGTCAGAATCGCATCCAGTGGTTTGTATCGGGTTACACCGGGAAACAGCTTTTGCACATCACGCGGAATCACATTGGCCGTGTCCAGCCAGTCACCCGGTGCCTTTGGTGTGGAGCGTCGGTCTCCGGGGTTTGCGCGAGCCGCCACTTCACTGGCATTGTCGTGCTGATCGGCATCGGCATCCTGCTTCGCCAGCTTGGCAAAGGCCGCCATGCCCGAGCCGGCCTGTTTGAAGGCTTCACCATAGGCATTCAAGTCGGAGCCGCCACCATCCAAATGACAGGCGTTGCAGCTCGGCATATAGCCCGCATGCTGTTTGTACATCTGGGCAAAACGCGGCTCGGCCTGAACGCCAGGGCTCAGCAGTAGTGCGCCAGCAGCTGCCACGATGTAATTAAATTTTGGCATGTTTGCAGCCATTAAAAATCAAACAGGCTCGGAACTTGTTCACGCATGTTCTCCAGTGGTGTCTCACCCTTTTGCTGGGCTTGCAGCAGGGCCTGGCGCTGCCAGGATTCGGCCGGCGGCATCAGGCTACCCTCTTTCGGCGTGCCCAGGTATCGGGTGTAATCCAGCACATCCCGGATCGAGGAGGTTTGGCGAATCTTCGCCAGTACCGCCTGCTCGTCCGGCCCGGACATGAAATTCAAGCTTGCTGAAGGATTGCCGCGGTGACACGCAAAACAATAGCGTTCGAAATCTTGCAGTACCGAGTCCTCGGCCAACTCCAGTGGCGGCTCGCCCTGCACCAGGGGCGCCGACATCTCACTGACATCGACACAGCAATACGGGCGAACTGGCTGTTGCACTGCAAGCGCTAGCGCCTGCATCACCTGGACCCGCTGGAACGCTCGCGGCTGGAACAGCGTGTCCGGCAGTTGGTCCAGCAGCTCATTCAGTCGGCCTGCATCATAAGCAAGCTGCTGCTCCAGCCAGGCCACATCGTGGGCACTGAACATTTGCGCCAGCCCAAACACGCCATCCAGATCGTCGGACTGAATCACAGCCTTGGCCGCGCGTGGGGTCAGCGGATCAAACTCGGCCGGCAATCGCGGTAACTGATCAAAATCCTCCAGTTTGTTTCCGCTGCGCACGACAGCTTCACCCGGTCTGAACAAGCCCTTGAATTGCTGCCACAGACTTTGCTGG
>SPJJ01004952.1_pt1 | contig 11820 bp, 9 predicted proteins | sample 3741741 | NCBI WGS metagenome assembly SPJJ01 (sample SAMN10925908, study PRJNA522277) | cold seep metagenome | isolation source: Elba SIP-enriched marine methane seep metagenome, extraction at timepoint T1 | place: Italy: coast of Elba, Mediterranean Sea | collected 2014-05 | reverse complement strand
GGAATACATTCGCCAAGTTTGATCCAGCGGTTGTTTTTATCCATTTTGCGCTCAAAAGGCGTTTCAAAACCCTCCAGAGTCATCTGAGTTTGGCTATGTATTCGAATCATGTGCAAGGGTTTTGCTGGCTTTTGGTCAATTATCGTGCATTTATTATATCATTTATAGATATTTTATTTTAAATATCAACTATTTAGAGTTTCTGAGTGAACTCTATATAAGAAATCCGGCCATGTTAAAAAATCAAACTCATCATCTCGATCCAACCCATGGCTTTTAAGATCAACCTGATGAAGTGACGTGCCATTAAGTTTTAAACTGTGTTTAATATCGAGCATGGTTTTTTCCAAATCATTCACATGCTCGAGCACAGCCCTGGATATTATGAAATCATAACGCTGACTAACACCGGCGAGTCCATCTTCAGTCACCTGATAATAGATACATTTTTCATTCAAGCCCGATTCTGGTTTCCCCTTAATATTGAATGCAGTTTCCGCCCTCTCACGTTGTTTATCTTTTAGTCGCTCAAGAAGCTTTCTGTATACTCCCATATTTTTTTCAGATAATTTGGATAACGAAAACCGGTCAACACAATGTATTTCCTTTGCACCATACGCATAAAACAATAACGCAACGCCTAAAATATCCCCCGGACCATATTCCAAAACAATTTTGTCTTGTAAAAATGAAGGAATTTCATTATCCGCAATTCCTAAATGAAAAAAATAATCCTGAAAACACTCAACAAAATAATCAGCGATTTCTATCGTATTTTCATCCCCTCCTCGCCCTGTTTGTCCAGTTAATTTCACATATAATGCAGGCGCATATTTTGCTATCTGGTTAGAAAAACTAGCCTTAGAAAAAAACAAAACATCTCTGAGAATTCTTTGGGAATCCAAAAGTAACCTCCAGTTGAAAAAGTGGTTTTATTAAATTTAGTGCGTTGCAAGACTGATCCCAGAAAAAATAGTTGCATGCGAAATCAATAACTTGCACTAGACACCCCCGAGCACCTGATTTCCCAAGACAATGTTTTATCTGCCCATTTGAGGATTCCTCAAAAATATAAAAACCAGGAGATGGATAGCTCTACTGTGGCACGCCCCATAACCCGACCGCCCTGAAGTATCAGCGAAATATGGGTTTCTTAGTTCAAGATAGGCGTAGAACCTATTGCTTGTCAAATATAAGCTAAACCTGAATCCATGCTTTCAGGATTTATTTACACACAAAAAAGGCCGGTAGAAACCGGCCTTTTTCAGCAAAGCTATGACTTATTTCAACAAACTTTGTAGCAATCCATTTAGCTTATGCACAAATGCTGACGGATCATCCAGTTGGCCGCCTTCGCTGAGGATGGCCTGGTCAAACAGGATGTTAGTGATATCGGCAAAACGCTCATCATCCTGTTCGTTTTTGATCGCCTCGACAATAGCGTGGGAGGGATTAATTTCCAACGTGGGCTTGCTGCCGCCCATGCCCATCATGCTGCTCATGTCTTGGCCTGCTTCTTTCATGATACGTTCCATGTTCAGGCTCATATCGTAGACACCTGTCACCAGGCAGGCGGGTGAGTCTGTTAAACGATGACTGACTTTTACTTCATTTACCTTATCACCCAACACATCTTTGATTTGTTTCAGCACCGATTCAAAATCCTTGTTGACATCTTCCTGTTCTTTTTTCTCTTCTTCAGTATCCAGTTTATCCAGATCCAGATCACCTTTAGCGACCGATTGCAGATGTTTACCATCAAATTCGGTCAGACTAGAAACCAGCCACTCATCCACGCGGTCTGACAACAACAAGACTTCAATGCCTTTTTTGCGGAAGATTTCCAGATGCGGGCTGCTTTTCGCGGCAGAAAAGCTATCTGCGGTCACATAATAGATTTTCTCCTGCTCTTCTTTCATTCGACTGACGTAATCGGCCAATGAGACATCTTGCTTTTCGCTGTCGGTATGGGTGGATGAAAAACGTAGTAATTTGGCAACGCGATCCTTATTCTTGGCATCTTCAATCGGCCCTTCCTTAATGACATTGCCGAACGTCGACCAGAATTCAGCGTATTTTTCTGCGTCATTATTAGCCAGACTTTCCAGCAAACTCAACACTTTCTTAACCGCGCCGCCTTTGATAGAGGCAATTTGTTTGCTTTGTTGCAAAATTTCACGCGAGACATTCAGCGGCAATGAATCCGCATCAATCACACCGCGGATAAAGCGCAGATAACGTGGCATTAATTGCTCGGCATCATCAGTGATAAACACTTTTTTGATGTACAGTTTTACGCCATGTTTGGCATCTCTGTCCCACAAGTCGAATGGCGCACGTGCAGGCACATAGAGTAATAAAGTATATTCGTTCGTGCCTTCAACCTTACTGTGTACATGAGTCAGCGGTTCTTGAAAGTCATGTCCCACATGTTTGTAGAATTCATTGTATTCTTCTTCAGAAATATCCTCTTTAGACTTTTTCCACAATGCTGAAGCGCTGTTAACCGTTTCATCTTCAACTCGAGCTGGTGCAGTTTCATTGCCTTCTTCATCAGTTTCCGCCGGAATTTCATTATCCATAATGACCGGAATGGCGATATGATCCGAGAATTTTTTAACGATGGAACGCAAACGAAAACCATCCAGGAATTCTTCTTCTCCTTCTTTCAAATGCAACACAATTTCGGTACCGCGCCCGGCTTTTTCTACGCTTTCAATCGTATAATCACCTTCGCCCGCAGATTCCCAGCGAACAGCGTCGCTTTCACCCGCCTTGCGCGTGGTTAGGGTCACTTTATCGGCGACGATAAACGCCGAATAAAAACCCACACCGAACTGACCGATTAATTCGCTATCTTTAGCCTGATCGCCAGTCAGCTTTTCAAAAAACTGCTTAGTGCCTGATTTTGCAATCGTACCAATATGTTCCTGCACTTCTTCGCGCGTCATACCGATACCATTATCAATAACACTGATCGTCTTAGCGTCTTTATCAAACTCCAGTCGAACTTTTAATTCGCTGTCGCCTTCATACAAACTATCATTAGACAACGCCTCAAAACGCAATTTGTCTGCTGCATCAGAACCATTGGAAATCAGTTCTCGTAAAAAAATCTCCTTGTTGCTATACAAGGAATGAATCATCAAATGCAGTAAATGTTTTACTTCGGTTTGAAAACCCAGGGTTTCTTTTTTTGCCTCAACAGTCATTTTTTCTCTCAATTATCAAATTATCGTGATGATTTCTTATGTGGGGATAGTTTTTTCTTTTTTCAAGGCTGGCAAGTTTGCAAACAGAGATTACACTTAAATTAATCATAAATTCGTCCCATTCAGCACTCGCAACATGGCATTTGACATTAAAACGCAAAAGATTTTATTGGTGGATGACTACCCCAATATGCGCAAGTCGATTCGCGATATGTTACGCACGCTAGATGCTCAGCATATTGTTGAGGCTAACGACGGCCAATCGGCATTAAAACTGATGGCAAAAGATAAGTTCGATGTGGTGCTATGTGATTACAGTTTGGGCGAAGGAAAAAATGGCCAACACGTACTTGAGGAAGCACGTATTGGACGATTACTGCCTTTTACTGCAATTTTCATCATGATAAGCACCGAACAAACCCCCAGCATGGTATTGGGTGCGACAGAAAATAAGCCCGATGAATATCTGGCCAAACCGTTTAATGCCCATCAATTGCTCACCCGCATCCACAAAAACCATGCGCGAAAACGCTATTTTTTTCACGTAGAACGGGAAATAAACCGGGACAATACGGCGGCAGCCATTCAACATTGTGAACAATTATTGGCTGACGACACGATTAAAATGCGCACCAACGCTTTAAAAATTCGCGCAGAACTGGCGATGAAAACAGGCGACTTTGAGACAGCAGAATCCATCTACCACCACGTACTGGAAAAAAGAGAGCTAAATTGGGCTCGGCTCAGTCTGGGCATTATCGAGCTAAAACAAAACCATATACACTCTGCAATAGATTGCTTTAAAGGCATTATAGAAACCAACCCCCTTTACCTTGAAGCGTATGATTGGCTAAGTAAAGCCTACCAGGCAGACCACGATCATAAAGCAGCCGAAGAAACCTTACAACGTGCCGTACAACTCTCGCCCTCATCCTTTTTAAGGCAGAAAAAACTGGCAAAAACAGCAGAAACAAACAACAGTTTACAAGTCGCCCAACGCGCTTATAACGATGCACTTAAATTTGGCCAGTATTCTGTTCATAAATCGACCAATGACTTTGTCAGCCTGGCCAGAATCTACCAAAAAACCGGCAATACAAACAAAGCACTGTCAACCCTGAATAATTTGCGGGAGGCCTATTTGAATGACGATGTTGCAGAACTACATGCGTGCACATTAGAAAATGAATTGCATTTAAAACAAGGCAATACGGATGAGGCAACCAAATCGTTCAAACAGGCGCAACATCTTCTAAGCCAGCTCAGTGACAATATTGACCCATATGTTCTACTCGATATGGCCAGAAGCAGCTATATAAACAACAATGCTAAAAGCGCAGATAAAATCATAGATTCATTGGTAAAAAATCATATTGAAGATGATGCATTTATGGATGATATACGTCTCATGCTCAAACAAATCGGCAAACAAAATCATTGTGAATTTCTCATCCAAAAAACCAAGCAACAGCTTATTGACATCAATAATCAGGGCGTGTCGTTATTTAATCAGGGCAAACTAACAGAAGCCATGTCACTCTTGCAGGAAGCTGCCAACAAGATGCCGCACAATAAAACCATTCTGTTTAATATGGCCAAAATTTCTTTGCACGAATTAAAACAAAACAGCACCGATAAAGAGCGTATTTCCAGTGCGCGCAATCTCATAAAAAAAGCGTCCAAGGCAGGCATCAGCCCCGAAAAACTCACTCATCTTCAACTCGAATTCGTTCGCTTACAACACGCCGCAGATAAATAAAACTAAACCATGCATTCCAATAAGCAATTCCATTTTTCCAGCATACTGGCCTCCACTGTTCATGACATCAAAAATTCTCTAGGTGCCGTGCAGGGCCTGGTCACCCGTCTGGCAGACCAATACCGTGCCGATCATAACCCTGAATTCAAACAACTTGAATTTGAAGCCAAACGTATGAATCACAGCTTGATGCAGTTATTGGTGCTATACAAAATTGACAGTGATCGTTTCAGCCTGAATATTGATGAACATGATGTGCTGGACATTCTGAATGAGATTGAGGCGCAACTAACACCGTTACTGCAACAAAACCAAATTCACCTGACACTACAATGCGAGGAAGATTTATTGGTGTATTGCGATGCCACCCAAATCAGTAATGCGCTGAGCACCCTCCTTAACAATGCACAGCGTTACAGCCGTCAACACATCATACTATCTGCCAGCCAGCAGCAATCTGGAATATGCATTTGTATTGAGGACGATGGCCAAGGCTACCCGGCCAACTATTTGGATGTTAATACACAAAATCCAAACGATATTGATTGGGTCAGTGGCAACACAGGACTCGGCTTGTATTTTGCCTCCATCATCGCTTCGCTACATACCAATGGCCAGCAACAAGGTCATACCCTGATTGATAACCAAAGCAGCCTGGGCGGCGCACGTTTCAGGCTGTATTTACCCTAGGATTCTGCCAGATTATGGATAATTCTACTGCGATGATGGGAAATCGCATCGTGCGCGCGCATAACCCGACAGCCTCCTAACTGATGAGAAAGGCGTCTATCATCAGCTTCTGAACACTCAGCGTATCGCTGAATGATTTTTAAAAAACTGTCATCATGCTGTGAGATAATGCCCAAAAATCATCACGGTAAGCATGATGGATAATAATAACAATAGACAAACGGCTGACCTCACGCAACTTAGAAAACTACGTACCGGGTTGGCTATTGCACAAGGCACGCATTTGTTTTCAACCCTTCTCAAAGAAGCTGAAGGCACGGTGTCGCATGATCAAACCAAACGCGTGACTTACCTGACAATGCTTTTCTCACGCATCCACCGGGAAATGTTTCATCACTGGCGCGACCAGGCGACGGCTGAACACCGCCCAGGTACGATCATCAGTTCCGACACGCGCAATGAATTTCGCAAAACCATCAGTCGGCTGGTGCTGGATGATGAAAAACACCAGGAAACGGCAATTTTCGACAGCAATGGTTTTGTCATTAAATGTGACGATATTGCCGAAAAACTGGCCGAGTTCTACCAGCAAATGCGTAAAATCCGCCCCTTTGACTATGGCAACCTAGTGACGCTGGACTTTTTTATGGCCGCACTGGGGCATTTACCCGCATTCAAATCCGTTTACCCACAAGGCATTGATTTTAGACGGCTGGCTAAAGGTGATGCTCTGCGTCTGCATAATCAAAATAGCAATCATTGGGAAATCACCTGTGTGTTTGAACATGCGCTGGATCCCACACGCAACAAAAGTCTGCAAAATGGCGCCAATGGGTTTGGCAAATGGCCGGAAAACAAGTTTTCCCTGGCCGGCATCCCCTTCCTGTCGCACACTACCGAAGACGGTACAGAATGTTATGTCACTGTGGCTGGAGGCTTGGTACCCTGCTCTACCATCAATGACAATGAGTTTATTCAAGGTTCTCATTTCGCTGACAACCCCCTTAGCGTTTCCAAAAACATCATAGGCTACCTTCCCGACACCAAACAGTTCAGAGCGACAGACAAACACTCAATTGATGGCATTAGCATTGGCGAAGACAAACTGGCACCGTTGTTTTGCCTGGATGTGAATATGCTGACTGGCTTACGCTCGCCCAGTCATGCCGAATTCCTGGAACTGTTACAGGAATGTGCGGGAGACAAAAAACAAGTGTTTAAACTGGCCAATAACGAGCCACTTAAACAAAAAATGATCGCCAGCGCCAACGGTGACAATCGCCTAAAACGCACGGTAGAAATTGCCTACGACCGCCTTGGCAAGATCAACCGCATCCTGATAAATGCCCGTCAGGAAATTTTTCATGGTAAAACGCCGGTAGTTAACCCTCGCCTGTTCATGTGTATGGGGGGTGCCGGTTCTGGAAAAAGCGCGGTAGAAGAAGTCGCCAAAGCCAATTGTGGCGATAATTATGTGACTGCATCGCTGGACGAATTCCGCAAAGCCAGCGACCTGTATTGCATTTTAACCGCCGCCGGCCATCATAGTGATGATTATGTGTATGTCGAGCCGTTTGCCAACCGGCTACGCGATATGGTCGCTCAACATGCAATGGAAGCCGGAATTAATATTTTATATGACGGTACCGGCATCCCCTATCAACCACGCTACTCCACCATTATTAACCAGTTTAAATCCGCGGGTTTTCATACCCAGATTACTGCAATGGATGCGTTTCTGGTAAAACCGGAAGGGCGCGAAAAAGAGCTTTCCCGTTCGTCTGTAATCGACAGTGTAAAAAAACGCTTTCAACAACAAGGACGGGCACTGCCCTGGGTCATCACCATTGACAAACATATCCGCGCGCCCATGTCATTTTTAACTGCGCTGGAAGATCAATTTCTGGATAAAATTGCCCTGTTTGCCAATGACGGTGCCTATAATTCGCACTATCTAGTCGCCGAAAGTTTTGCCTTCTCTGAACGTGAAATCAAACTGTTGCAGCAACACCAAAAAGACCAACAACTCGCTAAGTTTCTGCAGAGCATCATTATCGATCATGATGCATCCCTCCTAAAAAACCTGGGTCATCACAATAAAGACAACATCGAAAAATTACTTGCACGCAACCCATCTTTCCAGGAAAACAATGTCGCTTACCTGGTCTACAGCAGCCACACAGGCCATAAAGTACTCCTGATCTACAACACACGACGCATGGTGGATTTTATTGAAAAACGTCAATTAAACCCTAATGCATCGGGTGAGGGCGGCCTGCTACACAAACCTGAGTCTTTATTATTTCATGTCGACCCCAAAGCTAAAGAGCCGTGGGTAACGCGTTTGCAGGGCTCAATCTAATCTACCGCATTGAATAATATGTCGCTCGGACTAAGGGTTATCTAAGCATTCAGTTTTTTTGCACCTGAACCCGTAACCTCTGATTAAACCCAAACCTATTGAAATTCAAGTACAAAACACTTCCAAGGCCATTGACCGATCGTGATAAAAGATTCATCACTTCGTAATGACAGCCTTAATGTACACCAAATTAATTTTAAACAATTTACCTTGATATACATTCACCGGGCTCGTAGAATTGAACCCGCACTTATCCTAACGGGGGTTCTTATGGTTTCTGTTAAACTGATGACGGAACTAGAAATATGAAGCGCATGAATTTTTACCAAAACACGCTTGTCTTGTTAGCTTTGTATTTATCTTCAATGTGTTTCGCCTACGCAGTGGAGTTAACGCCGCTCCCCACACCGCCTGCAATAAAAGCAGTACCCAACTATCAACGTGGCATCAAGCCTCCTCAATACCTAATCCAGTTCAATCAAAAATTGCAGCCGTTGAATTGTCAACAATTGAAAGTGCTCGCGCAAAAGTTTGCTGATAAACATCAACAAGCCACAACTAATCGCAACCGTGCCTATTACGGCCAACACCGTACCCTGATTTACCAATGGCTGGTCAAGAAAAATTGTTAAACCGTATTGGAGAATCGCTTTGCTTGCCTCTTACCGTATCAAACTCATATTTATTGTCATTTGTGCGCTCACTACACACTCATCCCTGGCTGCAGACCCCCCACTGTCTGAAGCAGAAGACCAGTCCATCGAAAATCTATTAAATAGCGTTGTCGAAAATGAAAGCCAGGCAGAATTATTTGGTATTAGCGAAACCCCAACATCGCAACTGGCCATTGAAGAAGACGGCTACATTTCTGCGATTAAATACCGCGAATTGCAGGAACAACAGAAATTATGGTTCGTCATTTTAATTTCCATCATGACCCCGGTTTTCCTGTATTTGGTGCTCAGCTTTCTAAAAAACAGCTCTGATAATTCCGGCACAAACATTGTCAATGCCACTGGGTTGATTCTTGTCATTCAAGCGACAGTGTTGATCGTAGTAACCTCTACCACTTCTGAACAACTTACTGCGGCTATTGGTGTGATTGCTGCCATTGCAGGCTATTTGTTTGGGTCTTCCACGCAGCAACAAAAAAATTGATTATGGCTATGAGCAAATCACAGGTAAGGAGTGATTACCGTGGTTTGTATATAATCATGAAATTGATTTACCCCGAACATTTCATGATGGGAATGGACTTTCTGGAAAACCAGGCGAAATACCCGGCTTAATTGCCAAACCCTTTGACACGACTGCAGCGAAGGCACAAGATTTCCAACGCAAACCAGTGCTTCCCCGGCTTCTGTCCCTTAACCATGGCATCTATTTCGGCACATTCAAGCAACATGCTTTTCAACTGCAAGGCAGATATGCGCTGGGCGGCCTGCGAAACCCATTGTTTGCGTTTATCCCAAATTTGTAATTTAGTGAAAAGTTGCTCTGGCCTTGTTCCGTTTTTAAGCTCAGCCTGAAAATTGTACAGTGTACGCAATTCGCGGCTGATGGCCCACAGCACAACGGGCTCGGCGATGCCTTCTGCCTTTAGGCCAGACAGAATTTTAAGTATGCGCTTGGGGTTTCCTTCCAGCAGGCTATCCGTCAGTTTGAAGACATCAAAACGAGCACTGTCACTGACGGCGTCTTCAATCAATTGCCGACTCACCGTTTGCTTGCCATATAAAACATAGAGTTTTTCGATCTCCTGTGCCGCAGCCAGCAGATTACCTTCTACACGCGACGCTAATAATTTTGCTGCATCCACATCCAGCGTTATGCCCTTATGTTGGCTGCGGCGCTGAAGCCAGGTTAATAATTCATTTCCCTGCAACGGCCATACCTGAATAAACACCCCTGCTTTTTCCAATGCCTGAAACCATTTGCTTTTTTGTGTGGCTGCGGTCAGTTTTGGCAGCGTGATTAACAACAAGGTTTCTTGCGGCGCTTGACTGGCATATTCAACTAAGGCCTTACTGCCTTCGCTGCCGGGTTTACCATTGGGAATGCGCAAATCAATCAGTTTTTTATCGGCAAAAATAGAGAGGTTAGCCGCCTCAGCCAATAGCATCTGCCATTCAAAGTTAGCTTCAACGGTCATCACTTCGCGTACCGTGTAACCCTGCTCTTTCGCCGCGTGTCTGAGCTGGTCAGCCGCTTCACCGACTTGCAAAGGCTCGTCCCCACTAATCACATAAACAGGAGCTAGAGCTTTCTCCAGATGGCGAGCCAACTGCTCAGGCTTGATTCGCACGGCGCTTATTTTTTCAGCAAAGCAGATGCACGCATCAACATTGATCGCACTGCGTTGCGATAAATTTCGTCACGAATAACAGCTTCTTCATTATTTTTGGCCAGAATATCTTCCTGATCATTAAAATAATCACGATTCACTTCCAGCACTTGCTGCTTGCCCAGCGCCTTGCCTTGCTCATCCAGCAAAACGTAGACCAATGTGTAATTAAGTTCATATTCGGTCGCCTTTCCGCTGGCATTTAACGACAAAACGCGGCGGCGCATATCATCTTTGATTACCTTGATCTGGAACCCCGCCTCACCCGGACTTGCCACCAGCGCCGCATCCGACCCCCGCAACGAGGAGAGTAACGCTCCCCGTAGCGCAGAACTGGCACCCTCAAGGTAAACCTTATGCATTTGTTGAGGTACATCCATAGCGCCACGCAGGTGATAGCCGCAGGCAGGCAAGAGCAAGATGCCAACAAGCACAGCGATTATTGAACAGTTTTTTCGTTTCATTACACTACAATATTGACAAGTTTTTTAGGCACAACAATGACCTTCCTGATCTCTTTGCCTTCGATATTACGCTGGATGACTTCATCCGCCAGCGCAGCGGCTTCTATCTCATCCTTGCTGGCTGTCGCCGACAGCATCAATTTGCTGCGCAGTTTACCATTCACCTGCACTACCATTTGTATGGAATCCTGTTGTAATGCCGAGGCATCCACCTTAGGCCAGTCGGCAACGACTATATTGCTGGTTTGTCCCAGTTCTGTCCATAACTGCTGACAGACATGCGGGATAATGGGAGACAGCATCAACACACAGGTTTCCAGTGCCTCTTGTTTAACTGCACGGCCATTGTCCGAGGTATCTTCAAATTTGGACAAGGCATTGACCAGTTCCATATTGGCGGCAATCGCTGTATTAAACGTATGGCGACGGTTAATGTCGTCGCTCACCTTGCTCAAGGTTTGATGCAGTTGTCTGCGCAAGTCTTTTTGACATTCACTTAACGCAGACGCATCCAGCGATGCAGAGGTTGCTCCTGACTGCGTATGCAGATACACCTGACGCCACAAGCGCTTGATAAAACGCAAGGCGCCTTCCACCCCGGCATCATTCCATTCCAGCGATTGATCCGGTGGCGAAGTAAACATGGTGTACAGGCGCACGGTATCGGCACCGTATTTATCGATTAAGGCCTGCGGATCCACACCATTGTTTTTGGATTTGGACATTTTCTCGATGGGCCCGACGATCACTTCAGAACCGTCTTCCAGTGATTTTGCACCGATAATCTTGCCTTTTTCGTCACGTTCAACCTCAACCTGGGTTAGATTGAAATAACGCTTATGCCCATGTTCATCAATTTGATAAAAGGTCTCGGCAATCACCATGCCTTGGGTCAACAGGTTTTTAAACGGCTCATCAGTTTTAATCAGTCCTTCATCACGTAGCAGTTTGTTGTAAAAACGTGCGTACAGCAAATGCAGAATGGCATG
>SPJJ01029270.1_pt1 | contig 11832 bp, 8 predicted proteins | sample 3741741 | NCBI WGS metagenome assembly SPJJ01 (sample SAMN10925908, study PRJNA522277) | cold seep metagenome | isolation source: Elba SIP-enriched marine methane seep metagenome, extraction at timepoint T1 | place: Italy: coast of Elba, Mediterranean Sea | collected 2014-05 | reverse complement strand
GATCGTGGGCTTCAAGGGCGCTCGGGCCCTGCCTCAGGCCTACCATCAGGCCTTGCTGCGAGCCCAATCGCAGCACGGCGCGGAGCTATTTTACACGGTCATCTTTGACGACAATGAGCTCGCCAAGCGGGCCCTGCTCGGCTTCAACAAGAGAAAACGCAAGGGCCAGCCGATCTACCGGGAGATGACGCCCTTCAACATGACGTCGGTGCAATACGCCTTGCCGGTGCGGAAGCCCAGAGGCACCGTGCGCCGGGCGCAGACCTGTGACATCGACGCGCTCACCCACTTCCTTGCCCAAAAGAGCAAACAGCGGGTGATGGGCGAGGTGCTGAGCCCCGAGCGATTTGAGCGCAGGCTCAAGCTGTGGCCCGAGTTCGGCATCGAGCACTTCTTCTTGGCGCTCGACCGTGAGCAGAACATCATCGGCACCGTCGCACCTTGGAATACGCACAGCTTCAAACGCACCCGGGTGCTTGGCTATTACGAGGAGATGAAGACCGTGAAGCGGCTGTTCAACCTCGGCGCGGCCGTCTTGCGCTACCCTGCGCTGCCGGAGCCCGGAGACTGCCTCGACTTCGCCTTCCTCAGCCACCTTGAGGTGCAAGGCGATGACCCCTGGATCCTCAAGGATCTTCTGCGGGCGAGCTACCGCGCGCTGAAAGATCAGCGCCTGCATTTCCTCAGCGCAATGATCCCCAGGGGCTCGGCGCTGGAGCACGCCTTCTCCGGATTTGTCGTCAACCGCACGCCGATGACCGTATACAGCGTGACGCTGCCCGAGACCGAGTACGCCGAGCGAGACTTCAGCACGGCCCAACCGGGCTTCGAGATGGCGTTGTCCTAGTCAAAAGCCAACGCTCCACATATCAACAACATAAGACTGCTTCTCATTACGGCAACAGCCCCTTATGGTTCCCGCTGTGAGACTTAGGCAGACCCTCTGGATGGGCGGGCCGGTCGCCGCCCTCGCACTGGCTGCGGTCTTTGTGGGCCCCGCGCGACTGCACTCGCTGAAGTGTCGCACCCTCGGCTGCACCGCTCAGACCCGCGTGAAGCGGCTGTGTGACCTGTACGAGCAAGTCCACACTGTGCCGGCGCCCGCCCGGACGAAGGCGCTGGCCGACGCGCTCGACCGCCTATGGCCCAGCCCAGAGCTTCGTGCGCTGGCTGATGAAGTCGCCGCCGCTCCGCTGGGGGATGGCTATGACCTGTTGATGGACGCCATTGAGGCCGGCGGCTTCGCGCGCCTCACCTGTCCCGCCTACGCCGAAGTCTTTGCAGGCCCCATTGCGGTCACACCTCGGCGGATTATTGTGCAGGGACAGACGCTGCTGAGCTTGCAACGTGGCTTCGTTCCCGCCACCCAGCTGGGGCTCCGAGGCCGCGAAATCATCGGACTGCACAAGGCCCTGGGCTACTCACCCGACGGCTCCAGCGTGCGCATCGGCGCCATCGAGCACGCCTCTTTGCTGGTACTCCATCAGCTGCTGTACAGCCTCGGTCGCCTCGGGGTGCCCAAGGTCGAGGTCTCCCTCGCCGGCGCGGTGGTACACCACATGCAATTTGACTTGCCGGCCTATGGCAGCTGCGAGGGCTGTGTGCACGACCCCAATGACATCGCCACCGGCGATACGGGCGACAGCGGCCCTCAGTTGCTGGGCCACCGCGCGAGCAAGGCCGGCACACCGATGAATACCGACGATCTTCAGATCGTGGTGCTGGCACAAAATGGGGACGCGCCTCTGTCCCAGCCCAACTCCGCGAGTCGCCCCGCTTTGGTGATCGCCGCAGCCGCGACCCGCAGCCTTACAGATGTCGCCAAGACGGTGCGCGCCTACCAGGGGCCCGCCCAAGCGCCTCGCTACGACAAGGTCTATATGGCGCTGTCACCCTCCAGCATTCAGCGTCCGGCCAACGCCCCCAAGACCGTGGCCGCTCGGGTCGCCACCGCACCACCGCGCAGTACCAAGAGCAGCGCGCGCCGATCCTCGCAGCGAACGGCGGCCGCCGCGGATGCCGAGCTTCGCCAGGAGCTTCAGCCCAAGATGCGCGCGCTCAAGGACTGCTACGAGCGCGCGCTGAAGCTCGACAGCTACCTATCCGGGAAGGTCACCTTGCACTTTGATATTGGCCCCTCCGGCCGCACCTCACGCGTGCGCCTGGTCGACCATTCGCTGCGCAGCAAGCAAGTCGTAGATTGCATCGCACGACGCGCCCGCGCATGGCGCCTGCCCGCACCGGCCGATGCCCCCGTCGCGGTCTCCTACCCCCTGGTCTTCTCTCCGACCGCCTTTTAGTTGGCGGTGATGCCCAGCGTATCGGTCTCATTGCCCGAGATCTGCGTGCGCAGCAGCACCGACGACAGCCGAGTGTCCGCGCCAAATTGCACACCCACCCGATGACCCGTGACCCAACCATCCGTCGCCTCGATGGCATCGGCGGCCAGGCTCACCATGCCCGTCGCGGCCGAGCCGCTGATCTCGTAGCGCTGCAGCTGTAGCAAGGCCCCCTCATTGACGAGCAGCCCATCACCCACAGCCGGCATGCCATCGGCGCATATGCCGCCAGCATCCTGTTCGCTGGGGCCCAAGGTCTGCGCCAAGATCAAGTCCTCGGCGCGCACCTGCGCATCGTCTCGCACGCAGACCGCCCCTGAGCGAGCCTCAGCGACGCGCACCCGGGACAGCGAGGTGATCGTGTCATTGGTGGGCCTGACGCCGAAGCGCGCATCCTGCACGTCGAGGTCGACAAACTCGGTCTCGGCCCGGCCCAACAGATACACCGCGATGTTCGCCGACCGCTCCACCAGGGCTCGAGTCACCTGAAGGTCTACCCCATCCCTAAACTCCAGGCCGTGGCCAGCCTTCGGTCCAAGGTCGTCGACATCGCGTACGTGCAGGTCGCTCAGCACGCCTCGAATGCCAGGTTCGCCCACCGCAGTGTAGGCCTGCACCCCGTGGGTATCCATGTCCTCAAGCAGGACACGTTGCGCGTCGATCTCGGTCCCTGTGCGAAGCCACAGCCCCACGCCCAAGAATGATTCCTGCTCGCTGATCCAAGTGCGCTGCACCGCCGCGATGTGCAGATCGCGCAGCACCAGCTTCGCGTTCATCGACCGCAGACCCCAACGATTGCTGCCCTCCAGGTAGGTTCGGGCCAGCTCCAACTGCCCACCCAGCGCTTCGATATGGCCCACGTGGCCCACGTAGCCCTCCGCGGCCCAGCCCAGGTACAGGCGGTCCGCGTTCAAGACTCCGCCATCCACACGCAACGCGGCGCCCTCGATTCGCTCGATGCGCACCTTCGACAGGTCCACTGAGGCGCCCTCCCCGACCTGCACCCCGACCGCACCATCCGGGTCGAGGATGCGCTGAAAGACAGCTTGCTCCGCGCTGAATTGAGTCGCTGCCCCCTCGCTGACCGCCCCTCTGGCACGAAAGTCCGTCACCAGCGCGGAGCGAAGGTTCAGCGCGCCGCCGCCAAAGACGTACAGCGCCCCGCGTGTCCGGAAGATTCTGCCTGGCGCGCTCAGCTGCGCGTCCTGAACATCGACCCGGGTCTGCCTGTCCTGCACCCAGACCGTGTAGCCGCCGTTGTCCTCGAGCATGACACTCGAGGCCTGCACATAGGCGCGGCCCTTGGCGACCAAGGCGGAGGTCGGGATGGTCGCCGTGCCGCGAATGCGCACCCTGTCCATAGTCAGCGATGAGGTCGCCACTTCGATGGCCGGGCCCACCTCATGACCAGAGATGACGACCTCCCGCAGGGTGACTTGCGTACCCTGGCCGTTGATCCGCACCCCACCTGCGGGGCTATCAAGGGTGAGGTTGCGCAGGCCGCCCTGCCCGCCAATAAAGGCGATCGTTGACGCGGGCCGCAGCCAGGTTCCTGAGACACAAGCCCCCCACAACGTCGCGCCAGCACTGCTCACTACCGGGGCCGTGTAGGTGCCCTCGGTGAGCGCGATGATCCCGTCTGGCCCCACCGCGGATACCGCAGCCTGCAGCGTGCCGAAGGGCGCGGGCCGTGAGCCATCACCGGCTTGGGCGCCGGGGCGAACAAAGATGACGCTGGGGTCATCCGGCAGGTCTGGCGCCCACTCGCCCGGGGCGGGGCAGGCCGTGCCCAAAAAGACACAACCCGCCGCGCTGGGCCACTGCGCCTCATCATCGGCGCAAGCCTGCGCCTCGGCGGGCGCACAATAGGTGCCGCCCGAGCCCTGCACCGGCGACCAACCCGGGTCGCAGATGCCAAAGTCGACGGGGCTCGGGGGCATTGCGGCCGCAGGCCGGGCCGCGGGCTCGCGCTCAGCGCAATCCGCGCTGCAGATGCGGGCCTCAAGGTCCGCCTCGTTAGCGAAGCAGCCGCCCTCGGCCAGGCAACGCTGTGGCTGGATGCCTGGCAATCGAATGCTAGAAAAGATGTCATCTCGGACCCCTAGCGGGCGCCATTCTTCGAGGCCTTGGGCGGTCCGCTGGGCACGAAAGCCCTGCACATAGGGTGGCAAGGGCCGGCCCACATCACTGGCCGGCGCAAGCGCAAGCCATCCGGCAGTCAATCCGAGGGTCTTCAGGTCTCTGGCGTAGTACAGCAGGGCCACGCTGCGACCGGTCGCAGCCGAGAAGCTGGGCACCGGACCCTCGAAAGCCCAAACCGAGTCTCCGCCACTGTCTTTGAAGATGAGCAGCCCCGACGCCGGGCTCAGCTGCAACTCCGGCAGCTCGAAGGGCACCTGGCCGTGGCAGCTCAGCACCACTGCCATCAAACCCGCCGCACCTACACCCCGCCGCACAGCTCCAAGCTACCTGCCGGACCATCCCACGCCAAGTTGGGCCCATCGATAGGCTCAGTCTGAGGGCCGCCGTGCCCTTGGGAACAACTCGATTGCAGCCCACCCTCTCCTGTCGCTAGGCTCGGGGCGCGTGACCGGCCCACAAGCTCCATCGGCCGGGGGCCTCCTGGGCCCCCGTCGCGGCGCGTGGATCATCGCGACCTGTGTCGCGGCCTGCCATCCTGAGTCCGCGATTCAAGCCCCCAATATCGCCGGCGCGGAGGCTGCGGTGCTGGTGGTGGTCGATGACAACTCCGAAGCCGCGTACGCGGTGCCTCTTCAGTCTGGGCCGCCAACCTGGCCCGAGCTGGCGCTGCAGGGCGACACCCAGATGCACCTGTCCTTGTACGCCTGCCCACTGGAGCGCCTGGGCCTCAGCGCAGGTCCCGTCGCCTTGGATCGCCGCGCCGACCGCATGAATCTGCTGCCCGAGGCCCTGCGGACCTTGGCCCGCACGGACCACGATGAGGCTTGGGTGCCCGCCGGCGAGGCCGACGAGCGTGTGCAACAGACCCTGCGTTTTCTGCCCATCCCCGCGGACACCGGCTGCACCCAACGAACAGCTCAACTGAGCACCACCCCCGCCCGCCTCGCGGCGGACGAGCGCGGTGCGCCCGCCTTCGCGATCTCGCTGCCGGACGACACGGCACTCATCGCCTCACGCAATGGGCGCTACTACCGCGTTGGTCGGGATGCGACAGTCACGCCCCTGAGCGCTCCCATCACGACCGAACCGCGCGCGGCCCATAGCTTTGATGACGGCACAGTCTACATCCTCGACGCGCAGGGGGACTTGCATCGTGGCACGGTCGGCGGCAGCTTCGAGCGCGTACACTCGCAGGCGGACCTCGGCCTGGACAGCGGCTCAGCCACGATGGTGGGGCCCGCCACCGCCGGCCCCACCCCCGAACTCTTTGTGGCCACGACGCAACGTAGCCTGCGGCACTTCGACGGAAGCGCCTGGACCACCACCGCCACGGCCCCTGCGGACGCCGCTCAACTCAACTACGCGCCGCCGCTCATCTGGTTAGGGCCAGGCCAAGTCATGGCGACCGGCTTTGGGGCCGAGGGCCGAGGGCTGGCGGTGCACCGGGCCGGCCAAACTCAGGTGGTCTTACCGCCCCGGAGCAACGCGCCGGTGGGCCTCGGCGTCGGCGCGGGCCCCGGAGTCCTGGTCGGCTTTGATGACGGCGTCGTTCAGCGCTACTTCGAGGGCAACTGGGAGAACATCGTGGCCCAGGGCCTACGAAAGCGAGCCCACTTCATCCGCCCCTTGAACGACGGCACGCTCCTGCTCGGTGGCGGGACCAGCGTGGCTGCTGCCGATTATTCCTTCGGCTTTGGTCAGTGGTCTTCGGCCGTGGGCTTTTGTGCGCCCACCGCTACGGGCGCCCTGCCGATCATGTTTGCCGACCTTGGGGCCAAGGCTTGGGTGCTGCTTCTGGCTGATAACCCGCAAGACGACTTGCCCTTTAACCTCACCATCTTGCGCGAGGCTAGCCCCGCGCCCGTATGCGGCCCACCGAACGAGTTATGACTATGAAGATCTACACCTACTCCGGATGCAGCACCTGCAAGAAGGCCACGAAGTGGCTGGATGCCGCAGGCGTTGAGTATGAAGAGCGCGCCATTCGGCAACGCCCGCCCACCAAGACGGAGCTGCGCGCGATGCTGAAGCACCTCGGCGACCGCAAAAAACTCTTCAATGTATCGGGCCAGGACTACCGAAAGCTGGGCATGAAGGACCGCTTGCCGGACATGAAGGACGCCGAGGTGATCGACCTGCTCGCGGGCAATGGCAACCTCATCAAGCGGCCCTTCGTCATCGGCGAGGACTTTGGCACCGTGGGCTTCAAAGAGCCCGTGTGGCAGGAGCTGTTCGGCTAGGCCAGCGGCCTCAGCGGCCCTTGAACTCGGGCGCCCGCTTTTCGAAGAAGGCCGCCACACCCTCCGCCGCATCTTCGAGCATCGCGTTGACGGTGATGAGGCCCTGCAGGTGGGCGAAGGCGCCGTCCAGCGGCATGCCCTCCTGCTGCACCAAGGCGCGGCGTCCCAAGCGCAGCACGGCGGGCGAGTAGCCGGCGAGCTTGTCGGTCCAGGCCTCGACGGCCGCCTCGAACTCTTCTGCGGGCACCGTCTTATTCACCAAGCCCATCTCGTGGGCCTGCTCGCTGCTGTAGTTTTCACCCAAGAGCATCATCTCGTAGGCGGTGCGGCGGTCTACGGTGCGCAGGATGAGCGCGGAGATCATGAAGGGGAAGAGCCCGCGCTTGATCTCAGGGGTGCCAATCTTACAGCCGCCCTTGGCGATGGCGAGGTCACACGCCAGCATCAAGCCCAGGCCGCCCGCGACGCAGTGGCCATTGACCGCGGCCAGAGTGGGCTTGGACAGCCCCAAGATGATCTGAAAGAGCTTGGGGAACAGGCCCCGGGACTCGTGCACCTCCAAGAAGCTGCCGCCGCCCGCCATGCCGCCCAGGTCGGCGCCGGCGCAAAAGGCCTTGTCGCCCGCGCCGCGCAGCACCACCACGCACCCGTCCTTATCGGCGTCCGCCCGCTCGAAGGCGTCGATCAGCTCCTCGAGCATCTGCGCGTTGAGCGCGTTTCGCTTCTCCGGGCGGTTGAGGGTCACGCGCAGGGCGCGGCCGGTCTTTTCGTAGGTGATGGTCTCGTAACTCATACAGTGGGGTCCTTGGGGTTGAGCATGCCGGCGAGCATGACCTCGCGCACGGTGCGTTTGACGGCCTCAGCCTCTTGAAGTGTGTGGCAGTCGATGGCCTTGAGCATGGCGCCGGTGCAGATGGTCTCCAGAGCACCAAAGAACATGTAGGCCGCGACCCGCGGTTCGATGGAGCTGCGCAGCTCCCCGCTGGCCTGACCGGCGACGATGATCTGCTGCACCACGTCAAAGGCGGAGTTGAAGGCGCTCATCTTCTCCGCGTGTACAAAACGATCAGACCGGGAGATCTCCTGGATGATGACCTGGATGATGTTGGGGGCGACCTGCAGCGCATCGATCAGCAGCGCGCTGATGCGCTCGAGCTTCTGACCGGCGCTGAGGCTGTCGGTCTCCTCAAGATCTCGGATCACCTTCAAAAAGACGCTCCAGTTGTCTTCGAAGACGCTGTTGAGCACGTGATCTTTGGAATCGAAGTAGTGGTAGATGAGGCCATAGGCGACCCCGGCTCGCTTGGCGATGTCGCTCACCCGGGTCCTGTGAAAGCCCCGCTCCGCAAAGGCCTCCACCGCCGCCTTGAGGATTTGTTTGCGACGATCGCTCGCGAGGTCTGCGCTGCCCGCTTTTCTCCCTGATTCCGCCATGGTCCCGAACGCCGTGGGCACTGACCCACGAGTCAACGCAGCCTAGCAGTGGCCTTTGTGAGCGTCACGCCCCCTGTAACACCTCAAGGAAAGCGATCTGCGCCGATGTAGGCAAAGGTAAGCCTTCGAAACGTTAGGCATTTTTTGCGCAACACCTCAGGGCGCCGGACGATAACTGTTACGTCACAGGGGACGTTATGAACGTAGCAAGCACATCTTCCAGCGCGAACACCTCAGCCTCCCTCGGCGGGAACTTGGATTGGAACCAGGGCAGCTTCCGAGAGAAGTTTGGCTCCTTGTTCAAATCGGACAACGAGAAGCGCCTCGAGGACTACGCCAGCGCCGATATGGCCAAGATGCAGTCCCGGGTCCGCAGCCGCTTCCAGGTCGCCGACGCGAAGATTCAGGACAGCCGCGATGACCGCTCGATGTCCATGATTGGCAAGACCCGCACCACGACCGCTCAGAGCGTCGAGCAGAGCTTCGGCCCCACGACCGGCGCCGCCTTCAAGGCGATGGCCCTTCGCGCCTGAGACTCGGTAACCACTAAGGCTGCTGCCCCGGCAGCCCGCAAAGCCCGCCCAACGAGTCATCGTGGGTGGGCTTTCTTCGTTTTGGGGCCGAAGCTCTCGGCGCCTGCACGCTCAGTTTGAGACCGAGCCCAGCCGCGCCAAGTCCAGCCCGAAGTCTATCTGCACGCCCTCTCGGTCCCGCGCCGTGGATACGCTGAGGTAGGCCGACCAACAGTCACAGGGCGACTTCCAGCCCACCGCGCTGCGGGTATTTCTCAGGACCTTGTCGTTGTCGAAGTCCAAGGTCATATCGAAGGCCAACGTCAGCGGTTTGAACGGATGCGCGCGCGCGCTGACGGTGAGGCCGGAGTAGGCACTCCACGGACGAAAGTCCTGACGCACCGGTCCGTCGGGCGGCACGGTGGCCAGCGTACGCCACTCGTCAAACGGCAGGTATTGCTCGGGGCGGATGCTGCCCGAGGGCACCAGCTCCTCGAGTCCCACGAGCATGTAGTCCGGCCGCACGGTATCAAAGCGTGCCCACGTCAGGGCCAAGCTATCTCCCAGGCGGTCCGCGATGCGCACCGAGGCCCGCGCCTCGGTGACCACGGTATCTTGCAAACGCACCGCAGTGCGCCCCAGAAGATCAACCAAGACCGGCCAACCGTCGCGGCCGAGGTGCAGGTCAGCCTGCGATACCCACTCCGAGGTCTGGGCCGCGCTGTCCTGCCAAGCGAGGTTGCGCCCCATCCAGGTCTGGAGGCCGAAATAGGTCGCCCCTGTCTGCGAGTTCAACAGCTCCGTATGAAGGCGCGCCCTCACCTGGTGCACCGCCTGCAGCGCGTCGATCTCGTCGTGGGTGGCCACCGCTCCAGGCGTATCCTGTACGCCGATAGAGCCCGGGATGATGAGGTGCTCCAGGGTGGGCACGATGCGGTGCACCACGCTGCCGAAGTCTCGGGACAGGTCCGTAAACAGGCGAGTGTGCCCCAGGACCGCCAGCCGGGTTGCGCTCACATTGATGCTATCGCCTCTGCCAGCCCACGCCGTGAAGCGGCCCGCCACCGAGGGCTCCAGCACCAAACCCAACGGCAGATCGATGGGCAGGGCCACCTCAGGCCGCAGGTCAGTACGCACAAAACGAGCGACCTCGGGCCGGGGCGCCGCAAACGCAGACACCGCCAGCCGCGCCTGAGCCAACAGCTGCAGGCCATCAAAGAGCGGTCGGCTGGGCGCGTCGAGCACAAAATCCATGAAGCGGTAGCGAACGGAGCCGGCGCCCACCAGGCCCTGCGCGTCAAAATCACCCACCACCTGATCAGAGAAGAGCTGAACATCCCTCAGGCCGCCCGGCGCGCTGCCTGCGTAGGTATCGGGCCTCAGATCCTGCATGAGCTGCAGCCCCACCGCGGCCCGCAAGTTTTGTTGCCATCGATGTGAGTAGGTGACGCGGCTGCGTGTATATTCCGCCTGACGGGACAAAAAGGCGTTGGCAAAGTCCGACTGATAGGCCGGGTCGCCCATGAGGTTGATATCGGCGCGCAAGCGTCCTTGCGCCCAACGCGTATCGTGCTCACCCGCCACCGCCCAGCGCAGAAATAACTCAGAGCTCTTTTTCCAATCCCCGTCCTCAAATTGGCCAAGGTCTGCGACCACGCTGGGTCGCCAGACGCCGCGCGTCGTGCGGGAGGTTGAGTAGCGCAGCTCCAGGTCCATGCCGGCCCCGCGCTCGGACAGGTAAAAGGGCTCCACCGTCATGTCCCAGCTCCTCGACAGGGCGAAGAAGACGGGCAGCCCAAAACGAAAGCCGGTATTGGATACGTATCCAAAGCGCGGGGTCAGCAGCCCAGTCCGGCGCTGGCCCAGCGGCACGTAGAGAAGGGGCAGCGCCATCACGGGCACATCCAGCACATAGAAGACCGGCAGGGTGAGCCAGGCCCCTGAACTGAGATCGATCGATGCGCTCTTGGACCAGATGCGCCAAGAGGGTCGGTTGCCCGCGCCACAATCGCAGGCCGTGAAGCTGGCCCCCTTGACCCGCACCTGCCCGCCGGAGGGTCGCTCGAGGTGGTCCGCCGTTACGATGAGTTCATCACGCCCCGCACGTCGGGCCTGCTGCGCAGGCACCGCCTCGAGGTTCGGCACCGAGCCCTTAGCTTTGATGCGCAGCTCCGCGCCCTCGATGCCTCCGAAGAGCTCCGGGATGCGCATCGTCACCCGGTCGCAGGTCATCACGCTGCTGCCGTCGACGGCCACGACGTGGCCTTCGGCATAGGCGAGGCCCGCCGCCTCATCGAAGCGCACGGAGTCCGCGTACAGCACCGCGCCGGGGCGGCGCACCTGCACGTTTCCTGTGGCCAGGTAGGTCTGCCGGGAGGGTGAGGCCTCAAGACGATCGGCGGTAATCGAAAACGGCTGGTCGAGCACTGCGCTCAAGCCAGAAGCCGTGGTGGAGGTGGCCTCAGCATAGGCCGGTGCGCTCAGGCCCACGGCCAGCAGCGAGCACCAGACATGCGACAGCCGCGCGATAACGCTGAACAGTTTCAGGGCGCGCGGGAGAAGTCGATAGCGATGGTGGTCCCGATGCGCTTGACCTGAAAGCTACCCTGCTCACGCAGTCGCACTTCTACGCGGGTATTCTCTCCGCTCGGCACGGCCTGCACGCGCAGCACGGGGCTGTTGAAGTAGCTGGTATCCAACGCGCGCGTATTGTTCTTCACGGGCACGCTGGTATTCATCAGCTCGATGACCAGCAGGTCCCCCTGTTGGCTTTGGCGGTAGCGGGCCTTTCCGTCCATGCGCACGAAGATGCGGGAGGTCCCTGCCATCTGACGAAAGCCGATGTACTTCATGACCCGGGGCCCCGGGTCGAAGTCATTGGCATCCGGTGAGGTCGGCATCGTAGGCGCGGGGCGAGTCTCGCGAACCTCAAGGTCATCGGCGGGTGTGGAACCTTCGGGTTGCAACGTATCCTGCGGGTCGGCGACCTTGACGACCTTGAGGGTGCGGCGGCGCTCGTAGTGCACCGCCGGCGGAGACCAATCACTTGAGGACTTGGTCTTGGGCATCGCCGCCGCCAGCCGCTGGGTCTTGGCCTCGGGCTTCTTGGTGGTCGCAAACTTCGGCGTGCTCACCTTCGCGGCGGGCTCGGGGGTGTCCGCCTTG
>SPJJ01041981.1_pt1 | contig 11846 bp, 9 predicted proteins | sample 3741741 | NCBI WGS metagenome assembly SPJJ01 (sample SAMN10925908, study PRJNA522277) | cold seep metagenome | isolation source: Elba SIP-enriched marine methane seep metagenome, extraction at timepoint T1 | place: Italy: coast of Elba, Mediterranean Sea | collected 2014-05 | reverse complement strand
GTACCAGGTAATCGGTGTAGAGCTGAGCCCCATTGCAGTCAAAGCCTTTTTTGAGGAAAACAAGCTGCAGCCCGTCAAACAGCGTTTAGATAATTTCACCCTATGGAGCCATGGAAATATCAGCATCCTATGTGGCGATTATTTTTCCTTGAGCCAGATTCAGTTGGGACAAATAGATACCGTCTATGATCGAGCAGCACTTACCGCCCTACCGGAGGATATACGCATCCTGTACGTCAACCACCTTCGTACTATCGTGTCTACCTCCACCAATATTTTTCTCCTCACCACTGAGGATGCGACAGACGACAACAACCGGCAGCAAAGCCACCAAATCGACGAAGAATTGATCTCACTGTACGCCAGAAACTTCGATATAAGACTTGAGCATTCAGATATACTTGTCGAAGAACACCTCTCCTCAGCAGAATCCTCACCACTGACGTCCGCTTATAAAGTCTACCACCTGAATAGTCGCACGCCACGCAAGTAGCTATGAATAATTGGAATGTGTGGTCGAGCAAGGTCGATAATTCCAACAGGTGAAAGTCCCGTTCTGGCAAGGTTGGTCAACCACCCGATACTGTCCAGGAGTCGGGTAGCTTGAATTCGACCTTTTGAATTCACCAGGGTGTTTTTGTTCATACATTTGGTAATAAATATAAAAAACAAGCTGGTCATTATCCTCGCTATAAATATCTTCACGCGCATTATGCCAGACCGTCACATGATGCAAACCGTCTGCAAACTCGATTATTAACAATAATAAGGCCTTACTCGGTGATTGTGTTCTTTCAAACTAAACAGAGCAAGGCAGACTAACCAAGCAGTTTTTGCCATTGTTTTTAGCTTTATAAAGTGCTGTATCAGCTTGTTTGTAGAGCTGTTTAAATGAACAGGGAGTTGTTTCTGAGATGAAGCGAGACCGATACTGACTGTGTAGTTGAGTGTTTTTTCCGCTATAACTAGGTTCGCTTCAGAGATGGCTTTTTGCACTTTGTAGGCAGCTACAAAGCGCCATCAGCCGTGGTATCCGGCAACAAAATGATAAATTCTTCTCCTCCAAAACGTGCTGCAATATCACTTCCACGTTTGCACTGAATCAGGGTATGTCCCATTGACTTTAAAACTTTATCCCCAGCATCATGACCAAAATGGTCATTAATCTGTTTAAAATCATCAGCGACGGGCCAATTGCAAGTAGTGTGAGCATTGTTCAACAAATGCGCCACGATTGAGGATACCAGTGAGTGCATCGTGAATGGCATGATGGCGCATTTTAAGTTCAAGGTGGTGGACATTAATTAACAGAGTGACGACATACCAGCTAATTGCCGGGGCAATAACGAGCGGGGGGATTATTGCGAGCAGTATAGTTTGGAAATTGATGTGTAAATCTAGGAGTACATAGATCAGACTACACACTGCGAGTGAAGATAAAACAGAAATGACAGTAATCGCTAAGACTGTACCTATACGGCCTACAGAGGCAATTAATTCCCGCATATAAAGGTTTTGGATAAGGAATGATTACTGTGGCAATTAGCTTGCAATTACACCAATTTTTTCTCTAAGTTGCACGGCGGATTCGGCTTGCAATTGTTCAGTCCATTGCATTTTATTTTTGCTGAATAAAACAATGATGGTTGATCCCATGTTAAAGCGTCCCATTTCATCCCCTTTGTTGATAACAATCGTCTTATCCTGATATTGCCAGCGGCGGATTTGTTTACAGCTAGGGGGCGTTACTACGCCATGCCAGGTGGTCTCGATACTGTTGACAAAAATAGCGCCGACCAACACTAGAGCCATATAGCCGATTTCTGTTGAGAACACACACACAACCCGCTCATTTCTGGCAAATAATTCAGGCACGCCGTCACAAGTTGTTTGATTTACACTGAACAGCTTGCCTGGGATATGCAGCATTTCTTGTAACGTACCGCTAACCGGCATATGCAGGCGATGATAATCACGCGGCGAAAGATATATGGTGGCAAATTTACCATCATCAAATGTTTGTGCTAATTGTTCATCGCCGCCCAATAATTGCAAGGTCGAAAAGTGTTTACCTTTTGCCTGAAAAATCTGCCCGTTTTCAATATCACCAAGCTGGCTGAAGACACCATCTGCGGGACTCACTATGCTGGTACTTTCCGTATTTAAGGGGCGCGCATCTGCACTCAATTCGCGGGTGAAAAAAGCATTGAAATTATCATAAGTTTGAATGTCGGGTTGTTTGGCTTCCGCTAAATTGACCTTATAAAGCCAAACGATGCACTTAATAAACAATTTTCTCCAGATTTTATTTGGGTTGTAGGTCAACCAGGCCATCAATCTGGATAAAAAATGATGAGGTATTAGGTATTGCGGAAGAACTTTTAAAATAAATGACAGATTCATGACGTTAACGCGCTTCAAGGAAGAATGGTTTTACTCGACAGTTTTGCTAGGCGACTGTTGGATTATGGATAATTCTACTGCGGCGATGGGAAATTGGTTGGTTTATCGGTTTTTTTTCGTTATGTAGCACCACTATGCCCCCCGAAAGATCAAAAAAATCCGCTCTATTTTCCACTCACCCCGTGACCAACCCCATCACCCGACAGTCGCCTAGATAAATTTATTCAAGGCAGATGAACGAGTGCCGGGGTAACCCACTCAGGATTACGGTGTTCAGCTGTCACGTTGGTATAAATTCCCCCACGTACATTGAATTCGGATTTAACCCGCATGAAATTCGGTTGTGTGGCGGCCACCAGGTCATCCAGAATTTGATTCGTGACCGCTTCGTGGAAGGCGCCCTGATCACGATATGACCAGATATAGAGTTTTAACGATTTTAGTTCAACGCATAGTTGATCCGGCACATAATCCAAGAAAATAGTGGCGAAATCAGGTTGTCCGGTTTTTGGGCATAAACAGGTGAACTCTGGAATTTCTATACGAATGCTGTAATCACGTCCAGGGTTTGGGTTATCAAAGGTTTCCAGCGTTTTTGAAGGTAATGTCGTCATCAGATAAAAAATAAAAATTACAAAAAACAGTATGAAACTCGTGTAATAATAACCGGTTTCATTGTAATAAGCGGGACATTCTACCAGTTATGAGACTGGAAAAAATCAAACTTTCAGGCTTTAAATCGTTTGTCGACCCCACCACGATTCCGGTGAATGGCAATTTAACCGCCATTGTTGGCCCAAACGGGTGTGGTAAATCCAATATCATCGATGCCGTGCGCTGGGTCATGGGTGAAAGTTCGGCCAAGCATTTACGTGGTGGCAGTATGGCGGATGTCATCTTTAATGGATCCTCATCGCGCAAACCTGTTAGTGCCGCCTCGGTAGAACTGGTGTTTGATAACAGTGAAGGCAAAGCCGGCGGAGAATACGCTAAATACAACAGTATTTCATTAAAGCGCCAGGTAAATCGAGATGGTCAATCCGTGTATCACTTGAATGGTACACGTTGTCGGCGTAAGGATATCACCGATTTATTTTTAGGCACTGGATTGGGTTCGCGCAGTTATGCAATTATCGAGCAGGGCACAATATCACGCATGGTCGAATCCAAACCCGATGAGTTACGTGTGCATATTGAAGAAGCTGCCGGGATTTCCAAATACAAAGAACGCCGTCATGAAACTGAAACGCGCATGCATCATACCCGAGAAAACCTGGAACGTCTGGATGATTTACGCGAAGAAGTTGAAAAACAGTTAAATCATCTAAAAAAGCAGGCTGATAAAGCAGAACAATATACAGAATTAAAACAACAGGAGCGCCAGTTTAAACAGGAATTGTTGGCAATGCGCTGGAATAATCATCGGCAAACGGCGCGACAACAGGAAGAAAAATTACAGTCAGTTGCCGAAGAGCATAACCGTTTGTTTGTGCGCATTCGGGAAACCGAACAGGCCATTAGCGACAAACGTCAACAGCAAAAAATTCAGCAACAAAAGCTGGACGACTCTCAGGCGCAATATTATCAACTGGTGTCAGAAATCAGCCGCATTCAGCAAGCTATTAAACATAATGAACAAACCCATGCTGATACCCTGGCAGAAATCAATCGGCTGCAAACTCAGCATGACCAAGCCGAGCAATCTTATATCCAAGATAAACAACAACTTGAAGAATTACAAACGGCTTTACTTGAAGCCGAGGAAAGTTTGGCAACAGCCCGTGACATTGCCGCTGAAAACGAGCAAATACGGCAGTCCTCTCAACAGCAGCAGCAGCACTGGCAGCAACAGTGGGAAGCCTATTTGACTGAGAATGCGACTTTTCGTGAACAATATGAAGTACAGCGGGCGACACTGGCACAAATAGATAATCAGCAAAAACAATTGCAGATACGCTATGAAAAATTGCATGATGAGCACAGTGAACTCAGGCAAAGTCAATTGCATGAAGATTTAGAGATATTACGCGAAAGTGTTGCCAGCTTGGATGAGGAACGTGAAGCGTTGCATAAGCAACTTGATCAAATGCTGCAACGCACCGGAGAGCAGCGTCAGCAACTTAAACAAACACAAAATTCGCTGCATAACAAGCGGGCTGAGTTACACAATTTAAGTGGAAAAATCACCTCACTGGAATTATTGCAACAGCACGCCATGGGCAAGGATAACAAAGCGGCTGAACCCTGGTTACAAGAAAACTGCTTGCTCGACACTCCCCGCTTTGGCGAGTTTTTGCACGTCGAAGAAGGTTGGGAAACAGCCGTAGAAGTTTTAATGGGGCAATATTTTGAAGCTATCTGTGTTGATGACATTCAGGATGTCATCCATCAGATTGAAGGTCTGCCCGAACAATCAGTGATGTTGGTTGAGAAAAACAAGCCAACGGTTGCAGAAAATTCACTGCTTGCAAAAATTCAATCCGACTGGAGTTTATCAACCCTGTTTGCTGGCGTTTTGTGTGCTGATTCACTCACGCAAGCCAGAGAAATGTTGCCTGCATTGCTGGATCACCAAAGTATTGTTCTGGCTGATGGTACCTGGTTAGGAAACAACTGGTTATTACATTCTGCTGGGGATGACAGCAAAAGTGGCGTATTGCAGAGAGAAAAAGAACTGCGCCAATTAAAACCGCGACAAACTGCATTGCATGATGAAATTGATGCGCTTGAACAACAGCTGGAAGACACTGAAGAGCAATTGAAATACACCGAAGCTGAGCGTGAGTCCTGCCAACAACGTGAGCAGTCTCTGGGTAAGGAATTATCGGTAAAAAATTCTGAGCTTAGCGCACAATCTGTCCGGCACGATCAACAGCAGGCACGGCTAGAACAGTTGATGGATGAACTGGAAACCATGAATGAAGAGCTAAGTGAAGCAGCAGGCACGCGGCTGGAAGCTGAAACCCTGCGGGATGAAGCCGAACAAAACATGCAGTCGCAGGATGAAAATCGCGCAATTCTGGAATCACAGCAAACAGAGTTACAAATGCTACTTCAGCAGCATGAAGTGGCATTGAATGAAGCCAATCGTCAGGTACACAATTTTCAAGCACAAATTCAAACCCTGACCTCGACACAACAATACACGCAAAAACAAATCGAAAGAGTGCACATTCAGTTGCAGGAGACAGCAGAACGCATGGCGGAACTGCAACTTAAACGTGAGAGCAGTTTGTCGCCGATGGATAACGAAAAACACGCTCTGCAACAATATCAACTGGAAAAACAGCAGGCTGAACAAGCGTTAGAAAGCCAGCGTGAAATGCAGAAGGAAAACGAGAAGTTGATTACTCAATTGTCCGAACAGCACATGAAAACGCAACGTGACATGGAACGACAGAAAGAAATGCTGGATAAGATTCGTTTTCAACAACAGGACAGCCAGGTACGACAACAGACGCTTTCCGAACAATTACAGGAAATTAGTGCCGATGCAGAGAAAATATTACAAACTCTGGCGCAAGATGCAGACGAAGAAGCCTGGAAACGTAAAGTTGATCGCTTGGGAATACAAATTGAACAACTGGGCACCATCAATTTGACGGCGATTGAAGAATATCAGGCGCAATCAAAACGTCTGGATTTTTTAAATGCGCAACATGATGACCTGGTGGAGGCGCTGAATACGCTTGATCAGGCAATCAATAAAATTGATAAGGAAAGCCGCATTCGTTTTAAAGAAACATTCGACAAAATTAACAGCGGCCTGCAGGAAAAATTTCCGCGATTATTTGGTGGAGGCCAGGCCTATCTTGAGTTGACCGAACAGGATTTACTGGAAACCGGTGTGAATATTATTGCCCGCCCCCCTGGTAAACGAAACAGTTCAATTCATTTATTATCGGGTGGAGAAAAAGCCTTGACGGCAGTGGCATTAGTGTTCTCGATTTTTGAACTCAACCCAGCACCCTTCTGTCTGTTGGATGAAGTCGATGCGCCACTGGACGATGCCAATGTTGTACGTTTCTCACAGATGGTGGAAGATATGTCTGCTGCAGTTCAATTTCTATATATTTCGCATAATAAAGTGACCATGGAAATCGCAAAGCAGCTGGCCGGGGTAACCATGAAGGAACCAGGAGTTTCACGCATGGTTGCAGTTGATATTGATGAAGCAGTGGTAATGGCGGAAAGTTGATGGATAAAGATCTCTTGCGTTTGGTAATTATTGTGGCGGGTGTTGTCGTAGTGCTGGGGCTGGTAGCATGGAGTTTTCTAAAAAATAAGCGCAGGCGACAAATCGATTTTTATGATCGTGGCGATCCTTTGGAGCAAATTGATGAATCGTTGATAGTCAATACGAAAAATGATGATTTTGATATTGTACCTTTGGGCTCTGCTCTGGATGAAGGTGAGACGCTTGACCCTATATCCGCTGCACTTGAAAGTGTCGATGCGGATAACAGTCATAAAACGGCTGAAACACTACCCGAGTTAGTGCAATTCAGTTTGGTTTGTCCTGATGAGCAAGGCTTTAATGCATTAGAAGTGGGGGAAGCCTGTCATCGTGCCGGCTTGGAATTTGGCAGTATGAATGTATTTGAACGGGTGGATGATCAACGGCGCGTCGATTATGCCGTTGCCAATATGGTGGAACCCGGTACTTTTCCTGACGATGACTGGAGCAGTTTTTATTGTCCGGGAATTGTGTTTTATTTGCAGCCTAGACAGCTTGATGATCCTGCCGCAGTATTTGAAGATTTAATGCAAACACTGGATTATCTGGCCACCGAATTGAATGGTGAAAAATGGGATCAACAGCGGCAAGCCTTATCGGTTGAAATGATTAACCATTATCGCAACCTGTTTGTGAGGAATTAAAGGTTTCATCATTGTTTTATTTTAGACACGGCTGATTGCCGCGCGCATTCTTCATTTCCTGTAGACATGCTGCCGATCTGTTACAATGGCGGGTTCGTAAAACTGGATTGGTTTCCAGTTTCCTTGTTTTATTTATAGTGCCTGTTCAGTGGATCAAAAATACATTCGTAATTTTTCAATTATAGCTCACATCGACCATGGGAAATCTACCCTGGCTGATCGATTTATTCAGATATGTGGTGGTTTGAGTGACCGCGAAATGGAAGCACAGGTGCTTGACTCTATGGATCTGGAGCGTGAAAGAGGCATCACCATTAAGGCACAAAGTGTGACGCTGCATTACCAGGCGAAGGACGGAGAAACCTATCAACTGAACTTTATTGATACCCCGGGACATGTTGATTTTTCTTATGAAGTATCGCGATCCCTGGCGGCGTGTGAAGGGGCATTGTTGATTGTCGATGCAGCTCAAGGTGTTGAGGCGCAAAGTGTTGCAAATTGTTATACGGCCATTGATCAAGGATTGGAGGTGGTGCCGGTACTCAACAAAATTGACTTGCCTTCTGCAGAGCCAGAAAGGGTCACTGCAGAAATTGAAGACGTGATCGGGATACCGGCGGATGAAGCGTTAAAAATCAGTGCAAAAACCGGCGTAGGTGTTGAAGGTGTGCTCGAGCAACTGGTACAAAAAGTGCCGTCGCCTAGCGGCAACGAAGATGCTCCCTTGCAAGCATTAATTATTGATTCCTGGTTTGATAATTACCTCGGCGTTGTGTCTTTGGTTAAAATTGTCAACGGCAGTCTGCGCCGCAAACAGAAGATCACCGTTCTGTCGACTGGAAAATCATTTCTGGCTGAAAAAATTGGCGTGTATACCCCCAAGCAACATGATAAAGATGTATTGTTAACCGGAGAAGTTGGATTTGTCGTCGCTGGAATTAAAGATATTTTTGGTGCGCCAGTAGGGGATACGATTACCTTGACCGATAACTCTTCAGTTGAGGCATTACCAGGGTTTGAGCAGGTGCAACCTCGCGTATTTGCGGGCTTGTATCCTGTCAGTTCCGATGATTATGGCAATATGCGCGAAGCATTGGATAAACTGCGATTAAATGATGCGGCACTGCATTTTGAACCGGAAACATCGCAAGCCTTAGGGTTTGGTTTTCGTTGTGGTTTTCTGGGCATGTTGCATATGGAGATTGTTCAAGAGCGCCTGGAACGGGAATACAATATTGATTTAATTACCACAGCACCCACCGTTATTTACGAAGTGGAAATTCACTCAGGTGATGTGTTGATGGTCGATAATCCTGCAAAATTGCCTGATGTGGGCAGCATTAATGAAATAAGAGAGCCGATTATTCTGGCAAATATTCTGGTGCCGCAAGATTATCTGGGCAATGTGATCAGCCTGTGTGTTGAAAAACGTGGCGTGCAGAAAAACATGCAATATATCGGCTCGCAAGTGTCATTAAATTATGAATTACCAATGAGCGAAGTTGTCCTGGATTTTTTTGATCGTCTAAAATCCGTCAGCCGTGGATATGCCTCGTTTGATTACGAATTTCTTCGTTTTGACCATGCCGATTTGGTTAAATTAGATGTGCTCATTAATGGTGACAAAGTTGATGCCTTATCCGTGATTGTTCACCGTGATTTGAGCCAGACTCGCGGACGAGATTTGGTCGAGAAAATGAAAGACCTGATTCCAAGACAAATGTACGAAGTGGCCATTCAGGCGGCCATTGGCTCAAAAATTATTGCACGATCTACCGTTAAAGCCATGCGTAAGAATGTAACCGCCAAGTGTTATGGCGGGGATATCACGCGTAAGAAAAAACTGCTTGAAAAACAAAAAGCCGGAAAAAAACGTATGAAACAGGTGGGCAGTATAGAAATCCCACAAGAAGCATTTTTGGCGGTATTACAAGTGAATAAAGAATAAATTGGCAATGAGTCCATCCTGAGCTCGCGCTGCAGCAAGTCACGTATTCAGGTCATATCAATCACACATTTTTAACTACTTATATTTTTTACCATGGATTTTGATTTTTCATTTTTTCTGGTTATCGCATCATTCGTAACAGGTATTGTCTGGGGTGCTTATTTAATCTACCTCAAATCTACCGGCCAACAATTTGATGAAGAAAAAGAACCGTTGCTAGTGGAATATGCCCGTTCTTTTTTTCCTATTGTCTTCATCGTGCTGATTTTACGCTCGTTTTTAATGGAACCCTTCAGAATACCCTCTGGATCAATGATGCCAACGCTATTGGTCGGCGACTTTATTCTGGTCAATAAGTTTTCATACGGTGTTCGTTTGCCGGTGGTAAATGACAAAATTATTGAACTGGGTGAGCCTGAACGCGGCGATATTGTCGTATTTCGTTATCCAAAAAACCCAGGTGTTGATTATATTAAGCGCGTTATCGGTTTGCCTGGCGATCGTATTTCATATTATAAAAAACAGGTGATGGTTAATGGGAAGCCAGCAAAACAAGTGTCTATGGGGCGTTATACTGGGGTAGGGCAAGGCAGCAATATGACCGGTGCCGAACATTTGTCTGAAGATTTAATGACGGTAGAGCATGATATTCTGGTAAACCGCGGTGCGCCTTCTGTTGAGGGTGTGTTTGAAGTGCCCAAAGGTCACTATTTTGTGATGGGTGACAATCGCGACAACAGTAATGATAGCCGCTATTGGGGTACTGTTCCAGAAGCTAACCTGGTGGGTAAAGCATTTTTTATCTGGATGAACTGGGATCTTGAACATAAAGGCGTTGATTTTGGCCGCATTGGAACTGTGCTGAAATAGGCTATTTTTATACTTATCACATTTGAATGTTGGGAGTTTTTTAATGAATGCAGGTAAGTTGAAGTCTCAGCAAGGTATGACACTGTTGTCAATTACTTTACTTTTAGGTCTGATTGCTTTTTTTACATTATTAATTTTACGCATTACACCCCTTTATATGGATCATAATAAAGTCAATAATGTTTTTAATGCTATAGAACAAACCGAGGGCATTGCAAACAAAAGCAAGCGAGAAATAGAAAGCATGTTTGGTAAGCGTTTTAATATTAATTATGTTACCCATATCGATCTTAGTGACTTGGTGATTGTCAAACGGCCTAATTACCTTCGTGTTGAATTGGAATACGAACGCGTTGCGCCCATTGCCGGTAATTTAAGTGTTCTGGCTGAATTTAGTGAAATGATAGAGGTAAGCGCTGAGTGATCAGAAAGCCCGAGGTTCTTTGTAAAAAATTAGGGTTAACATTTAATAATCCTGATTTATTCACATTGGCATTAACACATCGTAGTATTGGCGCTAAAAATAATGAAAGGCTTGAATACCTGGGGGACTCCATTCTTGGCTTTGTCATTGCAAAAAAACTGTATGCATTATTTCCCGAAGCAGGGGAAGGGGTGTTAAGCCGCTTACGCGCCAATTTGGTCAACCAGTCCACCCTTGCTGAGCTGGCACGCCAATATAATCTAGGAGACTATTTAATATTAGGCTCAGGAGAATTGAAAAGTGGTGGGTTTCGCCGTGACTCCATTCTTTCTGATGCTATGGAAGCTATAATGGGCGCCTTGTTAGTGGACCAGAGCATAGAACGGTGCGAACAGTATATCCTAACGATTTTTAAAGATAAATTAGCTCAGCAGGATGCCAATAATTGGCAAAAAGATCCGAAAACTCTATTACAGGAATTGATGCAGGGAAGACAGATGGAATTACCTGAATATACCTTATTAAGCCAAACAGGGGCAGCACACGCTCAAACATTCTGCGTTGAATGCAGAACGACGCTTCTCGGTGAAGCCACTCTCGCAGAAGGCGTTTCCAGAAAAAAAGCCGAACAGGCAGCCGCTGAAAAAATGCTGACACTCATTCATTCCAACAAATCATGAAAAGTGGGTACGTAGCTTTAATTGGCCGTCCTAATGTGGGGAAATCCACATTGATGAATCATGTTCTTGGCCAGAAAATCAGTATTACGTCAAGAAAGCCACAAACGACCCGTCATCGAATTCTAGGTATAAATACGGTTGATGCTGGACAAATTATTTTTGTCGATACGCCAGGAATGCATCAGGATGAAAAAAAGGCGCTAAACCGTTATCTTAATCGTACCGCTGACACGACGCTGTTGGGTGTGGATGTGGTTGTGTGGTTAATTGATGGCCTATTCTGGCATGAGTATGATGAACAAATATTCACTAAACTGAAACATGCAGGGTTGCCGGTTATTCTGGCATTAAACAAAATTGATAAGATTGCAAATAAGGATCAGATTCTTGAGTTTTTTGCCGAATCGCAAAAAAAATATCCGTTTGCACAGATGTTGCCGCTATCTGCATTAAAAACTACAAACCTGGATACCCTGCAAAAACTCATTTTTGATTTGTTGCCGGAGGGCGGGCTAATCTATCCAGAAGATCAAATAACTGACAGGCCTGAACGCTTTCTTACTGCCGAAATAGTTCGTGAAAAATTGACTCGTCGATTGGGAGATGAGTTGCCCTATGCTTTGACTGTTGAAATTGAGCG
>SPJJ01017129.1_pt1 | contig 11846 bp, 6 predicted proteins | sample 3741741 | NCBI WGS metagenome assembly SPJJ01 (sample SAMN10925908, study PRJNA522277) | cold seep metagenome | isolation source: Elba SIP-enriched marine methane seep metagenome, extraction at timepoint T1 | place: Italy: coast of Elba, Mediterranean Sea | collected 2014-05 | reverse complement strand
ATAGGCCGCCTTTGGCGCCATGCACAGCAGCCTGGGAGGCGGGCTTGGAGGCAGGTTGGCTCGCGGCTTTGACGGGCGCGGCGGTCTCACTGTTCTTGGCCCCGCCCTGGGTGCAGGCGAAGGCCGTGCAGCAGGTGAACAGGGCGGCGGTCAATCGAGCTGAATTCGACATCAGGGACTCCTCTTTCGGCGCGTGCGGCGCCGGAATACGCTCGTACAAACCACGGGTGCAGGGGCAGGGAAAGCGAAGAGTGGGGCAGTGCTCGCGAAGCGCGGAACCTGCTAGGGTCATTCGCTATGACGCTGCCTCCCCACCTGGTGGAGATTCAACGAGAGATCCGCGGGTACGTGGACGAGTACCGGCTGGACCCCTTAGAGGTCATCTTTGAGTTGGTCTCGGTCGATCAGATGAACATGGTCGCCGCCTATGGTGGCTTCCCGAGCCGGTATCCGCACTGGCGGTTCGGTATGGAGTACGAGCAGCTCGCGCGCAGCCACGAATACGGGCTGTCCAAGATCTACGAGCTGGTCATCAATACTAACCCCTCGTACGCCTACCTCATCCAGTCGAACTCCGTTTTGGAGCAGAAGCTGGTGATGGCCCACGTCTACGGGCACGCCGACTTCTTTAAGAATAACTATTATTTCTCACAGACGAACCGCCGCATGTTGGATCAGATGGCCAACCACGCGGCCCGGGTGCGTCGCTACATGGACCGTTTTGGCGTGGACCGGGTGGAGGGCTTTTTGGATGCCTGCCTGTCCATTGAAAACCTCATCGACCATCGCGCGCTGTTTGAGGATCGGGTGCGTCCAGATCCGCCGACCGAGGATGAGGCCCCCCAAACGGTGCGCCTGCTGCCCACCGACAAGGGTTATCTGCGCAGCTACGTGAACCCCGAGGATTTCGTCGCCGCGGAGAAGAAGAAGCTGGAGGACGAGGCCAAGCGTAAAAAGCGTTTCCCGGAGCGCCCGGTGAGGGATGTGGTGTCATTCATCTTGCACAACGCGCCCCTGGAGGCCTGGGAGCAGGACTGCATCGACATCGTCCGAGAGGAGGCCTATTACTTCGCCCCTCAGGCTCAAACGAAGATCATGAACGAGGGATGGGCCTCGTATTGGCACTCCAAGATTATGACCAGCCGAGCTTTGAAGGACTCGGAGCTGATGGACTATGCGGATACTCACTCTTCGACGATGGGTACCAGCCCCGGCCAGATCAATCCCTATAAGTTGGGCATCGAGCTGTTTAAGCATATCGAAGAGCGCTGGGACAAAGGCCAATTCGGCAAAGAGTGGACGGAGTGCGATAACCTCGCGGCCCGAAAACGCTGGGATAAGCGCACGGGGTTGGGTCGTGACAAGATCTTCGAAGTTCGCAAGGTGCACAATGACGTCACCTTCATCGATGAGTATCTCACCGAGGATTTTGCCAAGGCGCAGAAGTTATTCACCTACGGCATGAACCAGGGCACGGGCGATTGGGAGATTCAATCGCGCGAGTTCAAGGAGGTGAAGAACAAGTTGCTCACCTCGCTGACCAACTTCGGCAGCCCGATCATCGACGTTGTGGATGGCAACTGGGAGAACCGTGGCGAGCTGCTGCTCAGGCACAATCACCATGGCGTGGACCTGCAGGGTGACTGGGCGCAGGATACGCTGGTGAACCTGCACCGGCTGTGGCGTCGCCCCGTGGCTTTGGCAACCAAGGTTGACAAAAAGGGCACCGTGCTTCGCTACGACGGATCGGAGTATACGGAGACGCCGAGCACCATGGTGGACGAAGCATTCTGAGTCAGGCAGGGGCAAGCCCGGCCCTGCAGAGCAGCAACCGAGGTTCCGGGCTTTAGTCTGCCGGCAAACGGTGATGTGCTGCCGGTCTAGGTCTTGTGATGCGAATTCTGTTTGTCTCCTCCGAATGTGTGCCCTTCGCTAAAGCGGGCGGATTGGGTGATGTTGTCGGGGCCCTGCCCAAGGCCCTGCACGCCCTTGGACACGATGTGCGGGTGCTCCTGCCCCGCTATGGATTCATTCCTCACCACGAGATGAGCCAGCTGCCGGCCCCCTTAGGGGTGCCGCTTGGCGCGGGCGAGGCGTGGTGTGGGGTGTGGCAATCTCACCTGCCGAGCAGCGAGGTCCCGGTCTACTTCCTAGACCACCAGGGCTACTTCGGAGGCGCTGAGATCTACGAAAAGGGGCCCGGTGCCCCCCATGACGCGGCCCGTTTTGGGCTGCTGTCACGGGGCGCCTTTCAGCTGAGTCGCTACCTGGGTTGGATCCCCGATGTGATGCACGTGCATGATTGGCCCTCGGCCTGGGTGCCGCTGTTGCTCAATGGGCCCGAGTCGGCCGGGGAGTTCGCTCAGACGGCGAGCGTGCTGACCATTCACAACATGGCCCACCAGCCTAAGTTTGGGCCTGAGGCGTTGGCCCAGGTGGGTATCCCGGAGCATGAGTTTCGCGCGGACTCGATCGAGGACTTTGGCCGCGTGAACCCGTTCAAGGGCGGCTGCTACCACGCGACCATGGTGACCACCGTGTCGCCGCGCTACGCGTATGAGATCCGCACCGAGGATGGCGGGGCCGGGCTGCATCAAGTCATGGATCACCGCGGCGCTGATCTGGTGGGCATCCTCAACGGCATCGACGAGGATGTATGGGACCCCCGCACGGATAGGTATCTGCCCGCGCACTTCAGCGCGGAGGACCTATCTGGCAAGGCGGTCTGCAAACAATGGCTGCAGCAGGAGATGGGTCTGGATGTTCGGCCAGAGGTCCCGCTGTTTGGTGTGGTCTCTCGGCTGTCCCACCAAAAGGGCCTCGATGTGATTATCGACGTGATCGATCGCCTTTTGGCCATGGATGCGCAGATCGTGATGCTGGGCTCGGGGGATCCCATCTTGGAGGCCACCTTGCGCTCCCGCTCTGCCTGGGCAGATGGACGCTTTGCGGCCGTGGTTGGGTACAACGAGGCGTTGGCGCACCAGATCGAGGCCGGCTCAGACTTCTTCTTGATGCCCTCCCGCTTTGAACCCTGCGGGCTCAACCAGCTCTACAGCCAGCGGTACGGCACCCTGCCGATCGTGCGTGCCGTGGGCGGGCTGGATGACACAGTGCAACAATATGACGCGGCCACGGGACAGGGCACCGGCTTCAAGCTGTGGGACCTCAGCGCGGACGCGCTGGTGCATACCGTCGCTTGGGCGCTATCTGTGATGCGTGAGCAGCCCCAGCGCTTTGCCGAGATGCAGCGTCGGGCCATGCTCAAGCCCTGCGGCTGGGACGTGGCCGCTAAATCCTACGTGGACGTGTATCGCTGGTCGCTCGATCGAGTACGATGATCACCCTCATGCGCGGTGCAAGACGCACATCTTACGCAACAGTGCGAAAACAGCGACGATACCTTCAATAGCGCGTGTTCGGCCCACGACTGTTTTCTCGCCATCCGGCGGTTCAGCCTACACCCCGCGAGGTCAACTCGGACCGCGCCGAGACTCGGCCTGCGACCAGCCCGGCCGACGGGTATGAACGATCCGTCGGCGGCAGCAGCGCGGCTGCGTCTACGAAGCTCAAAAAGGAGCCCTCAGGCAGCTGGATGGGCTCACTGGTGGGCGGCCTGGGGCGGCTGCAGAAGGCGGCCGCGGGCGCGGTATTGGGTGCGGTCGCGCTCACCACAATCTCCAGCGGCGCAGCCCTCGCGGCCGAGATGCCCGAGCCGAGCTTGGTGCCGGACCACGTCATCGAGCAGCAGGTCCAAAGCAAGACGTATACGGTCAAGTCGGGCGACTCGATGTGGTCGATCGCCAAGCGCAACGGCGTGCCCTTCGCAGACCTGATTGCAGCCAACCCTCAGGTCAAGGACCCGGGTCTCATCTTCCCGAAGCAGGTTCTCACGCTGCCCACTCAGGCCGTGCCCAAGCCGATTGTGCGGCCGTCGACGGCCGAGAACGCCTCCTCTCCCGCGGCGGCACCCGCCGAAAACGCCTCCTCTCCCGCGGCCGTGCCGGTCGATGCCGCCCAAAGCACGGCGCCTACCAAGCCGGGCAGCTTGGGCAAGCTGTGGCGCGAGGTCCGCAAGCTGACCTTCGATTTGCTCAAGGACCAGAAGATCGATCAGGACGAGCAATTTGAGCTCGGTGAGTTCACCACCTTGGGCCTGTCCCTCAAGGGGATCTTCAAGGATACCGCCGGTGGCAACTGGGACCGTTTGGCCTTTGAGCGCGCCCAGGACAAGACCAAGGATGTGCTGTGGCTGGATACCCAGGGGGCTATCTCCGCGGCCTCCAAATATGAGGGCGACGACTCAAGCGTAGTTAGCAAGTCTGCCTTCAGCTTCTCGCTGCTGAGGCCCCACGTCTTCACAAAGAAGGACCCGGATGCTCTGGCCGCCGCCAAGGACCTGGTCGCGGGGATGTATAAGTTACCGCTGAAGGCGTCTGGCGCCGCCGCACTTCAACAAGGCTCAGCCTTCACCCTCAAGGCCGACGCGGAGCTTGATGCCGACGGTACCCTCTCTTTCGGCACCGTCAAGGCCGGGGCTGACGCAGATCTTGAGATCGAAGTCCGACGTCGCGACGGTCACACGGTCGACGTCAGCTATGAGCGCGGGGTTGATGTGCAGGTTGCCCTGCAGGCGAAGGACCTGGCCGACGGTACCGTTGATGCCAGCCTGGGCTTCGAGGGCAGTCGGGAGCTGGACGATACCTACCGTCTGGATCTCAGCTCAGAGTCGGGGAAGAAGGCCTATAACGCGCTGCTGTCCCTGAAAGCCGACAGGGTTCGGCAGATGGTTGAGCAGGGCCTGCCCGGGGTAGAGCACCTCAGGGATGACGATGGCCGCAGCGTCGAGGTCAGCGCAGCGTTGGACTACAAACCAAGCGCGCAGCTGGATGCAGACCTTCAGGCGAGCTGGAGCTCTGAGCGGCAAGGCGATGAGGTCAGCACCCAGACCGAGGGCCGGGCCACGGCGACCATCAAACCCGAGGACAGCGATGTGAGCGCCACGGTGCGCGCCTTCGGCGAGCGCACGCGCGAGCCCGATGAACGCAGCCTGGACGTGGGCGGCGGCATCGACGTCAAAAAGCCGCTGAGCGAGAGCACCGACCTTCGGCTGAGCGCAGAAGTGGAGCGTGGGCACAGCGTTGACGATCGCTGGGACCGCGAGACACGCAGCGGTCGCCTCGCGCACGGCGGGGTGTTGTCCACGAAGCTGCAGACCTCCACCGGCAAGCCGTGGACCCTAGGATTCAACGCAGACGTCGAGGTCGAGTACGAACTCGTCACGCCCAAGGGCAAGGAGGTGAGCCTGCCGCTCACCGGCACGCAGATGCGGCGCGCCCCTGAGGGGACCCGGTTCACGCTCAGCGGCACGGGAGCCACAGGAGCGACGGCGCAACGCGCCTTGCAGCGTGTAGACCTGTCCGCCGACGTCAAGGTCGAGGGTGACATCGAGGTCACCGCGTGGCGTCAGCCCGGCGATGCGGTCAAGGTGCGGCTCGACGTGGAGCGCGCTCGGCAGTTCAACTCACGGGTTCGCTACGCCGAGGATCAGAGCGAACCGAGCTTCGCGGCGAGCTTTGAGCACAAGGTTCAGCGCGGGGCCGAGCGCAGCGCGACGTTTAATCTGTCCTTGTCCAAGCCCGCCCACCGAAGGGCCTATGACGCGCTATTGAAGGGCGACATGGGGCCCGCGCTGGCCTTGACCCAGCAACCGAGCCCGGAGTGGATCAAGCAGACTGGCAACTCTCAGGCCTTTAAGTTGGATGCGTCGCTGACGACCTGGTTCGACGCTGGTCTTGAGTTGGCGCGCCGGGACATCGACCCTTCAGATGGCCGGGTGCGATGGAATAAGGAGCGCCTCGCGTTCACCAATGATGCCTTGGGCGAGGGCAAGAAGGTGCGGTGGATAGAAGGCGAGGGCGCCTTTGCGCCCAAGCTGAGTTTCACAAACTCAGTGCCGGTCGGCGGGGCCCTGTCCTTGAGGCACGGCTTTTCGGCCGGTCAGACCTTGCGCTACCGAGCCCTGGCTCCTTCTGTGGATGGGGCCTCAGCCCCGCTTCAGCCGGCTATGACTCCGCAAGATGCCTTGCGGATGCCGCTCGGGGCTGAGTTCGAACTTGTGGGGCGTGGCTCCGTGAGCGGATTTGGCGGACTGGGCCTGGGCTCGGAGTGGGCCACCAACGGCGTGTCTGTAGCCGCCTCGGCCAGCGCCGATCACAAGCAGGAGATTGGGCGCACCTGGCAGCTTCAGGTGCGGCGCCTGCCAGCACAGAAGGTTGAAGTCAGCGTCGACAAGGGCTCAGATCGCAACCTGACCTTCGAACTCGCCGCCCGGGCTGGGGTGCAGGTCGACTCGGAGCAACTGTTCGGGCTTGAGTCTTCGGTGGAGCAGCTCGCTTTGCTGGGCAAGGTCACCGACAAACTCGACAGCTCTTTACAAAAGCGGCTGTCTTTGGAGTTTGAGTCCTCGTGGTCCAGTGGCCGCTCCAAGTCTTCCGCGGTGACCTTTGAACTCGACCTGTCCAAGCCACCGGCCCGAGAGGCCTACTTGGATCTCATGAGGCTCAACGCCAAGGGCGCGCTGAGTTTGGGGGAGCAAGTTGCAGACCATGGGCTGACCGTGACCTCCCTGAGGCAGACCGAAGAGACCGAGAGTGCACGACACATGCACTTGGACGCCTTCGGCGAGCGCCTGTACCTCACGGATGCCCTGAGAAAGGACTCCACCAGCATCGAGCGCTGGAAGGGCGGCTCGACCCGCACGGACCGGTCAAGCTTCCGTGAAAAGTACGAGGGATTGCTCGGGCGGGAGCAGGATGTGCACTGGGAAGCGGTGCGCGTTCGGGAGCAGGGTGACCCCGTCGGCAAGGGCTACTATCGGCTGCGCTACTCCGATGAGGACCCGATGACCTCTAAGGATGAGCTGCGCGACCTGCTGTCCTTGGGCAAGGACCTCAAAGCGGAGCCGGTGCGGGCGCCTCGGATCGAAAAGGGTGCGCGCGGGCTGAAGAAGCTATTTGGCAATTGGGCGCGCCACGGCTCGACGAAGATCGATATGGACCTGTTCTTTACCGCCGATAGTGTGCAGTCGATCCGCAACTATGACGGTGCCAGCGCCCTTCAGGTCTACGGTGAGGTCGCGGCGCGTCGGGCCCACGATTCACCCTACGGCTGGGCTCAGCCCCAGACCCGGGACAAGGCGATCGCGCTGATGAAGGAGTATCAGGAGCTGCAGGCGGACCCCTTCTCGGACCGCGATACCCAGGACGCCGAGCGCAGCGTGGAGGTCGCCTATTGGCGGCTGACCGGCAACGAGATGTGGGAAGATCGTGACGCCTATGAGGCCGCAGAGGCCTTCGCGTCTATGGTGCAGCGCATGCACACCAGTGACGACCCGGCCCAGTGGAATCGGGCCTTCGCGGACATGGGCCAGGCGATGAGCTTCGACTTCTATGATGCCGTGGCGACCATGCAGAAGATGTCCGAGGGCGAGGACATCTTGGTGCATAACCTGAGGATGAAGGGCCGCGCGGTGGATATTGAGATGAAGGACGAGGGGCTTCTTCGCTACCCGGGCTGAAGGTAGAGCCAGCGTCCTAGGGGATCCTCACGGCACCGGGTGACGCGCAGGCTAGATTGCTTTTGCTCCAGCTCAGACGCGCTAAGGTACGTGTAGATGACTATGGTTCCGCCCGCCTTCAGGCTGCGACAGAGCTGCGCGGCGTAGCGTCCGATGTCCGCAGGCCGAAGGTCAGAGGCGGGGCCCAGCACGTCAATCATGAGGTCGAAGTAGGCCGGGGGCAGGCGCAGGGTCTGCGCCGGTCCGCAGGTGAATGTGAGCCGGTCTTGCAGGCCCTGTTGACGCGCTCGACGTTGAGCCTGGCGCACCACCCAAGGATAAAGGTCAACGGCCTGGACCTGCCAGCCCAGCTGGGCCAGGTGCAAGGCGTTACGCCCCGGTCCGCAGCCCATGTCCAAAGCTCGACCCGGGCGCTCGACGTAGCCGCTGAGTGCCTCTTGGTCTGGGGCAGCGCGGGCCCAGGCCGCCTCGCTGAGCAGGTAGTTCTTGGCGTAGAACCAGTGCGTGGAGGGCTCGAGCGCCCTCGCGGCTGCCCAGGCCGAGCGCATGCCTACTTGCTGTCGGCCTTTGACTCTGTGCCTGCCTCAGCGGCCGCATCCGCCTCGTGGGTGAGGGAGGCTGAGTTGACACAATACCGAAGGCCCGTAGGGTTCGGGCCGTCCTTAAAGACGTGGCCGAGGTGGCCGCCGCAGCGCGCGCACAAGATCTCGGTCCGGGTCATGCCGAAGGTGGTATCCGAGTCCTCCTCCACTTTGCCGTTCGCGACGGGTTTGTAGAAGCTGGGCCAGCCTGAGCCCGAGTCGAACTTATGGTCTGAGTGAAACAGCGGGTGGCCGCAGCCTGCGCACACATAGGTGCCGGCGCGCTTTTCATTATTGTACTTGCCGGTAAAGGCGCGCTCCGTGCCCTTTTGTCGCAGGATTCGGTACTGCTCAGGGCTGAGGATCTTCTTCCATTGCTCGTCGCTTTTCACGATGCGCTCCTTTGCGCCCACCGAGGGTGCGGTCTTGCTCGCGGTCTTGTTTGAGGTCTCGCTGTGGGCAGGGGGCGGCTGGCCCTTGGCGAGGCAGCCCATGGTGCCTGCCAGGATGCAGATGAGGCCGAGCACAGCGCAGCGAGAGGTCATGCACTCAGTATGCCCGAAGTGCTCCCGTCGTTACGTCGCAAACGCGAATTAGGAGCCCTGGTGGCTGTAGTAGGGGGTCAAAAGGCCCAGCTCAATCAGCAGGTAGGCCAGCACCAGCCCCAGTTTTTGGTCTCGTCCCGAGCCGCAGGCCTTGAGAGACTCTTTGAGGGTTTGACCGTGACCAAAGGGTTCCAGGCGACGCTGGTTGCTGGGGTTGAGGTCCAAGGTGCGGGTCTCGATGTCGAATCGCTCTGAGCGCACGAGGGCCACCTGCTCGTAGGCGCCGAGGGTTTGGCGCAGGCTGTGGCTGCGCCGCGCCCTCGAGACCACAACAGGCAGCAGGCGCATCAAGGGAATCGGCGCGCAGATCGAGGCCGTGGCGACCGGCTGCGTGACCATCGAGAACAGGCCGTGGTCGACGGCTAGCAATGACTGCAAGTGAGCCTGCATGACCTCAAGTTGGTGAGGTCGCAGGGCCTGGCAATCGTCGGGGCTGGCGATGTCACTCACGGGCACCCCCTGATCAACGCAGCGATGCAAGACCGCTTTCAATTCATGGGCACGAGCGCCTGAGCTGAGGGCTCGGCTCCAGACTTCGAAGGGGTCTGTGCTGCAGCCGACGCTGACTAGCCGGCCGTTGTGAATGCCCAGCTGCCGCTGGATGGGTCCGTGTGGGCTCTTGCGGAGCACGACCAGGCGCCCTGTGGCCCGGGTGCGCGCGAGGTGGCCGATGAGGGATGTCAGGCTGCATTGACCGAGGTCACCGGTGGGTTCACCGTCGGGCAGATCGGCCACGCTGTCGACCACCGGCTCGCCGATGAGCTGGCCCATGCGGTCGGCGCCCAGCCAGCGCCGACCATCCGCGGAGATCGAGACGGTCGCAACCGGACTGCCATCGAGCAAGGTGCGTGAGGTATCGAGGGCCTCGGTGGGGCCAAAGGGGCCCAGCACGGCGCCGCCTGGCGCTCGGATCCAAAGCGGGTGCCGGCTCGCGGAGCTCTGCACGCGGGGCGGAGGCTGGGCCGGAACCGGGGCGCCCGGCAGCAGCGTCGCTCCCGAGGCCGGCGCGGGGGCTGAGGCTGGCCTCGGTGGCATGCGGCGCAGGATGTCATTCGTCTCGACGCCGGAGGGCGGGCTGGGAATGGGCGCGACCGGCACGGGGTCCCCAAGTCGGTCCACGCCATTCGTGGGGTTCATGATCCCGTAGGTGAAGCGCTCGGCGGCCTCGCCCTGAGGGGCTCGCTGGGACCTGGGCGGAGGCATGCGCGGGGGCGGCCGGCTCGGGTCGCCGCCCATTGCGAGCCAAACGTCCATGGGGGAGCGCGCAGGCTTCGGCTTTGGCTGGTCGTTGAGCGGCGCATCCAAGACCAGGGGCGTAGGGGCGGACCGCTCTTTGGCGAGAGCGTGGCGGTCAATAATCGCAGAGTCCTTGAGATCGATGACCTCTGACGGCTCTTTGGCTTCGTCGTCCTGCTCGCGGGGAAATATCTCCTTGAAGCAGGCCCGTACGTCGGTGAGGCTGCTGCGAGAGCGAAAGGACTCAAGGATCTCTAGTAAGCGAGATTGCATCGCTCGGGCCGTGGGGATGCGGCGGTTCACATCCGGTTCCAAGGCGCCGAGCACCAAGGCATCGAGCTCGGGTGGCACGTCGGGCGAAAAGTGAGACGGCGGCGTGCGCGGCGCGTAGATGATGCGCCGCATCGTATCGGCCTGGCTAGTCGAGCTAAAAAGACGCCGTTGAGTCAGGCACTCCCACAGCACGATGCCGGCAGAGAAGACATCGCTGCGCTGGTCTGGGCGTTGCCCCTTGACCTGCTCTGAGGACATGTAAGGTATCTTGCCCTTGAGCTGCCCCTCGAAGGGGTCCGAGGTCCGAGCGTCGTCTTGGGCTACGCCGAAGTCTCCCAGCTTCACCTCACCGCCGTGGCTCAGGAATATGTTCTCCGGGGTGACATCGCAGTGCACGATGTTGCGACGAACGCCGTGCTCGTCCGTCAGGTCATGCGCGAAGCTGAGCGCTTCGAGCACCTCCGCGACGATGTGCACGCTGAGCCAGGGCGGGATTCGGCGACCGGCCTGGTTGCTGGCTCTGAGCACGTTTTTGAGGTCCGTGCCTGCGATGTACTCCATCGTCATGAAGACCTCGCCGTTTTCGAGGCTGCCGAGGTCAAAGACGGAGACGATGTTCTTGTGCTGCACTTGGGCGGCGAGCTTAGCCTCCTCGACGAAGAGCTGAACGAACTCCAGTTGGCTGGCGTAGCGGGGGTGCAGTCGCTTGACGACGACCGTCTTTTCAAAGCCCGCGATGCCCGGCTGCTTGGCGAGGTAGACCTCTGCCATGCCGCCTGAGCCGATGCGCTCGAGCAGCTGATACTTGCCGTAGCGGCAAGGCAGCTCGAATTCTGCGTTATTGTGCCCAGTCACGCGCCCATCAACCCTAGCCATGGCAATCGGCGGCGGCCAGCCCCATCAACAGCGGTTTCGAGGCGTTACGGGGCGTTTGCGCGGCAGGAATGTGACCTTCGCCATAGCCCTTTCGCAGGTGCAATTGACGGCCCCAGGGCAGCGACATTCGTAGGCAGGCAGCGAGGGCTAAGCTTCTCTTTTCGCAGCTCAGGGTTTGGTCCAGACGTCACAAAAAAAACCACCCGCGCCGACACCGCGTGTGGGCCTACAGCCACCTGGATCCCCACCCTTGGCGCAAACCTCCTACATCAATGCCCATGCAAAACCCCATCCACGGCGCGATCGCGGCCCATCTGAGCCGATCCGCAAGATGCCTTTCATGCCGCCATCTGGATCGCCCCTTGACCCGGGTTTGGCCCCGTTCACACCATGGGCCATGGCGCGTCTGCAAGGGCTCATCGCGGTCTGCTTCGTGGTCTTTGCGGCCTTCATGTTGCTGCCAGATCTGTTCACATTTGCCCTGTCCTCCAACCCGGTCGAGCACGGCACGCAGATGCTCTTTCAGGTGGAGGAGGACGACGGAAAAGAGAAGCATCGCTATGGCGTCAAGCTGCGTTTCAAAGAGCGCCCGGAGGGCGGCTTTCGTTTGGACATCATGACGCCACACGCCGTGCGTTCGCTGAACCTTGAGGCGGAGAGCCTAGAGCCCACGGCGGATCGTGATAACGATCCCCT
>SPJJ01052535.1_pt1 | contig 11848 bp, 8 predicted proteins | sample 3741741 | NCBI WGS metagenome assembly SPJJ01 (sample SAMN10925908, study PRJNA522277) | cold seep metagenome | isolation source: Elba SIP-enriched marine methane seep metagenome, extraction at timepoint T1 | place: Italy: coast of Elba, Mediterranean Sea | collected 2014-05 | reverse complement strand
GGCCACGCCTTTACCGAGGCCTTCGACCTGCTCGGTCACGTAGTGCAGCGTGGTCTGAATCGGCGCTGCAGCAAACAGCTTGCTGGCGTGGAACAGTAGGCTTTCGTGCATGACTTCGGTGTCTTCGGCGTAATTGACGTACTCGCTGATGTCCAGGTTGAACGCCGACAGTGCGTCTCGCTCGGCCAAGGTGAGCTTGGTCTTGTTGGCGTCGAACTCGATCACACCGGTGTAGGCGTTGACGGTAACGGTCAGTGGTTTGTCGCGAACCATCACATCGACCACGCCGACGTACTCGCGGGGCATTTCAGCGACGAAGTCGATGATGATGCCGTTCGACTCGTACGAACCCTCGACGACCGAATCGTTGTGTTGGGTGATCTGCAGTGGCTCTTCGGTCTTTTGCTCCATACATCCGGTGAGGCCGATGACGAGTCCGACTGCGAGTGCCCTGGTAGCGGTGATGGTCATGCTCAAAACTCCCTGTGCTGGTTGCGTGAAGTGCCCGGCGATTCGCCTGCACAGGGGTAGAGCAAGTCGTGTTCCAAGCGTGATGCGGCGTACTGTTTTTACTGATTGCCGGAGCTTAGGAATCACGGCCGAAACCAGGTGTTCGAGGCCCTGAACAAGTTGTTCAAGGACCCGACAATCCGTTGATGGTGTGTTGTACAACCCGTACAACGGGCCGCATCTAGTCGGATTTCTTGCCTTTGCGAGGCCGCGGGATCTTGTACTTGTCCAGCCTGGCGACCAGGGTTCCCCGCGAAATGCCCAGAAGCTGGGCCGCCCGGGTCTGATTGCCGGCGCAGGTCTCCAGAGCCTCGATGATCGCGTTGCGCTCTCGGTCGTCGAGCTCGGCGCGCAGGTTGCGGCCGGCGGGAACCTCTTGGGTGTGCTGGGGCACGTCGAACTCGTCGGCCCCCGGTGGCGCGGCTGGGTCGGGTTCCGCTGGGCGCTTGGCGGGCAACGGCAGCACCGTCATGGTCATCTTTTCGTTGGGGATGTGTTCGAGCTCGATGTTGCCACCTCGGGCGAGCACGACGGCTCGCTCGACCACATTGCGCAGCTCGCGGATGTTGCCCGGCCACACGTACGCCCGGAACGCTGCGAGCACGTCCGCGGAGAACGTCGGCGTCGCCGGATAGCCCGAACGTTCCACCGCCTCGCGAGCGAACGCGATCGCCAATGGTTCGATCTCGTCGAGACGTTGGCGCAGCGGCGGAATGCGGATGGTGAAACCGTTGATCCGAAAGAACAGATCCTGGCGGAACCTACCCACGGCGATCAGGCTCTCGAGATCGCGATGGGTGGCCGAGACGAAGCGCACGTCGATCTCGGTGGGCTCGAGGGCGCCAATGCGTTGCACGCGTCGGGCCTCGATCACCCGCAATAGCTTCACCTGGACCGCTGGGGGCATGTCGCCGATCTCGTCGATGAACACTGTGCCGCCGTGGGCGGTCTCCAATAGGCCAGGCTTGGCTCTGGCGGCGCCGGTGAACGCGCCCTTCTCGTAGCCGAATAACTCGGCTTCGAGCATGTGTTCGGGAAACGCGGAGCAATTGAGGCGCAGCATCTTCTGTTTGCGCCGTGGTGAGCTGTGGTGAATCTGGTGGGCACACACGTCCTTGCCCACGCCGGTTTCGCCGAGCAGAAGCACGCTGAGATCGCTGTCGGCGACTTGATCGATCTGTGTGCGAACCAGGGTTGGTTGCTTGCCCGCGACCGGGCCTTCGACGATGCTCTCCTCGTCCTCGCCGCGGAAAACGGCGGACACGCGAGACAACAAGCGTTCGGCGTCGGTTCCGTCGCGCGGATAACACGCCACCGCGGTAGCCACCGGGTGATCACACAGCAGGCTGCGCCGAATCCGATGGCCGGCGCGCGAGACGATCGGCCCGACTCGTTCTACCGGGGTCTCGAGCAGCAACACCTCGTACTCGTTGTCCGCGTAACGGGCGATCACATCGATGGCGCGGAACACCGAGGCGAACGCATTGTCGACCAATGGCGCCGAGTGCTCGCCGGGCACCCTGAATCGCGCGATGGCGAACTCGGCGTGGGACCGGGCCGCGCGTTCGCACTCCTCTTCGACCCGGGCCTCGAAGTAGTCGTGAGACCACATGCGCCTGGCGCGTGCGCTCGCCCCCGCTGCGCGAACCACGACGAACGCGGCGCCGAGCTCGACCAGGTCGCCGAGCGCGATGGACTCGAACTTGTCTGGCTCGATGCGTCGGCCATGAATGCGCACGCCATTGCGACTCGCCAGATCTTTGATCTCGAGCCGCGGGCGTACTCGCAGGACCGCGTGGCGAGACGAAACCGACTTATCCGCGATCACGATGTCGTTGGTAGACGACCTGCCCAGGTTCACCTCGTCGGTGATCGGGTAGGTCTCGAATGGCCCGCCGGCACTGACTTGCAGCACCAGATCTTCGTCGTCATGGAGCTGATCGACAGGCAGCTCGACGGTCCCCCCGTCTTCCGTCTCATGTCTTCCCACCCACAACTATTTTCGGTGGTATTGGCAATGTTGGAAAGAGCCTCGGGCGCCGAAGCCATCGAATGTGCCCCAGAAGCCGTAAGCTGGCCCTATATTGCGTTGCTCACTGTCGTTTGCGCCGTGACAGGGTGACACGGTTTTTCCGGGGACATCAGACACCACCCCGAGTACTGCCCTGAACTTAGCAGCGGCATGTGCGATGCATGGCTACTCCACATGAGGGAAGGCTTTGTTCTATTGTGCATCGTCGCGCTTACGGGCGCGTGTGGGCCATCTGGAAACGGTGATGATGACGGCGATGGCGGCAATGGATCGCCCATCGTGTCGCTTGTCGTCGAGCCAGCGGACCCGGTTTTGGTGTCGGTCAACGGCAGTACGCCGAACGTCTCGTTCTTGGCTCGTGCGACCTACGAAGACGGAACCAGCGAGCTCGTGACCGCCAACTGGGCGATCAACGACATCAACCTGGGCACCATGACTGCCGACACCGGCGAGTTCACGTCGACCGGGGTACGCGCCGGCATGGGCACGGTGCGCGCAACAGTAGGTACCACCAGCGCCGAGACCAGCGTGACGATACGTATCGAGGACGAAGTCATCGGCGAGGGTGTACCGGCGGACGTGGCCGACCTGTTCACCAGCCCCACACCCGGGCCGGGCGCTCCGAACATCCTGTATCCGCTGAACGGAGCGTTGATGCCCAGTAGCGTCAAGCCGCCTCACGTGCAGTGGGACGTCGGCAACGCCGATGACATCTATCGGCTGACGATCAGCGCAGGCCTGGCAACGCTCACCGCCTACCTATTGCACAGCGGGGCCGGCTTCGAGTTCGCGTGGCCGATCGACTCGGATAGCTGGCTACGTGTGAAAAACAGCCGCGGCACCATGCCCATTACCATCAACGTGGATCGTTATGACAATGCTGCGGACGCTGCGTACGCGTCGACTGCAGTTGGACTCAACATGGTCGAGGCCAACCTGGACGGCGCTATCTACTACTGGGACCTGGCGCGGGGCAAGATGCTGCGCATCACCGGGCAGGGTAGGGAAGACTTCATGCCGACACCGCCGGCAAGTCCGGATACCGGCAGTCGTTGCATCGCGTGTCATACGGTGAGCCGCGACGGCCGCTACCTGGCCGGCGAGTTGTGGGGCGGCAACCAACCGGGCGCGATCTTCGATCTCACCCAGGACCTGAGTGTCGACCCGGCGCCAACTGTGGTCGGGCCGGGCACGTACACGGCGCTGTTTTCCACATTCAACCCGGACGCGTCTCGGTTGTTGATCAACTACGGTAAGACCCTCGAGTTGATCGACGCCGGAACCGGAGCCGTTATTGGTACCAACGGCTTGCCGACGACCGGAGCGGCGCATCCGACGTGGTCGCCGGACGGTTCGCTCGTCGCATACATCGCCAATAGCGACGGCTCGTGGGCGGTCGACTTCACGGTGGGGGACCTGGCCGTCCTACCAGTGAACGACACCAACTTCGGGCCGTCGCAGACCCTTCGTCCCGCCGACGGTATGGCCAACGCCTGGCCGTCGTTCAGTCCCGACTCCCAGTGGATCGCGTTCGGCCGCGGCACCAACAGTCGCGCGCGCAACGATGGCGCCGGCGAGGTCTACCCCGGATCCCTGTACATGATTTCCCGCGACGGTGGTACGGCAGTGTCGCTGGACAATGCCAACGGCGGAGCGCTGGACAGCTACCTGCCCAACTTCAGCCCGTTCAACGAGGGCGGGTACTATTGGCTCGCGTTCTACAGCACCCGCGACTACGGCAACGCCCAGGTGGGCACTCGGGGGACGGCGCGTCGCCAGTTGTGGATCACCGCGGTGTCGAACAACCCGCAGGCTGGAGTCGACCCCAGCAGCGTACCGTTTTGGCTGCCGGACCAGGACTCTACGTCGGACAACATGAGCGCCTACTGGGCGCCACGGCCGCCGGTGGACTAGTGGCGTAGCTGCTCGAGCTCGACCGGGTCGTGAGCACTGAAGATCGCGACCTCGGCCGAGTGATTGCGGTGAAGCTCGCGCAGGCGATCGGCGTTGGCGATGCGCTGCCGTCGGTTCAGCTGAACCAACTCCTGAAATAGTCGCAGTGCCGGTGGGCAGTGGCGCGCCGAGATCAGCTCACCGTGGTTGAAGTAGGCGTCGCCGGCGTGGAGCAGCCAGCCGTCGTCATAGCTGACGGCGACGCCACAGTGGCCGCGTGAATGGCCGAACAACGGGATCAGCGCGATGTCTTCGTCGACACCGTCGAGTTGGCGGACAGCGCGGAAGCCGAACCAGTCGTCACCTTCTTCGCTGTAAGTGTGCCAGTCCGGTCCGTGGCTCCATTGGGCCGAGATATATCTGCTGCGTTCTGCGCGGGTCGGCTTGGTCGTGGCTGCGCGATGTTCAGTGGCGTGCAGGTGAACAGCGGCGTCGGGGAAGTCGCCCAAGCCGCCGGCATGATCCAGATCCAGGTGGGTGACGATCAAATGGCGAACGTCGCTGGCGGCGTAACCGAGTTGCTCGAGCTGGACCACGGCCGGCTCGGCGGGATCGAATAGTGGCGCCGCGACCATTCGGAATAGCCTGTGGAAGCGCGCGGGATCGGCGACGTCATCGCGGCCGAAGCCGGTGTCGACCAGGATCAGCCCATTGCTGGTGGTCTCGATCAGCAGGCAGTGACAGATCATCTTGCCCCGGTCGCCCAGGCCCTTGCCCGCGCCGTTTACCAGGCGTCCAGCGGCGGGACACATGGTGCCGCAGTTGAGGTGGTGGATTCGCGTAATCGCCATAGTTCAGCTGTCTACGGTAGCACGGCGGGCAATCCGGACCGTTCGGGGTTGTAATATCAGGGGATCCCCCTATGCTCCGGCAATGCGTTTCGAGGCACACGGAAAGGTCCATGCAATCTTCGACACCCGGCAGGTGAGCGCGCGCTTTCAAAAGCGCGAGTTCGTGCTCGAGATGGCGGACAATCCCCAGTATCCGCAGTTCGTTTTGTTCCAGATGACCGGCAATCGCTGCGACGATCTAGACGATTTCAGCGTCGGTGACGAAGTCGATGTGCAGTTCAATCTGCGTGGTCGCGAGTGGAAGAGCCCCAAAGGCGAGACCAAGTTCTTCAACAGCCTCGACGTGTGGACGATCGAGCGCGCTGGCGCCGGCGCTCCGGCGTATGAGGACAACAGCCCGCCGCCCATGGCAGCAGCGCCGAGCGGCGACGGGCCACCGCCGCTGACCGACGACGACTTGCCGTTCTAGTGAAGCTCGCCGCTATCTCCGATCTGCACGTCGGTACGAGCGATCGCACCGACGGTTTCCGACACAACGAAGACGAGTTTCTCGAGTTCCTCGACGAGCTCGAGGCGAGCCACGATCGTATCGTTGTGCTCGGGGACCTGTTTCAGACCGAGCACGGTTGGTGGTTCGGCTCGCGGATCGCAGCGAACGAGCTACAGAAGGCATGGCGCCGGGTGCCGCGGCTATGGCAACGGGTTCGCGCCAGCAACTACGTCTACGTTCACGGCAATCATGATCACGTGTCGCGCCGCTTGGTGTGCGCCCGCACGTCCTGGCGGCTACAACGCGATGGCTTCGCCGTGTTGTTCATCCACGGCCATCAGTTCGATCCGTTGCTGCGCTGGATGTACCCAGCGGCGCGGTTCGGCACCTGGTTCAGCGGACGGGCACGTGTCGCGGGCCTGGGCCAGTTCGCAGATTGGCTCGAGCACAAAGATGTGGTGACCAAGGCCGAACGTTTCAGTGGGGCCGACGGCCCGTACGCGACCGCAGCCCGCCGGTTGCTCCGCGAACGCAGGGTCGACGCTGTGGTCATGGGACACACTCATACCCCGGAGCGGGTCGACCTGGGCGACGGGGTTCTGGCCAACACTGGGACGTGCAGCCTGGGCCAGCGCATGTATGTATCGATCGATACCGCGGTGCGGTCGGTTCAGGTTCACGCCGGGTGAAGCACGCAGCCGCCGATGACCTTGCCACTCCACTTAGCGTGCATGGCTTGCTTATAGTCGGTCAACGGGAATTGATGTGACACGTACGGGGTGATCTTGCCCTCCGTCGTCCATTGCATCAGCGCATCCAGACGTTGCGCGCGAATGCTCGGATCCATCTTGGTCGAGATCACCGTGGGGCAACCGAGTACATCGAGGCCCTTCATCATCATCAGGTTCGTCGGCAGCATGTTGGCCCGAGGCGCACCGCGTTGGCCTTTGCCCTTGGCTACGAACGGAGTCGACGCCCAGCCGACGATGAGAAAGCGCGCGCCGAACTTGACGCAACGCATGCTCTCCAGGGAGATGTCTCCTCCAACGCCGTCGTAGACCACGTCCACGCCTTTGCCACCGGTGAGCGCTTTGACGTCGTCACGGAACCGGCGCACGCCACCGTCGTCACCCTTGCAGTTGAGGATGTGGTCGGCGCCTTGAGCCTTGACCACGTCGAGCTTGGAGTCGGTTCTGCCGGTGGCGATGACCGTGGCACCGACCAGCTTCGCCAGGTGCACGGCGGCCAGACCGGTCGAACCCGACGCGCCGTGAATCAGTACGGTCTCGCCCGCCTGCAGATTGCCCCGAGCGATGAGACAGTGATACGCGGTTTCGTAGTTGCCGAAGAAGCTCGCGGCCTGATCGAAGTCGAAGCTTTCTGGTTTGGCGACGACTGCGCTGGCGGGCACGACCGAATAATGGGCGAAGCCACCGGACGATTGATAGTCGCCGTATGAACGCGGTCCCGCCTGAAAGCCGTCGATCATCACCGGGTCGCCGACGCTGACGTGACTCACGTCGGCACCGATCCAGTCGACGACGCCGCTGTACTCCAGGCCGGGCGTATAGGGCGGCGACGGCATGTGCTGGTACTGGCCACTGGTCATCAATAGGTCGACCCAGCCGACCGCTGCGCTGCGAATCGCGATGATCACATCGCTAGCTCCGAGCGTCGCCGGGTCCGGGCGCTGTTGCGGCTCCAGGCTGGTGAATTTTTCGATGGCGTCTAGGGGCGTTTCGCCGAATTCGCTGACGACGACGCGTTGGCTGCCAGTTGGGTCCGTCACCGGCGCAGCATACCCGTTGGTCCACCGCGCGGACAGGCCTGGTCCACTGTGATCCGTCGCCGAGTCGTGCAACCTCGCTGAGTTAGGGCTGCTGCGGGCTGGCACCGCCATTGCTCTAAGGAGGGTCCTTCCATGACCAACGACGAGAGGCATTCATGAAACAGCTAGTTTTGATCTTTGCGGGATGTGTGCTGGCGGCTGGCTGCGGCTCAGTTTCGCAGAAGGATCCAGATGCCGGCGACGATATGTTCGACGCCGGGCCCCTGGACCCGGATGCGACCGACGGACTCGACGCGGGACCGACACCGGACTCGACGCCGACGCCAGACGCCGGTGCGGACGAAGCGACACTATCGTTGATTCTCACCGGGGCTGGCACGGGAACCGTCGTGTCGAGTCCGGCGGGCATCGATTGCCCCGGCACGTGCAGCGCGAACTTCGCAACCGGTACCGAGGTGACCTTGCTGGCCCAAGCGGACGACGGCTCGGGCTTCTACGGCTGGGTCGCGGAATGCCCGGCGACGAGCTTGGAGCCGTGCGCCCTGACCATGGATGAGAATCGTTCGGCGGGTGCGCGCTTCGAGCCCGGTGGCATGGTGCTTTCGGCCAACGAGTACGGTGGCAGCAACGCGGACTTCGCCTATCGGGCCGCCACCGACAGCGGCGGTAACTTGATCATCGCCGGTACATTCACGGGCTCGTTGAATCTCGGCGGCTCGAACCTGAACAGCGCGACCAACGCGGCCGGTGCATCGACCCAAGATGTGTTCGTGGCCAAGTACGACAGCGCTGGTGCTCATGTGTGGTCGGTGCGCTATGGCGGTGGTGGCCGCGACGAAGTCTGGGGGCTCGACGTCAGCTCGGCCAACGAGGTGTTCATAGGCGGCCAGTTCAACGCGGATATCAGCTTTGGCGGCACGACCTTGAACCATCAGGCCAGCGAGGATGCCTACCTGGTGAAGCTGTCCGGGACCAATGGCGGCGCCGTGTGGGCCAAAGGGTTTCACGGTACCAGCAACGTCAAGACCTGGGACCTGGCGGTCACATCGACCGACGACGTGGTCATGAGCTTCTACTTCAAGGGCACCGCGAACTTTGGTGACGGCAACGTCAACGCCACGGTCGGCGATGACTTCGTGCTGGCTCGCTATAGTGGCAGCAACGGCAGCCTTGTGTGGTCCAACGAGTTCGGCGGCATCGGCATCGGCGGCACTGCCGGCGACGACCAGGTCACTTCGGTCGAGGTAGATGCTACAGACAACATCTTCGTCTCCGGCTACTTCAACGGCACCATAAACCTGGGTGGCTCAAACCTCGCCCAGACGGGGACCGGGCGCGACCAGTTCGTCGCTCGGTTCACCAGCGGCGGTGCGCACACGTGGTCCAAGAGCATCGGTTCCACCGCGTCTATCTTTTCTGGCAGCGGTGTCGTCGACGGCAGCGGCAACTTCGTGGTCGCGAGTCGGTTCTCCGGAACCGTGGACTTCGGTGGCGGTCCGGTCGCCAGCACGGGCGACCTGGACATTTCGATCGTCAAGTACGCCGGCAGTGACGGCAGCCACGTCTGGTCCGAGCGTTACTCGGGGACCGGGTACAAAGGCGTGTCTGCGCTGGGCCTGATGTCCAACGGCGATATTGCCGTCGCCGGTTTCTACAACGGCGACATGGTCGTGGGCGGCTCCACGGCAAGCAACGCATCGCGTACCAATCTGTTCGTCGGTCGTCTCGCCCGTGACACCGGTGATCCGGTTTGGATGACCCACTTCGGCGACGATGCAGGTGGCGGTGGTGGTCGCGGCCGTGGTCTCGCTGTCGGCGCTGCCGATCGGGTTCATTTCCTGGGTACGTTCAACGACAGTGTGAGCTTCGGCACCGGCAACGACTTCACCTCGGCGAACGGCGTCGAGGACATCGCAGTCGTCACCCTGCTGCCGTAGGCGCGCAATCGACACGCCGGTCCGCGTGCTATGGTCCGCGGGCCGGTGATTTCCCTCCAGCAAGTCTCCAAGTCTTACGACGACGGCGCCACCTACGTGGTGCGCGATCTGTCTCTAAGTATCGAAGCTGGCGAGCTCGTCGTGCTGCTCGGCGAATCCGGCTGCGGTAAGACGACCACCCTCAAGATGATCAATCGGCTCGTGGATCACACGGCGGGCACCATCGAAGTGGCCGGCGCGGACATCCGCCAGGGAGACCCAGTCGAGTTGCGCCGGGGCATCGGTTACGTGTTTCAGGGAGTCGGCTTGTTTCCTCACCGCACGGTGGGTGAGAACGTGGGCGTGGTGCCGCGGTTGCTCGGCTGGGAACCCGACAAGATCTCGGCCCGGGTCGACGAGCTGCTGGCTCTGGTCAGCCTCGACCCAAAGACGTATCGCGACCGCGCACCCAGCCAGTTGTCGGGCGGCCAACGCCAACGCGTCGGTGTCGCGCGCGCCCTCGCCGCAAAGCCAGACATCGTGCTCATGGACGAGCCGTTCGGCGCCCTGGACCCGATCACCCGTGACAACCTGCAGCACGAGTACGGGCGCATTCACAAAGAGCTCGGTCTGACCACGGTGTTGGTCACCCACGACATCATGGAAGCGTTGCTCATGGCGACGCGGATCGCGGTGATGCAGGACGGCGCGATCGCGCAGCTGGGCACTCCCCACGAGCTGTTGACCGATCCGCAGACCGAGTACGTTGCCGAGCTGATGAAGAAGCCGCGCGAGCAGGCCGATACCATCGAGTCTCTGGTCGGGGGGACGCCATGAGTCACAACATGCGCGAGATCCTCGAGGATCTGCCGGCCAACCTGGCCAATCACGTCAAGCTGTGCGTGATCGCGCTGCTCGTCGGCGTGCTGGTCTCGGTACCGCTGGGAGTTCTGGTCAGTCGCAAACGTTGGCTGCGCGTTCCCGTGTTGACCACCGCCAGCGTGATTCAGACCGTGCCGGGGCTGGCTCTGTTGGCGTTGATGGTGCCCCTGTTGGTCTACACCAACGGCTTTGGTCTCGGCTTGTCGGCGTTCGGTTTCTATCCGGCGGTTATCGCGTTGACCCTGTACAGCGTGTTGCCGATCCTGCGCAACACCGTTACCGGCATCGAAGGTGTAGACGCCGATATGGTGGAAGCGGCGCGTGGCGTGGGCATGAGCGATCGCCAGGCCTTGGTGGAGGTTCAGCTGCCGTTGGCTGCGCCGACGATCATCGCCGGCATTCGCACCGCGACGGTATGGGTGGTCGGCGCCGCTACCCTCGCGACTCCGGTCGGCCAAAAATGCCTGGGCAACTACATCTTCACCGGGCTGCAAACCAAAAACTGGGTCATGGTGAGCTTCGGCGTGGTCGCATCGGCGGGGTTGGCGATCATGCTGGACACGGCCATCGGCGGCTTGGAGCGAGCGCTCAGCCAGCGGCGCAATCGCCTGGCGTGGATTTCGGGGGGCGCGTTAGCCACCATCCTGCTACTCGGTTTGATCGCGCCGCGCATTGCTAGTTGGGTGAAGGACGAACCGCCCGTGGTGGCGACCGGCAAGGTTCAGGGGCCCGGCGCGACCGAAGGTGTCGACTCCGTGCGCATCGGCACCAAGACGTTCACCGAGCAGTACATTCTGGCCCAGGTCATCGCCAAGTCCCTGGCAGATGTCGGCGTACGCACCAGCGTCAAAGACAGCCTGGGCTCGACGGTCATCTTCGATGCGCTGAGCCGCGGCACCATCGACGTCTACGTGGACTACTCCGGTACCATCTGGGCCAACTACATGAAGCGCACGGATACACCGGCGCCATGGCAAGTCATGGCGGAGACCACGGGCTGGCTCGCCAAACAACACGGCATCCGTAATTTGGGTAATCTGGGCTTCGCCAACGCCTACGTGTTGGCGATGAAGCGTAGCCAGGCCGAGAAGCTGGGCGTCAAATCGATCGCGGATCTGACCAAGCACGCGTCATCGCTCAAGATCGGCGGCGACTACGAGTTCTTTGGTCGCCCGGAATGGCGCTCGTTGCGCTCCGCCTACGGTTTGAGGTTCTCGGAGAAGACCAGCTACGACTCGACGCTGATGTACGAGGCCATAAAGGAAGGCAACGCGGATGTCATCGCCGCGTTCTCCAGCGATGGCCGCATCGCCGCCTACGACCTGGCGTTGCTCGACGACCCGCTCAACGCGATTCCCCCGTACGACGCGATCCTGCTGGTGAGCAAGCGAGTCGCCAACGACGCCCGAGTGATCAAAGCCCTGCGGGCGCTGGTAGGCCGTATCGAGTTGAGATCCATGCAGCGCGCCAACCTGATGGTCGATC
>SPJJ01034470.1_pt1 | contig 11867 bp, 9 predicted proteins | sample 3741741 | NCBI WGS metagenome assembly SPJJ01 (sample SAMN10925908, study PRJNA522277) | cold seep metagenome | isolation source: Elba SIP-enriched marine methane seep metagenome, extraction at timepoint T1 | place: Italy: coast of Elba, Mediterranean Sea | collected 2014-05 | reverse complement strand
GTCTCCGGCCACTTCATAGCCCACCACCGAGGGCATCGGCGGTGCGTCCGGGTAGACGCCGATGCGAGCCATGAGGTCGGCGAAGTTGATGCCCGCGGCCTCCACGCGGATCCGCACCTCACCTGGTCCCGGGGTGGGGTCCTCAGACTCCCGCACCTCAAGCACGGAGGGGGGACCAATCTTAGGAATAACGACCTGCTGCATGCCCCTTAGGTACCCAGCAGCCGAGGCCTTGGCAATCAGCGGCGTGTGCGAAGCGCCGAGTTCTTCTTCGCCTCCTGCTGCATGCGCGCCTTCGTGGCCGCCCAGCCACAGATCGGGCAGGTCGACAGGTCATGATACAGCGCCGGGCAGTGCTCGCGCCCGAAGTAGATAATCTGCAAGTGAAGTTTCGACCACGAGGCGCGAGGAAACAGCTTCTTCAGGTCGACTTCGGTGCCATCCGTAGTCTTGGCCCGAGACAACCCCCAGCGTGCGGCCAGGCGATGAATGTGCGTATCCACCGGAAACGCGGGATGCCCGAAGGCCTGCGCCATGACCACATTGGCGGTCTTTCGCCCCACCCCCGGTAGCTTGATGAGCGCGTCAAAATCCTCGGGCACCTCACCGCCATGCCACTGCACCAGGCCCTGACCGAGGCCGACCAGGGCCTTGGCCTTTTGGGGCGCAAGGCCGATCTGCCGGATGATGCTGCGCACCTCATCCACGTGCATCTCGGCCATCTTCTGCGGCGTATCGGCCACCGCAAAGAGCTCGGGGGTGACCTCATTGACCTTTTTATCGGTGGTCTGGGCGGACAGCACCACAGCGACGGTCAGCGTGAACGGGTCACGATGCGTAAGCGGGATGGGTGGCTCGGGATACAGCTCCTGCAAAATCTGAAGGATTCGCTCGGCTTTTTCACTTCGGCGCATGAGTGGTCCCGGTGACGCTAGCCTAAGACCCCCGCCCTACTCCACAATGACGTGTCTCGATGCCCCACCGCGCTCTGCTGCCCCCTTGGCTCACGGCCCTCACCCTGCTCGCAGGGTGCGCCACCACCTCGAAGCTGCCCGAGGTGCCCCTGCACGACCCGGGCCCCCTGGCCGAAAACTGGCTGCCCCCATACCGCATCATCGATGGCCACACGGGCCTACAGCTGCAGCAAGAACAGCTCATTCAACGGCTGCTTGAGGCGCGCGTCATCTACGTGGCCGAAAAGCACGACCGGGCCCAGGACCACGCCGTGCAGCTTCGTGTGCTGCACCTCATCCGGGCTCAGGACCGCTCCGTAGGCGTGGGCTTCGAGATGTTCAAGCGGCCCTTTCAAAAGTGGCTCAGCGACTATGCCGCCGGCCGCATCGACGAATCGCAGATGCTGCACAAGACCGAGTGGCCCAAACGCTGGGGCTTCGAGCCGGCCCTGTACCGGCCCATCCTTGAATACGTGCGTCAATACAACCTGCCGGCCTACGCACTCAATGCACGGGACGAGATTACCCGCGCAGTGGCGCGCGGTGGCATCGACAGTCTGGCCGCCCGGGATCGCGCCGCGCTGCCCGAGCTTCACCTCGAAAACACCGAGCACCGGGCGGTGCTGCAGGCCGTCTTCGACGAACACGGCATGAAACACGGCAAGATGTCCTTCGAAAACTTCTATACCGCCCAGCTGATATGGGACGAGACGATGGCCCACGAGGTGGCCAGTGAGTTGGCCCGGCCCGGCGCCCCCCACCGCATCGTCGTGCTCGCGGGCGGCGGCCACATCAAGTCCGGACACGGGATCCCGAGCCGGGCGGCGCGGCGCGGCGCGACCCCGAGCCTCACCGTACTTCCGGTCGTGGATGAGGGGGACCAAGAGGCGCTGCAGGAGCTCATCGACCAGCGGGCGGCAGACATCCTGTGGCTCATGCACCCTTAGCCCAGCAACCCCGACCTTCGCCCGAGGGCGCTGCGCGCCGCCTTTGATAAACGACACCATGAGCTACGCACTCGTTACCGGAGCCTCTGCAGGCATTGGCTGGCACCTCGCGGAGATCTTCGCACGTGGTGGGCACGACTTGGTGCTCGTGGCCCGCCGGCGCGAAAAGCTGCAGGAACTCGCAAAGACCCTGAGCACCGAACACGGTCGCCGGGTTCACGTCTGCACAGCGGACCTTGCACAGCCCGGCGCAGCCCAACACATCTACGATGACCTACAGCAAGAGGGCTTGCACATCGACTATCTCGTCAATAATGCAGGCCTTGGCAGCAACGGCCCCTTCATCGACCTCGACCCCCAGCGAGAGCTGGATATGGTGCAGGTCAACATCTCAGCCCTCGTGCATCTCACCCGGCTGCTGCTTCCCGCCATGGTGCAAAACAAGGCCGGGCGCGTCATGAATATCGCCTCAACAGCGGGCTTTCAGCCGGGGCCCTATATGGCGACCTATTATGCCACCAAGGCCTTCGTGATCTCCTTTTCGGAGGCCCTAGCCCACGAGGTCGCGGACAGCGGCGTCACCGTCACCGCCCACTGCCCCGGCGCCACCGCCACCGAGTTCGCGGCCGCCGCCGGCAATGACGCGACGAAGCTCTTTCAAAACGGCCAGGTGGCCAGCGCCCAGGACGTCGCTGAGGACGCCTACAGGGCCATGATGGCCGGAGAGCGCGTCGCGGTACACGGCCTGCTCAATCGCATCGGCGCGTTCAGCGTGCGGCTGTCCCCGCGCAGCCTCATCACCAGCATCACCGCCGCCCTCAACGCGAAGGTCTAGGGCCCGGCAGCTCCTGGGCGGCTAGGACTTCACCAGCACCGCAGCCTCAGGCCGAACCTGCACCTTCACGGGGGCGTCCGCCTCATAGGGCGAACTTAGATTGGGGTCGACAACGAATAGTTCCCCCAGCTCAGTGCTCAACGTATACTCCATGTGGTCCCCCAGATAGGTCGCCGCGCGCACCGTCGCGGGCAGCCCCTGTGAGCCCAGCTGCCAACCATGCGGGCGCACCGCGACCGTCGCAGGCCCCACCTCGTGGCCCCGGGCCAAAAGCTGCACCTCGGTTGGCCCCAGCTGCACGGTGGCCAGATCCCCATGAACCCGAGTCACGCGGGCCGGCAGAATATTTGAATCCCCGATGAACCGCGCCGCAAAGGCAGTCTCGGGGCGCTCATATAAGTCCCTTGGCGTGCCCTGCTGAGCAATGCGCGCTCGATCCATAAGTACGATGCGATCGGACACGGACAGCGCCTCCTCTTGGTCGTGAGTCACATACACAGATGTGAAACCCAACCTGCGCTGCAACGATCGAATGTCCTCTCGCATCTTTCGGCGCAGGCGCGCGTCGAGATTACTGAGCGGCTCGTCAAAGAGCAGCACCTTCGGTTCGAGCACCAAGGCCCGGGCCACGGCCACTCTCTGCTGCTGCCCGCCCGATAGTTCACTGGGCAGGCGGTCCGCATACCCCCCGAGGCCCACCAGCTCGAGGCCCTGCTCGGCTTTGTCTCGACATACCTGCTTAGCATGGCCGGATGTGCTCAATCCGTAGCCCACGTTGTCCCCCACCGACAGGTGCGGAAACAGAGCGTAGGATTGAAAGACCATGGTCACATCTCGACGGGTGGCCGGGAGAGTCGTGACGTCCTGACCGTCGATGATGATCTGCCCCTCGGAGCACATCTCCAGCCCCGCGATCATGCGAAGGGTCGTGGTCTTGCCACATCCTGAGGGCCCCAGGAGGGTGACAAGTTCTCCCTGCTCAATCTCAAGGTCGACTCCGGCCACCGCGGTGACCTCGCCATAGCGTTTGATGACTTTTTGAAGTCGTACTGCGGCGGTCATGCGTGCTCCCCCTAGAACTTTCGGCGGCCCACGTTGCGCCGCCCCACCCCGAGTTGAATGAAAGCAATCGCCAGCATCATGAGCGCGATAAGCACGGCACTATAAGCAATGGCACCACCGTAATCGCCGTCCTCCACGCGCCCCAAGATGTAGGTTGTCGCGAGGTTATAGTCGGCGCTCACCAAGAATATCACGGCGGAGACCGCGGTCATGGCACGAACAAAACCATAGACGAGCGCCGCCACCAGGGCCGGTTTCAGCAGAGGCAAGATCACGCGAAAGACCGTGCGTTGACTGGACGCGCCCAAGGTGAGGGAGGCCTCGTCCAGACTGGGATCCACCTGAGATAGAGTCGCGAGCCCGGCACGAATGCCCACCGGCATATTTCTAAAGACGAAACAGATGACCAAGATGGCCCCCGTGCCCGTCAGCTCGATCGGCGGCAGGTTGAACGCGAGAATATAGCTGACGCCCACCACGGTCCCAGGAATCGCAAAACTCAGCATGGTGCCCAACTCAAAGGCATCACGCCCCCAAAAACGTTGTCGTGCCAATAAGTAGGCCGTCAACAAACCCATCATCGCGGTGAGTGGAGCGCTGATGCCGGCCACGGCTAGGGTGGTCAACAAAGAGTCCCAGGCGCCGCCCGTCAACGCGCCCTCGCCCACTGCAAAGAGGCCACGAAAGTGGTCCAAGGTCAGGCTGTGATCGTGCCCCCAGAGCTTCACGAAACCTCCAGCCACAATCATGCTGTACATGACCGCGGTGAAGGCCGCCCAGGGCAGCGCCACCGCCTTAACGACGAGTTCGACGGAGCGAGGCAGCGCGATCGGTGCTCCTGAGTCGGCCTTGCCCGTCATAGTTGTATAGCTCTTCTTGCCCACCCATCGACGCTGCAGCAAAAAGGCCCCCGTCGTGAACGCCAAGAGCACCAAGGCTAAGGCGGCCGCACGGGGCACATCATTTTGTGCGCCGGCCACCGCGAAGTAGATCTCGGTCGCCAAGACTTCATCGCCCCCGCCCAGCACCAGGGGGTTGCCAAAGTCCGCGAGGCTCTCGATGAAACCAAGCAAGAAGGCGTTGGCCAGTCCGGGCCGCATCAAAGGCAAGCTCACAGTACGGAAAGTCCGCCAGCGGTCCGCCCGCAGGGTCTGCGCGGCCTCCTCCATGGATGGACTCACGCCTTCGACCACCCCGATGAGCACCATGAAGGCGATGGGGGTGAAGGACAGCAGCTGCGCCAGGAGTATTCCGGGCAAGCCAAAGATGTACCGCGTCGCGGATACATCGAAGGTCTGGGCGATGAAGGTCGTCACGGTGCCCGAGCGGCCAAAGACCAAGATGATCGCCAAGCCTATGACGAAGGGCGGCGTAATGATCGGCAAGACCGTGAGACCGCGCAGCAGGCGCTTAAAGCGAAAACGCGTGCGTGTCGCCACCAACGCAAAGGAGAGGCCGAGCGCTGTAGATCCGGCCGCGGCCATCACCGCTAACAATAACGAGCGCCACGCCACGCCCAGCTGGGGCGACCAGGGAGGCAGGCCCCAAAGCCGGTCTGCGCCAAGGTTGCGCAGCAGCACCGATATGGACTGCGAGCCATCATCCAGCTCCACCGAGCGCATCAAGATGATGAGCACGGGGTAGGCGACGAAGACCGCCACCGAGGCGAGCACCAAGCCCAAGGCCCCGACGACAAAACTATCTCCGCGCACAAGGCCCCTGGCCGCCAAGCCCTCCGTCAGGACAAAGAGCAGCGAAAGGTGTACGCACAGGGCCCCAGAGCCCATGCCAAACTGCCGGGTAGTCGGGGGCAACCACTCCGTGAGCGGCCAGAGTACGGGCCCGAGTGGCCCCACGGCCCAGCCCTGCAGCAGACCAAAGGCGAGCCCACCCGCCCCGAAGAGTATGAGTCCCTTAGCATGCCAGGGGTCACTCCGCGGTCGCCTCAGGACCCACAAAGGGCCGAGCAAAAACGGCAGCATGCCCAGCAGCCAAGGCCGAGAGAAGATGAACGCCTGGACTAAGGCTGGTCCGGCCTCGCTGTCGACGGGATAATAAGCCATCCACTCTGGGTCAAACAGGCCGCCATCGATGACGTACCACGGCAAGAAAAGGTAGGCCGCCACACCCACGAGCATCCACACCTTGACCGCCGCGCCCGGACCCCTAAGTACACTCACCCGCCCTTGACCTCCTCATCCCATCGGCGCAGGAGACGGGCGCGGGTCTGCTTATCGGAGAACCTGCCAAAGTCGAACTCGATGAGCTTGATGCCTTCGAGCCGGGGCGCCCGTGCGGGCACCTTCGCGTCGGGATGGGAGGGCACCTGATAAGCCTGGGCTTTGGCACCCAAACCCTGAGCCTCGGGCGAAAGCGCCCAGTCAATAAAGGCCTTGGCCTCCTGCGGATGGCGGGCGCCCTTGATGAGGCTTACGCAGCCCACCTCGTAGCCCGTGCCCTCCTTCGGGGCCACGATCTCGATCGGAAAGCCCGCGACCATCTGGGTCACCGCGTCGTGTAAAAATACCACGGCCACTCCGGCCTCACCGCGGGCTGCATTGCGCACCGGCGCCGCGCCGCTCTTGGTATACTGGTTTACGTTGGCGTGCAGCGCTTTGAGGTACTTAAAGCCGTCGGCCTCACCGTACAGCTGTATGAAAGTCGCAAGCGCAGTATAGGCCGTGCCCGATGAGTTGGGGTTGGCCATCTGCACCTCACCATGCAAGGCAGGCTGCACCAGATCCTGCCAGCTGCTGGGCGCGGTGATGCCCTTATGCGCCAGCCACTCAGCATTGTACGCGATGCCCAGCGCCCCCATGTAGATACCGGTCGTGCGGTGCAGACCGTCTTTCATGGGGTCCTGGGCCCAGGCATGCAGCGAGGCAACCTGGGGCGAGCGATAGGGCTCGGTGAGGCCGGCCGCCGCGGCCTGAAAGTGCGCATCACCTGTGCCTCCCCACCAGACATCGCCTCGTGGGTTACGCCGCTCGGCCCAGATCTGGGCATAACTTTCGCCGGAGGACTTTCGGATCATCGAGACCCGGGTCTTGGTCTTGGCCTCGAAGGTCTTGGCCATCAGCTCACACCAGTCATGCTGGGCGGCGCAGTATAGCGTGAGTTTCTTCCGGCGACGGCCGGGTTCGGTATTGCAGGCCAAGCTGCCTACCACGAGCAGGGCCCAGACAAGGATCCAGCGTCTCACGGCGCCCGCATCCCCGGCAGCAGCTCAAGCTCATCCAGGGTACTTATGATGAATACGCCATCCCGTTCGGGGGCGACCCGTGGCGTTGGCCCCGGGTCGCGACGTAAAATCCAAGCGCCAGCCGGCACACCCAGCTCTAAGAACGGCACAATGTCATTCGTCAAACTATCGCCGACAACCAATACTTGACTGAGGTCGATAGTCTGACCCGTCTTTGCCCTGAGATCCCTGAGCACCGCCTGATAAAAGCCCGCAAAGGGCTTGCCCGAGGGGTCCCCCACCGTGATGTCCTCGGGACTCAGCCCCAGCTCAAGCAGGGGCTGCAGCCGCCTGCGCTTGTGCCTGTCGGATGCATCGGGATCATAGTTGAAGGTCTGAGCCCCAGCATCGTAGCTCATCCAGCCGTCACTATTTGTCGCCAGATGCACCACCTGCCCTGCATCACGAGCCCGTTGTAGGACGCGCGGCACATCCGGCGGGATCAGAGTATGAGCGTGCACGGCCGCCCAGTAGGCCTCGGCCCCCGCGTGCACGACGCGCGCTGAGACCTCGAGCCCCAGGTCTTGCATGGCCACCGCGAGCAGCACCTGCCTCGACCAGAGCTTGAGTTCAAAGCCCGCATCCAGGGCACCCGCCTGCCAGCCCTCGATGCGACGGACCAGCCCGCGGGCCGCGTCATCACAGCCCGGCGTACCCGCGCGCAGCTCGCCCCGCAACGTGGCATAGCTGCGCTTGAGTTGAGTGACGATACGCTCGGCACTGCCCTCATCGAGCAGCTCAGCCAGCCGCCTTTGCAGGCCTTCGTGCGCCGACTGCGCCATCGCGTCCATATCGATGACGACATCGTCCACATCGCAGATGATGACCTGCGGCCCACTCACAGAGACACCGACTGCACCTGGTCACGAACGAAGCGATAACCCATGCGGGCGTACCGAGCCGGTTCGGCCTGCATAGGGTCCTGTTCGGCCTCGACGACCAACCACTTCGTGTAATCCACGCCCTTCAGGGCGGCGAAGATAGGATCCCACGCGATCATGCCGTCTCCGGGCACCGTAAACATACCCGCACGCACCGCATCTAAGAAGCTGGAGCGCTTGAGCTCTGCCGTCTGTAGCGGCCCCGCGCGCACATCCTTGAGATGCACGTGGTGAATGCGATGCCCATGCTCCTGCAGCAGCTCCAGGGGGCTCACGCCGCCCACCACCGCGTGTCCGGTATCCAATAGTAGCCCCAGAGCATGACCGCTGGCCTTCATCAAATCATGGATGTCCGCCGCGCTTTGAATCACCGTACCCACGTGGTGGTGATAGGCCACTTGCAATCCGCTTTGCAGGCAGTGCTCGGCGAGGCTCGTCAGGTTCTCGGCGAGGCCCTTGAGCGTGCTGGGGTGCAGGACGGTGCGCTGGCCCCAGTGCACACCTTCAATGGAGTGTACCGCGCCCGTGACCTCTGCGAGCACCAAGACATCACAGCCCATGGCGAGCAGCAGGTTGAGGTGGGGCTGCAAAGCCTCGATCTCCGCCTGCAGGCTGCGCTCCAACAGGCGCGCGCCCCACCAACCCGAGACCAAGTCCAAGTGCGCCGCGCCCAGCAGTGCCTTGAGACTCTGCGGATCACGCGGCAGCTTATGCCCCAACTCAATGCCCGAATATCCCGCCGCCCGCGCTTCGGAGAGGCACCGCTGCACCGAGATATCGCTGCCTAGGGCGTGGTCATCATCGTTGGACCAAACGATCGGGTTGACGCCTATCCTCACCATAGTTCACCCCTCATCCCGGGCACGAAGGGCGGCCTCATAGGCAGCACGGGCCCCTCGCAGCGCCGCATCCTCACTCACCTCGCCGATCGGCACCTGCCACCAGGCTCCCCCCTCTGCGGTGCCCACTTCAGGGTCGGTCTCGATGACGATCACTGAACTCGAGGTGCGTTCTTTGGCGTGCGCGAGGGCCCTTTCGAGCGCGTCGAGTGTCTGCACCTTTTCGGCGTGCGCGCCCAAAGCACGGGCGTGACCGACATAGTCGACATCGGGGCTCGTCGCCCTCAAGTTATTAAAGGCTGCAGAGCCCGAAGATGTCTGTAAGCGATGGATGCAGCCAAAGCCATGGTTATCGAGCAGGACAACGATGAGTTTGGCACCCATCGACGCCGCGGTCGCCAACTCGGAATTCATCATCAGGTAGCTACCATCTCCCACGAGCACAAAGACCTCGCGCTCGGGGTCTGCCATCTTCACTCCAAGGCCGCCTGCGATCTCATAGCCCATGCAGGAATAGCCATACTCAACGTGGTAGCTGCCGGGCCCCGCAGGCTGGTAGAGTTTGTGCAACTCACCCGGCAGACCGCCGGCCGCACACACCACGACCGAAGGCTCACTCGCGGCGCGATTGACGGCGCTCAGCACCTGGGCATCGCTCGGCAAGCCTGGTTGCCCCATGCACACTCCGGCGGCCCGGGCCTGCCACCGCGCCTTCGACTCCGCCATCTGTAGGCCCCACTCAGGGCAAGGGCGTACGCTCTGCAGGCATTGCAGCATCGCCTGTACCGCCTCTTGGGCGTCCGCGACCAGGGGCACCGCTTGATACTTACGCGCGTCAAAGGCCGTAACGTTGATGTTCAATAGGACAGCCGATGGGTTGAATAGGCTGCCGGACGCGGTTGTGAAGTCCGACAGCCGCGTGCCGATCGCAATGACGACATCCGCCTCGCGGGCCAGCGCGTTGGCGACGCCGGTACCCGTCACGCCCAGGCCTCCCACATTGTTGGGATGCGACCAGGCCAAGCATCCATGACCGGCTTGGGTTGTGGCGACTGCGGCCCCAAGTCGCTCCGCCAGCGCGGCCACGCTTTGCTCTGCTTGGGAGTACAAGACGCCGCCGCCTGCGACGATGAGCGGCTTTTTGCACTGTTGAAGCGCAGCGATGGCGCGGGCGAGCTCCACCCGGTCGGGCCGAGGCCGACGTACGCTATGTGTGCGGGGTTCGAACAGGCGCAGGGGATAATCGTAGGCCTCAGCCTGCACATCCTGAGGCAGAGCCAGGGTGACCGGACCGCACTCCGCGGGGTCGGTGAGCACGCGGAGGGCCTGCGGCAGCGCGGCGATGAGCTGCTCGGGCCGCTGGATGCGGTCGAAGTAGCGACTCACCGGACGCAAGCACTCGTTCACCGTGAGGCTGGGGTCGCAGGCCAGCTCAAGCTGCTGCAAGACCGGGTCTGGCGTGCGGGTCGCGAAGGTATCTCCGGGCAGCAATAAGACCGGCAATCGGTTGATGTGCGCGCCTGCCGCGGCCGTCACGAGGTTGCTCGCGCCGGGTCCGATCGAAGTTGTGCACGCCATCATGCGGCGTCTGCGATTCGCCTTCGAAAAGGCCACGGCGGCGTGGGCCATGGCCTGCTCGTTGTGGGCCCTGTAGGTGGGCAAGATGGCTTGCGCCTCGAAAAGGGCTTGCCCCAGCCCGGTGACATTGCCGTGGCCAAAGATGGCCCACACCCCCTCGAACAGGCGCTGCGCCTGTCCGTCGATGAGCACCCGTTGTGATGCTAGGTAGCGCACCACGGCCTGCGCCGCCGTCAGCCTCGCGGTCTTCATGCTTGCTGCCTCCCTCGCCGAAACGCCTCTATAAGACCCTGTAGACCCGAGGCCACCGCATCGATGAGCGCCTCATCATGCATTCGATTCAGCAGCCACTGTCGCGCCGCTTCGAAGAAGATGGTGCGTCCCACCGCGAAGCCGTGGCACAAGGCATGCGCGCCCGCCCTCTCGAGGCTGTGGCTGACCACGGGCTGGGGCGCGGCCAGGCCCAAGACGAGGACACCATGACAGTGGGGATCTCGGGCTGCGATGAGCGCGTCGAGCTGCCGCCAGATGTCATCATCTTTGGGCGGAGGCAGCTTCCACCAATCAGGCCGAATGCCGAGGTCATAGAGCCGCTCCAGAACCTCGGGCAAAAGCTCTGGGTCCACCGAAGCGCCGGCCCGAGCCCGGGGCAGCACCTCGATGAGCAAGCGACGTTGCATCTTCTGGCAGGCCTTGAACAGCCGAACCAAGCGGGCGTCCTGCCAGGCGCTCAAAGCGGCGTCTGTGAGCACAGGGTGCACCAGGCACTTCACCACCTGATTGTTCGGCCATGACCGCAGCTCCAGCTCAACGTTTGGGTCGCCCTCGAAGGCCAGGCCAGGATCAGCCGACTGTTCGATAGGCCGCGCCACCCACCACTGGGGGCCCGCGCAGGCATCGAGCACCGCCCGCCCGTACTGACCGTCGACGATGACGCCCGGCACAGAGATCCCCGCCTGCTGGCAGGCAGAGGCCGCGCCCTGCATGATGAGGCCCTTGAGGTCCGAGATCCTCGATCTTGGCAGCTCAAGGCTATCCACAAGGTCTTCAAGCTGTCTTCGGTGATCGAAGGCGAGCACACAGAGCACTTCGGGGGGCTCGGGCCGAGTCGTCACCCAATGCAAGCGATCCAGCCCAGCGTCCTGATCGATGCGGGTATCGCGGGATGGCCTGTCTAAGTAGGCATCAAGCTCCTGCCGCGTCGGGATGGCGGGCGCGCAGGCGTGGCGGGAGACCACCACAGCGCCGCAGGCGTTGCCGTAGCGGGCGGCAGCCTCGAAGCCCTCGCCCTGCAACCACCCCCTCAAAAAGCCCGACAGGAAGGCATCGCCGGCCCCCAAAACGTTGAGCACTTCAACGTCAAAGGCCTCGCCCACAGTCCCCAACTCGACAGCGTTGGGGATCGCGGCCTCGTATACCACGCAACCCATACTGCCCCGCTTGAGCACGATCGGGGCACAGGTCAGGTCGCGCACCGCGCGCAGCGCGCTGAGCGTATCATCGCTGCCCCCCGCGATGTGCAGCTCCTCCT
>SPJJ01017812.1_pt1 | contig 11871 bp, 15 predicted proteins | sample 3741741 | NCBI WGS metagenome assembly SPJJ01 (sample SAMN10925908, study PRJNA522277) | cold seep metagenome | isolation source: Elba SIP-enriched marine methane seep metagenome, extraction at timepoint T1 | place: Italy: coast of Elba, Mediterranean Sea | collected 2014-05 | reverse complement strand
TGGATAAATTAACTAGCATGAATGTCTTTGTTCGTGTGGCAAAGGCGGGCAGTTTTGCAAGTGCAGCGAGAGATTTAGGTATTTCCAGGGCAATGGCGACCAAGCATATTATGCGGCTGGAAAGTGCACTGGATACTCGTCTGTTTAACAGAACGACACGTAGTTTAAGCTTAACCGAGGTAGGTGCTTCCTATTTGGAGAGATGCCAGCAAATATTGCTTGATGTTGATGAAATGGAATCATCCGTTACCCGCTTACAGGCTGAACCGCGAGGACTGTTAAAAGTTAGCGCTCCACCTGTTATTGGTGCAACGCATATAGCGCCTGCACTGTCAGAGTTTATTAAAAAACATGATGATTTATCAGTAGAATTTATATTAAAAGGAAGCCATGTTGATTTAATAGATGAAGGTGTCGATATTGCAATTTTTTTAGGAAAACTGCAGGATACCAGTCTGGTGGCAAGAAAACTTGCCAGTTCCTCATTAGTTGTTTGTGGGGCCCCTGAGTATTTTGAGCGGTATGGAGTACCGGAAGAACCGGAAGATTTAGTGGATCATAGCTGTCTGGTGAATTGGGCAATTCCGCCACATGACAGATGGAAATTCAGAGGAATTTTAGGGGATAGGGAAGTCAAAGTCAGTGGACGCATGCAGGCAAATGTCGCGGACCCAATCCGTGTAGCTGCAAAAAACGGTCTGGGTATGGTGATGTTGCCCAATTATATAGTGGGCAGAGACATAGAAAAAGGTCATTTAAAGGTAGTGCTTGAACAATACAAAATTTCTCCATTGGAAATACATGCTGTATACCCCCATCGAAAATACTTATCTGCAAAAGTAAGGGATTTTCTGGATTTTCTACAAGGTTGGCTGCCACATCGTGTAGGTATGAATTGATATTATCTTTGCTGACAGCATATGTCTATCAGGCACTCTATACTACTAATGAAAGCCAATAACAAAGGACAGGATATCCAGGCTATAGCAACAAAGTGGGATAGCCTATATGAAAAGCAGGAAGCTTCCGTTCCTGCAACGGTATTGCTGGAAAACGCTTTTCTTTTGCCTGAAACCGGCAATGCTCTGGATCTGGCCTGCGGATTAGGTGCAAATGCATTGTTTCTTGCTAAGCAGGGACTGGCCATTCATGCCTGGGATATTTCATCAGTTGCATTAAATAAACTGAAGCAAAAAGCAAAGCTGGATGACCTTAATATAGTAATAAAACAGCTTAATATTGAATCCGAGACCCTGCCTAAAAATACGTTTGATGTCATCGTAATATCACGTTTTCTTGACCGATCCCTATCAAATGCGATAATGGAGAGTTTAAAAGCAAATGGACTGCTTTTTTATCAAACCTATGTTAGAGAAAAATTAGGGACTAGCGGGCCAAAAAATACCGATTTTTTACTCGCTAGAAATGAATTGCTTAGTTTGTTTGAATCATTAAACCTGGTTGTTTATAGAGAAAACAGCCTGCTTGGTAATTTAGAATGTGGAGAACGGAATGAAGTCATCTTCATAGGTCAAAAATCTTAAAATATATGATAGAAAACTTGAATCCTAAACAAGCCTGGGCCTTATTACAGGAAAACCCTACCGCTGTGATGGTAGATGTTCGTACAGCGATAGAGCATTCTTTTGTCGGTCATCCGCCTAATTCAATTCATATAGCCTGGAAAGAATTTCCCGGTATGCAATTTAATGAGCAGTTTGTTGAGCAGACTCAAAAAATAATCAAGGATAAAAGTGTTCCTGTTTTATTACTTTGCCGCAGTGGCCAAAGGTCACTGGCTGCAGCTAAAGCTTTAGAGGAAGCTGGTTATCAGCATCTGGTCAACATAGTCGAAGGCTTTGAAGGTGCCCTGGACAGTGAAAAACACAGGGGCAATATAGATGGATGGAGATTTCATCAATTACCCTGGGAACAAAGTTAAATTTAATGCGAGAGATCAATACTCCAGCGAAAACAAAATACAAACTATAAACCAAATATTAACGTGATAGAAAATTTAAGAAATATAGCAATTATTGCCCACGTAGACCACGGTAAGACGACCCTGGTTGATAAATTATTAGAGCAGTCCGGTACATTCTCTGAACATGAGCAGTTAAGTGAAAGAATGATGGATTCTAATGATCTTGAAAAAGAACGTGGGATTACCATTCTGGCCAAAAATACGGCCATAGACTGGAATGGTTATCACATTAATATCGTTGATACACCGGGACATGCAGACTTCGGCGGCGAAGTGGAACGGGTATTATCCATGGTTGACAGTGTTTTGTTGCTGGTGGATGCAGTCGACGGGCCTATGCCTCAAACCAGATTTGTGACTCAAAAAGCATTTGCTCTCGGTTTAAAACCGATAGTCGTTATCAATAAAATTGATCGTCCGGGCGCCCGCCCTGACTGGGTTGTTGACCAAACCTTTGATTTATTCGACAACCTGGGGGCTACCGATGAACAATTGGACTTTCCAATTATCTATGCATCAGCGTTAAATGGTTTTGCGGGATTGGAAGATGATGTGTCTGGCGGAGACATGCAGCCGCTTTTTGAAACTATAGTTGAAAAAGTTGAGCCACCCGCTGTGGATGTGGATGCGCCTTTTCAAATGCAGGTTATCAGTCTTGATTATAACTCTTATGTGGGCGTGATCGGAGTTGGACGGATACAAAGCGGAACGGTCAAACGGAATATGCCGTTAACATTAATTGATGTTGAAGGTAACACACGTAATGGTCGTATGTTAAAACTTTATGGTTTTAATGGTCTGGAGCGGGTTGAAGTTGAGTCGGCGCGAGCAGGTGATATTATTGCTTTTTGCGGCATAGAGAAATTACAGATTTCTGAGACTTTATGTGACCCTGAGAATGTAGTGGCCTTGCCGGCACTTACTATAGACGAACCTACAGTGAGCATGACCTTTCAGGTTAATAATTCGCCATTCGCCGGTAAGGAAGGAAAGTTTATTACTACACGCCAGATTAAAGACCGCCTGGATAAAGAATTGCAGCATAATGTCGCGTTGCGTGTTTCCACAACGGATGATCCTGATAAATTTAAAGTGTCCGGACGTGGGGAGCTGCATTTATCAGTGTTGATTGAAAATATGCGCAGGGAAGGCTTTGAAATGGGGGTATCGCGCCCTGAAGTGATTATCAAGGAAATAGATGGCGTGAAATCGGAGCCTTATGAATATGTGACCATTGAAGTTGAAGAAGAGCATCAGGGCACGATCATGGAAAAACTGGGTGACCGTAAGGGCGATCTAAAGGATATGGTTCCTGACGGCAAAGGACGTATTCGTTTGGAATACATCGTTCCCTCTCGCGGTTTATTGGGTTTTCAAACAGAGTTTTTAACTGCTACATCAGGTTCAGGTCTGTTTTATCATGTATTTGATCATTATGGACCGTTAAAAGATGGGGATGTAGGTTTGCGTATTCGTGGTGTATTAATTTCCATGTCTAAAGGTAAAGCAGTCGATTATTCCCTGTTTCCTTTACAGGCGCGAGGAGAGTTGCTGGTCGTTAACGGCGATGAAATATACGAGGGTATGCTGGTAGGTATACACTCGCGTAATAATGATTTGGTGGTTAATCCAACAAAACCAAAGCCATTAACCAATGTACGTGCATCCGGTACAGATGAAAGTTTAACCTGTGCGAAAATTCAAAAAATGACATTGGAACAGGCTTTGGAATTTATTAGTGATGATGAGTTGGTGGAAGTCACGCCTGAATCAATTCGTTTACGTAAAATTTTATTGACTGAAAATGAAAGAAAGCGGGCGTCCAGAGCATCAGCCTAGCTTGATTGTCTAGATAATCTAAGCTCCAGGACCGACGTAAACATTTTATGAGATACCTGGGGCGTGGAAACAGTAGTTGTCAATGATTGAAGTGACGCTGAACAGGTTTAGAATGAAAATAAAGCCCTGGCAAAACTATGCAAGGGCTTTATCAATCGCTTCATGCTTGGTTGGCGTTTAAATGTCCCTCCCTGGCAACCTCCTGTTGAAATATCCTAAAAGTCCGTTTCCTTTTAGCGACGCAGTAAGTATGGCAAAAGATAGTAATGTTGTAAGTCGGTGAAGGATGAAATTTGTGTAATCCTTGGATTACACAAAGGCTGTAAGACTTTTTTCGATTAGTTTTACGAGAATATGATTAAGTATAGTAAAATGCTTATATTTAAATGTAACTAGATTAGTAATGAGTCAACGTATTGCAAAAGTAGAGCGTAACACGCTCGAAACTCAAATCAATATCAATGTCAATCTGGATGGAGTTGGTGAATCATCATTTCAAACAGGCGTGCCTTTCCTGGATCATATGCTGGATCAGGTAGCCAGACATGGTTTGATTGACATCAATATCATTGCGAATGGTGACTTGGAAATTGATGCCCATCACACGGTAGAGGATATCGGCATTACTTTAGGTCAGGCTTTTGCTAAAGCGCTGGGTGATAAAAAAGGCATCTATCGCTATGGCCATGCTTATGTCCCTTTAGACGAAGCCTTATCCAGAGTCGTCATCGATTTTTCCGGCAGACCCGGTCTGTTTTATGAAGTTGAATACCCTAGATCGATGATAGGATCATTTGATGTTGATCTATTTCGGGAATTTTTTCAAGGATTTGTAAATCATGCCGGTGTTTCATTACATATAGACACACTTAAAGGCCGTAATGCCCATCATATTGCAGAAACGATTTTTAAAGCTCTGGGAAGGGCAATAAGAATGGCAATAACAGCTGACCCTAGAATGGCTGGAATTATGCCTTCCACTAAAGGTTCGCTATAATTAACCGTTAACCTTAATTATTTTCTATTTTTTAAATCACTATGTCGTCAGTCGCTGTTGTTGATTATGGAATGGGTAACCTGCATTCCATAGAAAAAGCCTTGCAACATGCATCACCTTCAGTAGATGTGTTCATTACTTCGGATGTTGCTACTATAGAAAATGCAGATCGAATCGTTTTCCCGGGTGTCGGTGCAATTAGAGATTGCATGCAGGCTTTAAACAACACGGGATTATCCAGTGTTATTAAAGAGGTTGCGAGCACTAAGCCTTTTTTAGGAATCTGTTTAGGTATGCAGGCATTATTAACGGACAGTGAAGAAAATGGCCAAACAGATTGTCTGAATATATTTGAGGGTCATGTGGAACATTTTCCTCAGGACATGACAGATATTAAAGGTGAACGTTTAAAAATTCCTCACATGGGCTGGAACAAAGTCAGTCACAAACCACACCCGTTGTGGGATAATATTCCCCAAGACAGTCGCTTTTATTTTGTTCATAGCTACTTCGTAAAGCCAGATTCAGCTTCAGATATTATTGCAAGTACTGATTACCCGCATTCTTTTGCCAGTGCTATAGCGAAAGACAATATTTTTGCAGTACAATTTCACCCTGAAAAAGTCAGACAGTTGGACTACAGTTATTAAAGAATTTTCTATCCTGGGATGGAAATAGTTAAAAAGACTCATCATTAATTTATAACCACCATCGAGAATTAAAAATGTTGCTCATACCCGCAATTGATTTAAAAGAAGGAAAGTGTGTCCGTTTACGTCAGGGACGTATGGAGGACGATACCATATTTTCAGATGATCCAGTCGCAGTTGCTGGCAAGTGGGTAGAACAAGGGGCAAAACGGATTCATTTAGTTGATCTGGATGGTGCTTTTGCCGGAAAACCCAAAAATGCGGATGTTATCCATGATATTGTTGAAGCTTTCCCGGATGTCCCTGTACAAATAGGCGGGGGGATTCGAGATGAAGATACCATACAGGGATATCTGAATGCCGGCGTTCAATATGTGATCATCGGAACTAAAGCGGTTTCGGAACCCCACTTTGTCAGTGATGCAGCATTAGAGTTTCCCGGGCACATCATTATTGGGCTGGATGCTAAAGATGGCAAAGTAGCTATAAACGGTTGGTCCAAGCTTTCTCGTCATGATGTGATCGATATGGCTCAAAAATTTGAAGCAGATGGTGTAGAAGCCATTATTTATACTGATATTTCCAGAGACGGTATGATGAACGGGGTAAATGTGGAAGCCACCGCCAAATTGGCCAGGGCGATACATATTCCAGTCATCGCTTCTGGAGGTATTACCAATATTGATGATATACATGCCCTGGGTAAAGTAGCTGAAGAAGGCGTCATGGGTGCGATAACAGGACGTGCTATCTATGAAGGCACACTTGATTTTGCCGAGGCCGAGAAAATAGCGAAAACCTATGCATTATGAGCTTAGCTAAACGTATTATTCCCTGTCTGGATGTAGACAACGGCCGTGTGGTAAAAGGTGTCAAGTTCGTAGATATCCGCGATGCCGGTGATCCGGTGGAAGTCGCCAGGCGTTATGATCGTGAAGGCGCCGATGAAATTACCTTTCTCGATATTACAGCAACCAGTGATAACAGAGATACTATAGTTCATGTAGTTGAGCAGGTTGCCAGTGAAGTTTTTATTCCGCTGACGGTAGGCGGTGGCATTAGAGAATTAGATGATATCCGCCGCATGCTAAATGCGGGGGCTGATAAAGTAGGTATTAACAGCGCTGCCGTTTTTAGACCGGAATTTGTCAGAGAGGCGGCAGAAAGATTTGGCTCCCAGTGCATAGTCGTTGCAATTGATGCTAAAAAAGTAAGCGCTGATGATGAGGAAAATCGATGGGAAATATTTACCCATGGAGGCCGTAAACCTACCGGTATTGATGCTATAGAATGGGCAGTCAAAATGGTCGATTATGGTGCCGGAGAGATTCTGTTGACCAGCATGGATAGAGACGGTACGCGGGAAGGCTTTGATTTGTTGTTGACACGGGCCATCAGTGAAGCCGTCAATGTACCGGTAATTGCATCGGGTGGTGTTGGTAATTTAGATCATCTGGCAGATGGGGTGATTGAAGGCAAGGCCGATGCTGTGCTGGCTGCCAGTATTTTTCATTTTGCTGAATACAGTATCGAACAAGCCAAGCAAAAAATGCAATCCAGAGGCATTGAGGTACGATTATAATGAATAACGGCTGGCTGGATGAAATTCGCTGGACCGAGGATGGCTTAATACCGGTTATTGCTCAGCAGGAAAACTCGGGCCGGGTCATTATGTTTGCCTGGATGAACAAAGAATCTTTGCAGTTAACGGCTAAACAGGGTTATGCGGTTTATTGGTCACGCTCAAGACAGCGTTTATGGCATAAGGGTGAAGAATCAGGGCATAGACAGAAAGTGATCGATATACAACTGGATTGTGATGAAGATGTGATTTTACTGAAAGTTGAACAAGAAGGCGGGATCGCTTGTCATACTGGCAGAGAAAGTTGTTTCTACAGGAGTTTGGTCGATGGTCAATGGCAGACAAAAGACCCTGTGTTAAAGGATCCAAAAACAATCTATAAGTAAACCTAAGTATTTGGCCTGCATGGCTTTAGTTTCTTCACTATTCAAACATAATCAAATCAACAGGAATAACAAATGAGCGATGTGCTACAACAGTTGGCTGAGATACTGGAACAAAGAAAACAGGAAACAGCTGAAAAATCCTATGTAGCCAGCTTATATGCAAAAGGACTGGACCATATCTTAAAAAAAATAGGTGAAGAAGCTACAGAAACAGTCATCGCTGCAAAAGATGGTGACAAAAAACAGATAGTCTATGAAACGGCAGATTTGTGGTTCCATACAATGGTGATGCTGGCAGACCAAGGCCTGGGCCCTAATGATGTTATAGCTGAACTACAACGTCGTTTTGGGCTATCAGGTCTGGAAGAAAAAGCACAGCGTGGTAACAAGTAGTAGCTTGTTGAAACAGTCGTTTCAATCATATATGAGGAGTGAAAAATGGGTATTAGCGTTACTCAGTTATTAATTATTCTTGCAATAGTCATTGTATTATTTGGAACAAAGCGTCTACGCAACCTCGGCGGCGACTTAGGCGGTGCGATAAAGGGATTTCGTTCTGCAGTTAAAGACGGTAGTGAGGATAAAAAGATAGCCGAAGAAGAAGGTAAAACTATAGACGGTGAAGTTACTTCTGAGCATCAAGACAAGTCAGAAAAATAATATGTTTGATGTCGGATTTTGGGAATTGTGCCTGGTAGGGCTGGTTAGTCTGCTGGTGATAGGCCCTGAAAAACTACCAAAAGCAGCCAGAGTTGCAGGCTTCTGGATAGGTAAGACCAAAAGTATCGTGGCTACAGTTCAGACTGAAATAAAGGAAGAGTTACAAGCTGAAGAAATGCGGCAGATTCTTAAAGAACAAACAGCAGTTGAAGAGGTTCAGAACCTGATAGAAGAAGGGTCGGATGAAATTAATAAAATTTCTTCATCTTTGAATTCATTACCCGATGAGCATGTAAATAAAACTGATGAGTCAAAGTGAGCATGAGCTTGAATCCGAGGCTAGTGAAAAACCCTTTATTAGTCATTTAATCGAATTACGAAACCGTCTGCTGCGAGTTGTTTTATTTGTACTCGTGGTTTTTCTGTGTGCAGCGCCGTACGCAAATGAAATCTATCTGTTTTTATCAGGCCCTTTGTTACAGCATATGCCGGAAAACAGCACGATGATCGCAACGGATGTTGCATCTCCATTCTTTACACCCTTCAAACTGGCACTGGTTTGTTCCATTTTCTTTTCCGTTCCGGTGATTTTATATCACTTTTGGGCTTTTGTTGCGCCTGGTTTGTATAGCCATGAAAAGCGGATGGTTTTACCCTTATTGATTGCCAGCACCTTGCTTTTTTATTTGGGTGTGGCATTTGCCTATTTTTTTTTCTTTTCATTAGTATTCGGGTTTTTAACCGCTGCAGCGCCTGAAGGTGTAGCAGTGATGACAGATATCGCTAAATATCTGGACTTTATTTTGACTTTGTTTTTTGCTTTTGGCTTGTCTTTTGAAGTCCCTATAGTGACAATCGTACTGGTCTGGACGGGTTTAACCACGCCTAAAAGTTTGGCTGAAAAACGTCCCTATGTTATCGTTGGAGCGTTTATAGTCGGCATGTTTTTAACGCCGCCTGATGCAATTTCTCAAACATTATTAGCAGTTCCCATCTGGATGTTGTTTGAAGCAGGTTTACTGTTTTCACGCCTGTTTACAAAAACAATCGAAGATTAAGCTTATAAAGCGCCTGTATTGACCAGTAAGCTGTAAATATTCTCGGCCATGACCCTATAGCCATCACGATTAGGATGTATGGCATCGGATTTCAATTGATTAGAACCCAGTATATTGGGTAATGTCTCAACATCAATAGGTGTTTGATGCTCATCAGCTACTTGCTGATATATTTCTGCACTACTCATCAAAAACAGTCCGGGTTTGGGGACACCGAGCATGATAACCCTGATATTACGATGATTTGCAGCCAATATCATTTGTTTTAGGTTTTCGGCTGTTTTTTCTAAAGGATGTTTTCTTAGTATGTCGTTGCCACCATGTATTAAAATCAGTAATTCCGGTTGTATTTCATCCAGTAAACCGGGTAAACGGGCGAGCCCATCCTGACTGATTTCGCCGGGAATACCGGCATTAACAACCTGACGTGAACTCAATTCACTTAATATGGCAGGATAACTATCTGCTTTGGTAGCCCCTGTGCCATATGTAAGGCTATCACCGAAAGCTAAAATGGTTGCATTTGTAGAGAGTTTGGTAAATACGGGTTGAGTATTGTTACAGGCTGATAAAAGCAGGACTGTAAAAAAAACCAGGACTTTGTTCATAGTTAGGATCATAGCAAATGAAAAAAAATGTATTAATCACCGGAGCAGCCAAACGCATTGGCGCATCTTGTGCCAAGAGACTGCATGAAAAAGGTTGTAATATCGTTTTACACTATAGATCATCAACTCAGGATATGCTTCAACTTTTTCAAGAACTCGACCAGAAAAGGCCAGGTTCAGTGCAGATGTTACAGGCAGATTTATTGAACATGGATGAGCTCTCCCGGTTGGCAACAGAGGCAGAATCAACATGGGGTACTATAGATGTTCTGATTAATAATGCATCAGCATTTTACCCTCAGCAAGTCAGTGCGGTATCTGAACAAAGTTGGGATGAGCTGATAGGCATCAATTTGAAATCGCCCTTTTTTTTGTCACAGGCTTTATCTAGCACGTTAATAAAGAACAATGGATGCATCATCAATATTATAGATATACACGCAGAACGGGGTTTAAAAGATTACCCGGTATACAGTATTGGAAAGGCAGGACTGACAGCTATGACCAGGGTCTTGGCCAAGGAATTAGGGCCGGATGTCCGGGTGAACGGCGTTTCGCCAGGGGCAATTTTATGGCCGGCAGATGAAATGTCAGAGCAGGATAAAGCCGAAATTCTGCAACGGGTTGCGCTAAACCGTAGAGGCGAGCCACAAGATATTGCAAAAGCTGTTAGTTTTTTGGTGGAGGATGCTGGCTATATCACTGGTCAAATCATTACTGTTGATGGTGGCCGTACCTTATTTTGTTAACTGTAGGTATTTTTTATGCTGATTACGTTTGATCAGACCAGCTTTAAAAAATAATCAACAAAATTCTTTTCATTAATAAAGGTAATATCATACATGCTGGTTAAGCCTTTGGTTTGTTCATCGCTTAAGCCCAGGACTAGCATGGTAAAGTTTTGTTTATCTATGCCCATGCGTTTTCTTAATTTATGGTATTTTTCTATGGTAGACCTAAACTCGCCAGTTTTGCATTCTATAAACAGTGGTGTATTGTCGTTTATCATAAAAAAAACATCGACTTCGTGCTTGTCTTCATTAGGAAAATTGACCTTGAAACTTCTTAATGCTGAAAATGGAATCTTTTTTTCATAAAACATGATCATAAGTTTCATAAAAACAAACCATTCCAGCCATTCACCGTTAAAAAAGTTAACGATGGAGGGCGCCTTTTGCAAGGTTATATGAATACGTTTATCTGTTTTGTTATAAAAATACTTGGCAACAAATGAAAAATCATAAAGCGCTTTGCAATATTTAGTCAGTGATTGAATCTGTTTTTGGGAGTAATTGGAAATAGGCAGTGTTACCGAACTATACCCGCTGCGCTGGGTTTTTTTGATACGGTCATTGACTTCCTTTAACAGTTCGTAGTCTTCACCTAGAGCCACTGCAATTTCATCGAAAAAACCTTGGGTATCAAGGTTTTTTGCATTAACATCCAGCAAGATTCCTTTCTTGTCAAACCATTCTATTATGGGTTTGTACTGCGTCTGATTTGTCATGGCGGAGGTATTATGAAGATCAATGTCTTCATCCATACTAGACTCTACCCGTTCAAATGATACCGAGTCCACACCTGCTTTGAGCTGGCAATATTTATCATGCAGGTTTTTATATTTTGTCAGGACATTTTTGACAAAGGCAGTTGTATTATGGATAGGGGCAGTTTGTTTACAGACAGGGCAGGAAAGGGATTTACCAACATATTCATTGGAAACTTCACGCAAATAACTGCATTTGTTACACAACAAGATTGCCATTAACGAAACTCATTTAAAATCATAAACGTTAAGTATAGCTCTTTTTAATCTATCTCGGTGACCTTTTATTGCAGGAAAGACAAAATCGCATTTGGGCTTGGATCAAGGTAAGGCGGTGTAAATCTGTATTCAACTGCTAATTGAATAAAAGGGGGTATGACATCATGCTAAACGCACCGTATAGAGTTAAACAGGTTACCAAGCGATAAACATTATCGCACTGCTATGCAGTAAATTTAACTCTGATATCAGCACAGGGCCATTGACGCTAAGAAAGTACAGCTGTCTACCTTATACAGCAGGAAATTACATTTCAGCTATACTTTTTTATCATTATTAAAC
>SPJJ01001374.1_pt1 | contig 11872 bp, 16 predicted proteins | sample 3741741 | NCBI WGS metagenome assembly SPJJ01 (sample SAMN10925908, study PRJNA522277) | cold seep metagenome | isolation source: Elba SIP-enriched marine methane seep metagenome, extraction at timepoint T1 | place: Italy: coast of Elba, Mediterranean Sea | collected 2014-05 | reverse complement strand
CCCGTTATTAATAACTATATAGTTATTGTTTCTTGAAGATGTTGAAAAGTGGAGGCATTTTGCCTCCACTTTTCTTAAGCATGGAGAGATATTTAATGAAAGCTCAAAAATTTGTATTTTTTATCAGTATTTTTTTTGTTTTTGGCGTAGGCTTTTTTTCTGGGAAATCTGTAAATGTTCAAGGTGACAATAATGTTGCCATGAAGAAGAATAGCGACGAGACCGATGCTGAAAATAAAAAAAGACTGAATGTTTCTGGGTCTAGTCAGCTAAAAGTGAAATCATCAGTCGTTAGCCAAAACCAGACAACTGAAGATCAAGAACAGCCGCCCCATTCTATCGAAGATTTAACTTTTCCAGTGGAGGTCATTGAGCAAATGCAAGAAGACAAACGTATTGCTGAAATTGAAATGCTTGAAGTGATGATCGCATCTATGAAAGAAAACGGATTACCCGAAGAAGATATTGCCTTGGCAAGCGAGCAGTTGAAAGGCCTGAGTGAAAACGAAAACTCAACATTAAATGATGAGCCGATGTCTGAACTGCAGGAAAAGACAAATGAAGAATTAAGGGATGAGTTTATTCAAAGTTTAGAGTATGCGGAGCATTTAACAGAGGAAGAAAAAGAAGAAATGGCTTTTGATATGTATAAGGAAAATAACGCAAATGGCGAAAATAGTGCTGAAGAGTTGGCTCATGAGTTAATTCATGACATCTAGCACATGCCGTGGTTAAGCATGTGCCACGCCAAATTATTGATACTTCTTCATGCCTTTCAATTTAATTAATGCAGCATCAATTTTTTTGGATGCTGCATCATCCAGTTCGTTGTTTTTATAGATTTTATCCAGCAGTCCTTCAGAGACTAAAGCTTCCTTGATCCAACGTTTGATGAAACGATAATTGTTGGCGACTTTAACCGATTCGCCCGTCTCAGGGTTTTTTAGTGTTTCTGGTAAATCTTTTAAACTGTTCGTTGGCGCGGGTGTTTTTTTAGTGGGAGCGGGGGCTTTTTTTACAGGGGCTGGAGATGCTTGTTGTTTCTTAACCGGCGCAGGACTGACAGCAGTTTTTTTGGCTTTGAGTGCTTTTTCACAATCAATGACTGCATAGATAACATAAGCGACAAAAACGGTGGTCAGGATAAAAATAATTTCAGCCATGGTTATTCCTCTATTGTTTTATTTGTTGTAGATTCTCCATGCGCGGACTATACCAGATGGATAAGATTCAGGTAAAGCATGGGTGTGTTACCAGCACGGCTGGTTTTGAGCCAAGAGAGGAATGTCTTGTCTAATTCCCATGGCATGGTGGTTAAATGTGTTTTTTATCCATGCGCTGTGATTAACCCAGTTCATGCCTCTTGAGCGTACGGTGGTAAACGTAGTCGAGTGCTGGGAAAAGGTTTTATTAAGAACGTCCATGGCAGACATCATCAGTAAATTATCGCCTTTGCGGCTTCTTTCATAGCGGCGCAGGACTTTTTGGCTGCCCAATGGCCTTCCCGAGTTTCTGCCTTGAATGACTAATTCTGCCAGTGTGGCGGCGTCTAGCAGGCCGGCATTGGCACCTTGGCCGGCAAGAGGATGCATGGCATGGGCGGCGTCACCGGCCAGCGCGAAGTGGGGTTGCGTGTATTGATTGGCGTATTGAAACTTCAGCGGAAATGCGGCACGAGTACTGGTGGATAGCATGTTACCTAGAATGCCGTCAGAGGCTTGGGCGAGTTTATCCAGAAATTCTTCGTCAGAAAGTTGCAAATAAGCTTGAGCCGTGTCGCTGGATAAGGTCCAGACAATTGAGCATTGTCCATTATGTAAGGGTAAAAAGGCTAATGGCCCCTCATCCAGAAAGCGTTGCCAGGCAGTGTTTTTATGCGAGAGTTGTGTGCTGATGGTGGCAACCAGTCCGTCTTGTTGATAAGGCCAGCCGGTGACATTGATGCCGGCCTGTTGGCGTAAGAATGACTCACGTCCATCTGCCGCGATTAATAGCTGGCTGGAAAGGCGTTGGCCGTTGTCCAGTACCAGTTCGGCTTGGTGGTCATTTAAATCAAGTTCGGCGACGCTGTTGCCGGTATGGCAGTGAACGCCAGGGAGTTGTCCGAGCTTATCCCACAAGGCGGCAACCGTGACCCGGTTCTCGACAATATGGCCAAGTTCATTAAATTGTGTGTCTGCGCAATCAAAGTGCAGATGGCCGTCGCCATTGCCATCCCACACGTGCATATCGCGATAGGCGCAGACGCCGCGTTGTTGTATGTGTGGCCAGACGCCCAGTGTGTGCAGTATATTTTTTGAAGCCTGGGTGAGCGCCGAGACGCGCAGGTCTATACTGTTGGCATTCCATTCTCTTGGTGGCGCGTGTTTGTCCAGCAGGGCGACATTAATATCTGCCTGGGCAAGTGCACAAGCGGTTGTCGCGCCAATCATACCGCCACCGACGACGATGATGTCATAATGTTGAGTTGTCATTAGCGTTTGCTTCCTACGCGCGGTTGGCGTTCTGCCAGTCCCATGGCGTGTTTGGCGAGAATGGATTTGGCAAAAGGCAAGTGATCCAGCGAGGCTAGCCCGATATTTCTTGCCAAGGCCGTGGGTAACCAGTCATTGGAAAAAATACGGATCAAGCTGTCTGTAAAGCGGATGGTTTGGTCGTGGTCTTTTTGCCGCTGTGCAGCATAATCAGACAATAATGCCTGGCTGCCAATGTCCATAGATTGAGCCTGGGTATTCAACAGATATTCCGCCAGTGCAACCACATCGCGTAGTCCAAGATTAAAGCCTTGGCCGGCGACAGGGTGTAATTGATGAATGGCATTGCCTATTAATACCGTCCGTTGATCGATGATTTTTTCGGCGCGGATTAATTGTAATGGAAAGGCGCGGCGGGGCGCTGTTAGCCTTAATTCACCCAGCATATAGCCAAAACAATCCTGCAATTGTTGGGTAAAGCAGTCTTCACTGCCATGCATTAAATCCTCTGCCTCTTCATGGCTGCGTGTCCATACTACTGACATGTGGTGCTTGCCGATGGGTAATAAAGCTAGAGGGCCGGATTGGGTAAAACGTTCGTAAGCCGTATTGTGGTGTGGTTTTGTGCTGTGTACTGTGGTGACCAGTGCAGTTTGTTGATAGTCCGTATTGTTTAGTGGAATTTCCAACAATTTTCTCACGCTGGAGTTGCCGCCATCGGCACCCACCAGTAACTGGGCACTGAGGTTGGCTGATGAAGCTTCAGTTTTGATATGGATGTTGACGCTGTCTTTGCCAGCCATGATTCCGGCAACGCGTGCAGGGCTAATGTCGCTGATGCCTGTGTCGGCAACCCGTTGCGCAACATGGTTTTCAATGTCGCGGGCGGAAATCACATAACCCAGCGCCGGGAGGTGCTGTTGTTTGGATGAGAGGCGGGTTTTGCCAAAATGACCACGATCAGAGATATGAATGTCTTTAATTGCTGTGGCTTTGTGTTCTACGCCATGCCAGATATCGAGTGCTTGCAGCATGTTCACCGTGCCTGCCGCCAGAGCCAGGGCACGGTCACCGGCAGGAGATGCGGCCAACTGCTGACGAGATTGTGCTTCTATGATGGCGGTATTTAACCCGCTATTGTGCAAGGCCAGTGCCAGACAATTTCCAGCCAGGCCGCCCCCGGCGATGATGACATCATAATCAAGCTGCATGGTTTTCCCGCATAAGTGCTTCAATGTCAGCGATTTGCTTAGGAACGTCGTGGGTTAAAATTTCACAACCTTGTGCCGTCACTAAAACATCGTCTTCTATACGAATACCTATGCCTCGCCATTTTTGTGCGACGCTCGTACAGTCGGGTGAGATATACAGGCCAGGTTCGATGGTTAATACCATGCCTGGCTCTAACAGACGCCATTGGTTGTCAACTTTGTAGTCGCCGACATCATGAACGTCCATACCTAGCCAGTGACCAATGCGATGCATGTAAAACTGTTTATATTTTTCTTCTTCAATTAGTTTGTCGATGTCACCGACAAGTAATCCTAATCTCACCAAGCCTTCAGTCAGCACTTTTACCGAAGCATCGTGTGATAGATTCCAGGGGTTGCCGGGTTTAACCTGTTCAATAGCGGCAGCCTGTGCATCAAGTACCAGCTGATACAATTGTTTTTGTGCTTCGGTGAACTGACCACTAACCGGGAAGGTGCGGGTAATGTCGGCGGCATAATGATCGCACTCTGCGCCGGCGTCGATCAAAACCAGTGAATCGTTACATAGCGTGTCTTTATTTTCTGTGTAGTGCAGCACACAGGCATTTTTGCCAGCTGCAACAATAGACGGGTAGGCGACATGGCGCAAACCTTTGTGCATAAATTCATGCACAATTTCAGCTTCCAGTTGAAACTCGCTCATGCCCGGCTTACACACTTGCATGGCGCGAATATGGGCGTGTGCAGAAACGCTGGCGGCCATGCGCATTTTTTGCAATTCAGCCTCACTTTTAAATAAGCGCATTTCATGCAGGATATGCTCTAGAGAAACCAGTTCGCCAGGTGCATTGATGCCTTGTCGCGATTGCTTGCGTAAGTGATTGATCCATTCAAGAATTTGTTGATCAAGCTCTGTGTTTCGTCCCATTGGATAATAAACGCGGGTTTTGTTTTCCAGCATGCCGGGCAGAATGTCATCCAGGTCATCAATAGGAAAAGCATCATCAGCACCATAATGCTCGGTTGCGCCTTCCAGACCGGCATGAGCCCCTTCCCACAGGGCTTTTTGTTCATCAAATTCGCGGCAGAACAAGATATATTCACCTTGTTCCCGTCCTGGGATAAATACAGCCAAGGCATCAGCTTCGTTAAACCCGGTTAAATAATAAAAGTCACTGTCTTGTCGGAAGGGGTAGTCTACATCACGATTTCTGACTCGGTTGCTGGCGCTGGCAATGATAGCAATACTGCCATGACCGATTTGTTCCATAAGTAGCTCGCGGCGCGATTTAAATTCACTCTGTTGCAAGTTTATACCTTCCTAATGCGTTTGTTGGGACGTTTGTGATTCTAGCAGCTGGCTTTTGATTAAAAGTACGGCAGAACGTAGATATTCATGGATTTCCATTAACAAGTTTTCATCTTCATCACTGCTGATTTCCGTTTCCATACGGGTGATTTCGACAACATCACGCATGATTTCGTCACATTCCCCTGGCCAGCTCCCGGAAGATGTCTTGTAGCCGATGCCAAATAAAAAGCCCTGGCACCAGTTGCGTATGGCTTCAGCCTGATTCGTAAGGGTGCTGTATTGATCTGGTAAAAATAAGTCAAATTCAAACAGTTCTTCGTCAGGGTTGAGCAAGTCAGTGGTTTGTTGAAATAGGGAAAGCATAATATCGCGGTCTTCGTTGATAAGCTGAGTGGATGGATCAAAGATCTCTTGCAGCCAGTTTTCAGCGTCAGTACGAATATCGATGCACAGCATGCCTACGGCAATACCGTGAGATTCGGCCGCGCCCTGATCAGCATCATGCTTTTCCAGAATGGTTTCGACAATTTCAAAATCCATATGTATAAATATTACCTGTGAATCCCAAAAAAAATAAACCCTATGCTAACATTGTTCCAAAGCTTGGTGGTAAAAACGCCTGTCTTTTTATGCTGAAATAATGAACACGGAATGCTGATTGAATCCTGGTAGTGAAGTTCCGTTTGCTTTCCTTAATGCTTAAGAATTGTAATGACTGAAGCCGAACAAAACGCGTCAACAGAGATTAAACAACTTGAAAGTAAAATTGAATCGCTTCTCTTGGCTTATAACTCGCTGAAGAATGAAAATGTTTTATTGAAAGATAAACAGGAAACGCTAGTGAAAGAAAAGGCCAGGCTGTTGGAAAAAACGGCGTTGGCCAGGACGCGTGTTGAAGCTATGATCAGTCGTTTGAAATCTATGGAGAATGGATCATGAGCAAGCAGGTGGATGCGGTCACTGTATTAATTATGGGCAAAGAATATAAAATTGCCTGCGCTGATGATGAGAAAGAAGCTTTGCTGGACTCTGCCCGTGAGCTGGATAAACAGATGCGGGAAATCCGTGATAGTGGGAAAGTGACAAGCCCAGACAGAATTGCCGTGTTGGCTGCGTTGAATCTATCGCATGAATTAAACCAGGTTCAGTCTATGGTCGCCAGCCCCGCACAAGGCGTTGTAGACAAATTGCACGAGCTAAGATTAAAGATTGAAGAGGCGTTGTCAGGTTGACTTGCTGAGCGTAGAGATCTTCTGAATCATCCCCCCTCAAGCTAGAGGCGCTGGTTAACGAACACGCACTATGTGTCTGATTTTGCGAATTTTGGCATGACGTGAATACGCATTGAAGTTACAGATTCAGGTATGAGTCAAGTGTGCGTAAGATAATGATTTTGCAGTGTGTGATGTGAATAAAGGATTTAGTTTATTTCCTGAAAAATGGAAAATTTCACCTGTCAGTAAATGCTGAAATCGTCTAAAATAATACTCGGTATTTCCTGCAGCGTTCGAGCAGTGCTGGGTGTTTCCTGAACCTGTTTTTACCCCGGAGATTTACTTCTACATTGGTGCGCATGCCTGATTAGTCAGGAAGCCTGATGTGTAGAACCCAATTTCCACTTGAACCGCTGGTTCAAGGACGAAAGCATGAGACGGCGCAGGTGGGAGGTACTATTTATCTTGAGCATATAACTGATCAACAGTCAGGTGAACGGCCGGTAGAAAATGTAATCTAAAATAGTCCACTTCGGGCAATTCAATTAAATCCAGACGATCTTCAATATCCTGTAGGGCATCACTAAACTCGCGGTTTCCCGCCTGTATTTCCTCCGCACATTTCACATAAGCGCTAATGGTGTCGGCTGCTTTTACCAATGCCTTGACTTCTGGGGCGCAGGATTCGGTAACATAGTTATATACATCATCTTGCAATGGTGCTGGCAGTGTATTAATCAACGCATTGGCAGCAATGGTTTCCACTGCCTTATAGCTGTCATGAATTTCAGAATTAAAGCGTTTAATCGGAGTTGGTAAGTCGCCAGTGATACTTTCATGGGCATCATGATAGAGGGCAGCCAGCACAATTTCTCCCGGATCCAGGTTCCCTCCATAAAACTCATTTCTAATCACACATAACAGGTGGGCAATAATACAGACATCGAAGCTATGCTCCTTGACATTCTCCGCGAATGAATTGCGTTTTAGCCCCCAACGTTGGATGTTTTTCAGGCGGTTTATGGTGGCAAAAAAACCCGACATGTTTAGTTCCTCCTTCTGAAAAGTGCATAGTAATCCAGGCGATCAACATATAAAAGTAGGCTGGCGAAATATTTTGTGAGCAAAAAAATTGTTTTTACATCACTTTTGCTTGAATTTTAGATATTATTATCCTGTTGTTTCAAAGTCGGAGTAGAGGTATGGCTACTATTACAGACCCTGTTATTGGCCGCTGGTATAAAGATGTTGAAAATAACTTGACGTTCACCGTGGTGGCGATAGAAGAAGGTGGTGATCTGATAGAGGTGCAATATGTCAACGGTGACATTGGCGAGTACGACAATGACACATGGTATAATTCGACGTTTGACTATGTAGAGGCACCCGAGGATTGGAGTGCGCCTTATGATGAGATGGAAAAGGATGATTTGGGCTACAGTGACCCGGATTTGCATGGTGATCAGGATGGCCTGGATTTAAATGATTTATACGATGATTAAGGACTTTTCATGAAAATGACGCCCCAGCAGTTTTTAGACTGGGAATCAAAAAGCATTACCCTGCTTGCTATGTCTGGCGCAGGGAAAACCACGCTGGCTAATAAGTTACCCAAGCAGAAATGGTTCCATTATTCGGGAGATTATCGAATTGGGACAAAATATCTCGAAGAACCTATCCTGGATAATATTAAGCAACAAGCGATGGATGTGCCTTTTTTGCGGGATTTGTTGCTCACCGATTCAATCTATATTTGCAACAATATTACGGTTGATAATCTTGCCCCTATCTCAAGTTTTTTAGGAAAACTCGGGAACCCTGCTCTGGGAGGGCTTCCACTAAAAGAGTTCAAACGACGACAGGCGTTGCATCATCAGGCAGAGATTAATGCCATGAATGATGTGCCTGAGTTCATAGAAAAGGCCGAGAATATCTATGGCTACAAGCATTTTCTTAATGATGCTGGTGGCAGTGTGTGTGAGCTGGATTGTCCGCAAGTTTTAGAGACGTTAGCCAAACATACATTGATACTGTACATCCAGATACCACAAAAAATGGAACAAACCATTATTCAGCGCGCAAAAAGTGATCCTAAGCCGCTTTATTACCGCGAAGCATTTTTGGATGAACAGCTGGCTGAATTTATGTCTACACAGCACATTTCCAGGGCGGAGGATATCGATCCAAATGAATTTGTCAGTTGGGTCTTTCCTGAATTATTTCGCTCTCGATTACCGCGCTATCAATCCATCGCAGAAAACTATGGTTATACAGTTTCCGCTGAAGAGGTTGGGCAGGTCAGCGATGAGCAGGGTTTTTTGCAATTGATTTACGATGCGCTCGTAAATCAGAGTTGAGGGAGAGTTAATGCCGTTGGTTGCCCACACCCAACTTCCCACCTTTTCACGTCTGCAGCAAGAAGGCGAAGACATTATGTCGCCAAGGCGTGCAGATAGACAGGATATACGTGAACTTCATATTGGTTTACTGAATATGATGCCGGATGCTGCCTTAGAAGCAACCGAACGGCAGTTTTTTCGATTGGTTGGTGCGTGTAACAAGATTGCGCAGTTTCATGTTCATCCGTTTACTATAGATGGGCTGGATCGGGGTGAGAGTGCCCGAGCGTATATTGACACATACTATGAGTCCTTCGATAAAATCAAACAAGAAGGGCTGGATGCATTGATCATCAGCGGTGCTAATGTGACGCATAACCGCTTGCAAGAAGAAGGCTTTTGGGAGCCATTAACGGAAGTGTTTGATTGGGCAAAGGATAATGTGACATCCATTCTTTGTTCGTGTCTGGCAACCCATGCCTTGATTCAATATCAATATGATATTGTGCGAACGCCGTTACCGGCCAAGCGTTGGGGAGTGTTTCCGCATAAAGTACTGGATCGAGTGCACCCATTAGTTGCAGAGATTAATACGCGCTTTGATGTCCCACATTCACGATTTAACGAAATTTTTCAGGGAGACCTGGAGGAAAAGGGCTTGACCGTATTGGTTGCCAGCAAAGAAGCCGGGGTGCATCTTGCTGTCAGTCCTGATGGTTTTCACATTGTCTTTTTTCAGGGACACCCAGAGTATGATGATATTAGTCTGCTTAAAGAATACAAGCGTGAAGTATTGCGTTTTTTTAATGCAGAACGAGAAGATTACCCGCCATTTCCTGAAAATATTTTCAATCGCAAGGCCAGTCGAATATTTACAGAATATCAAGAAGAACTGATGTCTGCTAAACGATCAGGCCTGGTGATGCCTGAATTTCCAGAACAAAGCGTGTTGCCGTATCTGGATAATACCTGGCGCGACTCAGCAAAAGCGGTTTTTAACAATTGGCTGGGAAAGGTTTATCAGATTACAAATCGTGATCGACGACTGCCTTATATGGAAGGCGTGGATCCGGAAAACCCATTGGCACTCCCTGATAAACCATGACGCACGCGCAATTTCTTCAACAAGCTATTGATTTGGCGGTTGCCAATGTCAGACTAGGCGGGGGGCCCTATGGTGCTATCGTCGTACGGGATGGGAAGGTGATTGCAAGCAGTGGAAACCGGGTCACAGAGCAACGAGATCCTACGGCACATGCGGAAGTCATGGCAATTCGTTTAGCATGTCAGTTTTTGAATGATTTTAAGCTAAGCAACTGCATTTTGTATAGCAGTTGCGAGCCTTGCCCCATGTGCATTGGGGCAATCTATTGGGCAAGAATACGGCAAGTGTTTTATGCCGCTAGCCGTTTTGATGCGGCTTCAGCAGGTTTTGATGACAGTTTTATATATGAAGAACTGGACAAACCTGTTGCACAGCGGAGTATTGCCATGCAACAGCTTGACCTTGAAAACACACGCATGCCGTTTGTCACTTGGCAAGCGACGCTCAACAAAATGGAATACTAAATGTAATATGTTTAGTCTGCTGTAGATTCGCTTTCTTCGTTGCTAGCGGGCATAGATTCTGCACCACTGTCTTTAATTTTTATCAACCAGCCACCTTTGCCTTTACAGCGACCTTCTTTAGCGCGCGCGGCGATTGAAATTCGAGCAAACGTGCCTTTTAATTCAGGTGGTAAATTAGCAGTGACAACAAAAAAATTCATTTTGTCGATAACATTGACTTGCATAGGAATTTTTTTGGCGGTTGCAGTGATGTGATCCGGTGACGCCCAGCGCGAAACATGAAATGAAATTTCACTGCCTGGCTCAACTTCAGTCAGTTTTGCAGGTTCAAAATCTCGGAATTTAGGTTTGCGACATTTTTTGTTTTCGTCGGACCCATATGCCAGAACATTAGCTGAAATAAGTGTTGTAGACAGAAAAGCGATGGAAATAAGTTGTTTGCTGATATTCATTGAAAGCCTCTTTTTATTCTTCTTGTTTAACGCAACCACTCTAATTTTTTTTGCTTTAGATTTCAACAGGGAAAAATAGTTTTATTGAATATAATTCTTTAATTTTTATTTGGTTTTTGGGGCGGCGTATTATTGCTCCTGATGAACTTGCTGTCGGCCTTTTGGACTAACATTCATTAATACGAATGGGAGAAAGCATGTTGATAAAAAAAGCGCAACGCAAAGCCAACGATATCACGCCGCCGGAAGTGTTTAGATTACGTCGGCAAATAATCAAATCTGCATTATCAATATCGGCCTTAGCGACTTTGCCCACAGGTGTCCATGCCGGAAAAGCTTACAAGACTGTTCCAATGGGCCGATACTCAGCAGAATTGCCAGTGACAGACTATGACGATGCTGCTAATTACACAAATTATTATGAATTTACGACAAATAAGAAAGATTCCACGGTTTTGGCACAACGACTAAACATTCATCCCTGGCAGGTCAGGATTGAAGGAGAAGTAGATAAGCCTGGGCTTTATGATTTTGAGGACTTGTTGGCACAAGTCAATTTGGAGGAGCGTATATATCGATTTAGATGCGTGGAGGCGTGGTCTATGGTGGTGCCGTGGATTGGTTTTCCTTTGAATCAATTGATAAAGCGTATGCAACCCACGTCTCGCGCCAAATTTGTTGAATTTACAACGATTTATCAACCTGAAAACATGCCGGGGCAGAGAACGAAGTCGCTTGATTGGCCGTATACAGAAGGCTTGCGAATGGATGAAGCGATGCATCCATTAACCTTAATGGCGACCGGTATGTATGACGAAAAATTACCCAAACAGAATGGGGCGCCATTACGTTTGGTTGTACCGTGGAAATATGGATTTAAAAGTATTAAAGCGATAGTCAAAATAAAATTTCTTGCATCTATGCCACACACAGCATGGAATAAACGTGCGCCGAATGAATATGGGTTTTATGCCAATGTAAATCCGAAAGTTTCGCACCCTCGTTGGAGTCAGGCCAGAGAACGCGTACTGGGAGCCAGTATTTTTACCCCAAAACGTAACACTGAAATGTTTAACGGCTATGGTGAACACGTCGCAAGCTTGTACAGCGATATGAATTTAAACAAATATTTTTGATGAAGTTAAGACAATCAAAATGGTTACTGTTAAAAACAGTAGTGTTCATTTTATCCTTGCTTCCTGCAGGTTTTTTGCTGTGGAATGCCTACAACGATACGTTGGGGGCAAATCCGGTGGAAGCCATCCATTTTACCTTGGGCGATTGGGCACTAAGGTTTTTAT
>SPJJ01040101.1_pt1 | contig 11878 bp, 7 predicted proteins | sample 3741741 | NCBI WGS metagenome assembly SPJJ01 (sample SAMN10925908, study PRJNA522277) | cold seep metagenome | isolation source: Elba SIP-enriched marine methane seep metagenome, extraction at timepoint T1 | place: Italy: coast of Elba, Mediterranean Sea | collected 2014-05 | reverse complement strand
CAGCCAATCCCACGACGCAGGCCGCTGCCAATGCCGGCCCGCGGGTTAGCAAAGCAGACTTCCTGTTCCAGACGCCGGTGCTCATCCTGGTGGTCTTGGGCTGTGTGCTGGTCCTCGCCGAGGCATTCGTCAGCGGGAAGCGACGCGGCTTCTTGATGCGCATAACGGTGGCCGGTTGTGCCGCCGCCGCCGTGGCTGCGATCATCCTATACGGCAAGCTCAGCGATAGCGGCCCGGTGTATCTGATGCGCGGCATGCTGGTCGCGGATACGTTCGCCATGTTCTTCATCGTCCTGTTCGCCGGGGCCACCGCGTTTGTCGCTCTGATGAGCGATCATCACCAGCGCGAGCACCAGTGGGAGAACGGCGAGTACTACGGACTACTCGCGCTCGCGACGGCGGGAATGGCGATCCTCGCCATGGCTGGCGACCTGGTGTCCATCTTCATCGGCATCGAGACCATGTCTCTCGGCGTGTACGTGCTCGCCGCGTCGCGCTGGCGTTCGCGCAAGGGCGCTGAAGCCGCGATGAAATACTTCTTGATGGGCGCGTTCGCCTCGGCGTTCTTGCTCTACGGCATCGCCCTGGTGTACGGCGCCACCGGCACCACCAACCTTTACAACATCGCCCGGTTCGCCGACCCGAGCTCGCCCATCTTGCTGACCGGCGTGTTCATGATGGTCATCGCCCTGGCGTTCAAAGTAGCCGCGGTGCCGTTCCACATGTGGGCTCCGGACGCGTACGAAGGTGCGCCCACCCCGGTGAGCGGCTTCATGGCCGCCGCCGTCAAAGCTGCTGCGTTTGCCGCCGCGCTGCGCATCTTCGATGCTCTCGGTGGCGACGTGCTTCCGTTCGGCAAGCTCGGCTGGGCCGGCATCCTCGCCGTGATCGCTGCGATTACCATGACGGTCGGTAACATCGCCGCCCTGCGCCAGGAAAACATCAAGCGCATGTTGGCGTACTCGTCGGTTTCCCACGCCGGCGTCGTCCTGGTCGGCGTTGTCGCCATGACGCTAACGTCCACGGCCGCGACCCGTCCTGCCATCATGTTCTATCTGGCGGCCTACACCATCACGACCCTGGGCGCGTTCGCCGTCGCGTCGTGGATTGGTACTCGGGGCAAAGAGCGCACAAACGTGGATGACTACGCCGGACTCGCCCAGACCCATCCGGGGGCGGCTCTGGCGATGGCCATCTTCATGCTGTCGCTCGGCGGCATTCCGCCCGCCATCGGCTTCGTCGGTAAGTTCTACATCTTCAAGTCGGCCATGGGTGCCTACGATGGACAGCTGCTGTGGCTGGTCATCGTCGGTGTGCTCAATTCGGTCGTCAGCGTGTTCTACTACCTGCGCGTGGTCACGACCATGTACTTCAAGGCGCCGGTCGAGGACATCAAGCCCACGGGCGGCTCTCCGGTGATGTTCGTCATCATCGCGTGTGCCGTGGCCGTTATCGTCATGGGCGTACTGCCCGGCTTCCTGCTCGAAGCCGCTGGCACTGTGTCCATCACCGCGCCGCTGCCTTGATGTAACATCGGCGCGTGGGGCGCGCGGGGGAGTTTCTAGGGCGGTTAGCTGGAGCCGATACGGCCGAGCCGTTGACCGCCCGGGACTATCGCCGGGCGGCGTGGCTTACCGTGTTCGTCGTGCCGGCGCTCGCTGCAGGCAACGTGCTATCGCGCCAGGTGTTGTCCGGCGACGACCCGGGCCTATTAGCCAAGTACGATCAGTTCCTTCGGCTCAACCTGCCGGGTCATGGGCTGATGCTCGTGATCGCGTTGTGGATGGTGCTCGGCGCGCGTTCGGCGAGGGCCTACCGGTCGGCGATCTATCTGCTGATTCCGATCGCGGTGTGGACCAGCGTCACCGGTTTGTGGATTCGCGGCAGCTTGACCCACTTCGTTGGCCTGTTGCTCGTGGTGGTGTTCATCACCACGGTGCGCGTCTACTTCGACTGGCGCATCGGTGTGGCAGCGTTCGTCACTGCGGTGCTGATGCATGCTGGCTTGGTCGGGCTCGAAGCCGCGGGGCAGGTGCCGCCGCACCCGCTGCACCCGGAGCTGATGACCGTGGAGTATCGCTCGTCGGCTTACATGATCGGCCACTTCTCGTGGATTCTGCTGATCTACCTGCTCGCCTTCGTGTTCGCCAGCTTCGTCGCTCGCAAGTTTCGCCAAGGGGAGAACGCTTTACGAGACCTGAATTCGTCGTTGGAACGCAAGGTATCCGAGCAGGTCGCGCACATCGAGCGCGTCAACCGCCTGCGCCGCTATGTGGCACCACAGGTCGCGGAGCACATGATCGAATCAGAGGTCGATCCTAGCGATATGCGCGACCGTCGAGTGATCAGCGTATTGTTCGCCGATCTGCGTGGCTTTACCGAGCTCACTGAGAAGCTCGATCCGGGCGAGCTCGAACAGCTGCTCAACAAGTACTTTACCGAGGTCACGTCGGCCGCCTACGACCACGGCGGCACTATCGACAAGTTCATCGGCGACGCGGTGATGATTCTGTTTGGCGCGCCGCAGGCCACCGGGGAAGCCGATCAGGCATTGCGCTGCGTGCGCACGGCCGTCGATATTCAGGCGCGGCTGACCCCGCTCGACTACAAGGTTCGCATAGGCATCGCGACCGGAGAGTCGACCGTCGGCTCGTTCGGCAGCGCTCAGCGTACCGAGTTCACGGCGTTTGGCGTTCCCGTCAATCGAGCGGCTCGGCTGGAGCCGCTGGCTCCGTCGGGCAGAGTGCTCATCGACGAGCGCACCCACGAGCTCGTCGCGGGCCAGGTCGAGGCTACGCCGTTCGGCGAGGTGGAGCTCAAGGGATTCGCCGAGCCGGTGCGGGCGTTCGAAGTAGCCAGCTAGCTGGCTAGCCACCAGGCCAGGGCTGCCGCGACGATTGCGAGGCCGCCGGCCAACCACATCCGCCAAGCTCGTCGGGGCGGTGGCGTGCGTTCCGTGTCGGCGCGCCGTTCGATGATGTCGTGGGCGGCGGAGGTCCGCGCCCGAGCTGTCGCTCGATGGTCGATCAGCAGGGCCAGGGCGCGAACCACTTCACCGGCGTCTGCAAAGCGCTCGCTCGGCTGTTTGCGCAAACAGCGATCGACGATATCGACCAGCTCACGGGGGGCGTGCGGTGCCAGCTCGGTCAGCGCCGGCGCCCTATCGTGGATGATCGCGCGGGCGAGCTGGGCTTTGGTGTCTCCGGCGAACGGCCGGCGACCCGCCACGAGCTCGTAGAGCAAGATGCCCAGGGAGAATACGTCCGAACGCTCGTCGAGCTTGGCGCCGCGGAACTGCTCCGGTGACATGTATGCGGGCGTGCCCACTAGTGCGCTGGTGTGTCGGCGTACGTCGGCATCGTTTAGTCCCAATTGAGAAATAGTCTCCGAGTCGACCCGTTTTGCCAGGCCGAAGTCGAGCAGCTTGACCACGTCGCGTTGGTTGATCATCACGTTGGCCGGTTTGAGGTCACGGTGCAACACGCCGGCGGCGTGGGCGGTGGCCAGCCCGGTGGCGATGGCATGAGCCAGTCGCAGCGCGGTTTCCGAGTCCAACCTGGAGTCGTCGATGATGTCGCGCAAGGTCGCGCCTTCGATGTGCTCGAGGGCGATGTACACGTGGTCGTCCGATTCGCCGACTTCGTAGACGATCGCGACGTTGGCGTGAGTGACCGACGCTGCCATCATCGCCTCGCGAACGAATCTGCGCCGGGTCTCCGCGTCGCCGACCAGCTCGTCCGGCAGCATCTTGAGGGCGACCGTTCGGTCCAGTTTGGTATCGGTGGCTCGATACACCACGCCCATCCCGCCGCGGCCGATTTCAGCCTCGACTCGGAAGTGCTCGACAACCCTGCCCTTTTCCAGACCAGGCTCGTGGGGCGCAGACATCGCCCTGGACCTTACAACGAGTTGTCGGGCAGATGCCCGAGACAACGCCGCGGACTGAATCGCGTTGCCAAAATCAACGCGGATGTGTTGCTCGGAGCGCTGCAACGTTTCTGGTTTGTAACAGGCCGCGGGCAACTGCTTGTTAGATCAGTCGTCGCGCCCACATTGCAGAAGTGGTACGGGGCTTGAATTGTGCTCTGACCATCATGGGAGAACAACGAGCCGTCGCTTTTCAGCCGATTCACCCTGACATCGCCGTATTCGGTCCGACCGCCGAGCGCACTCACACCAAGACGCGAAAACTGCGCGTGTCCGCGAGGGCTCGCTTCAAGGTCGACCCAGCGGACGCCGTCGAGCAGCTGGAAGGTCAGCTGTGGGCAGCCGCTCGCCTGGACACGATTACCGAGGACAAGGTTGCCGAGTACTGCGACGCGCGTGGACTCATGCACAAGCGTCTCGAGCACGCAGTACTGCGCGAGGCCAACACCATCGTCGCGCCGGGCAAAGTGATCGATCGCCTGCTCGGCGACTTCGACCAATACCTGCGCCGCCCGGGCAACGGCGAAATCTCGTTGCTGCTGAGCGATTCGCACATCGCCGGCGGTGACACCGACGCAGGTGGCCCGTGCACTGCGTCCGGTACCCTGTCGTTGAGTGGAACCATCACGTTGCCGCAAGGCGGCGCTCGCAGCGCGGACTATCGCGTCGAGACCAACTGGCACGTGGTCCGCGGCGAGCCACGCAGCTCGTTCCTCGATCGCGCCAGCTCGCTATTCGTCGAGCCCCTGGCTTCTGCGGTGGGGATCGTTGCTTCCCGCGCCCTGGCCGACGTGGATCGCGCGCTGCCGTTGGTAATCCGCGGCGCCCTGCAGAACCCGAGTGAACCCGCGTTCGCCAAGGTCGAGCGCCTGTTGCGGGTTGGCAGGCTCACCCACCAGACCCGCGTGACCCTGCTGTATTGGAAGCGCTTGCGCGACTACTTGATTTGGGACGTGACCCGCTAAGCCGGGGCAGTTGCGGTATCCTGGCCGCGATGTCGGAGTCGGACTCAGCTCTCGAGCAGCTCGCGGAGCTGTGCGGCGTGCACACCCAGTATCACGATGGGCTGGGCACGCATCGCACGGCGTCTCGGGATGGTCTCGTCGCAATTCTGTCAGCCCTCGGGCTCGATGTCGGCGACGACATCTCCAACGCGCTGACCCTCGAGGCGGTGCGGACGGGGCGCAGTCCGATGACGGCTGCCGAGTGCCACATCGCCTGGGATGGTATCGCGCCGCCGCTGCCGATCATCGCCGCGGGCGACGGTCGCTATGACGTCAGCTTGATCTTGGAGTCCGGCGAGCAGCGCGAGCTGGGCGGTTCATTGGCCGAGCTGCCCCGAGTCGGGCCGATGGCGCGTATCCTCCAGTTGCCGGACAAAGTTCCCCTCGGCTATCACAAGCTGATCGTGCGGGCCGAGGGCGCCATCGTCGACATGTCGCTCATAGGTGCGCCCACTCGCGCGTGGGAACCACCGTACGTCGGCAAACAAGACGGACGCGCGTGGGGCGTGTTCGCTCCGACCTACGCGCTGCACAACTACGACGATCTCGGCATGGGTGATTTGCGCCATCTGCGCGAGCTCGCCGATTGGCTTGGCGAGCTCGGCGGCGACGTGATCGGGACGCTACCGTTGCTCGCGTCGTTCCTTGATGAGCCGTGCGAGTACAGCCCGTATTCGCCGGTGTCGCGGATGTTTTGGAACGAGCTGTACATCGACTTCACCGCCATCCCCGAGATGCAGCACTGCCGAGAGGCCGTGGAAGCGCTGGCCGCTGCGCCGTTCTGCGACGAGTTGGCAGCGCTCAAGCAGACGCCGCTGCTCGAATACCGCCGCCAGATGAAGCTCAAACGCGGTGTGCTGGAGCTTCTGGCCGATCATGCGTGGCGCACCGAGCACGCGCGTTCGCGGCTCGACGCGTTCTGTGCCCGCAAAGCCAACGCCGAGGACTACGCGGCGTTTCGCGCGCGAGTCGAGCGGCACGGCGTCAACCCGGCCGCCGACGCTGACTTCGACGAAGCCAGTCAGCGCTATCATTTGTACGTGCAGTTGCTCATGGATGAGCAACTCGCGGCGTTCGGCGCCGACGGTCGGGCCGGTTTGTATCTCGATCTGCCGGTCGGGGTGAACCGGGACGGCTACGACGCGTGGCGGTTTGCTGGCCAGTTCGCCGAGGGGGTATCGGTGGGCGCACCCCCGGACCAGCTGTTCACCGCGGGGCAGAACTGGGGCTTGCCACCGCTGTTGCCCCACGCGTTGCGGGCCAGCGGTTATCGCTACTTCGCAGACTGCGTGCGCGCCCACATGGAGCACGCCGACGTGTTGCGCGTCGATCACGTCATGGGCCTGCACCGATTGTTCTGGATCCCCCCGGGCGCCGACGCGACCGAAGGTATCTACGTCAATTACAACAGCGACCATCTGTACGCGGTGCTGTGCCTCGAGTCTGTTCGCAATCAGTGCGCGGTGGTGGGCGAAGATCTCGGCACCGTGCCCGATCACGTACGCCCGCTGATGGCGGAGCGGGGAATCCGCCGGCTGCACGTCGACCAGTTCGTGTTCCCCGGCGAGTCCGGTCACGGCATCGGCGAGTCACCGGTCAACGCGGTAGCGTGTATCAACACCCACGACATGCCGACGTTCACCGGGTACCTCGCAGGCTCCGAAATCGACGTTCGCAAAAAGATGGGGCTGCTCAACGACGATCAAGTCGCGTGGGAGCACGGCATTCGTCGGGGTGTAAAAGGACACCTGACCGATTGGCTGCGTCATCACGGCTGGCTGGCCGACGGGGGAGATCTGTTCGGCGCGGTGCTCCGGCATCTGCTAGCTGGACCGGCCGAGTTAGTCCTGATCAATATCGAGGACTTATGGGCCGAGACCGCGCCGCAAAATGTGCCGGGGACGGGCTCGGACTGGCCGAACTGGCGCGGCCGACTGGCCAAGTCGTTGGACGAGCTGCGCAACGAGCCCGGTTTCGCGGATCTGATCCGTGCTGCACTGTCCGGCAAGCCCGGGTAACCCTCTGCCGTTTTCTTGCCCCGTGACCCAAGCCGCCTTTCAATGAAAGGTAGGAGACCTCTACGTGACCGTCAGGGCGGGGCGATACGATCCCCCACAGTCAACCCCAGGCGGCGACAAGCGAGGAGGGGAGCGACATGGCACAGAAAAGCTTCACATCACTAGCACGCAAAACACTACTTCGGCGCGGTCGCGCTATCTTGCGACTTCGCCAGGACTACGGCGATAGCAAAGCAGCCGGCGATGGTCCCGACTATCTCGTCGGTCTGAGCGACGCGGAGCGCCACGAGCTCGAAGAGGTCCACGCGGCCCTCGAGCGCATCGAGCGCGGCATCTTCGGTCGCTGCGAGGACTGCGGCGTGGATATCAATCGCGAGCGCTTGGCGCCGCGGCCGTACCTGCGCACGTGCAGTGCATGCGACAACAAGACCGTCGAAGTACCGGTCAACGTCGCGCGCGTCTAGTTGGATGAATGACCCCTCCCCCGAGGGGGAGGGCGTTTCGAGGTGGATTACTCGGCGGGTGCCGGGCACAGGCCCGTGTAGTTGTCGTTGTACACGCAGGTACTCGAGTCCTCGCTGCAGCTTAGCAGCAGGTTCCCCGGGCACTCATCGGTACAAGCGTCGCCGGCGATTGCTGGTGACACGCAGGTGCCGCCGCTACCATCGTCGTAGCAGACCAGGCCATCGGCGCATTTCTCACCGGTCTGGAAGTCGCAGGCACCGCCTTCGCTGACGATGACTGGCGCGACGCAGGTGTCATCTACGTTCTGGCCGCCGTTTTCGCAGCTCTCGTAGTCGAAGATGCGGCAGAAGCCGGCGCCCTGACCGCAGGTCTCGCCGACCTCCAGGTACGCGGTGCACACGTTGTTGACCGGGTGGCAATACCAATCGGTGAGCGGGAAGCCACACTGGTTCGGGATGTCCTGACCGTCGCAGGCATCGTTCTCGGCCCATACGGGTTCCGTGATGCACTCTTCGAGTACCAGGTCACAGACCAGTAGACCGGAGCACTCGTTGTCGTTGGCGCAGAAATCGCCGACCAGGCCGAACTCCTGACACGTGCCGTCGTCGGCGCACAGTCGGGACGAGCATTCTTCGTCGCTGATACAGGCGTCGTTGACGAGCAGGCGGGGTTGGCAGGTACCGCAGGCCAGGCCATCGCTGTCGTCACAGAACGAGTCGCCGTCGCACTGCAGGTCGTCGTCGCACTCTTCGTCCTGTAGCAACTGGCCCTGGAACACGACGTCGCATGGATTGGCTCCGTCGAAGCCGAAGGTCTCGCAGTCGATACCGCTGATGAACGCCAGGCACGCATCCCAGTCGGCTTGTGCCTGGGACAGAAACACCGTGCCGTCGTCGAGGTACGGCGCGAACTGTTCCTCGCAGGCGATGCTCAGCTCGGCCGCAGTCGGCAACGAACCAAAGAAGATCTCGAACTCCGGTTGGCAAGCAAACGCCGTCTCGAAAAAGTCGATGTACAGGCCGACCTGTTCGTCGCACACGTCACTCAACGCGTAGCCACTGCCACCGTCGTCGTCGCCGCACGCCGCCAGACCCATACTCAAAGCAAACACCGCAGCTAGAGCTGCTGAACGCTTCTGCATTCTCCCCTCCTAAGCTATTTGGGCTAGACCCCCCAGCCCAGTCCGGGGGAAATATCCCCCCGAAGCAGATCATAGCGCCAGTTTTCGGCGCAGCGCCACGCGAAATGCGACCAAGCGTGGGTAGGAGCTGTAGGCAAGCGCCGTAGCGTGCCACCGCGCGTGCGGCGTCGCACACGGCTCCCGCGTTGAGACGTGCGCGATGGGCGCCGGGCGCCGAAACGGCGAACGCCGGCGGTTTGCCGGGGTTGCTCGCAGCTTGCGTGCGCCGCTAGCTAGCTAGCCTTGGAGGCCTTCTCGACCCGGCGGCGTTCGTTGTGGTCGAGGATTGATTTGCGCAGCCGAATCGATTCCGGCGTGACCTCGACCAGCTCGTCGTCGTTGATGAACTCGAGAGCAGCTTCGAGGCTGAGATCCCGCGGCGGCGTGAGCAACAGTTTTTCGTCCGCGGCGTGGGTACGGAAGTTGGTCAGCTTCTTGGCTTTGCACGGGTTGACCACCAGGTCGTTTTCACGAGCGTGCTGGCCGACGATCATGCCGCCGTAGACTTCTACGTTGCGGCCCAAGAACAAGATGCCGCGATCCTGCAAGCTGTACAGGGCGTAGGAATTGGAGGTGCCGCGATCCTGGGCGATGAGCACGCCGTTGACGCGACTGCGCAATGTGCCGCCCCACGGGCCGTACTCGGCGAACTGGGTGTACAGCACACCCGTGCCTCGGGTATCGCTCAAGAACTGCGAGCGGTAACCGATGAGGCCGCGCGCCGGCATGTGATAGTCGAGACGCACGCGCTTGGCACCGCCCTCGTGACCGTAGGGATCCATGCCCTGCATCTGGCCGAGGCGGCGGCCCAGCTCTTCGATGACCGGTCCCGAGTAGGCTTCCTCGAGATCGATGACGACCCGTTCGTACGGTTCGAGCAGGTTGCCGTCTTCGTCTTCTTTGACGATGACCTTTGGCTGCGACACGCACAGCTCGTAACCCTCACGGCGCATGGTCTCGATGAGTACGGACAGGTGGAGCTCGCCCCGACCGCTGACTTTGTAGGTACCGGCTTCTTCAGTCTCCTCGACGCGCAGCGCGACGTTGGATTTGACCTCGCGCATCAGTCGATCGCGCAAGTTGCGCGAGGTGACGTACTTGCCTTCGAGCCCTGCGAACGGGCCGTCGTTGGCGGAGAAGTTCATGCTGATCGTCGGTGCGTCCACCTCGAGCAGCGGCAGGACGCGCGGGTCCTCGATGCTGGTGATGGTTTCGCCGACGTTGAGCTCGTTCATGCCGGTGATAGCGACGATGTCGCCAGCGTTGGCTGCGGACAGCTCGAAACGCTTCAGCCCCTGGAAGCCGAGGACTTTCTGTACGCGAAACTGTTCTTTGCTGCCGTCGCGATGGGCGAGCAGTACACGATCGCCGACCTTGCAGGTGCCGCTGGCTACGCGGCCGATGGCCATGTAACCCAGGAACTCGTCGTAGTCGAGGGTCGCGACCTGCATGCACAGGGCGTCTTCGACATCGCCCTTGGCGGCCGGTACCGATTCGACGATCAGGTCGAGCAGGGGCTCGAGGCTGTCCGACGACTGGCCCAGCTCCTTCATGGCGTAGCCATCTCGGCCCGAGGCGTAGATCACCGGGAAATCGAGCTGCTGGTCATTGGCACCCAGGGACACGAACAGGTCGAAGACCTTGTCCAGCGCGCCGTCCGGGTCGGCGCCGTCGCGGTCGATCTTGTTGATGACGACGATCGGATTGAGGCCCATGTCGAACGCTTTACCGGTGACGAACCGGGTCTGGGGCATGGGGCCTTCCCATGCGTCCACGACCAACAGCACCGAGTCGACCATGCCGAGTACGCGCTCGACCTCGCCGCCGAAGTCGGCATGCCCGGGAGTGTCGACCATGTTGATGCGGACATCGTGCCAGGTGACCGACGTGCACTTGGACAGAATCGTAATGCCGCGCTCTCGTTCGAGATCGTTGCTGTCCAGCGCCCGCTCGGCGACGACCTCGCCTTTGCGGAAGCTGCCCGCTGCGCGCAACAGGCCATCGACCAGCGTGGTCTTGCCGTGGTCAACGTGGGCGATGATCGCAACGTTGCGGATATTGTTCTGAGAGTGGTCGGCCATGGGGTACATCCCGGTAGCACGGGGTGCGGAGTCATGGTATGAGCCGGGCGTGCTGGGTCGGTTGGTAGCGTTTGTTTGCGCGTTTCTAGTCGTTGCGTGCGGCGATAGCAAGCGTTCAAACGATAAGCCTCCGACTCCAGTTCAGTCCGACGCGGCTGCACAGGCGCTTCCCAGTGTGAAACAGCTGCCACTGGGCCTCAAATCGCCTGAGGAGTTCGCTAAACCCTGGCAGGCGACCCGCAGGGCTGCCGCGCGGGCCCTGGCCGTGAAGGGCAAGCTGGACCTGGTAAACGCCGAGCTGTCCGCCGCCGCCGCCGGGGATTTTCTGAGCTTTCAGCGCGCCTGGCAGCCCACCAAGGCATTCGCCGCGTTCTCGAAGAGCGTGCACGGCCGGGCGTTCGCCAAGCTGATGGCCGCGTACCGGGCTACCCTGATCGCCCAGCTGCGCGATGCCGTGTTCGTGCTCGCCCACTACGCACCAGCCAAACCGGCGAGCGGCAGTGGCGATGTGGTCAGCCAAAGAAACGCGGAGGTGTTCGCCTACATCGCCAAGACCAAGCGGTTCATTCGGCTCAGCCACACCGGCGGTCAGGTCGTCGCATTGTTTCGCGACGCCGAATCCGCGCGCGTCATCTACGCTGCGGGCTCCAAGCTGAATCTGGCAACCCCCGAACCCAATCAGAAACAGCGCGGCTACATGCGCGAGCTGTTCGTCGCCGGCGTCGACCTGAAGACCGCAACCCCGAGCAAGCGGGTCGTGTTTCGCGACGTGCGTTCGGTGGAGGTGTTCTTTTCCCGGGGCAAAGCTGGTCGCACCCTGGTCGGCAAGGTCGTTCGGGTTCGCAAGCGGAAGTCGGTGACCAAGCGCCGCCGCGTCGCCTTTCACACGTTGCACTTGGCCCGCGGCACCCTGTCAAAACACAAGTGGGCCCGCGCCAAGGGCCAGCGCATGTACGTCGCCCATGGTGACATTGTGGTCGACGGTGTCGGTGCGGCCGGTGTCGACGCGGACTGGGGAGACGAGGGAGCCGCAGCTGCGTTCCGCGTGCGCGCTTCGCGCAAGACCGTCACCATGCCCGGCGGCTTACTGGCCCGACGCGACACGATGCGCTGGTCGCCGAACAAGGGACGACTGGTCGTCGCTTCGCGCCCGAGGGACGAGTGCGGGGAGCGTGCGAAGGATCGCATGGCCAACGTCTATAT